>Ga0116144_10000682_pt1 | contig 44677 bp, 38 predicted proteins | sample AD_UKC035_MetaG_FD_89746 | JGI IMG/M metagenome (GOLD analysis project Ga0116144, IMG submission 89746) | Active sludge microbial communities of municipal wastewater-treating anaerobic digesters from USA - AD_UKC035_MetaG | ecosystem: Engineered > Bioreactor > Anaerobic > Digestate | place: USA...
GTCACTCGATGATCTTTGCGACGACGCCGGCGCCCACGGTGCGCCCACCCTCGCGGATGGCAAAGCGCAGGCCCTCTTCCATCGCAATGGGCGCGATCAGCTTGACGGTCATGCTCACGTTGTCCCCGGGCATCACCATCTCCTTGTCCGCCGGCAGCTCCACCGCCCCGGTCACGTCGGTGGTGCGGAAGTAGAACTGCGGCCGGTAGTTGTTGAAGAAGGGGGTGTGCCGCCCACCCTCTTCCTTGGAGAGCACGTACACCTCGGCGTTGAAGTGCGTGTGCGGCTTGATGCTGCCGGGCTTGCACAGCACCTGCCCGCGCTCGACTTCCTCGCGCTTGGTGCCGCGCAGCAGGATGCCCACGTTGTCCCCGGCCTGGCCCTGGTCCAGCAGCTTCCTGAACATCTCCACGCCGGTGCAGGTGGTCTTGGCGGTGGGGCGGATGCCAACGATCTCGATTTCCTCGCCGACCTTGATGACGCCGCGCTCGACCCGCCCGGTGACGACGGTGCCGCGACCGGAGATGCTGAAGACGTCTTCGACGGGCATCAGGAAGGTGCCGTCGATGGCGCGCTCGGGCGTGGGGATGTAGCTGTCCAGCGCATCGGCCAGCTTCATGATGGCCTGCTCGCCAAGCTCGCCGGTGTCGCCTTCCAGCGCCAGCTTGGCGCTGCCCTTGATGATGGGGGTGTCGTCGCCGGGGAAGTCGTACTTGGAGAGAAGCTCGCGCACTTCCATCTCCACGAGCTCCAGCAGCTCGGCGTCATCGACCATGTCGCACTTGTTGAGGAACACGATGATGTAGGGCACGCCCACCTGGCGCGCCAGCAGGATGTGCTCGCGCGTCTGCGGCATCGGGCCATCGGCCGCCGAGCACACGAGGATGGCGCCGTCCATCTGCGCCGCTCCGGTGATCATGTTCTTGACGTAGTCGGCGTGCCCCGGGCAGTCCACGTGCGCGTAGTGCCGGTTGGCCGTCTCGTACTCGATGTGCGAGGTGTTGATCGTGATGCCCCGGGCCTTCTCCTCGGGCGCGTTGTCGATGGCCGCGTAGTCCTTGGCCTCGCCGCCGAACTTCTTGGACAGCACCGTGGCAATGGCCGCCGTCAGCGTCGTCTTGCCGTGGTCCACGTGTCCGATCGTGCCCACGTTCACGTGCGGCTTCGTACGCTCGAACTTGTCTTTTGCCATTTCTTGCGCTCCTGGCGTCTGAAGGTTGACAACTCACGATGGGCCGGGGTACGGCGCCTCGATTCAATGGTGCCCATGGCGCGGATCGAACGCGCGACCTCTCCCTTACCAAGGGAGTGCTCTACCACTGAGCCACATGGGCATCGATACGGGCCTGTCGACTGGCTGCGCCCGTCGATCGACAGGCCCGTAGCGACGCTTGGACTGCCGGCTGCTCCGCAAAACTCGAGCAGCCTTCCGTGGAGCGGGAGACGGGAATCGAACCCGCGTCATTAGCTTGGAAGGCTAAGGTTCTGCCATTGAACTACTCCCGCGCGTTCCCCGTCCGGCATCACCGCTGCCCTGGTGGAGGAGGCTGGATTCGAACCAGCGTAGGCGTAAGCCAACAGATTTACAGTCTGCCCCCTTTAACCACTCGGGCACTCCTCCGGCGAGCCGGGCAGTATAGCACACGCAAGTTCGGCGAGGACCTCACGCGAAGAGCGCGGACAGCGCCTGCCCCGGGTCCGCGGCGCGCATGAAGGCTTCGCCCACCAGGAAGGCGTGCACCCCGGCCGCACGCATGCGCTCGACGTCGGCGCGCTCGAGGATGCCCGATTCGGTCACCAGCAGCCGGTCCGCGGGCAACCGCGACAGCAGGTCGAGCGTTGTCTGCAGCGAGACCTCGAAGGTCCGCAGGTTGCGGTTGTTCACACCGATAAGCCTCGTGCGGAGTGTGAGTGCCCGCTCCAACTCCGCGGCATCGTGGACCTCGACGAGCACCGCCATGCCCAGTTCCGCGGCCGCGGCCTCGAGTTCGCGCATCGCCGCGTCCTCGAGGCAGGCGACGATCAGCAGGATCGCGTCGGCGCCGATCGCACGCGCCTCGTAGACCTGCGCCAGGTCGACGATGAAGTCCTTGCGCAACACCGGCAGCGCGCAGGCCGCGCGCGCTTCCTCGAGGAAGGCACGCGAGCCCTGGAAGAAGCGCTCGTCGGTGAGCACGCTCAGGCAGGCCGCGCCATGCCGGGCGTAGCTCGCGGCGATGTCCGCGGGAACAAAGGGATCGCGCAGCAGGCCTTTGCTCGGGCTGGCCCTCTTGACCTCGGCGATGACGGCGCTGCGCCCGGCGCCGATCGCGGCGCGCAGCGCCGCCTCGAAGTCGCGGAGATCCCCGCGACGTGCCTCGGCTGCCGCGCGCAGCGCCGTGAGCGGCTGCTGCCCACGCAGCAGCGCCACCTCCTCGCGCTTGACCGCGACGATGCGCTGCAGGATGTCGGACATCGCGGCCTCCGGTTCAGGCCGCCGGGCGAAAGCGGTTGGTCGTGGCGACGAACTGCGACAGCCGCGCCAGCGCCGCGCCCGAGGCGACGACCTCCCGTGCGCGACGCACGCCCTCGGCGACATCGGCGGCTACCCCGGCGCAATAGAGCGCGGCACCGGCGTTGAGCAGCACCACGTCGCGCACCGGCCCGTCCTCGTTGGCCAGCGCGCGCTGGATGCACTGCACCGATTCCGTGTGGTTGGCCACGCGCAGCACGCGCGAGTCGTAGACCGGCAGCCCGAAGTCGCTCGGGTGGATCGTGTATTCGCGCACCTGCCCGTCCTTGAGCTCGCCGACCATCGTCTCGCCGGAAAGCGACACCTCGTCCATCCCGTTCATCCCGTAGACGACCATCACGTGCTCGCTGCCCAGGCGCTGCAGCACGCGCACCTGGATGCCGACGAGGTCGGGGTGGAAGACGCCCAGCAGCTGGTTGGGCGCACCGGCCGGGTTGGTCAGCGGCCCGAGGATGTTGAAGAGCGTGCGCACCCCCAGCTCCCGGCGGACCGGCGCCGCGTGTTTCATCGCCTGATGGTGGTTGGGCGCGAACATGAAGCCGATGCCGGTCTCGGCCAGGCACTGCGCCACCTGTTCCGGCGTCAGCTGGATGTAGGCGCCGAGCGCCTCGACGACGTCGGCCGAGCCGCTGGTGCTCGAGACGCTGCGCCCGCCGTGCTTGGCCACGCGCGCACCGGCCGCCGCGGCGACGAACATCGATGCGGTGCTGATGTTGAAGGTGTGCGAGCTGTCGCCGCCGGTGCCGACGATGTCGACCAGGTGCGTGCGCTCGGCCACCGGCACCGGCGTGGCGAACTCGCGCATCACCTGCGCCGCGGCGGCGATCTCGCCGATGGTCTCCTTCTTCACGCGCAGGCCGATGGCCAGCGCCGCGATCATCACCGGCGACATCTCGCCGCTCATGATCCGCCGCATCAGCGTCAGCATCTCGTCGTGGAAGATCTCGCGGTGCTCGATGACGCGCGTCAGCGCCTCGGTGTTGGTGATCGTCATCCCTGTCCTGCTCCTGGTTCAGCGGGCAGCGCCCATGTCGAGGAAGTTCTTCAGCAGCGCGTGCCCGTGCTCGCTCTGGATCGATTCGGGGTGGAACTGCACGCCTTCGAGCGGTGCCGCGGTGCCCGCGAGCCCGCGGTGTCGCACACCCATGATCTCGCCATCGTCGCTGGTCGAGCTGATCTCGAGCTCCGCGGGCAGCGACTCGCGCTCGATCGCCAGCGAGTGGTAACGGATGACGTGAAAGCGCGGCGGCAGCCCGGCGTAGACGCCGCGGCCGTCGGCGGAGATCGTGCTCGCCTTGCCGTGCATCTGCACCTGCGCGCGAACGACCTTGCCGCCGAGCGCCGCGCCGATCGCCTGATGCCCCAGGCACACGCCCAGGATCGGCAGCTTGCCGGTGAAGCGGCGGATCGCGTCGACGCAGATCCCGGCCTCGGCCGGCGAGCAAGGCCCGGGCGAGAGCACGAGGTGGCTGGGCGCGAGCGCCTCGATGCCCTCCAGCGTGATCTCGTCGTTGCGGAAGACGCGCACTTCGGCGCCGAGCTCGCCGAAGTACTGCACGAGGTTGTAGGTGAAGCTGTCGTAGTTGTCGATCATCAACAGCATGGCGCTAACCCTTCAGGACCGGGGGATGCACCGGGAGCATCCGCGACTCAGGCATTCGGCCCCTCGTGCGCCCCTGGCGGTGCGCGGCCGGCAACAGGCGCGGCGTGCAAGGGATCCGGGTTCTAGGCGGCGCTGCGCGAATGCGCGGCGCCCAGGGGTGGGGTGGTCAGGCGGATGGCTTGCGCCAACGCCAACCGAAGCGCGCTGCGGGGATCGGACGGATCGCAGACATGGATCGCATTATGGCCGGCCCGTAGGGTGCCGCTCGCTCGATTGTGCCGCTCGCTCGATGAGCATCCATCGAGTCAGGTTCGGACTGCAGCGGACGGCGTCGGCGGATGGGCAAGCTGCCGAGGACCAATCCTCCGGCAGCCCCTTCAGGCGGCCTTCTTCCGGCGCTGGGGCAGGAGTGTCTTCTCGTTGGCACGCGTCGCCTTCTCCCGCTCGGCCTCCAAGATCTCCTTGAGCGCATTCGGAACAAACCTCGCGAGAACATCTCGCATCAACGGCTGGTACCCCACGCCGTGGAAGTGAGCGATCAACTTGTATTGCTCGATCAACTGTCGAGGCAGACGAATCGAGATCGCTTGCAGGCCAAGCGCCTCATCCAGCGCGGCTTCGTGGGAAGCGTCAGCCACTGCGACGTACTTCTCGTCGCGCCCGAGACGGCCCTCTTCCCAAGCCTCAATCGTGTTCGGGATCTTTGCTGCGGCCATTCTTCTCTCCGTGTTCATTGATTCAGTAAGCGACGCCGCCGTGCTTCGCGTAGATCGCGATCTCGTCGGCGTTCGGCTCGAAGGCCGACTTCAAGTCGATCATGGAGCCATGTTGTATATACACAACCTTCAGGATGCGGCCTTGATTCGTCTTGGACAGGAACCACAGGGTCGGCGGGTTGGTCTTGTGCCTCGCTCGCTTGTCTTCCAGAAGGCGCCCCAGGCGGTTCACGAAGCATTGTTCGACCTCTCTGCGATCGACACCGTGCTTGTCCTTCAGCTTTTTCGCCACCGCGTCGGTGATCTCGAGGTTCTGCATCGCACTCCCGACTTCATTCGAGCCGTCGATTCTAGTCGCTTCGTATATACATTGGCAACGCGGAGCCGTGGCGCCCCTTCAACGCAAGGTCAGCCGGCGGCAGTCGGTCGGCGGGCGATGCCTGCCGGCCAGCGAGCTGCGGATTCATGGTGGCGAGCAGTTCGAGCCGCTGCGCCTTCATCTCCGCTCGCCAGCCGTCGCAGTGGGTCTCCCGGTGGAGCCTTGGGCAGAACGCCAGGACGCTCCACGCTCGATCCGCCCCTTGCGCTGCAAGACGACCGCATGATGCACGGGCCCGCGCCCATGTCACGCGAGAATCCCATCCGCCACCCCTGTCCCGCCGCGCGACACCCGACGCCCCATGCCCACCGCCACCTCCCGCAAATCTTCGGCCAAGTCGGGCGTCAAGCGCGCCAGGGCGCGCAAGCCGGCCCCGCCGCGCCTGTCGCATACGCGCCGGCCGGCGCAGTTGTCGTCGGCCGACTGGCAGACCGCGCTGCGCAGGCAGTTCCGCGCGGAGCAGGCCTTCGAGCTGCACAACCTGGGCCGCGAGCCGGTGTTCTCGGTGCACAACCCGGCCAGCGGCTCGCGCTGGCGCGTGGCCATCCGCGGGGCGGCACCGGGGCAGAACTTCTGCAGTTGCCCGGACTTCGCGACCAATACGCTTGGCACCTGCAAGCACATCGAGTTCACGCTGGCGCGGCTGGCCGCGCGACGCGGCGGCAAGGCGGCGCTGCGGCAGGGTTTTGCACCGGCCTACAGCGAGATATGGCTCGACTACGCCGCGGCGCGCGTGCTGCGCTTTCGCGCCGGCAGCAGCTGCCCGCCGGGCCTGCTGGCCAAGGCGCGCGCGCTGTTCGACGCCGACGCCGGCTGGGCGCTGCCGTGGAGCCGGCTCGACGGCCTGCAGCCGCTGCTGCAGGCGGCGCACGAAGCCGGCCACGAGATGCGCTGCTACGACGACGTCTGGGCCTTCGTCGCGCAGATCCGTGACGCCGAGCGACGCCAGGCGGCGCTGGCCGAGGCCTACCCCCAGGGCGCGGCGGACAAGGGCCTGCGCAAGCTGCTGAAGGTCGGGCTCTATCCCTACCAGGCCGAAGGCGCGCTCTTTGCCGCACGCGCCGGGCGCGCGCTGATCGGCGACGAAATGGGCCTGGGCAAGACCGTGCAGGCGATCGCCGCATCCGAGCTGTTCGCGCGCCATTTCGGCGTTAGCCGCATGCTGGTGGTCTGCCCGACTTCGCTCAAGCACCAGTGGAAGAAGGAGTTCGAGCGCTTCACCGCGCGCGAGGCCCAGGTCATCCACGGCCTGCGCGCGGTGCGCGAGAAGCTCTGGCGCGAAGACGTCTTCTGCCGCGTCGTGAACTACGAGATGCTGGCCAAGGACGGCGACCTGATCGACGCCTGGGCGCCGGAGCTGGTGATCGCCGACGAGGCGCAGCGCATCAAGAACTGGAACACGGTCGCTGCGCGCGCGCTCAAGCGCATCGGCTCCCCCTACGCGGTGGTGCTCACGGGAACGCCGCTGGAGAACCGGCTCGAGGAGCTTATCTCCATCGTGCAGTTCGTCGACCGCCACCGTCTGGGGCCGACCTGGCGCCTGCTCGACGAGCATCAGCAGCGCGACGTATCCGGCCGCGTCATCGGCTACCAGGGCCTGGATCGGATCGGCCAGACGCTGGCCCCGGTGATGCTGCGCCGGCGCAAGGCCGAGGTGCTGGCGCAACTGCCCGAGCGCGTGGACAACCGCATCTTCGTGCCGCTGACGCCCGAGCAGCGCCGCCACCACGACGATGCCGGCGAGGTCGTCACCCGCATCGTCGCGCGCTGGCGCAAGACGGGCTACCTCTCCGACAGCGACCAGAAGCGCCTGCAGTGCGCGCTGCAGATCATGCGCATGGCCTGCAACAGCAGCTTCCTGGTCGACCACGAGACCGATCACGGCCACAAGGTCGACGAGCTGATGGCCGTGCTCGACGAGCTGTTCGAGGACCCTTCGGCCAAGGCGGTGGTGTTCAGCCAGTGGCTGGGCACGCACGAGCTGATCCAGCGCCGCCTGGGCAAGGGCAAGGGCCAGCGCGACTGGGGCCACGTGCTGTTCAGCGGCAGCGTGCCCAGCGAGCAGCGCGCTGCACTGGTCGAGCGCTTTCACGAGGATGCGGACTGCCGCCTGTTCCTCGCCACCGATGCCGGCGGCGTCGGGCTGAACCTGCAGCACGCTGCCGCCGTGGTCGTCAACATGGACCTGCCCTGGAACCCGGCCGTGCTCGAGCAGCGCATCGGCCGCGTGCACCGCATGGGGCAGTCGCGCGGCGTGCAGGTGATCAACTTCGTCGGCCAGGGCTGCATCGAGGAAGGCATGCTCTCGGTGCTGGCCTTCAAGACCTCGCTCTTTGCCGGCGTGCTCGACGGCGGCGCCAGCGAAGTCTTCCTGCAGGGGACCCGGCTGTCGAAGTTCATGGAAAGCGTCGAGCAGGTGGCCGGTGCGATGGGCGAAGGCGAGATGGCCGACGAGGCGGCTGCGGCACGCGACGGCACCACGCGCGCACCAGAGGCGCCCACCGCATCGGCCCCCACGGGCAGGCCCGCGGCGGACGACCGCGAGCCGGACGCGGATGCCGTTGCGTCGGCGATCGGGCGCGCCGAGGCGCCACCTGGCGAAGTCACCGCCACGCCCGCCGCCGACGCCTGGCCTGCGCTGCTGCAGCTGGGCGCCAGCCTGCTGCAAGGCCTGGCGCAGGGCGCGGCCAGCCCCGGCGGCGTGGCTGCGCGCATCGAGACCGACCCGGTCAGCGGCAAGCCCAGCCTGCGCCTGCCGCTGCCCGAGCCCGAGCTGCTGCGCCGGCTGGCGCAGGCGCTGCAACCGTTTGCGAACTGAAGGCCACTTGGCCGTGGCACTGGCAACCAAGCAGTAGTGCTACCGTCGGCCGTGGCGGCGCGACGGCCATCGGCCGGCTGTGCCGCCGCCTGCCTCCACGACGGTACGCGCCATGAAGACGAACCCTGCCACTCCGGTCGCGGTGTACGACCACCTGGTGATCGCCCTGTTCCCGACGCACGCGGCGGCCGACGACGCGGTGCGCCGGCTCGGCGCCGCCGACGTGCCGCTCGCCGCGGTGTCGGTGATCGGCAAGGACTCCCACGGCGACGAGCACCCGTTTGCGTACTTCAACGTCGGCGAGCGCGCGAAGTTCTACGGCAAGCGGGGCGCGTTCTGGGGCGGGCTCGCGGGCATGCTGCTCGGCTCGGGCTTCTTCTTCGTGCCGGCGGTCGGGTCGATCCTGGTGCTCGGGCCGCTGGCATCGACGATCGTCGGCGGCCTCGAGGGCGCGGCGCTGGCCGGCGGCGCGTCCGCGCTGGTCGGGGCGCTGACCACGGTCGGCCTGCCAGGGGACACGGTGCAGCACTACGAGACCGCGATCAAGGACGGCCAGTTCCTGGTCAGCGTGCACGCGAACCGGGACCAGACGCAGCGCATCAGCGGGCTTCTCGCCGAAGCGGGCGGCACCGCGGTCGCCGCGTATCCGCTGAACCGCCTGGTCGCCTGACCCGCACCCGGCGCCCGGTACGCAAACTCGCCGACGCCGCTTCGACCGCGCAGCGGCGCCACAGCCTGCGCATGCCAGGATGTGGCCGCGACCCGACGCCGATGGCGAGTCTGCGAAACTCGGCATCCGCGGCAGTTGCGAGCGCGCTGCCACCCCGCCCGATGGATCCGAGCCCGCTTCCCGCCGCCGTCACCGCCGCCCTGCCGCTGCCGATGCCGCAGTGGTCCTACCAGGTCATCCTGGTGCGCCTGGCGCTGGCGCTGGCGCTGGGGCTGCTGCTGGGGCTCGAGCGCGAGCGCCGCGGCAAGGAAGCGGGGCTGCGCACCTTCGGCTTCCTCGCGCTGCTGGGGGCGCTGGGCGGGTCGCTCGGCACCGGTTACGCGCTGCTGGCACTGACGCTGACCGCGATCCTCGCGGTGCTGCTCAACGTGCATTCGCTGCGGCAGGGCGAAGGGGTCGAGCTGACGACCTCGGCGGCGATGTTCGTCACCAGCATGGCCGGCGTGCTCTGCGGCATGGGGCACACGATCACGCCGGCATCGGTGATGGTCACCTCGACCGCGCTGCTGGCGTGGAAGGAGCGCCTGGCCGGCTTCTCGATGGGGCTGACCGAGGGCGAGCTGCGCTCGGCGTTGCTGCTGGCGATCCTGGCGATCGTGATCTACCCGGCGCTGCCGGTCGGCGCCGTCGGGCCCTGGAAGATCGTCGAGCCGCGTGCGGCCTGGATCACGGTGATCCTGATCGCCAGCATCGGCTTCATCAACTACATCCTCTGGAAGCTCTACGGCGCGCGCGGCATCGAGCTCTCGGGCCTGTTCGGCGGGCTCGTGAACAGCAACTTCACGGTCATCGAGATGACCACGCGCGTGCGCGAATCGCAGGGGCGCTTCGCGCCGGTGGCCTACCGCGGCATCGTCGTCGCGCTGTGCGCGATGCTCGGCCGCAACGCGACGCTGCTGCTGATCCTGGCGCCGATGGCGCTGCTGGAATCCGTCGGCGCCTTCGCGCTGATGCTCGGAGCGGGAGGCGCGATGGCGGTGCTCGCGCACCTGCGCGCCAGCGACGCCGACGCGCACGAGACGACCGACCTCAAGCTGACGCTGCCGTTCTCGCTGCAGGTGGCGCTGAAGTACGGCGCGCTCTTCCTGCTGCTGCACATGGCGGGCATCCTGATGCAGCGCCAGTTCGGCGAGGCCGGCTTCTACGTCGTGACCCTGATCGGCGGCCTGCTCTCGAGCGCGAGCGCGGTCGCGGCCGCGGCGAGCATGGCCTCGCAGGGGGAGATCTCGCCGCTCGTGGCCGGGCACGGCGCGGTGATCGCCTCGCTCACGAGCCTGGCCTTCAGCTTCTCCTTCGTGCTGCGCTCGGGCGACCGCAAGCTCGTCCGGCAGCTGGCGACGGCGATGATCGTCATCGCCGCCGCTGGCGGCCTAGGCGTGCTGCTGGCCAGCGTGCTGCGCGCGCTGCTCGGGCCCTGGATCGAGGCGATCAGCACGATGTAGCGACAGCGGCGCCGCACCCGGGTCGCAACGGGTCCGCTGCGGGCTACAAGCCCTCCTCGACCAGCTCGGCGGCGCGGATCAGCGCGCGCGCCTTGGCTTCGGTCTCGCGCCACTCCATCTCGGGCACCGAGTCGGCGACGACGCCGGCTGCGGCCTGCACGTAGAGCGTCTGGTCCTTGACGATGCCGGTGCGGATCGCGATCGCCAGATCCATGTCGCCGGCGAAGCTGAGGTAGCCGCAGGCGCCGCCGTAGATGCCGCGCTTGACCGGTTCGAGCTCGTCGATCACCTCCATCGCGCGGATCTTGGGCGCGCCCGAGAGCGTGCCTGCGGGGAAGGTCGCACGCAGCACGTCGAGGTTGCTGAGGCCGTCCTGCAGCAGGCCCTCGACGTTGCTGACGATGTGCATCACGTGCGAATAGCGCTCGATCGCGAAGGCCTCGGTCACCTTGACGCTGCCGGTGCGCGCGATGCGGCCGATGTCGTTGCGCGCGAGGTCGATGAGCATCAGGTGCTCGGCGCGCTCCTTGGGGTCGGCGCGCAGCTCGTCCTCCAGCGCCTTGTCGCGCTCGGGGGTGGCGCCGCGCGGGCGCGTACCGGCCAGCGGGCGGATCGTGACCTTGTCGCCCTCGGGCGTGTGCTCGTGCCGCACGAGGATCTCGGGGCTCGCGCCGACGATCTGGAAATCGCCCAGGTCGTAGAAGTACATGTAGGGCGAGGGATTGAGCGAGCGCAGCGCGCGGTAGAGCGTCAGCGGGCTCTCGGTGTAGCGCTTCTTCAGGCGCTGGCCGATCTGCACCTGCATCATGTCGCCGGCGGCGATGTATTCCTTGGCGCGCTCGACGGCGCGCAGGTAGTCGGCCTTGTCGAACTCGCGCTCGACCGCGTACGAAGGGCCGCGCCTGACCGGCGGCGCGGTCACGGAAAAGCGCAGCTTGTCGACCAGCTCGGCCAGGCGCCGCTTGGCCTTGAACCAGGCCTCGGGCTGCGCCGGGTCGGCCCAGACGATCAGGTAGAGCCGCCCCGAGAGGTTGTCGATGACCGCGACCTCCTCGGTCTGCAGCAGCAGGATGTCGGGCACCTCGATCCCGCCTTCCTTCCAGGTACGCGCCAGGCGCGGTTCGATGTAGCGCACCGCGTCGTAGCCGAAGTAGCCCGCCAGGCCGCCGCAGAAGCGCGGCATGCCCGGGCGCAGCGCCGGCCGAAAGCGCGACTGGTAAGCGGCAATGAACTCCAGCGGGTTGCCTTCGTGCGTCTCGATCACCTGGCCGTCGGTGACCACCTCGGTCGAGAAGCCGCTTGCGCGCAGCCAGGTGCGCGCCGGCAGGCCGATGAAGCTGTAGCGGCCGAAGCGCTCGCCGCCCACGACCGATTCGAGCAGGAAGCTGCCGGCCTTGCCGCCGGCCAGCTTGAGATAGAGCGACAGCGGCGTCTCGAGATCGGCGAAGGCCTCGGCGATGAGCGGGATGCGGTTGTAGCCCTGCGCGGCAAGGCTCTTGAATTCGAGTTCGGTGATCATGGCGGCCCTTGCGGTCGTCGGGCGCCGGCCATGGCAGGCGGCGCTGGATGCTTGGCGGAGGCGGGCAGCTCGTGCCCGGCAGCAGGAAGGGACCCTCGGTGAGGGTCAGGCAAAGCAGGACGAGCGACGCCAGGGCCAGGCTCCCCGGTCATGGGAACCTGCGCACGGGGGCGCCGAGAGGTCGTCGATGGCCTTGGCCGCAAACATGGGCGGCAGTCTAGCAGCAGGCTTGCGTCGCCCGATGCGGCGTGCGGCGGCGATCAGTCCAGCAGCGCGTCGAGCGCGTCGATGCGCTCGATCACCGCGTCGCAGTCGACGCCGTGCACCGGCTCGCCGTGGTTGTAGCCATAGCTCACGAGCACGACCGGGCAGCCGGCGGCGCGCGCAGCCGTCGCGTCGTTGCTCGAGTCGCCGATCATCAGCGTCGCCGCCGGCGCGGTCGCCAGTGCCTTGCAGGTCTGCACGAGCGGCAGCGGATCGGGCTTCTTGCGCGCGAAGGCGTCGCCGCCGAAGACATGGTCGAAGAATCCCGCCAGACCCTTGGCCTGCAGCAGCGGCAGGGCGAACGAGGTCTGCTTGTTCGTCAGGCAGGCCAGCCGCAGGCCGCGTGCGCGCAGCATTCGCAGGCCTTCCGGCACGCCGGGGTAGACGCTCGCGTGCTCGCCGTTGACCTGCAGGTAGTGATGCTGGTAGCGCTGCCACGCGCGTTCGTAGAGCGAGGCCGGCGCGCCGGCTTCGGCGAGCGTGCGCGCGACCAGTTGCTCGGAGCCCTTGCCGACGGTGCGCGCGATGAACGCGCGCCCGACCGCCGGGTAGCCCAGGTCGGCCAGCATGCGCGCGAGCGCGACCTCGAAGTCCCCGAGGGTGTCGACCATCGTGCCGTCGAGGTCGACGATCGCCGCCTGCAGCGGCGGCAGACGCCTGCCCAGGGCCGGGGCGCTCCGGGACGTCCCCGGCGACGGCGTGCTCACGCGCTCAGCTTGCCGGCTTGGGCGGCGTCGCCAGCCCTCGCTGCACCGCCGGCCGCGCAAGGAAAGCCTCGCGCACGCGCTGCAGCTCGCCGAAGTCCTTCCAGCCGACGAGATCGCCGGCCTCGTAGAAGGTCACGAGGTTGTTGACCCAGGGCCAGGTCGCGATGTCGGCCACCGTGTACTCGTCGCCCATGATCCAGGCGCGGCCCTTCATGCGGCCTTCGAGCACCGCGAGCAGTCGCTTCGCTTCGGCGACGTAGCGATCGCGCGGGCGCTTGTCCTCGTAGTCCTTGCCGGCGAACTTGTTGAAGAAACCGACCTGCCCGAACATCGGCCCGACGCCGCCCATCTGGAACATCAGCCACTGCACCGTCTGCCAGCGCTCGGCGGCGTCGGCGGGCAGGAAGCGCCCGCTCTTCTCGGCGAGATAGAGCAGGATCGCGCCCGACTCCCACAAGGGCAAGGGCTTGCCGCCGGGGCCGTTCGGGTCGAGGATCGCCGGGATCTTGTTGTTCGGGTTCAGCGAGATGAACTCGGGCGTGAGCTGGTCCTGCGCGTCGAAGCGGATCGGATGCACCTCGTAGGGCAGACCCGTTTCCTCCAGCATGATCGAGGCCTTGACGCCATTGGGCGTGGCCCAGGAATAGAGCTGGATGCGGTCCGGGTGGCGCGCCGGCCAGCGCCGGGTGACGGGGAAGGCGTCGAGCGGGCTCATGGGGGGGCATTCTCCGGCAAGCTGCTTTTCCACTTTCCAGGTCGGCCGCAGCGGCGGAGCCAGGCTTCAGGCGGCAAGCTCGGCCAGCCACGGCGCCGCGGGCAGGATCTGCAGTGCGCCGCGCTGTTCGGGCTGTCGCAAGTGGCGCACGAGCTGCACCGCGCGCGCCTCTGGAAACTCGTTCGCGAAACGTTGCAGGGCGCGGTGCGGCGCCGCGTCCGCCCACTTGCATTCGACGAGCGCGCTCAGTTCGCCCTCCTCGACAAGCGCGAAGTCGACCTCGACGCCGTCCTTGGTACGCAGGTAGTGCAGCGAGGCCTGCTTTCCGCGCGCGTCGACGAGGAACTGCTGGTTCTTCAAGAGCATCGCCGCCACCGCGTTCTCGAAGCGCGCCCCGTCGTCCCCCCGCACGAGGCCGGTGTCGTAGAAGTAGACCTTGGGCGAAGCGAGGATGGCGCGCGCCACGTTGCGATGCCAGGGCGTGACGGTGAAGACGATGAACAGCGCCTGCAGGATGTCGAGGTAGCGCTTGAGCGTGGTCGGCGACACCGCCAGGTCGCGCGCCAGCGACGCCAGCGACAAGGGCGAACCGACGCGCTCGCGCAGCAGGTCGAGGAAGAGACGCATCGTGCCCAGTTCGTGGATGCGCGAGAACTCCAGGATGTCCTCGCGCAGCAGATCGGTGATGTACTGCGCACGCCAGCGCGCGGCCTGTACCGGGTCTTCGGCCAGGCAGGGCTCGGGGTAGCCGCCGCGTTCCAGCAGGTGCTGCAGCGCCGCCTCGGGTGTGACGCCCTGGGTGGCACACCATTCGCGCACCGAGATCGGATGCAGCCGGTAGGCGAAGTAGCGGCCCGCCAGCGACTCGCCGCTCTGGCGGAAGGTCTCCATGCGCGCGCTGCCGGTGACCAGCAGCGCTTGTCCGTCGGGGCGGCCGTCGACCACGCCCTTGAGCCAGGCCTTCCAGTCCGGCATCTTGTGGATCTCGTCCATCACCAGCAGCCGGCTGTCCAGGCGCCAGCTCTGCCGCTGCAGCACGGCGCGGTCGGCTGCCACGTCCCAGTTCAGGTACTGGGCCGGCTGGCGGTGATCCATGAGCTGTCGCGCCAGCGTCGTCTTGCCGACCTGACGCGGCCCGGTGAGCACGACCATCTTGCGCTCGAGGTCGGAGCGGACCAGATCGTCCAGGTAGCGTTTCATTCGTCCATATTACATATCACTGGAAAAAAGTCGCGACTTTCTTCCATTTAACGCTCGATGGGTCGAGAACGCTCGCGAGCGTGCCCACCCATCGATCGGCACACCGTCACAGGCTCTTGACTTCGACTCCCACGTCGCCATGCAAGGCGATCAAGCCCTTGTCCAGGCTGGCGAGCTTGCCGCCATGGTGTCTGGCGAGGCTGGCGAGATAGGCATCGGTGACCTGACGATGGCCCATCACGCCCTGCGCCTGCACCTGTTCGTAGGGGAGCCGATCGGGCCAGAAGTGGTGCCGGGGATGCGCGCTCACCGTCTTCAGCAGGGAAAGCGCCTGGCCAAAGTCGCGTCCACCCAGGCGCATGACCAGCCGCATCAGCGTGCCCTGTGTGATGGGGCAGGTAGAGAAGGCCTGCGGCACGCGCAGGAACCAGTCCCGCGCAAGCGCGTGGTGGACGTGGGCCTCGTCGATCAGGGCATAGAGCACGTTGCCATCGAGCAGATGCACCACACCGCCCGCCTTGCGGGTGGGGCCCTTCGAGACCGTCGAGGTCGCCATGCGCGACATCACTCGTCCTCGAGCGCGCGCACGTCCTCCTCGGTGACCGGCCGCGGGCTGCGGATCAGCGGCAGGCCCGTGTCTGCGTCGATGCGCAAGGCCGGGGCCGACGCCGGACTGCCCGCCGCGGACTGGTCCAAGCCGCGGCGGATGAGCTCGGCGACGGTCTGGTTCATGCTCTTGCGCGCATGCGCGGCAATGGACGTGACCGCATGATGCAGATCGTCCGGAAGATGGATGGTTGTCCTCATGTACGCATCATGACATCATGATGCGTGCACGTCCACCCCAAGTCTTCACGGCGCAGGAGTGCGGATGTGCGCGGCTCTGCGCGGTCGTGTGCGGCCGATTCCGCGCAAGTGACGCCTCACCCAATGCTCTGCACCTGTCCCGACTGCCCGTACGCGCGGCCGAAACGGTTGGCGAGGAAATCGGGCAGCGGCACCTGCTCCGGGCGGATGAAGCCGCGTGATGAGGCCACGCGGCCCGCCTCTACACTCGGGCGCTCATGGCGAACGACAGCAGCAGACAGCAGATCCACTTCCTCGATGCGCTGCGCGCGCTGGCCGCCTGGCTCGTGGTCTGGGATCACCTGGTCTGCGTCTGGCCTGCATCGAACGGCATCGCCGTTCCGATCGCGGACTGGGTCGAGGCCAACGTCAACCAACCGCTTGGAATCATCCAGAGCTTCGGTTGGTTCGGCGTGTGCCTGTTCTTCCTCATCAGCGGCTTCGTCATCACGCACGTGTCCTTGCGTGAGGACGCTGTCGCCTTCGCCATCAAGCGCGTCTTCCGCATCTACCCGACCCTCATCGTCGCGGTCCTTCTGTCGCTGCTGCTGAATCCCGCAGCGCGCGCTCAGGCCACGCCCGAGTCGCTACTCACCAACGCCTTGCTGGTGAATTACTGGATGCACCCCCAGGTTGTGCTGGTCGGGGTGGCATGGACCCTCGTCATCGAGGTCCTGTTCTATGCGTTGATCCTGATCACCTATCCGCTGGCTCGTTGGCCAATGTTTCGGGTGGCGACATTGCTGGCCTGCATCGGTGCGGCCATCGCCGCAGCGCGAACCTTCGGCGCCTCGTTCTTTCTGTTCGCCGCGTCGGCGGCGTACGTCCCTTTCCTGATCGCGGGTCAAATCCTCTATCTGCTGCTCTATCGCCGCAGCCTGAGCTTGGGCGCCGCCATCGCCTTGGCTGCGCTCACCTATGCGGTCCTGCTCATGGGCCTGCGCGCCATCCATTCGGCGTTCCTGCCCCTGGGGAATTCGTACCTGACAAGCTTCGCCTGGGCCCTGGCCGTCTTTCTGATGGCGTGGCATTTGGACGATCGCCTGCGACCCGGACGAACGGTGCAATGGCTCGCGACGACGAGTTACTCCGTTTACCTTCTGCACGGCATCGTCGGCTTCTTCATGCTCGACTGGCTGACGCCGCGGCTTGGGTACGGCATGGCTTTGGCTCTTGCAATTGCGGCCACCGGCGGTGCCGTACTGTTGGTGCATTACGGCATCGAGAGACCGACGCTTGCCATGGGTCACCGTCTGGCGGCGCGCGCTTCACAAGGCTGATAGCATCGATCCGACTGGCCGCTTGCGTTGCGGGCAAGCCGCACGCGAGCCAGGCCTGCTGGTGCCGCGACGCACCGCCTCATCGCTCACCCAATGCTCTGCACCTGCCGCGACTGCTCGTAGGCACGGCCGAAGCGGTTGGCGAGAAAGTCCGGCAGTGCCACCTGCTCCTGGCGGATGAAGCCGCGCGGCGGCAGCGCGCCTTCGCGAAAGAGATCGAGCACCGCGCAAATGCCGGCGGCGGTGGTGAGCTGGATCGCCGAGCGAGCGGGCTTGCCGTTGCCGCGTTCGGCGAAGATCTTGCGCGCGAACACCTCTTGCAGCAGCACGCCGTCGCGCAGGCCGCTGACGGTGACGAAGACGAGCACCAGGTCCTGCATGGTCGCGGGCACCGCGCGGCGCAGGATGTCGACGAGCGTGCGCGTGTCCTGCTTGAGCTGGAGCTCCTCCAGCAGCACCTTCATCAGCGCGTGGTGGCCGGGGTAGCGCACGCTCTTGTAGTCCAGCGTCTGCACGCGCCCGGCCAGCGTGTCGCACAGCGTGCCAAGGCCCCCGGAGGTGTTGAAGGCCTCGTACTCGACGCCGTCCATCGAGAAGTGCTCGAGGCCCTCGAGCGGCAGGGCTTCGATGCGCCGGCCCTCATGGATCGCGTCGCAGGGGTGGCAGTACTCGTTGATGAGCCCGTCGACCGACCAGGTGAGGTTGTACTTGAGCGCGTTGGTCGGGAAGGCCGGCAGCGCACCGACGCGCATCTTCACCTCGTGCAGGGTGTCGAAGCCCTGCGCGAGGTGATGCGCGACGATGCCGATGAAGCCGGGCGCAAGCCCGCATTGCGGCATGAAGGCGGTCGGCGCGTCTTCGGCCAGGCGGCGGATCGCCTGCGTCGCCGCGACATCTTCGGTCAGGTCGAAATAATGGCAGCCCGCTTCCCGCGCCGCGCTTGCGGCGGTGATCGCCATCGAGTAGGGCAGCGCATTGACGACCGCCTGCTGACCACGCAGGGCCTTGACGAGCACCTGCAGGTCCGAGGTATCGGCAACGAGCCGCTGGACAGGCAAGGCGGACAGGCGCTCGAGCGCCGCTGCAGCCCGGTCGAGCACGGTCACATCGAAGTCGCCGCTGCCCGCCAGCACGTGAGCGATCGTCTGGCCAATGTGGCCGGCACCAAGCAGGGTCACTCGCATCGCATCGTCTCCGGGAAGTCCTGCCCGGAAGGATGGGCGCGATCACTGTCGAAAGATAGAAGCAATCCGACGAAATGTCGTAACTTCAGGTCGGTTCGACGGACTATGAAGACGAATCGTCAACGATCCAGTTCTGCACGCATCGCGTCGATCACCGCCTTGTAGTCGGCTTGGCCAAAGATCGCGCTGCCGGCCACGAAGGTGTCGGCGCCGGCGTCGGCGACGCGGCGGATGTTCTCGACCTTGATGCCGCCGTCGACCTCGAGGCGGATGTCGCGGCCGCTGGCGTCGATGAGGCGGCGCGCGCGCTCGATCTTGCGCAGCGCCGCGTCGATGAAGGACTGGCCGCCGAAGCCCGGGTTGACGCTCATCACGAGCACGAGATCGACCTTCTCGATCACCCACTCGAGCACGTCCAGCGGCGTGGCGGGGTTGAAGGCCAGGCCCGCCAGCTTGCCCTCGGCCTTGATCAGCTGCAGCGTGCGGTCGACATGCGTGCTCGCGTCGGGGTGGAAGCTCACCAGATCGGCGCCGGCCCGGCAGAAGGCCTGCGCGAGCGCATCCACCGGCTGCACCATCAGGTGCACGTCGATGGGCGCCTGCGTGTGCCGGCGCAGCGCCTCGCAGACCATCGGGCCGAAGGTGAGGTTCGGCACATAGTGGTTGTCCATCACGTCGAAGTGGATCCAGTCGGCGCCCGCGTCAACGACGGCGCGCACCTCCTCGCCCAGGCGGGCGAAGTCGGCGGAGAGGATCGAGGGGGCGATGCGGTGGACGTCCATCGGCGGCAGATTCTAGGAGCGGCCCCGATAATCGCCGCATGAGCCGACCCGAGTTCAGCTGCGAGGTGCGCGTGCAGTACCTGGCCGAGCAATCGCAGCCGCCCGACGGGCCGTTTGCCTTCGCCTACACGGTGACGATCCGCAACAGCGGCGACGTCGGCGCGCAGCTGGTCGCGCGCCAGTGGCTGATCACCGACGCCGACGGCCGTACCGAGGAGGTGCGGGGCCTCGCGGTCGTCGGCCATCAGCCACTGCTGGCTCCCGGCGAGAGCTTCGAATACACGAGCTGGACGCGCATCGCCACATCCCACGGCAGCATGCGCGGCACCTATTTCTGCATGACCGAGGACGCGCACGCGTTCGAGGCGCCGGTGCCCGAGTTCCAGCTCGTCTTTCCCGGCCTGCTGCACTGATGGCTGCCAACTGGGACCTGACCGCGCTCGTCAACGCGGCCAACGCTCGCGCGCCGCTGGCCGAGCGCCATCTCTGGCTCGTGCGCCTGATGGAGTGGCTGCGCCACGCACCGACGACCCGCGTGGGTTTCGAGCCCAGCGCTGAACCCGGCTCCGGGCGCACGCCGCTGCCACTGGTGCGGCTGCGCCATCTGCTGAACGTCGTCGACCAGCACCCTGGCCTGCGTGCGCAGGTGCAAGGCCTGCTTGCCGCCTTCTGGAAGGAGATCGACGCCGCGGCGCTCTTCGCCGATTACGGCTTCGGCACGCGGCTGTCGCTGCGCAGCGAGGTCGCCGCACGCCTGCGCCGGCGGCTGCTGCCGGCCACGCCGGAGACAAGCGATCTGGCCCAGCTCTTCGAGCTGCTCTTCGAGCCCGAGGATCTCGAGTGGCTCGAAGCGGTCGACGAGGAGACGCTGGCGCGCGTGGCGCGGTTGATGGGGGCGCCGGACGTCGACGAGAAGCGCGAGGCGACCAACGGAGCCGCCGCCGGCTCCGTCAACGAACCGGTCATCGAGCCGGCGGCCGTATCCACCCCCGACCCGAAACCCGCCTGGCGCGACGCGATGATCGAGGCGCTGACCATCCTCGTGAGCGCGGTGCACGCCTCGGGCTACGCGCCGGCCTTGCGCCAGCGCATGGACCGCAGCCTGCTCGCGCACCAGCCCTTCCGCCAGCTGACGATGTGCACCAACGAACTGCGGCGCGTGCTCGACGAGGGCAGCCCGCAGGAGGTGCTGCAGCAGGCGCGGCTGCTGAGGGCGCTGCTGGACAAGTGTCGCGACGCGGCGGCCAGCGTGCGCCAGCACCTGGAGGCCTACGGCGTCTCGGTGGACATCATCTACGAGATCGACCAGATGCACGCGCGCATCCGGCGCATCGAGTTGCTGCTGGACGTGCTGCTGGCGCCGCAGCCGCGCCCCGACTTGCTGCGCCTGCTGCGCGAGCTCGTGCGTGTGCGCGGGCGGCAGCGCGGCATCCGCCGCATGCTCGAACGTCACTACGGCCTGCTCGCGCGCCAGCTCGTCGAACGCAACGCCGAGACCGGCAGCCACTACATCACGCGCAACCGCGCCGAGTTCCTCGCCATGCTGCGGATGGCGGTGGGCGGCGGCTCGCTGATGGCGGCGACCACCTTCGTCAAGTTCGCGATCCTCGCGCTCGGCCTCTCGGCCTTCTGGTCGGGTCTGGGCGCCGGGATCAACTACGCGATCAGCTTCGTGATCATCATGCTGGCGCACTGGACGGTGGCGACCAAGCAGCCGGCGATGACGGCGCCGGCGATGGCCGAGAGCCTGCCCGGCCCGCGCGACAACGACGACGCCGCGCTCGAAGGCTTCGTCGACCGCGTGGCGCAGCTCACGCGCTCGCAGACGGCGGGCATCGTCGGCAACGTGCTTGCCTGCGGCCCGCTCGTGTGGGCGGTGCAGACGCTGGCCGGCATGGCACTGGGCCGGCCGCTGGTCGGGGAGGCTTCGGCCGAGCATGTGCTCGACGCCCTGCACCTGATCGGCCCGACGCTGCTCTTCGCGGCCTTCACGGGGGTGCTGCTCTTCGCCAGTTCGGTGCTCGCCGGCTGGGCCGAGAACTGGTTCGTCTTCCATCGCCTGGACAGCGCGATCGCCTGGAATCCCCGCATCGTCGGCCGCCTCGGGCAGACGCGCGCGCGGCGCTGGGCCGACTGGTGGCGGCGCAACGTCTCCGGCGTGGTCGCCAACGTCTCGCTCGGGCTGATGCTGGGGCTGACGCCGGCGCTCGCGGGCTTCTTCGGACTGCCGCTGGACGTGCGTCACGTCACGCTCTCGTCGGGGCAGCTCGGCGCGGCGGCCGGCGCCCTCGGCAGCGCGGCCTTCTCGACCCCGGCGTTCTGGTGGTGCGTGGCGGCGATTCCGCTGACCGGCCTGCTCAACGTCAGCGTCAGTTTCTGGCTCGCGTTCCGGCTGGCGCTGCGCGCCCGCGGCGTCGCGGTCACCGAGCGTCACCGCATCCGCGCGGCGATCCGCGCGCGGCTTCGGCGCGCGCCGCTGTCCTTCCTGCTGCCGCCCCGCGGCTAGGCCTCAGCGCCGCGGCGTCGGGTCGTCGTCTCTGCCCTGCGCGTCCCCGTCCTGCCTCTCTGCTTCCTTGGGTCGGCCGGAGAACATCGTCCACCAGACGGCGCCACCGAGCAGCAGCAGCACGATCAACACCTCGATGAGCAGCAACCACATCCTTCAAGCCTGCCATGCGATCGCGGGGCTCGCGATTCTAGGTGTGCTGACGGGCTGCGCGAGTTCACTGCGGCCGGTGACGCTGCCGACGGAAGCACCGGCGCCGCCAGGGCCCGCGAGCACGCCGACCCCTGCGGTCGACCGCACGGCACCGGGGTCGCGTCCGCCGCGGCCGGACCTGGCGCCAGCCCAGGTGCCGACGAGCGCCCGCTGGCTGCCCGCCCGCTGGAGCGAGCTCCCGGGCTTCGACACCGATCGTGCCCGCGAACTCTGGCCGGCCCTGCTGGCCAGCTGCACGAGGCCCGCGCCGGGCTGGAGTCGAACCTGCGCGCGGATCCTGCTGGAGCCGCCGCCGGCCAGTGACGAGGCCGCGCGCCGGTGGCTGATGGCCGAGCTCCAGCCCTGGCGAGTGCAGGCGCGGCAGGCCGAACCCACCGCGCTCGGCGACGAATCGCCTGCATCCGAAGCTGCGCCTTCATCTGCGGTGGCGCCGAACGACATGCGCGCCCTGGGTCTGGCCACCGGCTACTTCGAGCCCGAGCTGGCCGCCGCGCGCCGGCCGCAGGGGCGTTTCCGCGTTCCGCTCTACGCGCCGCCGCCCGAGCTGCTGGGCGCTTCGGCCCTGCGCAAGCCCTATTACACGCGCCAGCAGCTCGAAACCTTGCCGCAGGCGCGTGCGGCGCTGCGCGGCCGCGAGATCGCCTGGATCGAGGACCCGCTGGACGCACTGATGCTGCAGGTCCAGGGCTCGGGCCGGCTGCGCGTCCTCGAGCCCGACGGCCGCACGAGCCGCGTGCGCCTGTCGTTCGCGGCACACAACGAGCAGCCCTACCGGTCGCTTGGCCGCTGGCTGGTCGAGCAGGGCGAGCTCTCCGCCGAGCAGGCATCGTGGCCCGCGATCAAGTCCTGGGCGCAGCGCAACCCGGCGCGCGCCGACGAGCTGCACTGGGCCAACCCGCGCGTGGTCTTCTTCCGCGAGGAGCCGCTGTCGGCACCGGAGCTCGGCCCGATCGGCGCCCAGGGCGTGCCGCTGACGCCGGGGCGTTCGGTCGCGGTCGACCCGCAGGCCGTGCCGCTCGGGACGCTGCTGTGGCTGGACACGACCGCGCCGATGTCGCCCACGCCGCTGCGGCGGCTCGTCGTCGCGCAGGACACCGGCAGCGCGATCGTCGGCCCGGTCCGGGTCGATCTCTTCTTCGGCTGGCAGCCGGGCGCCGAAGAGCTGGCCGGACGCATGAAGCAGCCGCTGCGGCTGTGGGCGCTGTGGCCGCAGGGGCAGGTGCCGCCGGCGGCGCAGGCCGCGCCGGCTTCGGTGCCGCGGCCCTGACTCCGGCCGCGATCGACGGGCGCTCGCGTCGTGCGGCGGGGCCGACATCGCGCCGCGAGCGCCCGAGGGCGAGCCCGCGCGATGCGCTAGCCTGCGCGCCATGCTGAACACCGAATCGCCGAGCCGCGACCACGCCGAGCTCGATCTCTACTCGACCGGGGCGCTGGTGCAGGCGCTGGTCGACGACCAGCAGCGGGCGCTGCAGGCGGTGCAGGCGGCTGCCCCGGCGCTCGCGCGTGCGGTCGATGCGGCGCTGCCGCGCATCGAGGCCGGCGGGCGCCTCGTCTATGCCGGCGCCGGCACCTCGGGGCGGCTGGGCCTGCTCGACAGCGTCGAACTCGACCCGACCTTCAGCTGGCCGCGCGAACGGGCGCTGGCGCTGATCGCCGGCGGGCGACAGGCGCTGTTCGAGGCGGTCGAGGGCGCCGAGGACGCGCGCGAGCAGGGCGCGATCGACGTGCGCGTGCACGCGCTCGACGCGCGCGACGTGCTGCTGGCGATCGCCGCCTCGGGGACGACGCCCTACGTGCTCGGTGCGGTCACTGCGGCGCGCGCCGCCGGGGCACTCGTGATCGGCATCGCGAACAACGCCGGCGCGCCGCTGCTGCAGGAGGCCGAGATCGGCATCCTGCTGGACACCGGGCCCGAGCTGATCTCGGGCAGCACCCGGCTGAAGGCCGGAACGGCGCAGAAGATCGCGCTCAACGCCTTCTCCAGCGCGCTGATGGTGCGGCTGAACAAGGTCTACGGCAACCTGATGGTCGACCTGCGCGCGACCAACGCCAAGCTGCGCCGGCGCGCGCTGGCGCTGACGGTGCTCGCCAGCGGCGCCGACGAGCTGGCCGCCGAGCGCGCGCTGCGCGACGCGGGCTTTCGCGTCAAGGTGGCGATCGTCGCGCTGCGCGCCGGCATCCCGGTGCACGAGGCCAGCGCGCGGCTGCAGGCCTGCGGCGGCAGCGTGCGTGCGGCCCTGGCCGCATCGCCGTGAAGCCCGCGCGGGCCGCGCCCTTCTCCCCGGGTGCGCCGGATGTACCGGATGCGCCGGCCAACGTGCAGGCGCACGCGCCTGCCGGCACCACGTCGCGCTCGCCCTGGTGGTGGATCCCGAGCCTCTACTGGGGGCAGGGGCTGCCCTACGTCGTCGTGATGACGCTCTCGGTGGTGCTCTACAAGAACCTCGGGCTCGACAACACCGCGATCGCGCTCTACACGAGTTGGCTCTACCTGCCCTGGGTCGTCAAGCCGCTGTGGTCGCCGCTCGTCGACCTGCTCGGGCGCAAGCGGGCGTGGGTCATCGGCATGCAGCTCCTCGTCGGCGCGGCGCTGGCCGCGGTGGCGCTGACGCTGCCGGCGCCGCGCGCGCTGCAGCTGAGCCTGGCGCTGTTCTGGCTGCTGGCCTTCGCCTCGGCCACGCACGACATCGCCGCCGACGGCTTCTACATGCTCGCGCTGCGCCAGGACCAGCAGGCGGCCTTCGTCGGCGTGCGCAGCCTCTTCTACCGCGTCGCGATGATCAGCGCCCAGGGCGGGCTGGTCTGGGCGGCGGGCCGTCTGGCCGAGACGACCGGGAACGTCGTGCTCGGCTGGCAGCTCGTCTTCGGCGCGCTCGCGGCACTCTTCCTGCTGCTCTCGGGCTGGCATTTCGCGCTGCTCCCGCGCCCGACATCGGACCACCCGAGCGGCGCCAGCGCCGCAGCCGCGGATGAGAACGGGAACGCGGGCGGGAACGGGAACGGCAGTGCGCCGGGCCTGTGGCGCGGCTTCGTGCAGACCTTCGCCTCGTTCTTCGCGCGCCGCGACATCGTCACCGTGCTCGCCTTCCTGATGCTCTACCGCCTCGGCGAAGCACAGCTGGTCAAGCTCGCCCCGCCCTTCCTGCTCGATGCGCACGGCAACGGCGGCCTCGCACTCTCGACCGCGGAGCTCGGCCTCGTCTACGGCAGCATCGGCGTGGCCGCGCTGACCGCCGGCGGCCTGCTCGGCGGCTGGGTGATTTCGCGCCACGGCCTGCAGCGCTGGCTCTGGCCGATGGTCGCGGCGATCCACCTGCCCAACCTGCTCTACGTCGCGCTCGCGATCGCGCAGCCGCAGTCGCTGTGGCTGGTGAGCGCCGCGGTGGCGATCGAACAGCTGGGCTACGGCTTCGGCTTCGCCGCCTACCTGATGTTCATGATCTGGGTCGCCGAGGGGCCGAGCAAGACCGCGCACTACGCCCTCTGCACGGGGTTCATGGCGCTCGGGATGATGCTGCCGGGCATGACGAGCGGCTGGCTGCAGCAGCACCTGGGCTACCCGCTCTTCTTCGCCTGGGTCTGCCTGTGCACGCTGCCCTCGATCGCGGTGGCCGCGCGCCTGCGCATCCCGGCCGGCTTCGGCCGCAAGGACGACGAGCGCAGCGGGGCTGCCGCATGAACCCGTCGCGCCGGCGCGTGCTGCAGGCGACGCTGGCCGCGCCCTGGCTCCCCTCCTGCGCGAGCTGGGTGCCGGAGGTGCCGCCGGCGCTGCCGCGCGAGTTCCGCGGCGCCTGGGTCGCAACCGTCGCCAACATCGACTGGCCGAGCCGCCCCGGGCTGCCGGCAGCGCAGCAGCGGCAGGAGATGCAGGCGCTGCTGGCCCGGGCGCACGAGATCGGGCTCAACGCGATCGTGCTGCAGGTGCGGCCGAGCGCCGATGCGATCTACCCGTCGGCGCTCGAACCCTGGAGCGAATACCTGACCGGGGCCAGCGGCCAGCCGCCCGACGAGCCCTGGGACCCGCTGGCCGAGTGGGTCGATGGCGCGCACCGCCTGGGCCTCGAGCTGCACGCCTGGTTCAACCCCTACCGAGCGCGGCACAGCCGGGCCACCAGCGCCCCCGCACCCACGCATGTGCTCAGCGCGGAGCCGCAGATCGTCCGCGCCTACGGCGACCAGCACTGGATGGACCCGGGGGAGCCGCGCGCGGCCGAGCGCCTGCTCGCCGTCGTGCGCGACGTGCTCGAACGCTACGACGTCGACGGCGTGCACATCGACGACTACTTCTACCCCTACCCGATCACCGACGCCCAGGGTAACGAGCTGCCCTTTCCGGACGAGGAGAGCTGGCAGCGCCACCTGCGCTCGCGCAGCCTCGACGGGACCGGCGGGATCGAGGGGAACCGCGGCGACGACGTCTCGGCGCGCGCCGACTGGCGTCGCGCCCAGGTCGACGCGCTCGTCGAGCGCCTGTACCGCGAGGTGCACGCGCTCAAGCCCTGGGTGCGCGTGGGCATCAGCCCCTTCGGGCTGCCGCGTCCGGTCCGGCGGCCGCCCGGGATCAGCGGCTTCAGCCAGTACGACAAGCTTTACGCCGACGTCGAGCGCTGGCTGGAGCAAGGCTGGCTCGACTACCTGGCGCCGCAGCTCTACTGGCCGATCGCGCAAGCGGCGCAGGCCTTCCCGCTGCTGCAGCAGGCCTGGCGCGAGGCCAACGTGCAGCGGCGCCATGTCTGGCCTGGCATCTTCACGAGCCGCATCGACAGCGAACGCAATCCCTACGACGCCGACGAGGTGCTGGCGCAGATCCAACTGACGCGCCATGCCGGCGCCGCAGACGACGGCCATTTGCACTTCAGCATGGTCGCGCTGATGCAGGACCGCGACGGCATCGCGACGCGCCTGCGCTCAGGGCCCTACGCGCAGGCGGCACTCTCGCCGGCCACACCCTGGCTCGACGAGCCGCAGCCACAGCCGCCGGCCTGCGCCTGGGATGCGCGCACGCGCCGCCTCGCGATCGGCCCGGGCGGCGCCGCGCCGCTGCGGCTCGTGGCGCTGTGGACGCGTGCCGCCGACGGAGCCTGGGGCTGGCGCGCGGTGCCGATGGCGCCGGGCCGACTGACCGAAGTGGCGCTGCCCGAGGGGGTCGGCGCAGCCTGGGCCGTCGGCATCGGTCGAAGCGGCCTCGAAAGCGCCGCCTTGCGCCTGCCCATTTCCTGATCCGTTCGACGAGGCGCGTGGCGTCATGCTTGGCGACCTGCGTGAGGCTTGCGAATCCCGCCGCATCGGGCCCTGCGCTTCTGGCGGTCATCCCGCCTGCCGCCACAATCGGCAGCCGTGATGGATGCGGTCTGGTTCAGCGGCGGCCTGGCGCTGGTGCTCTTCGTCGGCCTTTCGCTCTACCTCGCGCCGCTGAAACCGGGCGTGCTCGCGATCCAGCTCAGCTTCACCCCCGAGGCCTTCGCGCGCATCGTCGCCGCCTGGTCGCCGGCGCAGCTCGCTCGCTATCGCAGGCATCTGCCGATCGACGGGCTGCTGCTGCTCTCCTACGGCGCCTTCGGCTACCTGCTGGCAACCCGAACGGGCCTCTTTGCCGGCTCGCAGTCCTGGGCACGGACGCTTGGCACCTGGGCGCTGCCGGCGGCTGCCGCCTTCGACGCGATCGAGAACCTGCTGCACGGCTGGCTCACCAGCAAAACCGCTTTGCACACACCCGTCATCCACGCCGTCGCCGGCACCGTGTCGGCCACGAAGTGGGGCCTCGTGCTGGTCTTCGGCGGTCTCGTCGCCCATGCGCTGCTCACCCGAATCTGAGCCGGCAGCGGCCACGCCGATGCCAACAGCCTGCGTCGGCACGGCCGACTGCTCGACGCCGCGAGCTGGATCCCGCAGCCTCCCCGGCGGCACGCGTCGAACCCTGCTCGCGGCTGCAGCGACGATGCTCGCCGGCTGCGCCGGTCCGCGCATCGACACGCGCTACTCGTCGATCAGCCAGGGGCCGCGCGTGGACCTCGTCGTGCTGCACTACACCGTCGCCGACTTCGAGCGCTCGCTGCGCATCCTCACGCAGCAGGCCGTCAGCAGCCATTACCTGGTCGACGTCGACCCGCCGACGATCTATCGCCTCGTGCCCGAGGACCGCCGCGCGAACCACGCCGGCGTCAGCTCCTGGGCCGGCCGCGTGCTCGTCAACATGTCCTCGATCGGCATCGAGATCGTCAACCCGGGGCGCATCCTGACGCCGGAAGGCGAGCGCTACGCGCCCTACCCGAAAGCGCAGATCGATGCGGTGATCGCGCTCCTGCGCGGGATCATGGCGCGCTGGGGCATTCCGAAGGAGCGCGTCGTCGGCCACGCCGACGTCGCCCCGGGGCGCAAGCAGGACCCGGGGCCGCTCTTCCCGTGGAAGCGCCTGGCCGACGAGGGCCTGGCGCTCTGGTTCGACGAGGCGCGCGCCGCGGCGCTGCGGCCACGCTACGAAGACGCGCTGCCGGCGATCCCCTGGTTCCGGCTGCGACTGGCGCAGTTCGGCTACGGCGTTTCCGATCTGACAAGCGAATCGCTGGACCCACCGCTGCGCGCGGTGCTGAGCTCGTTCCAGATGCGCTTTCGCCCGGCGCGCTACGACGGCGAGGCCGACGCCGAGACCGCGGCGATCCTCGCGGTGTTGACGCAGCCGTGAGCCGGGACGAGCAACGAATGCCGGTCCGCGCGCCCGACCGGGGCCATCCCGTGACGGTGTCAGCGACGCCATGAGCATGAGCCTTCCGATCGACCTGCTGCGCGATGACCCGGACTTCGTGCACCTGAGCACGCTGCCGCGGCTGGCGATCGACCTGCGCTACGCGAGCCCGCGCAACCTGCTGGGCCACGACCTCTACGCACCGCACGATTGCGCCTGGCTGCACGTGCAGGCCGCACAGGCGCTGCAGCGCGCCAACGAATGGCTCGCGCGCGAGCGGCCCGAACTGCGCCTGCTGGTGCTGGACGCCGTGCGCCCGCAGCGCGTGCAGGAGCAGTTCTGGGCGCGGGTCCAGGGCACGCCGATGCAGGCCTACTTCGCGCCGCCCGAGCGAGGCTCGATCCATTCGTTCGGGATGGCGGTGGACCTGACGCTCATCGACGCCCAAGGGCATGAGCTCGACCTCGGCACGCCCTTCGACGACACGAGCGAACTCGCGCACCCGGCGCTCGAACATGAGCATGCCACCTCCGGCCGCCTGAATGCGGAGCAGCTCGCGCGACGCCGTCTCCTGCGCAGCGCGATGCTGCACGGCGGCTGGCAGCCGATCGCCACCGAGTGGTGGCACTTCGACTGCGGCGACCGCGAGGAGATACGCAGGCGTTGGCGGCGGATCGTCTGAGAGACCTCAGCGCGACCCGAAGCGCTGTTGCGCGATCCACTCGACGATCGAGTCGAGCAGCGGCCGCAGCGCAATGGGCCGGTGCTCGTCGTCGTTCAGGATCGCGACGACGACCAGCGGCTGCCCCGCGGCGTCGGGCAGGGTGCCGGCCAGCGACACGACATTCCGAAGCGTCCCGGTCTTCAGACGCTTCGGCGGCGTCGCGCCACCCGGGGCACTGTCGTCCGGACCATTCGCCAGTCTGCGCCGCAAAGTTCCGTCGATGCCCGCGATCGGCAGGCTGGAGAGGAACTCGGGCGCCCAGCGGCTGGTGATCCCTGCGCGCACGACGGCGGCGAGCTGCGCCGGCGTCACGCGCTCGCTGCGCGAGAGCCCGGAGCCGTTGTCGAGCACGAGGCCGGCGTCGTCGATGCCCCGCGCGCGCAGCCAGGCGCGCACGGCCTGCTCGGCATGCACGAGCGTCGGCACCTCCGCCGCCGCCCCGTCCGGCGCTTTCTCCTCGGTTGATGTCTGCCGCTCCCGCCACGCGCGGCCAAGGGCCAGGTAGAGGGTGCGCGCAAGGATGTTGTCCGAGCGCTTGTTGATCGTGCGCACGAGTTCGTCCAGCGGCCGCGACCGGTGTTCCGCCAGCACGCGCGCCTGCGGCGGCGCGAGGCCCTCGCGCAGCTCGCCGGACCACGATCCGCCCAGCTCGCGCCAGAGCGCGCCTACGAGACGGCCGATGTACTCGTCGCGATCGAGCACGTTCAGCGCCAGCGTGCGTTCGCAGCGCGCCGGCCAGGTCCCGCGCAGCACCAGTTCGCGCTGGCGCAGCCAGCCTTCGGGGCGCAGCCGCGGCGCCTGCCAGCCCTCGTCCCAGCGGCTGCAGTCGCCGGCGACGAGCTGCATCTCGTGCGCGACGCGCAGGCCCGAGAGGGGCGTGAGCAGCCCCACCTGCAGCCCGCGCTCGTCGACGTGCAGCAGCAGGCGCAGCAGGTTCTCGCCGACGAGCAGCGCGTCGGGAATCACGTTGTAGGCAAACTCGGGTCCTTCGTCGAAAGGCGGGACGCCCAGGTCCAGGCGCGTCGGCATGTAGGCGCTGCGGTCGAGCACGAGCGCGCCGCGGATCTGCGCGAGGCCCAGCGCCCGCGCCCGCTGCAGCAGTCCGCGCAGCGCATCGACGTCGAGGTCGACGTCGCCCTCGCCCTGCAGCACGAGATCGCCCTGCAGCACGCCGTCCTCGATCGGCGCGCTGGCCAGCAGGCGCGTGCGGCCGCGCCAGGCCGGCCCCAGTTGCTCCAGCGCGACGAGCGTGGTCAGCAGCTTCATCGTCGAGGCCGGCTGCAGCGGCCGGTCGGCCTGATGCGCGATGAACGGTTCGCCGCCGCCGGCCGGCACCACGATCAGGCCCAGCGACTGCGGCGGCACGGCGGCCTGTGCAAGCCGCTGCTGCAGCGGCGGCGGCAGTTCCGCGCGCGCCGGCATTGCTGCCAGCAGCAGCGCGGCCAGCGCACCGGCCAGCAGCCGTCGCCCGGGAAGGCGCGTTCGCGCCATGCGCCCTGACCTGTAGCCAGCGCGGCCGGGACTCGACTCGCCCGCGCAAGCGCTCAGGACAGAACCGAGCCGCCTGGGCCGATGCAGGGCTCCAGTTGGAGGGTCGGAATCAGCCGCCCGACGAGGCGGCGTCGGCACCAGGCGCATGCTTGCTGCCGGACCGAGACGCCGGCGCGGGGATGAGGCGAGCGGAGTATGCGCGAGCACGAGTGGGCAGCCGCGCACAAACCGTGTCGCGCCCGGCGTGCACGATGAGCACGGTTGCCGCCGCGACGGCGGCGGGCCCCCATGTGGCGAACCCGCCGCAGACGGGCAATCCCCGATGGTGGCGCGGCATCAAAGCCCTTGTCATTGGCCGTTTGCGGCTTGCCGCGTCCGTCGTCGACGCGGGGCCGGACGCCAACCGAGGAGACGCGCAATGAGAAGACTCACCCCCCTGGCTGCCGCCGTCGCCGTGCTGGGCCTGTCGGCAAGCGCCTGGGCCCAGACCGCGGCGCCGCAGCGGGTCGAGATCACCGGCAGCAGCATCAAGCGCATCGCCGACGAGGGGGCGCTGCCGGTGCAGGTGATCACGCGCCAGGATCTGGAACGCCAGGGCATCGTCACCGCCGAGCAGCTGATCTCGACGCTCAGCTCCAACGGCAGCGGGCTGGACAACCTGGCGGCCAACTCCGACGTGGTCGCCGGCGCTCGCCGTGGCGTCAACGGCATGAGCTGCGCCAACCTGCGCATGCAGGGTTGCGAGGCGACGCTGATCCTCCTGAACGGGCGGCGCGTCGCGGCCTACGGCCTGAGCGGCGGCATCGTCGACGTGCAGTCGATTCCGATGGCCGCGGTCGAGCGCGTGGAAGTGCTCAAGGACGGCGCCTCGGCGATCTACGGCACCGATGCCATCGGCGGCGTCATCAACTTCATCCTGCGCAAGGACTTCCAGGGCCTGGAGGCGCAGGCCTTCACCGACGTGACGCAGCACGGCGGCGGCAACATCAACCGGGTGAAGCTCGCCGGCGGCTTCGGCGACCTCGAGCGCGACGGCTTCAACCTGCTGGCCGCCATCTCGCGCAGCGAGAACAAGGCACTGCGCGGCGACCAGCGCGACTTCGTCAACACCTTCCAGCCCGACCGCGGCCTGTCGGTCGACACGCGCGGCACACCGATCGCCACGCTGTTCACGCTCAGCTCGCTCTACACCGCGCTCAGCCGCGACAACCTCGACAACACCGGGCGCAACACCGGGCCGAAGCTGCCCGGCGGCACGCAGGCCTACAACGGCATCAACATCCTCGACCTGCCCGGCGGCGCGGGCTGCGACTCGGTCGACGGCATGGACGCCTACGACGAAGTGCTGTGGGCCACGCCGGCCGCGCGCTTCGGCTGTGCCTGGGACACCGGACGCGCTGCCGTGTTGCAGCAACCGGTGACCAACACGAACGCGGTGCTGCGCGGCACGCTGCGCCTGGGCGAGCACCAGGTCTACGGCGAGTTCACCGGCGCCAAGGTCGAGTCGAAGAAGAGCTTCTCGCCCAACCAGATCTCGAGCAGCGCCGCAGCCACGAGCGTGTTCCGCAATCTCGCTTACCCGAGCACCGGGGCATCCTACGACGGCGTCTTCAACGCGCTGGTGGGCACCTTCCCGCAGCTCGAGCCCAACCGCGGCCAGCCGCTGGCCTTCCGCTGGCGCTGCATGCCCTGCGGCGACCGCGCGATCGACACCGAGAGCGAGAGCTCGCGTTTCCTGATCGCCGCGGACGGCCCGATCGCCGGCGACTGGAGCTACCGCGCCGGCGCCTCGCGCGCGACCAGCAAGTCGACCTCGGTGCTGGCCGGGGGCTACTTCTACGGCCGCGAGTTCGCCGACCTGATCAACACCGGCGTGCTCGACCCCTTCTCGCTGACGCAGACGCCAGAGGCGCTGGCCGCGCTGCAGTCGGTGATGGCCAACGGCGCCACGCTCTACGGCGGCAAGTACGTGCTCGAGCAGGTCGACGCGACCTTCAGCGGCCCCATCGCACGGCTGCCCGGCGGCGAGGTGATGCTGGCCGTCGGCGCCGACCTGCGGCGCGAGAAGTACCGCTTCAACGGCAACGAGACCGACCTTGCCACCCAGGCCCGCATCTTCAACGCCCCCTTCGACAGCACCAACACGCTGGCGCCGGTCAAGCGCGACGTGAAGGCGGTCTACGCCGAAGTGCAGGCGCCCGTCACCAAGCAGCTCGAGCTGAACCTGGCCGCACGCCACGACGACTACAGCGGCTTCGGCGGCACGACCAACCCCAAGGCCACGCTGCTCTTCAAGCCGACCGAGCAGGTCGCGCTGCGCGCCTCGTACGGCGAGGGTTTCCGCGTCCCCACCTTCAGCCAGCTCTTCTTCGGCGTGACCGAGTCGCCCTATTCGGGCAAGGACATGGTCGACCCGGCCAAGTGCGCCTCGGGCGTGGTCAGCGCCACGCCGGGATGCGAACAGGTCACGCCGACCATTCTCACCGGCGGCAAGACCAACCTCGGGCCCGAGCGGAGCAAGCAGTGGACCGCCGGCATCGTCTGGGAGCCGAGCGCGAACTTCAACGTCAGCGTCGACTACTGGGACATCAAGCGCAACGGCACGGTGCAGTCGCTGTCGCTCGCCGACCTGATCAAGAACTACAACCTCTTCCCCGGCAACTTCATCCGCGACGCGTCCGGCAATCTCGAAGCGATCGACAACCGCTGGGTCAACGCCGGCGAGACCGCGACGCAGGGCATCGACATCAACGCGCGGCTGCAGGGGCGGCTGACCGATGCGCGCTGGTCGGTCGTGCTCGACGGCAGCTACCTGCTGAAGAAGAAGTCGCGCCTGATCTCGAGCGCACCCTTCGGTGCAAGCGAAGTCGGCGTGTTCACGCGCTCGGGCGATCTCGGCCTGCGCTGGAAGCACGCGCTGACGGGCACCTACACGCGCGGGCCCTGGACCGCGATGCTGCAGAACCTCTACCGCAGCGGCTACACCGACCGGGTGCTGCCCGGCGTGGCCAACGGCAGCGTCGTGCCGCCGAACTGGAACCCGAAGGTCAAGGCCTACCAGCTCTGGAACGCGAGCCTGGGCTACGCGGTGATGAAGAACCTGAACCTGACCGTGGGCGTGCGCAACCTGCTCGACAAGGACCCGCCCTTCTCCGCGGCCTACGACGACAACACCGGTGCCGGCAGCTCGTGGGAGCCGCGCGTGGCCGACCCGCGCGGGCGCTCGTTCATGCTGCAGATCGACTACAAGTTCTTCTGATCGACGACCTCGAGCGCGGACCGCGAGCTCCGGAGTGGGTCGCGGGCGGCATGCCCACGCTCTCGGGGACGACGGCCCGCGCCTGCTCGCGCCGGCAGGCACTGACGCTGGCCGCGCTGACGCTCGCGGGCTGCGCGGCGGCGCCGCGGACGGACGCGCCGGCATCCGTGCCCGCGGCAAGGCCACGGGAAGCGGCCCCACCGCACCCGCGGCGCGCCGCGCGACCGCTCGTCCGGCCGCCCCGCCTGCGGCCCGGCGACACCGTCGGGCTGTTCGCGTCGGCCAGCCGCCTGGCCGAGGACTGGATCGCGACGGCCGTGGCCAACACCGAGGCGCTCGGTCTGCGTCCGCGCCTGGCACCGAACGTGCGTGCGGTGCACGGACACTACGCGGGCTCGGTGCAGCAGCGCGTCGACGGCCTGCATGCGCTGTGGTTCGACCCGCAGGTGCGTGCGCTCTGGAGCATTCGCGGCGGCGCCGGCTCGGCGCAGCTGCTGCCGCACCTGGACTACGCGGCGATGCGCCGCGACCCCAAGCCGCTGCTGGGCTTCTCCGACGTCACCGCACTGCACCTGGCCCTGCTGCGGCACGCGCGGCTGACGAGCTTTCACACCATCGCCGGCAGCTCGACGCTGACCCCGTTCAGCGCGCAGGTGCTGCAAGCGGTGCTGATGCAGCCGCGTCCGGAGCAACGACTGCCGGTCTCGCCGGAGCATGTGCTGCGCGCCGAGACCGACCCGGCCTACCGCGGACGCACGGTGCGCGGCGGCAGCGCCGAGGGCCCGCTCACGGGCGGCAATCTCTCGGTGTTGAGCGCGCTGGTCGGCACGCCCTTCGGCGTTCAGACCGAGGGCGCGCTGCTCTTTCTCGAGGACGTCGGCGAACTGCCCTACCGCATCGACCGCATGCTGACCCAGCTCGAGCTGGCCGGCCTGCTGCAACCGGCGGCGGCGCTGGTCGGCGGCATCTTCCGCGACTGCGAAAACCCGCCCGGCGAGGACGGCATGCCGCTCGCGCAGGCGATCGACGAGCGCTTCGGTGCGGCCGGCGTGCCGGCCGTCTATGGAATGAGCTTCGGGCACGTGCGCGACCAGCTCACGCTGCCGCTGGGCGTGCGCGCGCGCCTGGACGCCGGCACGCGCACGCTGACGCTGCTGGAAGCCGCGGTGGAGTGATCAGCCGAGCTCGCGCCCGCTCGGCTGTGCGAGGTAGTACCACTCATGCCCGGGCTCGGCCTTGTCGTTCGGGAAGACGACGTAGCCGTCGGCCGCGGCTGCCAGCAGCCGGCCGTCGTGCCGCACCGCGATCGGCTCGCCGGCCGCCACCGGATCGAAGCTCGCCCAGGCGCGAACGAAGCGGTCCTCCGGATGAAGTCGATCGACGACGTCGACCAGGCGCAGCCGCTCGTGATCCGTCCGCGGCGGATCGAGCGTGATCGCAGCCAGCCCCAGCAGCGCCAGCGCCTGGCGGATCGCGCGATACGCGATCTCGGGCGCCAGCGGGTCCAGGTGCTGGCCGCATTCCAGCGTCATCGCGTAGCCGCCGCGCGCACGCATGTACTCGGTCGTGCCGACGCCGTAGTTCGGGTCGAGGTCCAGCGCGTTTCCGACGCCCGGCACGCGCGCGCGGCGCCGCGCCACCCCGGTCTCGTAGACCGGCAGCCAGCCGTCGACGATGCGCCGCACGCCCAGGTGTCGCGCCAGGCGCGTTTCCTCGGTGGCGCGAGCGAAGGGCTCGAGCGTGCCGCTGTTGTCCTCCGGACCGATCATCACGAAGGCCTCGCCCTCGCCCTGGAACGAGTGCAGGTCGAGCAGTGCGTCGTGCGCATCGAGCAGCGGGCACAGCAGGTTCGCGATCCGGTCCTCGAAGTCCTGCGGCACTGCGCTGGGCCGCAGGTTGCGGTTGAGATTGCGCTCGCCGGCGCGTTGCCCGCGCGCATAGGCCAGCGGATTCGCGACCGGGACGAAGCTCACGCAGCCGCGCTCGATCGTGTACGCGCCGCGATCGAGTTCGGCGACGACGCGCTCGATGCCTCGCGTCCCGGCGGTCTCGTTGCCGTGCACCGCGCCCAGCACCAGCAGGCGGGGCCCCGGACGCAGGCCGTGGAACTGGTGCACGCGCCAGTGCACATGGGCATCGGTCGGGGCGGCGCTCTCGCTCGTCATCACGTCTTCTCCGTCTTCTCCGTCATCCCGCCTGCCGGACCTGCTGCCCGGAGCTGCGGCGGGCGCGAGCATAGCGGCGGCGACCCGCGCCCGGATCCGCGATCGTTCAGGATGCGCAGGCCAGACGGTCGCGCCCCTGCTGCTTGGCCTCGGCGAGGGCGTGCTCGGCACGTTCGAGCGTGCGCTCGACCGCTTCGCCGGCCCGGTGCTCGGCCAGGCCCGCCGACAGGGTGACCGCCAGCGCCGTGCCGCCGAACGCGATCTGCAGGCGCGCCACGTCCTCGCGCACGCGCTCGACACCGCCCTTGGCCAGCGCCCCGTGCGCGTCGCACAGCAGGAGCACGAAACGGTCGCCACCCCAGCGCGCGAACGCGTCCGACACGCGCACGCGGCGTGACGCCTCCTGCGCGACGCTGCGCAGAACCTGGTCCCCGACCGTGCGGCCATGCGCCTGATTGATCGCCTTGAAGCGGTCGATGTCCAGCACCGCGATGCAGAAGCTGCGCCCGGAACGGATGCTGCGCTGATGTTCCTGCTCCATCAGTTCCAGCAGATGGCGACGATTGACGAGGCCGGTGAGCTCGTCGCGCGTGGCCAGCTCGCGGATGCGGTCCAGCGCCGCCTCCAGATCCTGCTGCTGGCGACGGCTGCGTTCGCGCATGCGCGCCAGCCGCGCGGTGAGCACCGACGCCGCCGGCAGCATCGTCGCCACCAGCCCGAAGTGCACGAGTTCGAGCCAGGGCCAGCCCTCGCGCTCGAGCGCCCGCCAGAGCATCGCCAGGCCGAACACCGCAGCGGCGAAGATGCTGCCGCGACGCATCTGCGCAGGCGTTGCCGAGAGCATCGCGGCCATCAGCAGCACCATCAGCACGAGGAAGAAGCTGCCGCGCCCGACGCCCGCGAGCAGATAGCCGAAAGCGCACGCGAGACTGCCGCCTGTCAGCTGCAGCATCGTCAGCGACGGGTCGCCGAAGCGGCGCGACCAGCCGCTGCGGATTGCCACGAAGACGAGCATGGCCGCGCCCGGCGCGAGCAGCGCCCAGGCGAGCGCCGGGCGCGCCGGCGCCAGCCCGCCCAGCGCCAGCACCAGCAGGCCCGCAGCCCCCGCGGCCATCGCGACGACCACCATGCCGGCCTGCACCAGGCGCGTCCGTTGCGCAGGGTCGGTGGTCAGGAACGCATCCAGCAGATGGAGCATCGATTCGATAGGGCGCCGCGCGTGAAGGTCGGCCGGAGTCAGCGAGCGTAGCGCATGCGCCCACGGGTATACGCGCATTCCCTACCCGCGCTTCGGGGGGAGAGACGGAGCTTGTCGCCGTCGCCGGTCGTGAGGCCCGCCATTCGCCCTCCGACCGCCCTGCTGCTGCGACGCAGCACAGGTGCCGTTGCGGGCGGCACGCCGCTGAACGCCGGAAGCACAAGGCCGCTCGAGGGACAGGCCGGAATCGTCGGCCTACACTGGCCGCTGCCATCCCGGCAGCCTTCGGCGCACCCTGCCCCCCATGAACGCTCCCCTGCCCGACGCCATCCGCAAGGCCCTGGAAACCGTCACGCTCGACGACAAGTACACGCTCGAGAGCGGCCGCGCCTTCATGAGCGGCGTGCAGGCGCTGGTGCGGCTGCCGATGCTGCAGCGCGTGCGCGACGCCGCCGCGGGGCTCAACACCGCGGGCTACATCAGCGGTTACCGCGGCAGCCCGCTCGGCGGCTACGACCAGGCGCTGTGGCAGGCCAAGGCGCACCTCGCGGCGCAGCACATCGTCTTCCAGCCCGCGGTCAACGAGGAGCTCGCCGCCACCGCCCTCTGGGGCACGCAGCTGCTGGACCTCTTCCCCGACAAGAAGAGGTTCGACGGCGTCTTCGGCATCTGGTACGGCAAGGGCCCGGGCGTGGACCGCAGCGGCGACGCCTTCAAGCACGCGAACATGGCCGGCACCGCGCGCCACGGCGGCGTGATCGCGGTCGCCGGCGACGATCACGTCGCCAAGAGCAGCACGGCCGCGCACCAGAGCGACCACATCTTCAAGGCCTGCGGGCTGCCGGTGTTCTTCCCGAGCAGCGTGCAGGAGATCCTGGACCTGGGCCTGCACGCCTTCGCGATGAGCCGTTTCGCCGGCGTCTGGACCGGGATGAAGACGATCCAGGAGGTCGTCGAGTCCTCGGCGTCCGTCATGGTCGACCCGAAGCGCGTGCGCATCGTGCTGCCCGAGGACTTCCCGCTGCCCGCAGGCGGCGTGCACGTGCGCTGGCCCGACCACGCGCTCGAGCAGGAGGCGCGGCTCTTCGAGCACAAGTGGTACGCGGCGCTGGCCTACGTACGCGCCAACGCGCTGAACCGCGACGTGATCCGCGGCGGGCGCGACCGTTTCGGCCTGATTGCCAGCGGCAAGGCCTACAACGACACGCGCCAGGCGCTGCACGACCTCGGCATCGACGACGACGAGTGCACGCGCCTGGGCATCCGCGTGCACAAGGTCGCGGTCGTCTGGCCGCTCGAGGCGACGATCGCGCGCCGCTTCGCCGAGGGGCTGCAGGAGATCCTCGTCGTCGAGGAGAAGCGCCAGCTGATCGAATACCAGCTCAAGGAAGAGCTCTACAACTGGCGCGACGACGTGCGCCCCAACGTGCTCGGCAAGTTCGACGAGGCCGACGGCGACGCCAGCGGCGGCGAGTGGAGCCAGCCCAACCCGAGCGCGCACACGCTGCTGCGCGCCAAGGCCGACCTGAACCCGGCGATCATCGCGCGCGCGATCGCCCGGCGGCTGAAGAAGCTCGGCGTCGACGCCGACACCGCGCGCCGGCTCGACGAGCGCGTGGCCTTCATCGACGCGCGCGAGCAGGCGCTGGCGGCGATCCCACCCGGCGGCGAGCGCATGCCCTGGTTCTGCAGCGGCTGCCCGCACAACACGAGCACGCGCGTGCCCGAGGGTTCGCGCGCCGCCGCGGGCATCGGCTGCCACTTCATGGCGACCTGGATGAACCGCAGCACGATCACCTTCAGCCAAATGGGCGGCGAAGGCGTGAGCTGGCTCGGCCAGGCGCCGTTCACGACCGAGGAGCACATCTTCGCCAACCTCGGCGACGGCACCTACTACCACAGCGGCATCCTCGCGGTGCGCCAGGCGATCGCCGCGGGCGTCAACATCACCTACAAGATCCTCTACAACGACGCCGTCGCGATGACCGGCGGCCAGCCCGTCGACGGCACGCTGCAGGTGCCCGAGATGACGCGCGAGCTCGACGCCGAGGGCGCCAGGAAGATCGTCGTCGTCACCGACGAGCCCGAGAAGTACGAGGCGGTCAAGGCGCGGCTGGCACCGGGCGTGACCGTGCGCCACCGCGACGAGCTCGACGCGGTGCAGCGCGAGCTGCGCGCCACCCCGGGCTGCACGATCCTGATCTACGACCAGACCTGCGCGACCGAGAAGCGCCGACGCAGGAAGCGCGGCACGCTGGCGACACCTGCCAAGACCGTGATCATCAACGAGCTCGTGTGCGAGGGCTGCGGCGACTGCAACGTGCAGAGCAACTGCCTGAGCGTCGAGCCGGTCGAGACCGAGTTCGGCCGCAAGCGGCAGATCAACCAGAGCACCTGCAACAAGGACTTCAGCTGCGTGAAGGGCTTCTGCCCGAGCTTCGTGACGATCGAGGGCGGCACGCGCAAGCCGCTGCGGCGCGAGAAGCGCGGCGACCTGGCGGCGATGCCCGCGCTGCCCGAGCCGGCGCTGCCGCTGGCCGAAGAGGCCTACGGCATCCTCGTCGCCGGCGTCGGCGGCACCGGCGTGATCACGATCGGCCAGCTGCTGGGCATGGCCGCGCACCTCGAAGGCAAGGGCGTGGTGACGCAGGATGCCGGGGGCCTGGCGCAAAAGGGCGGCGCGGCCTGGAGCCACGTGCAGATCGCCAACCGGCCCGAGGCCATCCACACGACCAAGGTCGAGATGGCGAAGGCCGACCTCGTGCTCGCCTGCGACGCGATCGTCGCGGCGACGAAGCCAACGATGCAGGTGATGGCGCCCGGACGCAGCTTCGTCGCGCTCAACAGCCACGGCACGCCGACCGCCTCGCTGATCGGCAACCCGAACTGGCGCTTCCCGAGCGCGGGCTGCGAGGCAGCGCTGGTGGCCGCGGTCGGGCGCGACCATCTCGGCGCCTTCGACGCCGAGCAGGCCGCCGTGCAACTGCTCGGCGAATCGATCTACAGCAACCCGCTGCTGCTGGGCTACGCGTGGCAGAAGGGGCTGATCCCGCTCTCGCGCGCGGCGCTGCTGCGCGCGATGGAGCTCAACGGCGTGCAGGTGCAGAACAACCAGGCGGCCTTCGAGTGGGGCCGCCACTGCGCGCACGACCTGGCGGCGGTGCAGGCGCTCTTTGCTGCGCGGCAGGCGATCGTGCAGGCCAAGAAACCGACGCTTGCGGAGCTCATCGCGCGCCGCGTCGAGTTCCTCACCGGCTACCAGGACGCCGCCTACGCGCAGGCCTACAAGGCTTTCGTCGAGCAGGTGGGCAGCGCCGAATCGCGTCTGGGCACAGGCACGGCACTGGCCGAAGCCGTCGCGCGCAACCTCTTCAAGCTGATGGCCTACAAGGACGAGTACGAGGTCGCGCGGCTGCACATGGACCCGGCCTTCATCGAGAAGATCGAGTCGATGTTCGAGGGCGACTACCGCATCGTGCACCACCTGGCGCCGCCGCTGACGGCCAAGCGCAACGACAAGGGCGAGCTCGTCAAGCAGCCCTACGGCCCCTGGGTGCGCAAGCTCTTTGGCGTGCTGGGCAAGCTCAAGGGCCTGCGCGGGGGCGCGCTCGACATCTTCGGCCGCAGCGAGGAGCGTCGCACCGAGCGCGCGCTGATCGCCGAATACCGCGGCTGCATCGAGGAGCTGATGCGCGGACTCAGCGCACAGAAGCTGCCGCTGGCCGTCGAGATCGCGAACATTCCGGACGAGATCCGCGGCTTTGGCCACGTCAAGGAACGCAATCTGAAGGCCGCGCGCGCGAAGTGGGAGCGGCTGATCGCGCAGTGGCGCAGCGGCGCAGGCAGCGGCTGAGGCCGCGACGCAGGTCAGCACCGGGCGCCGCAGCGATCCGCTTCAGGTCGCCGCGGGGGCGCCGCCGGGGTAGGTGACGACGGGCCTGGCGTGCATTCCCTGCACCTGCGCTCCCGCAGTCAACTGCGCCGGCTCGACATGACCCGGCCCGAGGATGTGCAGCACGCGCTCGCCGCGCGCCAGCAGATGATCGGCAACGATGCGCCGGTGGCAGCGCCACCAGACGGCTTCGGCGCACATCAGCGCGCAGCGTTCGTGCCGGCCCTGCGCGACGACCTGGTCGAGCGCGGCCGCGAACTCCGGCGTGAGCGCGTAGTCGGCGTAGTGGTGGAAGCTGTCGTTCTCCCAGAAGCCGTTGACTTCGGGCGCCACCGTCTTCGAGCGGCCGCGCAGGCCGCCGAGAGCGGCGACGTGTTCGTAGGCGATGCCGTGCGCGGCCAGCGCGGCGGGCAGCGTGTCGAGGTTGAACTGCGGGTTCCTGCGCGAGCGCGGCACCGTGCGGATGTCGAGCAGGCGCTTCACGCCGGCCTCGGCCAGCAGCGCGACGAACTCGTCAAGGCTGCGCGTCGAATGTCCGATCGTGTAGAAGCCTGCGCCCGCGGGCGCCTGGCGGCTTGCGGTCGGCGGCGCAGCCACGCGCAGGCCCTCAGTGCATCACGAGGCTCTGCTGCGCCAGCGCCGTGTAGCGACCGATGAACTCGTCGAAGGCCTCGGGGCTCGGGTCCGTGTCCGCGATCGCCTGCACGCCGGTCTTGAAGTGCTCGGCGAGCACGCCCTCGATGAAGATCTCCTTGCGCGCGAGCTTGTCGACGATCTCGAAGCCGCCGCGTCCACGGCCGGGCTGCTCGCAGCCGCGATCCGAATCCGGCAGTTCGACCTGCACGACGGTGTAGCTGTCCGAGTTGTAGAGCAGTTGCATGGTCTGGACTCCTTGCCCGGCAGATGGTTTCCAGATCGTGGAATTCAAGGCCTGAGCACGAACTCCAGCGTCTCGTCGCTGCGCCCGCTGCCCAGGTGCATCCGCACCGGCAGGTGCTGGCGCGCCGGGTCGAGCCAGACCTCGACCCGCGTGTCGAAGGGCTTGCGCGGTTCGCGCCGCAGCGCCAGCGCCCGCGCGAGGCGGGTGCCGATGAGTTCGATCGCCTCCTCCCCGGTCACGGTGAAGGTCCAGACATCCATGTCGCCGCGCGCGCCGGTGACCGCCATCTCGATGTGCGTGCCCGCGCGCCAGCGTGCCGGCTCGGCCTCCACGATCGCCGCCAACTGCAGCAGCCAGGACAGCCGGTCCTGCGCGCCAGCCGGCAGCGGATGCTGCACCTCGGTGCCCGAGTAGACGATGCGCTTCTCGTCGCGCCGGAAGTCGGCGATGCGCGGTTCGCGCGCGCGCCGGTGATCGGTGAAGCGCTCGGGCGCGAGGCCGTCGGCGTCGAAGCCGCCGCGGCTGGTCTGCGACAGCACGGTCATCCCGAGGACCGTGCCCTGCAGCCGGAGCTCGTAGTTCCGGCCATCCTGCTGCCAGCGCAGCTCGCCCTCGCCGCTGAGGATGCCGCGCCGCAGGTCGTATCGCATCAGCGCCGTTGACGGCACGCGCGTGCGATAGGTCGGCGGCGGCGCATCCGTGTTCAGCGCCGCCGCCTCCGCGGGTCTGCATCCGATTCCAGCGCCCTGCAGCAGCAGAAAGGCGAACAGGGGCAGCGCCCTGACCCGTGCGTGCCATCGCGAGCGCAAACGCACGGCGTCGAACCAGGCCGCCCATGCCGCGAAGGGCCGGGCACGGCCTCGCGTGACTCGCGTGACTCGCGCGCCCTTGTCAAGGCCAGCGAAGCGGTCCGCGCCAGCAGCCATCGGCGGGGCGTCCGTGCGGCGCGGGGCGGGAGCAGCATCGAGCATCACGGGACAATGGTGCCATCGTCCACGACTCCGCGTCCCTCTGCCCGCCTGCCCACGCCATGAAGCTTGCCACCCTCAACGACGGCTCGCGCGACGGACAGCTCGTCGTCGTCTCCCGCGACCTCGGCACCGCGCACCACGCCAGCGCGATCGCCACCCGGCTGCAGCAGGTCCTGGACGACTGGAATTTCCTCTCGCCGCAGCTCGAGGATCTCTCGGCCGCACTCAACGCCGGCAAAGCGCGCCACGCCTTCCCCTTCGATCCCCGTCATTGCCTGGCACCGCTGCCCCGCGCCTACCGCTGGGTCGCGGCCGCCGACACCGCGGCCACAGTCCCACCGCTTTTCGAGCGCCGAAGCGATGCGCTCGCTGGCGCCACCGAGGAACTGACGCTTGCACAAGGAGAAGAATCGATCGACTGCTGCCCCATGCTCGTGGCGGTGAGTGGCGAGATCGCTGCCGGGGCGTCGCCGACGCAGGCACTGGAAGGCGTGCGCCTGTTGATGCTGGCCGCGGACTGGAGCCTGCCTGCGGTCGAGCAGGACGAGCTCGCGGCGGGCCTGGGGCTGCTGCACGGACGGCCGGTGACCGCCTTCGCACCCGTGGCCGTGACCCCCGACGAGCTGGGCGACGCCTGGCATGACGGGCGCGTGCATCTGCCGCTGCAGCTGGCCTGCAACGGCCGCGCGCTGACGGCCCGCGAAGGAGGAGCGGACGCGGGCCATGACTTCGGGGAGCTCCTGGCCGAACTGGCGCGCCGCCAGCGGCTCGAGCGCGGCAGCCTCGTCGGCAGCAGCCCCCTGCCAGGCGACGATCCGCAGCGCCGTATCCGGCTGCGTGCAGGCGACGTGCTGCGCATCGAGCTTCGCACCGCGACCGGTGCAAGCGTCTTCGGCGCGATCGAGCAGCGCGTGGCCGCAGCCCCCACGAGCTGAGCGCGCGGCGCACAATGCCGGGACCCGCAGCCACCACGCGCCTGATGCCATGAACACACCCGATTTCGCCCGCATGGTTCCCGGTTTCGACTTCCTGCAGAGCCTGATGAAGGGCGCGAGCGCCAGCCTGCCCGGAATGAGCCAGTGGATCGCGCCGACGCTGGACGCCGAGGAGGTCGACAAGCGCATCCAGGATCTGCGCACCGTGCAGTTCTGGCTGGAGCAGAACGCGAAGATGCTGGCGGCGACGATCCAGGCGCTCGAGGTCCAGCGCATGACGCTGGCGACGCTGCAGACGATGAACGTGCCGATGAGCGAGTTGCGCGAGTCGATGAAGATCGAGCCCTCGGCCTTCACGACGCGAAGCAGCAGCGGCGCAGCCGGGACGGGCCCCGAAGCCCCGGCCGCAGCCCGTCCGCTCGCGGGCGCCGACAGGCCGGAGCCCGGGCGCGCGCAAGCGCCCTTGGACAAGCCCTCGGACAGGCCCGCGGACGAGCCCGAGAAGGCTGCGACGCCAGCCGTGGATCCGCTGCAGTGGTGGGGCGCACTCACGCGCCAGTTCGCCGACCTGGCCGCCAAGACGATCCAGGAGATGCCCTCCGAAGCTGCCAACGTTTTCGCCAAGGCGACCGGTGCAGCCCGCGAAAGCGGGAGCGGCAAGGCGGATGCCGCCAAGCCGCGCGCGGCGAGCGGCAAGGCCGATGCGCCCAAGCGGAAGGCCCAGACCCGCTCCAGGGCCGGAGGGAAACCCGCAGGCGCCGGCAGCGGCGCCGATGGTTCCTGATCGCCCGCCCGCGCCGGACTCCGGGAAGCCCCGCGTTGTGGCCTCGAAGACGGCTCGCAATACTCGGGATTGACAACGCCCGGGCGTCCTGTTCCACCCGCTGCGCCCTTTTTCAACCTTCGGAGACTTCATGACCCCGACCTCCAAGCCCGCACCGCGCCGCCGCTTCCTGAAGACCGCAGCCGCTGCCACCGCCGGCGCCGGCGCCATGGCCACGCCGATGATCGCCAGCGCGCAGGCCGTATCGCTGCGCTTCCAGAGCACCTGGCCGGCCAAGGAC
>Ga0116144_10000692_pt1 | contig 44326 bp, 38 predicted proteins | sample AD_UKC035_MetaG_FD_89746 | JGI IMG/M metagenome (GOLD analysis project Ga0116144, IMG submission 89746) | Active sludge microbial communities of municipal wastewater-treating anaerobic digesters from USA - AD_UKC035_MetaG | ecosystem: Engineered > Bioreactor > Anaerobic > Digestate | place: USA...
GGTGTCGAAGCCCAGGTGCAGGTCCGACAGGATGTTGATCTTCATGAGGGCGGGGCGTCTCCGTCACGAAGGCCGAGTGTCGCGACTCAGCCTCGCGGTTTGCTGTCTCCTGCGGCACCGGGCGGCGGATCCGCGGCGGGCTGTGCCGACGACTGTGCCTCCTGGACCCAGGTTTCCCAGTCGTCGCCGAAGAGTTCGGACGGGTGCATGGTCGCGAGGCTGCCGTTGCCGCACTTGAGCGCGTCGACCGAGCAATAGCGGTCACAGCCCCAGCAGATGCGCTCGGGATGCTTGGGCTTGACCGGAAACTTCTTGGCCATGATCCATCCATCATGCAGCGGCGGCATGCGCTGTGCAAGACGTCGATGCGGCCAGCGTGAGGGCGGCCTTTCTGCCGCCGCGCGCCCGCAGACTGCAAGGGGTTCCGATGCGCTCGATCGCTGCCGATGGGCCCTCGCCGATCACTCGACGCGGAAGTCGATGATCACGAGCCCGGGTTCACGCTGGAGATACTCGACGCTCACGCGCTCGCCGTAGCGCTGCGCGATCTGCGCGAGCAGCGGAATCGGGTCGTGGTCGTTGGCAAAGCGCATCGTCTCGCCGGGCGTCAGCGAGTCCAGCGCGCCGAAGATCGCCGCGTGGCGGAAGCGTTTGGCCACGCCGCGCGCATCGAAGGGATAGATCGCATCGGGTGAGAGGTGCTGGTGCGGCTGGGACATGAGGGCTCCTCGGGTGACGACGGGAACAGGGCCCGCTGCCCCTGGCAGCGGGTGGATGTGGTTCAGGACGGTACGGCCGATCGCGGGGGCTCGAGTTCCACGCCGCGGCGCTTGCGCATCGCTGTACCGATGCGCGCAATCTCCTCGTCGGAGAGCAGGCGCGCGGCCATCGGCAGCAGTTCGGCTTCTTCGCGCGCGATGTGGCTCGCGTACTGGTCGACGAAGGCCTGCACCTCTGCCGCCTGCAGCACGGAAGGGTCGCCGCGGGTCACCGCTTCCAGCCCGGCGCGCACGCTTCGCCAGCGCATCTCCAGCTCGCGGTGCTCGTCGGCGAGTGCGCGCGTCATGCCGCGCAGGCAGACGGCATCCGAGCCCGCCATCGCCTCGATCAGCGCCGGGAAGAGGTCGACCTCCTCGTCGGCATGGTGGTGCACCGCCGCGGTGTCGAAGTAGCGCATGACCGCGGTCGCCGCCTCCTGCGCCGCCCGATCCGCGCCCTGCTGCGCCAGGTGCGGCAGCAGCCGGCGCAGCGTGTCGCACTGCGCCTGCACGCGGCCGTGGCAGGCGGCGAGCATCTCGAGCGGGACCTCGAAGCTCGGAGCCGGTGCGCTCGATCCCGGCACGCTGGCGGCTTTGACATCAGGCATCGGCACGCTCCGCCTGGCTTCGGCGAGCCCGCGGCCGCAAGGGCGTCGGTCTCGTCGTACGCGCGGATCGCACCGGAATCGGCGCGGCTGCATCAGGGGCCCTTGCCGCGCCGCGCTTCGCGGCATCCGGTGCGACGAGATCAGCCAGTGTTCGGCCTTCCAGCACTTCGAAATAGGCGTCCATCGCCGACTCGAGCAGGCCCTTCAGGCGGCACGTGGGGGTCAGCGGGCAGCGGTTGCTGCGCGCATCGAAGCATTCGACGAGGCGGAAGTCGGTCTCCGTCGTGCGCACGACATCGGCGACCCGGATTCGCGCGGGATCCACCGACAGCCGCATGCCGCCCCCGCGTCCGCGCACCGTCTGCAACAGGCCCTGGCGGCCAAGGTCGGTGACGATCTTCGTCAGGTGGTGGCGCGAGATGCCGTGCTCCTGCGCGAGTTCGTTGACGGTCACCAGCCGATCCGGATGCGCGGCGCAGTACATCAGCACGCGCATCGTGTAATCGGTGTAATCGGTCAGGCGCATGCGGTCGCGGCTCAGGATGCAAAAGTCGCATGCAGTATACGACTTTGACGGCGACAACGCAGCACCGGCTTTCGTGTGCAGGCGCTGTGCATCACAGGTTCGGCGGCACGACAGCTGTCACCCTGCCGCAGCCGCGCTACAGGCGGCCGGTGTAGAGCCGAACACGCGGCGCGCCACCTCGCCGTATCGCTACATCGTGTAGTTGCCGCTCGCCTCGGGCTGGTAGACGATTTCGAGCAGCGTCGCGCTGTGGTCCTCACCATCCGGCGTCTTCCAGCGCGCGACATCGCCGACCTTGAGGCCGAGCAGGCTCGCGCCCACCGGCGAGAGGACCGAGACCATTCCGGTGGCCGGCACGGCGTCGGCGGGGTAGCAGAGCGTGATCTTGCGCGTGTAGCCGACGTCCGGGTCGTCGAGCAGCACCTGCGAGTGCATCGTCACGACATCGCCGGGGACCTGGCGCGAGGGCACGATCGACGAGCCGTCGAGCACGTCGTCGATCGAGGGCTTGTGCCTGCCCGTGGCCTTGCCGCGGTGGTTGTTGCGCACGAGGCTCGTGAGGCGGACATGGTCGAGTTCGGTGAGCGTGCGCTCGATGAAACGCGTTTGCGTCTGGGTTTGCGTCTGGGTTTGCATCGGGGATTCCTTTCGTCGGGCAGATGGGGCGGCGCAGCGGGGCTGCGCGCGCTTTGGCGCGGCTTTGACGGGCCCGACGATCAGGAATTCGCGCAACGAGGGATGCAAGCGATCGCCGGGCCTAGTGAAGCGCGGCGGATCGGTCGACTCCTCCCGCCGCCTCGCGTCGCCTGCGATGCAGGCAGCGCGCAGCCGACGACGCCGGTGGCGCATCGCTGGCAGCAAAGACGAGTTTTTGTATATGCATGAGCCGTATTATAACTGTGCAATCTAAAAAAGGCAAATCTCAGGAGTGCTCACGCATCGCTTCAGCGGGCCGAGACGGGATCGATCCAGCGTCAATGTGGCGCCAAAACGGTTCCGATAGCGGCCGCATCGGGAGTCGATGACTGGGGATCGATCCCGTCTCGGAGCGCGCCCGGCCGGTGCGATCATTGCAACGTCATCCCTGCCTCCTTCATCGAAATGAGCGTCCAGTTGAAGAAGCCCGCCGCGGGCACGATTCCGATCCACATCGTCGATGCCGCAGGCTTCGAGGCTGCCGCTGGCACCCTGTCGGCTGCTCAGCAGCGCTGGCTGCAGAGCCTGGGCTTCAAGGGCGCCCCGGACAGCCATGCGCTGCTGCCGGGCGAAGACGGCAGCCTGGCTGCGGTCTGGGCGGGTGTTCATGGGCCCGGGCATCCCTACGCGCTCTCGCTGCTGCCGCGCGCGCTGCCCGAAGGCAGCTACCGCCTGGCCGACGGGCCGCTGGCGATGGATGCCGGCGCCGCCGCGCTGTCGTGGCAGCTCGGCAGCTACGCCTTCGAGCGCTACCGCAAGCGTTCGCGCGCCGCAGCGACGCTGCAGCTGACGCCGGACGCCGCGAGCCGCCGCGGCCTGGTGCTCGCCGAGTCGATCGCGATGGTGCGCGACCTCGTCAACACCCCGGCCGAGGACATGGGGCCGGCACAGCTCGCTGCGGCGGCGCAGCAACTGGCCAAGGCGCACGGCGCGCGCTTTAGGCAGATCGTCGGTGCGCAGCTGCTCGCGCAGAAGCTGCCGGCGATCCACGCCGTGGGCCGCGCGGCCGAGCATCCGGCGCGCGCGCCGCGTCTCATCGAGCTGAACTGGGGCAAGCCGCGCGCCCCGCGCGTCACGCTGGTCGGCAAGGGCGTGTGCTTCGACAGCGGCGGCCTGGACATCAAGTCCGCCGAGGGCATGCGCCTGATGAAGAAGGACATGGGCGGCGCGGCCAACGTACTGGGTCTGGCGCGGATGATCATGGCGCTGGGGCTGCCGGTGCGCCTGCAGGTGCTGATCCCGGCGGTCGAGAACAGCGTCGCGGGCAACGCGCTGCGCCCCGGCGACGTGATTCCCACGCGCAAGGGCCTGCACATCGAGATCGGCAACACCGACGCCGAGGGCCGCGTGATCCTGGCCGACGCGCTGGCCTTCGGCGCCGAGAGCCGGCCTGACTTGATGATCGACCTCGCGACGCTGACCGGCGCGGCGCGCGTTGCGCTCGGCCCGCACCTGCCGGCGCTGTTCGCGCGGCGCACCGAGCTTGCGCGCGAGCTCGTCGACCGTGGCCTCGAGCTGCACGACCCGCTGTGGCAGATGCCGTTGTGGAAGGACTACCACGAGCGCATCGAGAGCGACATCGCCGACATCGTCAACACCGGCAAGGGACCGATGGCCGGCGCAGTGACCGCGGCACTCTTCCTCGACGACTTCGTGCCGCCCGAGACCGACTGGCTGCACATCGACCTCTTCGCCTGGAACGACGCGGCGCGGCCCGGCCGCCCGGTCGGCGGCGAGGCGCAGACGCTGCGCACCCTGCTCGATCATCTCGAGCGCCGTTTCGCCAAAGGCTGATCGTCGCCGGTCCGCCGGCCGCGGAGGGCATCGACCGATGAGTGCACGAGGTTTCGGCCGTACGGCCGCGCGGCGCCTCCTGCCGCTGCTGGCGCTGCTCGGGCTGCTCGCCTTGCAGATGCTGCCGCCGACGCTGTGCAGCGCGCGGGCGGCCCGCGTCGCGGCGGTCAGCCCCGAGGGCGAAGTCGCGCTGGTGCGGCAGGTGCTGATTCGCTTCGACCAGGCGGTGGTGGCCGCGGGCGACCCGCGCGCCGCGGCCCCGGCGACGGTCCGCTGCGACGGGCAGATGCCGGCCGGCCGCGGGCGCTGGCTCGACGAACGCCGCTGGGCCTTGGATTTCGACGAGGCGCTGCCGCCCGGGCTGCGCTGCAGCGTCGCGCTGCGCGCCGGCTGGCAGCCGCTGGACGGGAGCGTGAGCGGACGCACCGAGTTCGCGTTCTCGACCGCGGGTGCCGCGGTGCTGCAGACGCAGCCCTGGAGCGGGGCGACGATCGACGAGGACCAGCACTTCATCCTGCGGATGAACGGCGCGGTGCCGGCCGACGAGGTCGCGCGCCGCGGCGCCTGCGAGATCGAAGGCCTGGGCGAGCGGCTGCCGCTGCGCGTGCTCGAGGGTCCCGCGCGCGCCGCCTTGCTCAAGGCGCGCGGGCTCGACCGCGACCTTCGGGCCGCCGGCCGCACCCTCGTCGTGAGCTGCGGGCGCCCGCTGCCCGCGGGTGCGCGCATGCAGCTCGTCTGGCGCGGCGCGGGCGCGGCGGCCGGCACCACGTCGTCGCAGGACGAGCAGCGCTACGACTTCCGCGTGCGCGAAGCCTTCACCGCCGAGTTCAGCTGCGAGCGCGAGCGCGCGAGCGCCCCCTGCCTGCCGGTGCGACCGCTCGTCGTGCGCTTCTCGGCGCCGGTGTCGCGTGAACAGGCGCAGGCGCTGCGTCTGCGCCCGGCGGGCGGCGGCCAGACACTGGCCCCGACCTTCGACCCGGACGATCGCGTGCAGGAGTTCGATGAGGTCTCGTTCAAGGGGCCGTTCGCCGAGAACGCGCGCTACGTCGTCGAGCTGCCCGCGCGGCTGCAGGACACGAGCGGGCGCATGCTTGCCAACGCGGCGAGCTTTCCGCTCGCGGTGAGCACGGGCGAAGCGCCGCCGCTGGCGAAGTTCGCGGCTGCGCCCTTCGGCGTGCTCGAGGCCTTGCCCGAGCCGCTGCTGCCGATCACGCTGCGACGCGTGCAGGGCGACCTGCAGCCCGATGCCGCCGGCGGCCTCGTGCGCGTGAAGCGCATCGCGGGCGACGCCGAGATCATCACCTGGACGCGCAAGCTGCGGCGCTGGCACGAGGCGCGCATCAGCGCGCGCGAAGCGGGCCTGCCGCCATCGCAGTGGCACGAGTGGATCGAGGAGCGCGACGCGCGCGGCCGGGTCGTGCGCCGGCGCGTCGATCGCATGATCGGCACGCGCGAGCTGCCCTTGCTCGCCGGCGACCCGGATGCGCGGCGCCTGCTGCTGCCGCAGCTCGCGGGGAATGAGCCACGGCCGCTCGAGGTCGTCGGCCTGCCGCTGCCGGGACGCGGCTATCAGGTGGTCGAACTCGAATCGCGCCGCCTGGGCCAGGCGCTGCTCGATCCGGCGGCGCCGATGTTCGTGCGCACCGGCGTGCTCGTCACCGATCTCTCGGTGCACTTCAAGCGCGGGCGCGAGAACGCGCTCGTCTGGGTCACTTCGCTCTCGCGCGGGCAGCCGGTTGCGGGGGCCGAGGTCGCGATCTCGGACTGCAGGGGGCAGCGGCTCTGGTCCGGGCGCAGCGACGCGGCGGGGCTTGCGCGGGTGCCGCTGCAACTCCAGCCGCCCGCTGACTGCGACGACGGCGAGTCCTTCTTCGTCAGCGCGCGCAAGACGGTGGCCGAAGGCCCGGACAAGGGCGCGACCGACATGGCCTTCGTCTTCGACGGCTGGAACAAGGGCATCGAGCCCTGGCGCTTCCCGCTGCCGACGAGCGACGACCCGCAGCCCGACGAACGCGCGCACACCGTCTTCGACCGCACGCTGCTGCGCGCCGGCGAGACGGTGTCGATGAAGCACTTCATCCGGCGCGAGACCGGCAAGGGCCTGGCCTTGCTGCCGGCTTCGCAGCTGCCGACGCAGGTGAAGATCGTGCACGAAGGCAGCGGCGAGGAATGGGTGCAGCCCTTGTCCTGGCCGGGCGGGCGCAGTGCCACCTCGGAGTGGCGCATCCCGCCGGCGGCGCGACTGGGCGCCTACCGGGTCGAGCTCGAGCGGCCCGCGGTCGGCGACGGCGCGGACGCGGGCGTGCGCTCCTGGACGTCGGGCAGCTTCCGGGTCGAGGCCTATCGCGTGCCGCTCGTCGACGCGCGCCTGCTGCCGCCCAAGGGCGCGGCCGTGGCGCCGCGCGAGCTTGCCTTCGGCGTGCAGCTCGACTGGGGCAGCGGCGGCGCGGTGGCCCGGTTGCCGCTGCAGGGCAGCGCGCTGCTGCGGCCGCGGACGCCGTCCTTCGCGGGCTACGACGAGTTCAGCTTCAGCCCGCCGCGCGCCGTGGCGCCGGATGGCACGAGCAGCGAGGAAGATGATGAAACCGAGGACGCGGCGGACGCGGGTCGCGTGATCGCCAACCGCGTCGCGCTGACGACCGACGCGCAGGGCGGAGCGCGCTTCGTCGTCGCCGATCTGCCCGCGCTCGAGGCGCCGGCCGCACTCGTCGCCGAAGTCGCGTTCAACGATCCGAACGGCGAGACGCAGACCGTCTCGACGACGACGCCGCTGTGGCCGGCGACCGTGGTGCCGGGCATCCGCACCGCCGGCTGGGCAGCGCGGCGCGGGCAGGCACGCTTCACGGCGCTCGCGCTGTCGACCGAAGGCCGGCCGCTTGCCGGCCAGGCGCTCGAAGTGCACGGGCGGCTGCGTCAGCACACGGCCACGCGCAAGCGGCTCGTCGGCGGTTTCTACGCTTACGAGCACCGCACCGAGCTGAAGGACCTGGGCCTGCTGTGCAGCGGCCGCAGCGACGCCAACGGTCGGCTCGAGTGCGCGGCGAATCTGGCGCAGGCCGGCGAGGTCGAGCTCGTCGTCAGTGCGCGCGACGCGAGCGGGCACCAGGCGCAGGCGGCCGCATCGGTGTGGGTCACGCGCCAGGGCGAGCTCTGGTTCGAGCAGGACAACGACGACCGCATCGACCTGCTGCCCGAGAAGCGCCGCTACGCGCCCGGCGAGACCGCGCGGCTGCAGGTGCGCATGCCCTACCGCGAGGCGACGGCGCTGGTCACGGTCGAGCGCGAAGGCGTGATCGACGCGCGCGTGCAGCTGCTGCGCGGTGACGATCCGCATGTCGAGCTGGGGATCGACGGTGCCTTTGCGCCCAACGTCTACGTCAGCGTGCTGGTGCTGCGCGGGCGCGTGCGCGACGTGCCGTGGACCTCGTTCTTCCGCTGGGGCTGGCGCTCGCCGCTGGAATGGGCGCGGGCGTTTCCCTCCGAGCGGCCGGACTACCAGCCGCCGACCGCGATGGTCGATCTCTCGCGGCCTTCGTTCAAGCTAGGCACGGCCGCGCTCTCGGTCGGCCTGGCCGCGCACGAACTGCAGGTCACGGTGCTGCCGCAGCGCTCGCAGGCACAGGTGCGCGAGACCGTCCCGGTGCGTGTGCGCGTCACCCGCGGCGTGCAGCCGGTGCCCGGCGCCGAGATTGCGTTCGCCGCGGTCGACGAAGCGCTGCTGGCGCTGCGCGAGAACGAGAGCTGGCAGCTGCTGCAGGGCATGATGCAGCCGCGTCCCTGGGGCGTGCAGACGGCAACGGCGCAGGGCGAGGTGATCGGCCGCCGCCACTACGGCCGCAAGGCCGTGCCGGCCGGTGGCGGCGGCGGGCACGCGGCCACGCGCGAACTCTTCGACACGCTGCTGCTGTGGCGGCCCCGGGTGCAGCTCGATGCGCGCGGTGAGGCCGAGCTGCAGTTGCCGCTCAAGGATTCGCTCACGCGCTTTCGGCTCGTGGCCGTTGCCGACGACGGCGGCGAGCGCTTCGGCACCGGCAGCGCGGGGATCACGGTCACGCAGGACCTGCAGATCCTGGCCGGCCTGCCGCCGCAGGTGCGCGAAGGCGACCGCTTCAGCGCGCTCGTGACGCTGCGCAACGCGACGCGGCGCACGATGAGCGTGCGGGCAACGCTGCAGGGGCATGCGACGCTTGCCGACGGCAGCACGCGGTCGCTCAGTACCGAGCCCAGGGATCTGCAGCTGCCTGCCGGCGCGGGCCAGGAGCTGGCCTGGCCGGTCGAAGTGCCCGCCGGCGCGACCTCGATCCGCTGGGAGGCGAGTGTCGCGGAGCAGGGCGGCAGCGCAGGCGCTGCCGCATCCCCGGTTCGCGACCGCCTGCGCGTGACGCAGGCGGTGAGCCCCGCGGTGCCGCCGCGCGTGCTGCAGGCCACGCTGCTGCAGCTCGACGGCGCCTACACGCTGCCGGTGCAGCGCCCGCAGGGCGCGCTGCCGGGAGGGGGCCTGGATCTCGCGCTGCGCCCGCGCCTGGGCGGGACGCTGCCCGGGCTCACGCGCTTCTTCGAAAGCTATCCCTACACCTGCCTCGAGCAGAGCGCGGCCAAGGCGATCGGCCTGCACGACGCCAAGCGCTGGCAGGCGCTCGTCGACACGCTGCCGACCTACCTCGACGACGACGGCCTGGCCGCGTACTTCCCGCCGCGCGCGGGCGACGCCGCACGCGGCAGCGACCGCCTGACCGCGCATCTGCTGGCGGTGGCCGACGCCTCCGGGATGGCGCTGCCGCCGGCTCTGGCCGAGCGCATGCTGGATGGGCTGCTGGCCTTCGTCGAAGGGCGCATCGAGCGCCGTTTCTGGAGCCCGCGCCCGGATCTGCAGGTGCGCAAGCTCGCCGCCATCGAGGCCTTGTCGCGCTATGGGCGCGCGACGCCGCGGCTGCTCGGTTCGATCGCGATCGAACCCGCCCAGTGGCCGACGGCCGCGCTGGTCGACTGGCTGCAGATCCTGCGCCGCGTCGACGCGCTGCCGCTGCGCACGCAGCATCTGGCGCAGGCCCAGCAGCTCCTGCGCGCGCGGCTGGTGGCCGGCGGCACCACGCTGCAGTTCGCGGACCGCGGCGAGCAGGACTGGTGGTGGCTGATGGACAGCGCCGACGCGAACGCGGCGCGGCTGATCCTTGCGGTGCTCGACGAGCCGGCGTGGCAGGAGGATCTGCCGCGCCTGCTGAGCGGTGCCCTGGCGCGGCAGCGGCGTGGCGCCTGGGGAACGACGGTCGCCAACACCTGGGGCGTGCTCGCGCTCGACGCCTTCGGCCGTCGCTTCGAGGTGCTGGCGCCGACCGGGCGCACGAGCGCGGACCTGTTCGCCGCCGGTCAGGCGCCGGCCGCGGCCCAGGCCGCGCATGACCACGCCGCGCATGAATGGACGGCGTCGCCGGCCGGCGGCGTGCTGCACCTGCCCTGGCCGGAGCAGCCGGGCGAACTCGTCGTGCGGCACCAAGGGCAGGGCAAGCCCTGGCTTGCGGTGCAGGCGCTGGCGGCGCTGCCGCTGGACGGGCCGCTCGAGGCCGGCTTTCGCATCGCGCGCAGCGTGCATCCGGTGCAGCAGGCCGATCCGGCGCGCTGGTCGCGGGGCGACGTCGTCCGCGTGCGGCTGCAGATCGACGCCGCGGCGGACCGCACCTGGGTCGTCGTCTCCGACCCGGTGCCCGCCGGCGCGACGATCCTGGGCAGCGGCCTCGGGCGCGATTCGGCGCTCGCGACGCAGGGTGAGCAGGATGAAGGCAATGCCTGGCCGGCCTACGACGAGCGCGGCTTCGACGCCTTCCGCCGCTATTTCGAGTTCATGCCGCGCGGGCGCCATGTCGTCGAGTACACGCTGCGGCTGAACAACCCCGGCCGCTTCCTGCTGCCGCCCACGCGCGTCGAGGCGCTCTACGCGCCCGAGAGCTTCGGCGAGGCGCCCAACGCGGCGATCGAGATCGCGGAGTAGACGCAGTGAAGCTGGCGCGCCGCGCGTTCCGGCATCGGGCGGGGCTTGCGCTGCTTGCACTCTCGGCAGTCTCCACCGCGGCGCTGGCGCTGCCGAGCTTCGATGAAGTGAAGACCGCGCACCGGCCTTCGGACCTGACGCTGCTCGACCGCCACGGCACGCCGGTGCAGACCTTGCGCGTCGACGGGCAAGTGCGCCGCCTGCCCTGGGTGCCGCTGCAGGAGCTCTCGCCCGCGCTGTTGCAGGCGATCGTCGTCAGCGAGGACCGGCGCTTCTGGTCGCACGCCGGCGTCGATTGGGCCGCGGTGGCGCGCAGCGCCTGGGCCAACCTGATCGATACGCGCACGCAGGGCGCATCGACGCTGACGATGCAGCTCGCCGGGCTGCTCGACGAGGAGCTCGCGCGGCCGGCGCAGGGGCGCAGCCTGGCGCAGAAGCTCGGCCAGGTGCGGGCGGCGCGCATGCTCGAAACGCGCTGGACCAAGTCGCAGATCCTCGAGGCCTACCTCAACCGCGTACCGTTTCGGGGCGAGCTCGTCGGCATCGCCGCGCTGTCGCAGACGCTCTTCGGCAAGCACGCGAGCGGACTGGACCTGCAGGAGGCGGCGATCACCGCGGCGCTCGTGCGCGCGCCCAATGCCCCGGCCGAGCGCGTCGCCGAACGGGCCTGCGGCGTGCTGCAGGCGATGGCGCACCCGGCTGCCGACTGCCGGGGCCTGGCCACGCTCGGCGCGCAGGCGCTGCGCCGGCGCGGCGGCATGCCGCTCGCCGAGCAGCTCGCGCCGCATTACGCGCGCCTGGCGCTCGACCCGGATGGGCCCGCGCGGCAGCGCAGCAGCCTGGATGCGCGGGTGCAGCGCCTGGCGGTGCGATTGCTGCAGCGCCAGCTCGCCGAGCTGCAGGGGCGCCAGGTCGAGGACGGCGCGATCGTCGTGCTGGACAACGCGAGCGGGCAGGTGCTGGCCTGGGTCGGCGCGCACGGCGCTTCGGCGGCGGCGCAGGTCGACAGCGTGCTCGCGCGCCGCCAGCCGGGCTCGACGCTCAAGCCCTTCGTCTACGGCCTGGCCTTCGAGCGCCGCCTGATCACGCCGGCAAGCCTGCTCGAGGACACGCCTGCCGAGATCGGCACCACCAGCGGCGCCTACCTGCCGCAGAACTACGACCGCCGCTTCAAGGGCCTGGTGAGTGCGCGCACGGCGCTGGGCGCAAGCCTCAACATCCCGGCGGTGCGCGTGGGCGCGATGCTGCCGCCCGATGCGCTGCACGCGCGGCTCAACGCGCTCGGCTTCGCGCTCGACCAGACCGCCGGCTGGTACGGCGCAAGCCTGGCGCTTGGCAGCGCCGACGTGACGCTGCTCTCCCTGGCCAACGCCTACCGCACGCTGGCGCGCGGCGGCGTCTACACGCCAGCGGCGCTGCCGCGTGCAGCAAGAGTAGGCGCAGCCGAAGCCGTTGCGCAACGGGTGATGGACGCGGACGCCGCCTACCTCGTCGCCGACATCCTCGCCGACAACAACGCGCGCGTGCCGACCTTCGGCATCGACAACGCGCTGCGCACGCGCGGCTTTGCCGCGGTGAAGACGGGCACGAGCAAGGACATGCGCGACAACTGGTGCGTCGGCTTCACCGACCGCTACACGGTCGCGGTGTGGATCGGAAACGCCAGCGGCGCGCCGATGCATGCGGTGAGCGGCGTCAGCGGCGCCGCGCCGATCTGGGCGGCGCTGGTGCAGGAGCTGCACCGCGATCGCCCCTCGCGGCCGCCGGCGGTCCCGCCTGGGCTGCGTCGGGCCCGCGTCGAGTACGCCGGGAGCGAGGAAGCGCCGCGCAGCGAATGGTTCATCGCCGGCACCGAACCGCTGCAGCCGATCGAGACCCGCCCGCTCACGCGCCACGTCGGCATCGCAAGCCCGCGCGAGGGCACGGTGTTCGCGCTCGACCCCGACATCCCGCCCGCCGTGCAGCAGATCCGCTTCGAGGGCCAGCGCGGGCAGTGGCTGCTCGACGGCCGCGTGATCGGGCACGGCAGCCGGATTCGCTGGTCCCCCTGGCCCGGGCGCCACGAGCTGCGCCTGCTCGCCGCCGACGGGCGCGAAATCGAGCGCGTGCGCTTCGAGGTGCGCGGGGCATCGGTTCGGCAGCGGGCCTCGGGGCGGGAGATCGCGACGTCGACTCGCCCATGAGGAAACCACGAACGAAGCGCATCCGCGCCGCGACCTGATGACCCGATCGACCCGATCAACAGGCTAGGATCGCGTCGGCTTGCAACCGGGATCGTCGTCGAGGCAAAGAGGAGGCCGTGAACATGTCCAGCTCCGTTCCTGCTGAACACGGATCGAAGCGAGCACCATCCTCGCCTGCGGCGCTCACGCGGTCTCGCCGATGGGCGGTTTCGCTGAGCGCTGTTCTGGCCCTGGGCCTGATGCTCCCGAGCCTCGATGCGAATGCCCAGGCATCCCGAAGCGGCAAGTCGGCGGCGTCGTCGAAGTCGGACGATCCGGCGCGGCCGACCCCGTCCGGTCCCATCCCCGAAGCCTGCGCCGACAAGAAGGGCGTTCAGCTGCTGATCTGCGTCGCGTGCCGGGACCTGCCGTTTCACCGTCGGATCGCCTGCGAACAGAAGACCTACTGGACGCATTGCGGCAAGGGCGCTCGCTTCCTGAAGGATTCCTGGTGCGGCGACTCGTCCGATCATCGGAGCTCGGAGGTGCCCTGAGCCCGGCGTTGCGGGACCAAGCGGCTCCGTGCGGCCCTTGGGCCGTCGATGAACCGCGCTGACACGAGCGACGATTGCGTCGACGATGCCCCGATCGGCGCGACGCGTGCGCGTCTGGCTGCGGCCGTTGCGGTCGCAGGCGGCGGGCGCCACGTGATGCGGGGCACTCGCAGGACGCGCTCGCTCAGCGCACCTTCGCCGCCTCCTGCTCCATCCGCGTGACGAGCTCGTCCATCTGGTCGATCACGGCCTGGATCGGCGCGCGCTGGGTGAGGTCGACGCCGGCCTTCTTCAGTTGTTCCATCGGGTGGTCGTTGCCGCCGCTGGAAAGAAGCTCGATGTAGCGCACGCTCGCGGCCTTGCGTTCGGCCTCGGCGCCGGTCGTCATCGCCTTGAAGAGCTGCGCGCTGGAGGCAAAGCAGGTCGCGTACTGGTAGACGTAGTAGGGCGAGTTGAAGAAGTGGCTGATGCGCGCCCAGGTGTGCTTGTAGAAGTCGTCGATCGTCAGCGCGTCGCCGTAGTAGTCCTTCAGCAGCTGCAGGTAGATGCCGTTCAGGACCTCGGCGGTGAGCGGCTGCCCCTGCTCGACGAGGCGGTGCGCCTGCAGTTCGAAGTCGGCGAACATCACCTGCGTGTAGAAGGTCTGCATGATCTGGTCGGCCGCGTGCTGCAGCAGCAGGAAGCGTTCCTTCGGGTCGCTGGTCTTGCCCAGCAGGTGCTCGAGCAGGAAGCGCTCGTTGGTCGTGCTCGCGACCTCGGCGACGAAGATCGTGTAGTCGGCGGTGACGAAGGGCTGGTTCTCGTAGCTGAGCACGGTGTGCATCGCGTGCCCGGCCTCGTGCGCGAGCGTGAACATCGCGTCCAGGGTGTCGTTGTGGTTGAGCAGCAGGTAGGGCCCGACGCCGTAAACGCCGGCGCTGTAGGCGCCCGAGCGCTTGCCTTCGCTTTCAAAGACGTCGATGCGCCCGCCCTGCACGAAGCGGCGGTAGCGCTCTCCGTACGCCTGGCCCAGCGGCGCCACCGACGCCAGCACCTCGTCGCGCGCCTGCGGGTAGGGGTACTTCTTGTCGATGCGAAAGAGCGGCTGGAAGTTGTCGTAGGTGTGGTACTCGGGGAGGCCCAGGAGCTTGCGGCGCAGGCGGATGTAGCGGCGCAATGGTTCGGTGCCGGCGCGGGTGGCGGCGATCAGGTTCTCGACCACCGCCGGCGGGATCGCATTGCCGAAGAGCGCGGCCTGCAGCGTGTCCGCGAAGCCGCGCGCCTGCGCGACGAACCAGTCGCGCTCGAGCACGCCCTTGTAGATCGCCGCGTAGGTCGCGGCGGTGGCACCGTAGGTCTGCAGGTGCGCCTCGGCGGCGCGGGCACGCTCGTCCTGGTTCGGGTTGCTCTCCAGCAGCGCCGCGTAGGCGCCCGGCGTGAGCTTGACGCTCTGGCCGTTGCGGAACTCGAGCGTCGGGAAGCGGATGTCCGAGGTCGAGAGTTCCTCGTAGACGGTGCGCGGCGCCTGGTTCAGCGGTGTGGCCAGCGAGAGGATGCGCTCGCCCTTCTCGTCGAGCACATGCTCGCGCTTGCGGAACTCGTCGAGGATCGTGAAGCGGTAGGGGGCAAGCGCCGGGGACGTCTGCAGCCACTCGCTCACCGTTGCCTCGGGGATGGTCAGCAGCTCGGGCGTGAACCAGCTCGTCGCGGCGTCGAACTTCGCGAAGAGCGCGCCGACGCGCTGGAAGCGCCCAGAGATCGACTGGTCGCGTGTGTCGACGTCGCGCTGCAGCTGGGGATAGCGGTAGATGCGGTACTGCAGCTTGCCGATCTCGTCGAGCTCGCGATACGCCGCCAGCAGCACCTGCGGCCCCTGTGCGAGCGTGCCCTTGCGCTTGACGAAGTCGTCCATCAGCCGCTCCATCTCGGCCATGCCGGCCTCCCAGGCGGCCCAGTCGGGGTAGATGGGGCCGAAGTCCCACTTGAACTCGGCAGGAATCTCGGCGCGCGGGCGCGCACCGGTGGCAAGAACGGGGTCGGCGTGCATGGCAAGAGCGGTGAACAGGGCGGCACAGAAAGCGGTGCAGGCGGCGGCCCGCCGCGGGGCGTGGGGCTTGGACACTTCGGGCGTTCTGGACGGGTGGCGGTGATGAGGGCGGATCGCCCGCCCGGATACCGGCGGACGGAAGCGGACGGAAGGCCAAGTATCTCCCGGCAGCCCTTGCGCCGCCGGGCCCCTTGCTTCGCTCCCCTTCAGGCGGGCTGTGCCGTGGCGGCTGCCGTCGACTGCGTCCCGACCGCTGGCGCGCGCACGCCGCGATCGCGTTCGTGCTGCTCCAGCCAGGGCAGCAGTTGCGCCGCGGGCATCGGCCGCGCGATGTGCCAGCCCTGCAGCAGGTCGCAGCCCTGGCTGCGCAGGATGCGCGCCTGCTCGGCGGTCTCGACCCCCTCGGCCACGACCTCCAGGCGCAGGGCGTGCGCGAGCTGCACGACGGCGTGCAGCACCGCGCGGGCATCGGCGTCGCGGTCGATGTCCTGAACGAGGCTCAGGTCGAGCTTGAGCTGGTGCACCGGCAAGCGGCGCAGGTAGGCGAGGCTCGAATAGCCGGTGCCGAAATCGTCGATCGAGAGCCGCACCCCGATCGCGGCAAGCTCGCCGAGCAGGGCGCCCTGTGCGGCGATGTTCTCCATCATCGCGGTCTCGGTGATCTCGAGGACGAGCTGAAGCGGGTCGATGCCGTGGCGTCGGATCGCGCTCGCCACCCGCGCCGGCAGCTCGCTCTGCCGCAGCTGCTGCGCACTGACGTTGATCGCGACCTGACAGCGCCGGCCGTCGGCGTTCCAGCGGGCGATCTGCGCACAGGCCTCGTCGATGACCCAGTCGCCGAGCGCGCCGATGAGGCCGAAGCGCTCGGCCAGAGGGATGAACACCGCCGGGCTCACCCAGCCGCGCTGCGGGTGCTGCCAGCGCATCAGCGCCTCGACGCTGTTCACTGCGCCGCTGCAGGCGTGCGCTTTGGGCTGATAGTGCAGCGAGAGCTCGCCGCGCGCGAGCGCGCCGCGCAGCTCCTGCTGCAGCGCCACCTGCTCGGCGACGTCGCCGGCCATCCGGCCTTCGAAGACGGCCCAGCGCCCGCCGCCGCTGCGCTTGGCTGCGACCATCGCGGCCTCGGCGCGCTCCACCAGCACGTCGACGGCGCCATGGTCGGGGTGCAGCGCGATCCCCACCGAGCACGAGAGGCTCACCCCCGGGCCGATGCCGCCGAAGGGCTGCTGCAGCGCCTGCAGCACGCGGTCGGCCATCTGCAGCGCCGCGGCGGCGGCGTCCTCGTCCTCGAGCAGGAGCACGAACTCGTCGCTGGCGATGCGCGCCACCGTGTCGCCGGCGCGGGCGCATTGCTGCAGGCGGCTTGCCGCCTCTCGCAACAGGGTGTCCCCGGTCGTGCGGCCGTAGGCGTCGTTGATCGGCTTGAAGCCGTCCAGGTCGACGAAGAGCACCGCGACCCGGGGCGTGGACGCGTTCCCACCGCTCGCGCCCGAGGGTCCCACGTGCTGGGCACCGGCGTGCTCGAGCCGGTCGTAGAAGAGGGCGCGATTGGGCAGGCCGGTGAGCGCATCGACGAAGGCCAGCCGCTGCAGCCGGGCGTCGGCCGCCTGCAGCGAACTGCGCAATCGCCCTTCGCTGCGCCGACGGGCGTCAGCGATCGAAGTCAGCAGCACGGCGCCAAGGAGGACGAAAGTGAGCGTTCCGGTCAGCGCCTGCAGGCCGAAGCCGCGCAGGCCGTCGCCGCTGATGCAGACGCTGCCCAGCGGCATTCGCACCGCGGCCATGCCGGTGAAGTGCACCGCGGCGATGGCCAGGCCCATCACGAGCGCGGCGCCGAGCTGCAGCGTCCAGCGTCCAGCCAGCTGGGGATCACGCAGGCGGAAGAAGATCAGCAGCGCCGCCGCCGCTGTGCCGAGCGCGACGCCCGCGGAGGCGGCGACGATCGGCCAGTCCCAGGCGATACCGGGAACCAGCTCGGCAGCCGCCATGCCCAGGTAGTGCATCGCGAGGATCGCCGTAGCGATCGGGCCCGTCGCGAGCACGAGCGCGCGCCGGGTGAGCCGGGCCCGGGCACCAACGGCCAGCGCGATGCTGCCGGCGAGCACCGCCGCAAGCCATGACAGCAGCGTCTTCCCCGGCGCGAAGCCGATCACGATGCCTGCCTCGAAGCCGAGCATCGCCATGAAGTGCATCGACCAGACGCCGGTTCCCATCGCGAACGCGCCTGCGGCCCACCACCTGGCGACGAGTCGACCGTCGCGATCGCGGACACGGCGGGAGAGGTCGATCGCGACGTAGGACGCGAAGGCGGCGATCAGGTAGGAAGTCGCGACCGCCCAGGGGTCGTTGCTGGTGGGGATGAAGCGTGGATCCATCGCGCGGCCCGGCGTTGGCCGGTTTTCGGCGCCCGGCGCATGCGCTTGAGCCGGTCTTCGTCCGGATTCGCCCGATGGCCGTGATCGCCGCCACCGAATCGGGGAAGGGTTCGAGGCCGGGCGTCGCTTCGAGTCGGTCGAGTCGCGCGGTCCGCGTACGATCGTCCGCTCGCGCAGGGATGACGACGAGTCACGGCTTGCCCCCTGCGCTTGTGCAAGAGGTGCAGATCGATGACGAACTGGTGGAGTCGGACCGAATACCTCGGCAATCCCGTGCAGGACTGGCTGATGGCCGCCGCGCTTGCGCTGGGCGGATTCGTGATCGTCAGCGCTGCGCTGCGCCTGGTCGCCGGCACCCTGGATCGGCGGCAGCGTGCCGACTTCCGCGGCCCGCGCGAACTGGTGCTGAAGCTGGTGTTGAGCACACGCCACTGGATCCTGCTAATGCTGTCGGTGGCGTTGGCGACCGACACGCTCGATCTGCCAAAGCGACCCACCGCGACCCTCGCGCATGCCGAGTTCGTCCTCGTCGGCCTGCAGCTTGCGATCTGGGCAACGACCTCGATCCGCTTCTGGTTGCGGCTGCGCTCGGAACCGGGGCAGGCACGCGATTCCGGTTCCAACCACGCGCTGCTCGGCATTTTCAGCTGGGTGCTGCAGACGCTCGTGTGGACCATTCTGCTGCTGGCGGTGCTCGGCAACATGGGCGTCAACATCACCGCCTTCGTTGCCAGCCTGGGGGTCGGCGGCGTGGCCGTGGCGCTGGCGCTGCAGAACATCCTCGGTGACCTTTTCGCGTCGATCGCCATCGGCCTGGACAAGCCCTTCGAAGTCGGGGATTTCATCGTTTTCGGCGATTTCCGCGGCACGGTCACGCGCATCGGAGTGAAGACGACGCGCCTGCAGTCGCTGTCGGGCGAGCAGCTCATCGCCTCGAACTCCGAACTGCTCAAGCAGACCATCCGCAACTACACGCGCATGCAGGAGCGGCGCATCGCCTCGACCTTCCGGGTGCCCTACGGAGCCAGCCGGGAACAGGTGCAGCGGATCGTCGACGGGACGCGCGCCGCGATCGAGGCCGACGAGCGCGCGCGCCTGGACCGCGCGCACCTGGCAAGCTTCTCGGAATCGGGGTTCGAGTTCGAATTCGTGTACTACGTGCGCTCGCCCGACTACACCACCTACATGGACGTGCAGCAGGGCATCAATCTGCGCATCATGATGCTGCTCGAAGAGATGGGCCTCGCGTTTGCCGTGCCCGTACGCAAGGTCGTGAGTCCGGCGATCTGAGCGGCCCCGCCCGTAGCGGCCGCGCAGCTCGCTCGTGTCGGCGCGGCAACATCGGTCGCCCGCAGCAGTCTTGCACCTGCGCAAGCAGGTCCTCGCATTCGTTGTTGTCGAGCAGAACCCCGAACTGCGCCCAGCGGCGCTGCACGCGGCGATCGGCCCAGGCGTCCTCGAGCGCCCAGCGGAGCTCGCGTTCGGCCGCCTCCGGGTCGATCTCCATCAGCCGTGCGGCCAGGGCGCCGACGAAGAGGTTGAAGTCGTGCCGCAGCGCGGTGCGCGGCAGCTGCCCCGCAATCGCCGCTGCACGCCGGCTCCAGCCGGGCAAGCGCAGCCCTTGCGTGAGCGCGGCCTGCAGGGCCTGCACCGGATTGCAGACCTGCACGTGCGCCGGCGGCAGCACCCGCAGCGGAACGCGGGCGGCCTGTGCGCCAGGAAGCTCGGTCGCCAGACTCGTGAGGCTTGCCAGCCGCGCCCAGGCGGCGGCGTCCAGGCCGGCCTGCGCCGATGCGTCTTCGCGCTGCATGCGTTCGGCGCGTTGCAGGATCTGCGCCGCGGTCAGTCCGGCGCGCGCCTTTGCGACCGTGCGGCTTACGACGACGAGGTTTTCGGCGGTGAACGGGCGCTCTTCGCACAGGCGCATCGGCACCGGTGCCAGCGCCTCGCTGCCACCGAGCGGCTGGCGCGTCACCGGGCAATACGGCGTGTCCAGGCGGGCAAGGGTTCCTGGCGTCAGGCGTGCAGGATCCAGGGGCGCGCCGAGCCGCCAGGCCTGCAGGCGCAACGCGAGCCACTGGCGCAGCGCACGCGTCGAAGCCGCCACGCGGGCACCGAAGACCGCGCGGCCTGCGCGCCAGCCCTGGCCGACGGCGCTGCCGTCCAGCAGTGCCGCCGGCGGCACGAGGCCATGCTGCGCGTGATCCCAGCCGATCTGGAAGGCCACCGGGTCGGCCGATCCGGAGTCGCCGGGGCCGATCGGTCCAACGACGGCCGGCCCTGCGCTGCAAAGCGAGCGCTCGAGAGTAAGGTCTCCAGGCGCGTCGCTTCCACGGACCAAGGGGTGACCGGTCCTTGCGAGCGGTTCGAGCGCGAGAGAGGTCTGGTGCATCGCATCCTCCAGAGCTTGCCCCTGCAAGCGGATGCGTGCATCGTGAGCGCTGGGTGGCTCAAAGCATGAGCCACCGAAGAAACCGTGGCCGTCTTGCCATCGACGCGGGGCGCGGCGGCTTCAGGCCGGGCGGAAGGAGCGCACCATCGCCTCGATGCCTTCCTGGTAGGGCGTGATCCGGAAGCCCGGGTAGCGCTGCACGAAACGCTCGCTCGAGAAGACGAAGTCCTGCTCGTGCTGGTAGCGGATCGCGCGCAGCTCGCGCAGGATCGGAACGAAGAGTCCGAGCGCCGACTGCATCGGCGCAGGCAGCACCTGCACGCCGTCCGGTGCGCCCAGCAGCCGCGCGGACATCTGCAGCAGTGTGCGCGAGGTCGGCGCCGGTGCCATCGTCGGCAGATGCCAGACCTGGCCGTAGGCGCCGTCGTCGAGCGCGAGTTCGATCAGCCCGCGCGCCGCATCGGGCACGTAGGTGTAGCTGTGCAGCCGATCGGGATCGCCGAGCCACTGCGCCTTCTTGCCCCGAAGCTGGCGCTCGATGGCCGAAGCGTAGAGCAGGGCGCCGCGCACGTCCGGGCCGTAGAAGTCCGACGCGCGGGCGATCAGCACCGACAGGCCATCCTGCTGCGCGGCCTGCATCAGGCGCTGTCCGATCGCCTTGCGCACGAGGCCCTTGCGCGAGGGCGGTTGCTGCGGGTGATCCTCGCGGATCGGCTGCTGCAGCGGCACCGGCCCGTAGCCGTAGGCGTTGTCGAACATCACGAGCCGCAGGTCATGCCTGCGTGCGGCGGCGATCGCGTTCTCGATCACGCGCGGCCAGTCGCGCTCCCAGACACGCGTGTCGTAGGGCAGGCCGAGCGTGAGGTAGAGGTGCGAGGCGTCGGCGCTGGCGGCCAGCAGGGCCTGGGCATCCAGCGCATCGACGCGGCGCTGCGGCGTGGCGAGACCCGGGCTGGGCGTGCGGCTGGCCAGCGCATGTGCGATGCCGCGACGCGCCAGCTCGTCCGCAGTGGCGCGGCCGACGACGCCATCGCCGACGATGAGATGCAGTTCGCCGGTCATCGCGGACCTCCGAAGCGTGGACGGCAGGTCCGCATGGTGACGCCGATGCAGGCTCTTGCACAGGGGGGCGAGGCGATCGAACGGCCCACGTGGGGCCCTCGCGCATCGAAGCCTGCGCGTCAGGCTGGCGGCGCGGGGGCTTGGGTCTCGCCCCCGGCGCCGCGCAGCAGCGGCAGCGCCAGCAGCAGGCCGATCGCGATGCCCACCGCGTCGGCGAGCAGGTCGCCCCATTCGGCGCTGCGCGTGGGCAGCTGCGACTGCACGAGCTCGATCACGCCGCCCCAGGCGAGCAGGCCGAGCGCGACCTCCCATCGATGCCGCCGCCGCGGCCAGGCGGCGAGTTCGGCGACGCAGGCGAGCACCGTGAAGGCCAAGGCGTGATGCAGCTTGTCCCAGATCGTCTCGAGCGTGCGCGGCGGCGCCGGAGTGAACGCGAACCAGGCGACGACGACGATCAGCGCGGCCAGCAGCCAGGCCCAGAAGCGGCGCGCCGGGGCGCGCAGCCAGAAGCGCGGCGGCGCGGCGGCGAAGTCCCTCACCGCGGGCGCGCGGCAGCGCGCCGCATCGCGGCGAGTGCCGACGCCGCCTCGGTCACCAGCGCCGGGCCGCGATAGATGAGCCCGGTGTAGATCTGCACCAGGTCGGCGCCGGCCTCGATCTTGGCGCGCGCGTCGGCGCCGCAGAGCACCCCGCCGACGCCGATGATCGGGAACGCGGGCCCGAGCGCCTGGCGCAGCGCGCGGATCACACGGTTGCTGGCCTCGAACACCGGGGCGCCGCTGAGGCCGCCGGCCTCCTCGGCGTGCGGCAGGCCCTGCACCGCATCGCGCGCGATCGTCGTGTTGGTCGCGATCACGCCGTCCATGCCGTGCCGCTGCAGCGTCGCGGCGATGAGCGCGATCTGCGCGTCGTCCAGGTCCGGCGCGATCTTCAGGAACATCGGCACGCGGCGCGCGAGCGTCGAGGCCAGCGCGTCGCGGCGCCCGGCCAGCGCCGCCAGCAGCGCGTCCAGCGCCTCGTCGCTCTGCAGCGCGCGCAGGTTCTTCGTGTTCGGGCTCGAGATGTTCACCGTCACGTAGTCGGCGTGCGGCGCCACCGCCTCCAGCGCGATCAGGTAGTCGTCGACGGCGTTCTCGATCGGTGTCGCCGCGTTCTTGCCGATGTTCAGGCCGACGATGCCGCCGCGCGCGCGGAAGCTGTGCGCGCGGCGCACGTTGGCGAGGAAGGCGTCCAGCCCCTCGTTGTTGAAACCCAGGCGATTGATCAGCGCCTGCCGCTGCGGCAGGCGGAACATGCGTGGCCTGGGGTTCCCCGGCTGCGCCTTGGGCGTCACGGTGCCGACCTCGATGAAGCCGAAGCCCATCGCGCCGAGGCCGTCGATGCAGCGGCCGTTCTTGTCCAGGCCCGCGGCCAGGCCGACGCGGTTCGGGAAGCGCAGCCCGGCGATCCGAACCGGGTCGTCGACGCGCGCCGCCGCCCACAGGCACTGCGCGGGGCTGTTCTGCAGCCGCGCGATCGCGTCGAGCGTGAGCTCGTGCGCCTGCTCGGGGTCCAGGCCGAAAAGGAAGGGGCGGGCGAGCGCGTAGGGCACGATGGGCATGGGGCGCGATTGTGTCAGCCCGGATAATCCGGCCCCCATGACGCAGGACGAACTGAAGGCCCTGGTGGGGCGGGCGGCGCTGGACTTCGTGCCCGAGGGCGCGATCGTCGGCGTGGGCACCGGCTCGACGGTCAACCACTTCATCGACGCGCTCGCCGGGATCAGGCAGCGCATCGCCGGCGCGGTCTCGAGTTCGGAGGCGAGCAGCGCGCGGCTGCGCGCGCACGGCATCCCGGTGCTCGAAGCCGCGGCGGTGCAGCGGCTGCCGGTCTACATCGACGGCGCCGACGAGATCGACGGCAGCGGCTGCATGATCAAGGGCGGGGGTGCCGCGCTCACGCGCGAGAAGATCGTCGCCGATCTTGCCGAACGCTTCGTCTGCATCGCCGACGAGAGCAAGCAGGTTCCCGTGCTCGGCCGCTTCCCGCTGCCGGTGGAGGTGATCCCGATGGCGGTCGCGCAGCTCGTGCGGCGCTTCGCGGCGCTCGGCGGCAGCGCGACGCTGCGCGAGGGTGTGCGCACCGACAACGGCCTGCCGATCCTCGACGTGCGTGGGCTCTCGATCACCGATCCGCCCGCGATGGAGGCTGAAGTCAACCAGTGGCCCGGCGTCGTGACCGTCGGCATCTTCGCGCGGCATCGTGCCAGCGTCTGCCTGCTCGGCACGCGCGACGGCGTCAGGCGGCTCGATTTCGCGTCGCTCCCGTCGGCGGGCTGAGACCCGCTACCGCGCTGGCCGCGCGCGCCGCGCGGACGATGAAGCGGCCCGGGTCGACCGCGTCGACCAGGCTCTGCTCGAGCGGCAGCGGCGTGCCCGCGATGCGCGCGGCCACCAGTTCGGCCAGCAGCGGCGCCAGGGTCAGCGCGCGGGAGCCGAAGGCGCAGGCCAGGTGCAGGCCGCGCTCGCGCGGCAGCAGCCGCGCCTGGTCCAGGCGCGTCCCGGGCGCGATCGACCGTGCCGGCAGCGGGCCGGCCAGCGGCAGCCGGTCACTCGCGTGCACGCGCCAGCCGACATGCCCCTGCCAGGCGGCCGGATCGACGGGCGGGCGCAGGCCGCACAGGCGCGACAGCCGCTCGAAGTTCGCCCGGTGGTCGGCTTCGCGCGGCATCGGATCGTCGTCGTCCGGGCTGCGCGTTGCGCCGCAGAGCAGGCCAGCCCCTGGCAGCGGCAGCGCGTAGCCGTCGCCGGCCAGCGCGCAGCGCAGCGGCACCGAGGCGTCGAAACTGCTTGCCTGCCCGCGTTCGCGCGAAAGCGCGAAGACCCGGGCGCCGATGCTCGCGAGCAGCGTGTTGGCCTGCTCGGCGTTGGCGAGGACGAGCTCCGGGGCCTGCGCGAGCACGCGGCCCTCTCCGTCCAGCGCCTGCCATTCGTCGTGCGATCCGCCCTGCGTGCGCGCGAGCGCGTGCACGGTGCTGCCCGCGATGCAGCGGATCCCCGGCTGCGCGAGGCGATCGGCGATGAAGGCCTGCGGCGCGATCCAGCCTGCGCCCGGGTAGTACCAGGCCGGATGGTCGATGGCGACGCCGGCGCGAGCGCTGGCCGACGCAGCGTCCAGCGCCTGCGCGAAATCCGCGGGAAGGCCGAGCGCGTCGATCCGCTCCTGCATCGCCGTGAGGCCCAGGACCTGCTCGATGCGCAGCAAGCCGCTGCGGTCGTGCGGAACGCGCTGCGCGTCCAGGCCGGCAAGCAGCCGCGAGGTGTAGAGCGCCCCGGCGCGCAGCAGCCGCGCGTGCGGGTTCTCGGCGGCGTGCACGGTCGCGTGAAAGATCCCCGCGAGGCGCGCTTGGCCGGCGTCCGGCTGCACTGCGCGGCGTTCGATCACCGTGACCTCCCAGCCGAGCGCGGCGAGGGCCGCGGCACAGCTCGCGCCGGCGAGCCCGGCGCCGACGACGATCGCGCGGCGCGGCGGGGAGGGCGGGCGTGCAAGCCCCGGCGGAGCCGATTGCGGCGTCACCGGTGACGAGCGGTGCCGCGGCGCGTGATGCGCGCGCAGCGTCTGCCGCTTTGCCCCCGGCCCGGCGACGCGTTCGCAGACGAAGCCCGCGCTGGCCAGACCGTCGCGCACGCTGCGCGCCACGCTCCAGGTCGCCGCGGTGGCACCGGGTGCAGCGCGGCGCCCGAGCGCCTTGAGCACGCGCGGGTCCCACATGCGCGGGTTGCGGTCGGGCGCGAAGCCGTCGAGGTAGAAGGCGTCGGCGCTGAAGACGAGCTGCGGCAGCAGCTCCTGCACGTCGCCGAAGGCCAGCAGCAGGCGCAGCGCGCCGTTCTCGAAGTCCAGACGGTGCAGGCCGCCGACCAGCGGCGGCCAGGCCTGCACGAGCTGCGCCGCCAGCTCCGCGTGCGGCTGATCGCGGTGCGCGCGCTCGAGATCCTCGCGGCGCGGCGGGTGCGCGTCGATCGAGACGTAGTGCAGCCGCGCGGGCCGCGCGGGATCGGTGCGCCAGGCGGCCCAGGTCGCGAGCAGGTTGTGAGCAAGGCCGAGCCCCGTCTCGGCGATCGTGAAGTCGCAGCACCCGGCCCAGCGCCGCGGCAGCCCGTTGCCGTCGAGGAAGACCGCGCGTGCCTGTGCCTGGGCGCCGATGCGCGCGTGATAGACGTCGCCGAAGGCGGGTGAACGCGGCACGCCGTCGGCGTCCCATTCGATGCGGGCGGGCTCGATCGGCTGCGTGGCCATGCGCCGCTTCTCAGCGCCGTGCGTGCGGGTTCCGCGGCCCAGCACGCAGACCAGAAGCACAAGGGGCACCACCGGGTGCCCCTTGCCTGCGGGTCGGACGCATCGTCCCGATGCGCGTCAGACGCGCTTGCGGTACTCGTGCGTGCGGGTGTCGATCTCGATCTTGTCGCCGCTCTCGACGAAGATCGGCACCGCGACCTCGAAGCCGGTGCTCTTGAGCTTGGCGGGCTTCATCACCTTGCCCGAGGTGTCGCCCTTGACCGCGGGATCGGTGTCGATCTCGCGCACGACGGTCGTCGGCAGCTCGACCGAGATCGCCTTGCCGTCGTAGAAGGTGACCTCCACCTGCATGCCGTCCTCGAGGTAGTAAAGGGCGTCGCCCATGTTGTCGGCCTCGACCTCGTACTGGTTGTATTCGCTGTCCATGAACACGTACATCGGGTCGACGAAGTAGGAGTAGCTGCACTCCTTCTTGTCGAGGATGATCTGGTCCATCTTGTCGTCGGCCTTGAAGACGACTTCGGTGCCCGTGCCGCTGAGCAGGTTCTTCATCTTCATGCGCACGGTGGCGGCACCGCGGCCGCCGCGGCTGTATTCGGTCTTGAGCACGACCATCGGGTCCTTGCCCTGCATGATCACGTTGCCGGCGCGGATTTCCTGAGCGAGCTTCATGGCGTGGTTCCTGCTGGAGCGTCCGCCCGGGCGTCGGCACCCGGTGGACGGGGTCTGGGGTCGCCGCTGCGAAAGCGCCGCTGGCGCTTCCCGGTCTGCGGCAATGAGGTGGCTTGCGCGCTGCGCAAAGCCGCTTATTTTAGCCGGTGAAAACCCCGCTCAGCGCTCCGGCTGCGCCGCCCGCTTCGCGGCGACGAAGCCAAGCAGGCTGCTCGTCAGCTCCGGCTGACCGAGAAGCCGATCGCGCCAGCCCTGCTGCAAGCCGCGCCAGGCGGCAGGATCGGGCAGCTTGCACGGAACGGGTCCAAGGCCATTCCAGCCCTGGTGCGCCTCGCGGATGGCCTGTGCCAGCGGTTCGGGCGCGTCCTGAAGCAGCCGTGCGAGCCAGGCCTGCAGCTTGCCGGCGTGCGCGTGGTCGTGCTGCGGGTAGATCTGCCAGAGCATCGGCTGGCCGGCCCATTGCGCGCGGACGAAGGAGTCCTCGCCGCGCACCGCGTTCAGATCGCAGCTCCAGAGCAGCCGGTCGTAGTCGGGCTGCGTGAGCCAGGGCAGTTCGACGACGCGCAGTCCCGCGGGCAGTCGCAATCCGCGCAGTTGCCGCTGCAGCGGCCCCGGTGCCACCAGCAGCAGCGTGGGCTGCTGCGCGAACAGCGGCAGCCAGTCGGCAAGTGGTGCCTGCGCATAGGCAAAGAGGCTGAAGACGCGCTCGTGCGGCTGCGGCGCAAAGCCGCGGGCGGAAAGCCAGGCGCGGCGGTCGAAACCCGCCATCGCCGCGAACAGGCCCTGCTCGCGCAGCAGGCCGCCGGTGCGGGGCGTGAAGCCGGGGTAGAAGAACCACTTGACGAGCCCCGAGGCCTGCGGCGAAGGCAGGCGGTGCGAGCGTTCGACGTAGTCCTCGGCGCTCAGGTATTCGAGGTTGATCCAGACCGGCGGCTGCCGTGCGCACGACATGGCCTCGACGAAGGCCGGCGGCGGGTCGCAGCCGTAGGCCTCGATCACGACCTCGCCCAGAGCCGCAGGCGGCACGAGCGCCTCGTCCCAGCGGCGGACGTCGACCCCCGCGGCGCCCGCCGGGGCCATCCAGGCGAGCGCCGAGGCGTCGTCGACCCACAGGCGGATGCGTTCGCTGCGCGCCGCGAGTTCCGCGGCCAGGCGCCAGCAGAAGCCGAGGTCGCCGTGGTTGTCGATCACGCGACAGAAGATCTCCCAGCGCATCGGGCGATTGTCGGGGCGCGGCCATGGCGCGGACCCAGACTGCACAATCCCGGACGCGATGAGCGAGACTCCTTTTGCCGACGACGGCGACGACGCCGACGCGAGAGCGCCGGCAGCAGCCGCAGGAAGCGGCGAAGCCGCAGCCGGGGCCGCATCCTCCGCCAGCGCGCGCCAGCGGCTTCTGGCCGAGGTCGCGGCACTGCCGGCGCTGCCCGGTGTTTACCGCTGGATCGACGACAAGGGCCAGGTGCTCTACGTCGGCAAGGCGCGCAACCTGAGGAAGCGCGTCTCGAGTTACCTGCACAAGGACCACGGCGGCACGCGCATCGGCCACATGGTCGCGCGCATCGCGCGGCTCGAGACCACGGTGGTGCGCAGCGAGGCCGAGGCCCTGCTGCTCGAGAACAACCTGATCAAGACGCTTGCGCCGCGCTTCAACATCCTCTTTCGCGACGACAAGAGCTACCCCTACCTGAAGATCACCGGCACCGGCCGCCTGCAAGGGCAGGGGCGCATGAGCGCCGTCGAGTGCCCGCGCGTGGCCTATTACCGCGGCAGCGTCGACCGCCGGCACCGCTACTTCGGCCCCTACCCGAGCGCCTGGGCGGTGAAGGAGACGATCCAGCTGCTGCAGAAGGTCTTCCTGCTGCGAAGCTGCGAGGACACGGTCTACGCCAATCGGACGCGGCCCTGCCTGCTCTACCAGATCAAGCGCTGCTCGGCGCCCTGCGTCGGATTCATCTCGCGCGAGGACTACGCCCGCGACGTGCAGGACGCCGAGCGCTTCCTGCTCGGCCAGCAGCAGGAAGTGGTCGACGAATTGCAGGCGCAGATGATGCGCCACGCCGACGCGCTCGAGTTCGAGAAGGCGGCCGAACTGCGCGACCGCATCGGCGCACTCTCGCGCGTGCTGCACCAGCAGGCGGTCGAGGAGAGCAGCCTCTCGGCGAGCGAACGCGAGGTCGACATCCTCGCGGTCAAGGTCGCCGGCGGACGCGCCTGCGTGAACCTCGCGATGGTGCGCGGCGGCCGGCACCTGGGCGATCGCGCCTACTTCCCGGCGCACGTCGACGAGGGCGCGGCGCTCGGCAGCCAGGAGGCCGAGGACCGCGTCGCGCGCTTGCCCGAGGTGGCGGTGCTCGAAGCCTTCGTTGCGCAGCACTACATCGGGCAGACGGTGCCGCCGCTGCTGCTCACCAGCCATCCGATCGATCCGACGCTGCTCGCAGCGCTCTCGGAAGCCGCCGGCACCAAGGTGCGTGCGGTGCAGCACCCGCGCGAGCAGCGCCGCATCTGGCTCGAGATGGCGATCAAGGGCGCCGAGCTGGCGCTGGCGCGCCTGCTGGCCGAGGAGGGCAGCCAGCGCGCGCGCACGCGGGCGCTGATCGAGGCGCTCGAGCTCGAGGTCGAGAACCCGGATGCGCTGCGCATCGAATGCTTCGACGTCAGCCACACCGCGGGCGAGGCGGCGCAGGCCTCCTGCGTCGTCTACGAAGCGCACCAGATGCAGCCCAGCCAGTACCGGCGCTTCACCATCGAGGGCATCACCGGCGGCGACGACTACGCCGCGATGCGCCAGGTGCTGACGCGCCGCTACGCGCGCCTGGCCGAGCTGATCGCCACGCAGGGCGATGCGGACGGTGCGGACGGTGCGGACGATGCGAACCAGACGGCCGGCCCAGGCACTGCAGGCGATGCAGCGGCGGCTGGCCGGGGCGCCGCCGCTGGCGCCCGCGCGCGAATGCCGGACCTCGTGCTCGTCGATGGTGGACGCGGGCAGGTTGCCATTGCGCGCGAGGTGTTCGAGGACCTGGGCCTGGACCTCTCGCTGATCGTCGGGGTCGAGAAGGGGCAGGGGCGCAAGGTGGGCCTTGAAGAGCTGGTGTTCGCCGACGGACGTCCCAAGGTCTGGCTCGGTGCCGATTCGGCGGCGCTGATGCTCGTTGCGCAGATCCGCGACGAGGCGCACCGCTTCGCGATCACCGGCATGCGGGCGCGCCGCGCGAGCGTGCGCACCGGCGCAAGCCGCCTCGAGGAGATCCCCGGCATCGGCCCGCGCAAGCGCGCGCGGCTGCTGCAGCGTTTCGGCGGCGTGCGTGGCGTCGCGGACGCGAGCGTCGAGGATCTGGCCAGCGTCGACGGCATCTCGCGCGAGCTGGCGGAGACGATCTATCGTGCCCTGCATTGAGAACCGCTCGAAGAACAGGTCGATGCGCCGCGGCCTGCGGCAGCTGACGGTGCTGGCCGCGGCTGCAGCGCTCGCCGCCTGCAGCCTGCTGCCGCCGCCGCTGCGCCCGGCACCTCCGGTCCCCGTGCCGCCGGCACCCGCGCCGGAGCCGTCGGTGCCGCCGGTGACGGTTCCCGCGCCGCCGGCCCTGCCGGCAACGCAGGTGCTGCCGCCACCCCGAGCGGCGCGCGACTGGGACGAGTTCCGCGTCCAGGCCGCGCAGCGGCTGGTGCTGGCGAACCCGGATCGCAGCTACCTCGGCCCGGCGCCGGAACCGCTGCTGGCGATCCCGGTGCTCGAGGTCGAACTCGACGCCGAGGGCCGCGTGCGAAAGATCACCGTCGCGCGCTACCCCCGTCAAGCGCGCGAGACGGCGCAGATGGCCATCGATGCCGTGCGCCGGGCCGCACCCTACGGCTCGATGCGCTTCCTGTCGCGCCCGTGGACCTGGACCGAGGTCTTCCTCTTCGACGACGATCGGCGCTTCAAGCCGCGCACGCTCGATCTCGACTGAGCCCGGCCAAGCGGCGATAAGCCATCGGCGAGAACCCCCGCTTTCGGTACCATCGCCCGCATGTTCCTCACGGTTCCCACGCTGCTGACCTGGGCGCGCATCGCGGCGATTCCGCTCATCATCGGCGTGTTCTACATGCCGTGGGACGTTCAGACGCGCAACCTCGCCGCGACGGCGATGTTCATCTTCTTCGCGCTCACCGACTGGCTCGACGGCTGGCTGGCGCGCAAGCTCCGGCAAACTTCGGCCTTCGGCGCCTTCCTCGATCCGGTCGCCGACAAGTTCCTGATCTGCGCGGCGCTGATCATCCTGCTCAAGCTGCAGCGCGTCGACGCCTTCATCGCGCTGATCATCATCGGGCGCGAGATCGCGATCTCGGCGCTGCGCGAATGGATGGCGCAGATCGGCGCCTCGCGCAGTGTCGCGGTGCACATGCTCGGCAAGCTCAAGACGACGGCGCAGATGCTGGCGATCCCGTTCCTGCTCTACGACGGCGCGCTGCTGGGCGTGATCGACACTCGCATCTGGGGCACGATCCTGATGTACCTGGCCGCGCTGCTGACGGTGTGGTCGATGGCCTACTACCTGCGCCGCGCGATCCCCGAGATCCGCGCGCGGGTGCAGTGACGATCGTGCGATGAACGCGCCGGCCGAAGACGTCCGCGCCGGCGCCTGGCTTCAGGCGATGCCCGCGCTCTTCGTGCTGATCTGGAGCACGGGCTTCGTCGTCGCGCGGCTGGGCATGCCGCACGCGCCGCCGCTGGGCTTCCTGGCGCTGCGCTTTGCGCTCTCGGTGCCGCTGTTCCTCGTCTGGGTCGCCTGGTCGCGCGCAAGCTGGCCGCGCAACGGCATGCAGTGGCTGCACCTGGCGGTCGTCGGCGCACTGATGCACGGCGGCTACCTGGGCGGCGTCTGGGCCGCGATCAAGGCCGGACTGGGTGCCGGCACGGTGGCGTTGATCGTCGGCTTGCAGCCCCTGCTGACCGCGATCTGGGTGTCCCTGCAGGGTCCTGAACATCGCATCGGTTCGCGCCAGTGGCTCGGGCTGCTGCTCGGGCTGGCGGGCTTGGTGCTCGTCGTGCTCGACCGTCTCGGCAGCGGGCAGGCCACGGCGTTCAACGTCACGCTCGCGTTGATCGCGCTCTTCGGCATCACCGCCGGTACGCTCTACCAGAAAGCCTGGCTGCTGCCCTGCGATGTTCGCACCGCCTCGGTCGTGCAGCTCTCGGCCGCGTTCCTCGTCACCGCGCCGCTGGCGCTGCTCGAACACGAGGCCATCCGCTGGCACCCGGATCTGCTGCTGGCGATGGCCTGGTCGGTCTTTGCGCTGACGCTCGGGGCGAGCTCGCTGCTCTACCTGCTCATCCAGCGCGGCGCGGCGACGACCGTCAGCAGCCTGATGTACCTCGTGCCGCCGACGACGGCGGTGATGGCCTGGCTGCTGTTCGACGAGCCGATCAGCGCTGCGATGGTGATCGGCATCGTGCTCACGGCAGTCGGCGTCGGGCTCGTGCTGGCGCGGCAGCGGCGCAGCGCGGCGCGGGCTTGACCACAGAGTCGTTCTCGCGCCGGCACGCGCCGCGATGCAGCCCATAGAATGCCCTGGGCTGCCTTGACAGCCCGGCGGGGCGGAAGCTGTAATGGCTCGGCACGCTCCTCGTGTGCCGCCCTGTGTCGAGGTCACGCAGACGGGCCGCACCGGTCACAATATCCAAGGACTCCGGAGAGGGGGTAAGCGCGTGAACAAGACGGAATTGATCGAGCACATCGCGAAGCAGGCCGACATCTCGAAGGCCGCCGCGGCGCGGGCGCTCGAGGCCATGATCGGCGGCGTGAAGGCGACGCTGAAGAAGAACGGCAGTGTGAGCATCGGCGGCTTCGGGACCTTCACCGTGACCAAGCGCGCCGCACGCACCGGCCGCAACCCGCGCACCGGCGCGGCGATCAAGATCAAAGCTGCGAAGGTGCCGAAGTTCCGTCCCGGCAAGGCGCTGCGCGACGCGATCTGAGCGCCCCCAGGGCCGGGTGCTTAGCTCAGTTGGTAGAGCGGCGCCCTTACAAGGCGTAGGTCGGCGGTTCGAGCCCGTCAGCACCCACCATCCCGGGGCAGCCGTGGCCGTCCGACACAGCCGCTAGAATCGCGAGCCGTCGGCCCAGGCCCCTGACCTCGAAGGCGAACCCCGGTTCGCCTTCTTCGTTTGAGGCTTGCACGGCCCTGCTCATCGTTTCCCATCATCGCGCGCCCCGGCGCCCTGCCGCGCGCAAGGCCTGCTGAAGATGTTCGATTTCATCCGCACCCACACCCGGCTGATGCTCGGGCTGATCGTGTTGCTGATCATCCCGTCGTTCGTGTTCTTCGGCATCGAGGGCTACTCGCGCTTCAACGACGAGTCGATGGCCAACGCCGCCAAGGTCGGCAGCCGCAGCATCTCGCGGGCGGAGTGGGAGGCCGCGCACCAGCGTCAGGTCGAGCGCATGCGTCAGCAGATGCCGGACGTGGACGTCAAGCTCTTCGACACGCCCGAGGCCAAGCGCCGGACGCTCGACCTGCTCGTGCAGGACCTGGTGCTGCGCCAGGCGGCGGCGAAGATGCACACGCTGCCGGGCAACGAGCGGCTGGACCGGCTCTTCAAATCCGACCCGGCGATGAACGGGCTGCGCAATCCCGACGGCAGCGTCAATCGCGCCATCATCGAAGCGCAGGGCATGACCTCCGAGGTCTTCGCCGAGCGCCTGCGGCAGGACTACGCGATGCAGCACGTGGCCGACGCGGTCCAGAACACCGCCTTCGTCGCGCCGACGGCGCTCACGATCGACCTGGACGCGCTGCTGCAGCGGCGCGAACTGCAGTACCAGCGTTTCGATCCGAGCACCTATGCGGGCAGCGTCGATCCGACCGAAGACCAGCTCGTGGCCTATCACAAGGCGCACGCGCAGCGCTTCATGGCGCCCGAGCGGGCGACGATCGAATACGTGGTGCTCGACCTGGACTCGATCGGCCGCGACACCGCGCTGTCCGAGGAGGAGCTGCGCAAGTACTACGACGAGAACATCGCCCGCTACACGACGGCCGAGGAGCGCCGCGCGAGCCACATCCTGATCAAGGCCGACAAGGACCTGCCGGCGGCCGATCGGGCCAAGGCGAAGGCGCGCGCCGAGGCGATCCTCGCCCAGGTGCGCAAGGCGCCGGCGAGCTTCGCCGAGGTCGCGCGCAAGCAGTCCGAGGACACCGGCTCGGCCGGGCAGGGCGGCGACCTCGATTACTTCGGCCGCGGCACGATGGTCAAGCCCTTCGAGGACGCGGTCTTCGCGATGAAGAAGGGGGAGATCAGCGACGTGATCGAATCCGACTTCGGCTACCACGTCATCGAGCTGACCGACGTGCGCGGCGGGCAGAAGAAGCCCTTCGATCAGGTGCGCGGCGAGATCGAGGCCGAGGTGCGCAAGGCGCTGGCGCAGAAGCGCTACGCCGAGGCGGCCGAGCAGTTCAGCGAGACCGTCTACCAGCAGTACGACAGCCTGCAGCCGGTGGTCGACCAGCTCAAGCTGCAGAAGCACACTGCCGTCGTCGGCCGCACGCCGGCGCCCGGCGCGACCGGCGCGCTCGCTTCGGAGAAGCTGCTGAGCGCGGTCTTCGGCCACGAATCGCTCGACAACAAGCGCAACACCGACGCGATCGAGATCGGGCCGAACCAGATGGCCTCGGCCCGCGTCGTCAAGTACGAGCCGGCCCACGCGCTCACGCTCGACGAAGTGCGCGACCAGGTGCGGGTGGCCGTCGTCGCCGAGCAGGCGGCGGCACTGGCGCGCAAGGACGGGCAGGCGCGGCTCGAGCTGGTGCGCAAGGACGAGGCCAAGCTGCCCGAGAGCGCAACGATCTCGCGCACGCAGACGCACGACCTGCCGCGCGAGGTCATCGACGCCGCGCTGCGCGCCGACGTCGCCAAGGGCCCGGCGGCAGTGGGCGTGGATCTGGGCGAGCGCGGCTACGTGGTACTGCGCGTGCTCAAGGTGATGCCGCGCGAGCCGCTGCCCGGTGGCGACGCGCAGGCGCAGCAGCAGATCGCGCAGGCGCTGGCCGCGGCCGAGACCGAGGCCTATCTCTCCGCTCTGAAGACGCGCTACAAGGCCGAGATCATTCCCGCGGTCGTTAACCAGGTCGCGCGCGCCGCATCGGCTCCGTGACCTCCTCGTCGCCCGCTATAATTTCCAGTTCGGCGGTGGCTGTAGCTCAGTTGGTAGAGTCCCAGATTGTGATTCTGGTCGTCGTGGGTTCGAGTCCCATCAGCCACCCCAACGAACCCGGTTGAAGCTCCAAGTCCTTGATTTCATTGGGAATCAAGGGCTACAGCGGCGCGATAAACGCCGGTTGTTACACGGTCTGTCACACAAACCTCTTGTGGAGCCGATCGTGAGAGCAGTCACCGAGAACGTCTACACGCGCGGCAGGCACGGCAACCTGTGCGTGCGCGCGCCGGCTGGCGTCGCTGTTCATCGTCCGACGAGGTTGCGCGCCCATGAGCCCGACCCCACCGCCGCCGACGACGGGTTTCCTCGCCGAGTTCGGCCAGTTCCTTGGCTTCCTGCGCAACCTCTGGTCGGCGCTCGCCGGCGTGTCGGTGCTGTTCCCGCTGTCCAACGTGCTCGCGCAGCTGGTTCCGCTCGGGCGCTGGCCCGACGGCGGCTTCGTGCAGTTGGCGCCGCCGCTGGTGACCGCGGTGGCGACCGTGGCGAGCCTGTTCACGCTGCTGTGGACCTACGGCCGCCGCGACCGGCTCGCGCGGCCCGGCCTGCGCGCGCAGGCGCGCCGCCCCAGGCCGGCGTGGCGTTCGTGCTCGGGTTGGTCGCGCTCGCCGCCTACCTGACGCTGCACGCCGCAATCCAGGACGACTTCTACTTCCGCGTGCTCGGCTGGTACAGCGACGACCTGCGCCGCGGCTTCGGCGACCTGGTGCTGCTGCTGGCCTACAGCCTGTTCTTCGCGCTGCTGACGCGGGCGTTCATGCTGCTGGGCCTGCTCGAGTACTTCGGGCGGCGCGAGCGCGCCGGCTGACGCGCAGCGCATCAGCGCCGGCATTGTTTCACCGCTACGCGCGGTCGAGCACGAGACAGTGCAGATGTATGTGGAGGTTGGCCGCTGAAGCGAAGCGCTGAATCAGCGTGACCGCACCGCCGTCGGCCTGCACATGGGCGAAGAAGGTTCGGAATGCTCCTGCGTCGCTGATCGCCGAGGGAATCGCGCCGGCGGTGCGCACGGACGCGGACCGCATCAACGCGCCCGGCGGCGTGAACGCCGCCGACCCCGAGGCCGCCGAGCAGTACATCCAGGCGTTCCGCGGCGGGCCAACACCGGCAGCACACTGATCGTGCGGTCGAGCCGGGCCGATGTCGCGAGCATCGTCGGTTCGATGATGACGGTGTTCGACCCGACAAAGAGAGTCGAGGGCTGAACCTGCCGCCGTCCGGCTACCGCCGCCAGACGCTCACCCGCCAGTTGTCGATCCCATGGGCGACGACGTCGCCGCCCGTGCCCCAGGCGATGCGGCGAAAGCCGAAGGTCATCGGCGCGGCCAGCGCCGAGAAGTCGGGGCAGGACTCGCCGGGGCCACATTCCGGGCCGTCGATCAGCGCGAAGTCGGCGGGCGTCAGTCCCGCGCTGCTCTGCGACGCGTTCCACGCGCTCGAGGTGCAGGCAGCGGAACCGAGGCCGAAGCTGGCGTAGCGGCGCGGGCCCTGCTTGATGATCAGCTCGGAGGTCACGGACTTCAGCTCGCTGTCCTGGAGCGCGATGCAGTCCTCGGCGTAGTCGATCACGTGCACCGCGCCCTGCGACGTCGGATCGTAGACCGCGGCCGGGTTCAGATAGACCACGGCCGCCGAGCCTGCACCCTGCGGAATCTGGTAGACCATCTTCAGGAAGGCGTCGGGGTGGCCGCCGACGGCGACCCGCTCCTCGGTGTGCGAAGGCAGGACGCCGGACGCACCCGGCGTTGGCGACACCGTCCACTGCTCCGGCAGGAATTCGCCATCGGCGAAGCCGACCGGTGGCATCGACGAGACCGCGAGCCGGCCGGATGCCGTCCGGGACGAACCGTCGCTCGAGCGCACCGTCACCCTGAAGACCGTGCCATCGTCACCGAGGTTGGCCGCCGCCAGCGTCCAGCTGCTCGCGGTCGCGCCCGGTATCGTGACGTAGCTGCTCCCGCCGTCCGACGACCGGCTCCACTGGTACGACAGCACGCCGGTGAAGTTCGCGGTCGCCACCCGGAAGGTCGCCGGCGAGCCGACCTGCACCGTCAGCCGGCGGGGCTGCACCTCGGCGTACGGCGGCGGTGGCGTCGGATGGTCGGTGCATTAGTCGCCGACGCAGGGCGGGAATCCGATGCTGATCCCGCCGCCGCTGCCGACGATCGTGACCAGCCCGAGCGCCGCGATTGCGCCCAGCAGCAGCGCACGAAGCGGTCCGCGGCGGCGAGTCCTGTCATGTCCCATGGCGCACTCCTGGGGTGGCTTGAAGCATCCTCACCGCGAGCCCGGCCGCGATCGCGCCGAGCATCGCTGCGGCGACGTCGAGCCGGTCGAAGGTGCCGTGAACGAAGTAGCCCGCGACCGCGTCGGCGATGCCGCCGTGGCCGAGGTGCGCGTGGATCGCGTCGGCGAGGCGGCTGCTGAGCAGCGGGTGCTATCCTGCCTCGGCAGCGACGTCCACCGCCCCCCAGGCGGCACAGGCGCGGTACCGCCAGGGCGAGTCCCGACCCATCGCGGCGACGGTGAAGAGGGCGAACGCGAACGGGTGGACGAAGCTCGGCAGCCACTGGCCGGCTGCGCCGAACCCATTCCGGCCGCCGGCGATCGGCAGGCCGGCCAGCAGCACAACCCGCGCCGGATCGCGATCGCTCAGATAGACCGCCAGTCCGATCAGCAGCGCGGCCCCGCCGATCGCCGCCAGCGCCCAGGCACGGGCGGCTGCCCGGCACGGTCTGGCCGTCGCGGCGTCGAACCCGCTGCCCACAGCCTCGTCGAAGCTCTCCATGGCTCGACTCCCCGCGGCGGCATGCATTCGCCCGCGCGCCTGCCATCCTGAACCGGCGCCGCCCGCATCGATTGAGCGCGGTCAACGCGGGCCAAATCCCACGCTGCGCCGAACGCCGCGTCGACCTCGGTTGACCGCGTCGACGACAGCAGATTCAAACGTTCTTTGATGTCGCCAGGCCAGTCAGGTGGCGCCAATGGCGCAGCCGATGGGTGCCGCGAGCTGGGCCGCGGTCGTCCGCGAGCCTCGTCCTATCGGCTTGCCGATCGTCCCGGCGACACCCGATCCAGTGCCTGCCCGATGTCGGCCAGGAGGTCCTCCACGTCTTCGAGTCCGATGGACAGGCGTACCAGCCCTTCGGGGATGCCGTGCGCGGCGAGCTCTTCGGGGGTGTAGGTGGAGTGCGTCATGCTGGCTGGGTGTTGGGCCAGCGTCTCGGCGTCGCCCAGGCTCACGGCGCGCGAGACGAGCTGCAACGCGTCCATGAAGCGGATGCCCGCCTGCAGGCCGCCGTGCAGCTCGAAGGCCATCATGCCGCCCATCTGCCGCATCTGGCGGCGGGCCAGCTGCTGCTGGGGAAAGCTGTCGAGGCCAGGGTAATGCACCTTCGCGGCGGCTGGATGCGCCTCGACGAAGCGCGCCACCTTCTGCGCGTTCTCGCAGTGGCGATCCATGCGCAGCGCCAGGGTCTTCATGCCGCGCATGACGAGATGGGCGTCGTGCGGCGACATCACCGCCCCTGTCATGTCCTTCAGTCCGTGCAGACGCACCCGCTGGGCGAGTTCCTCATCGGCGAAGATGGCCGCACCCGCGGTCACGTCGCCGTGCCCGCTCAGGTATTTGGTCATCGAGTGCACGCTGACATCCGCCCCCAGGACCAGAGGCTGCTGCAGGTAGGGCGAACAATAGGTGTTGTCCACGACGAGCCTCGAACCGCGCGCGTGCGCGAGTTCCGCGATGGCCGCGATGTCCGCCAGGCGCATGTTCGGGTTCGCGGGTGATTCGAGATAGATCACGCGGGTCTTCTCGCTGATCGCGGCAGCGACCTTGCCCGGGTCGGTCATGTCCACGTGACGCACCTGCACGCCGAAGTGCCCCAGGCCGTGGTGCAGGAACGCGAAGGTGCAGCCGTAGAGCGTCTCGTTGGCGAGGATTTCCTCGCCGGGCGAGAGCATGGACCAGAGCGTCGCGGTGATCGCGCCCATGCCCGATCCGAAGACGACGGCCGCCGCGCCTTGTTCGAGGCTGGCCAGGCGTGCTTCAAGAAGCGCCAGCGTGGGATTGGAGACGCGGGTGTAGATGTAGCCCTTCTCCTCACCGGCAAAGCAGCGACCGCCGTAGGCTGTGTCGGGAAACACCCAGGCCGCCGAGCTGTAGACGGGCGGCACCAGCGCGCCCTGGTTCTCGGCCGGGTTGTAGCCGTGATGGATCGCGCGGGTGGAAAAGCCGAGGGGGCGGTCGTTCGTGTGGCCCATCGTGGTCTCCTGTCGAGGCGTTCTGGATACGCCATTGTTGGCTCGCACCACGGAAAAGAAGCTGCTTTAATGCCCCGCAGCCGCCCGTGGAAGGGCAAAAAATCTCTGATAAATGGGGGAAAGAGGCATGAGTGACCTGGATGAAGTGGACCGCGAGCTGCTCGCGGCGCTGCAGCGCGACGGCCGCACGACGATGGGGGAACTTGCGGAGGTGGTGTCGCTTTCCACCTCGCCCTGCTGGCGACGGGTGCGCCGGCTGGAAGACAGCGGTGTGATCGAGGGCTACCACGCTCACCTGGACCGCCAGGCCGTGGGACTGGGCGTGCTCGGCTTCGTGCATCTGACCATGCAGGACCACACGCCCAAGACCATGGCGGCCTTCGAGCGCGAGATCATGGCCGCGCCGAGGGTTCTGGCTTGTCACAACCTGTCGGGGCGCTTCGACTACCAGTTGGAAGTCGTCGCGCCTGACCTGCAGGCGCTTTCGGAATACGTGCGCACCACCTTGCGCGCGCTGCCCGGCGTGCGCGAGATTTCGACCAATTTCGTGCTCAAGGAGATCAAGCGCACGCACGTGCTGCCGCTGTAGGCGGCGCCTTCCTGTTGCCGGCGATGCTGGTCCGATGCCTCCGGATGGCGACGACGACCTTCGAGCCATCGGCCAACCGGCCTGCGCGACCTGCCGCGCGCATCATGGTTAGCCCGGAGGCCGAGCGCTTCGTTGACAAATCCTTCCAATCCGGCCCGTCCTGTTGGTCAGAGATTGGCAACTCGTTTCAATGCCGGTCCGAATACTTCCACTCGTGCGCAGGGCTGGAAACGACCACCGTCGATGGATGACGGGCAGAAGCGACCGCTTTGCGCGTGATCACGGCGTCGCCCGCCAGCAGCGGGCGGATAGGACTCAGCGTAATGGACGACAGGACCAAGGGTGATCCGGCGGCTCCCAGGATCGGGGTAGGGTCCGCGCACTGGGTGAACGAGTTGGCGCGCCAGCGCCAGCTTGGCCCCTCGCGCACGGGCGACTTCAGCGCGGCGCTGCGCGGCATGCACGCAGCAACACGCGCGGTCCATGCCGGCAGCTTCGATGACCCGCTGACTGGCGCCGTGGGCACGCCGATCTACCAAACGTCGACCTTCATCCTGGGGGACGACCAATACCGTGCGGTCGAAGAGGGCTACCCGCGAGATCGCTTCATCTACACGCGCTACGGCAACCCGAGCCAGTGGGCCGTCCAGGAGAAGCTTGCAGCGCTGGAGGGCGCCGAATCCGCCCTGGTGTTCTCCAGCGGCATGGCAGCCATTGCGGCCTCGGTGATGGGGCTCCTGGACAAAGGGGCGCACATCATCGCGTCGGACGAGCTCTACGGGGGCACCTATGGCCTCTTCCATCAGGAGCTGATGGCGCTGGGCTTCCCGATCACCTACGTCGATCCGCGCGATATCGAAGGCGTTCGCGCCGCGGTCAGGCCCAACACCACGCTCTTGTACTTCGAGGCCATGACCAACCCGTTGCTGAAGGTCGTGGACATCGAGGCCCTTGCCGGTATCGCACGCGACTGCGGCGCACGCCTGATCATCGACGCCACCTTCGTGTCGCCGTTGGGCTGCCGGCCATTGGAGCTGGGGGCCGACATCGTCGTGCATTCGTGTACGAAGTATCTCAACGGCCACAGTGATCTTGTCGCCGGGGCCGCATTGGGCACCCGCAAGCTCCTGGACGCGATTTGGCCGCGCCTGCTTGCCTATGGGGGCTGCCTCGATCCGCACGCCTGCTTCATGCTGGAACGCAGCCTCAAGACCCTGACGCTGCGCATGCGGGCACACCAGGAAGGCGCACAGCAGGTGGCGCAGTTCCTGTCGCAGCACCCACGGGTGCGAAGAACCTACTACCCGGGCCTGCCCGACCATCCGGATTTCTCGCTTGCGCAACGTGTGCTGCGCAACACCGGAGGGATGGTGACTTTCAACGTCGCCAGCGATGCGCAGGCCCTGGACCTCCTGCCACGCCTTCGGCTCATGCGCGAGGCGACCAGCCTTGGCGGCGTGGAGACGCTCGTGAGCCTGCCCTTCAATACATCGCACGCGGCGTTCACCTCCACGCAGCGCAAGCGGCTTGGGATCGAGCCCGGATGCGTGCGGCTGTCCGTCGGCATCGAGCACCCGGATGACCTCATTGCCGATCTGGGCGCCGCACTGGATGCAATGGCCGAGATCTGAACGGGCAGCGACTGGACACTTCATCGAGGATTGCGTATGCGCAATGGAATCACGGCCGCAGGCCTTTCTGAACTGGCTCATGAAATCGGCCAGGATGCACGGCAGGGAATTGCCGCCTACGGTGTCACCGTGCGCTGGCTTTCGGGCACCCGCGCGCGAGTGGACACCTTGCCGATGACGGTCGGCGCCCATCGCGTCAACCGCGATTTCAGCTGGCTCATCGATGAGCCGCGACAACTGGGTGGGACGAACCATGCGCCCAACCCGCAGGAGTACCTGCTGTCGGGCGTGGGCGCCTGCATCATGGTGGGCTTCGCCGTCGGCGCCACGGTCATGGGCATCCAGCTTGCCAGTCTGGAAGTGGAAGTGCGTTCCAGGCTCGACCTCGCCGGTTTTCTGGCGGTGCGTCCGGATGCGCCGGTCGCGATGAGCGGGATCGAGTACACGATCCACGTCACCGGGGATGGCACGGCCGAGCAGTTCGAACGCCTGCGCCAGCAGGCCGAAAGCCACAGCCCGAATGCCATGTCGATGCTCAAGGGCGTTCCACTGAGCGGGCGCCTGGTGATGGGTGCTGCGCAGTGAGGCCGTGTGTGAAGGCAAGGCGGCGGGAGCCCGACTCGGCAGCTTGAAGGTGTGCGCGAGCGTCTGTCGCATCCGCCCCCCGATCGCAGACACGCGCAAGCCGGTGCAAGCTCTCGGCAGCACATGTTCCTGAAGCGCAAAGGAAGCGGACCATGAACGACGCATTGCTCAAGGCCGACGTGACAGGCGACGAGGATCCGGTAGAGACCGCCGAGTGGCGCGAGGCATTCGCCGCCCTGCTGGCAGCGCACGGACCGGCGCGGGCCCGCTTCCTGCTCGACGAGCTCGTGCACGAGGCACGCCGTCAACGCGTGGACTGGCAGCCCGATCTGAACACACCGTACGTCAACACGATCGCCGCCACCGAGCAACCGGCATTTCCCGGCGATCTCGCGATCGAGGAGCGGCTCGGTTCCATCATGCGCTGGAATGCGCTGGCCATGGTCGTGCGCGCGAACCTGGCCTACGGTGAACTGGGCGGCCATATCGCCAGCTACACCAGTGCGGCTGATCTCTTCGAGGTCGGCTTCAACCACTTCTTCCATGCACGCGAAGGCCTGGAGCCCGGGCAGCATCGCGGCGATCTGGTGTTCTTCCAGCCGCACAGCGCACCCGGCGTCTACGCACGGGCCTTCCTGGAAGGCTTTCTCACGGAGCAGGATCTGCTCCATTTCCGTCGGGAACTCACCGCCCCCGCTGCGGCCGCACGCGGCCTGTGCAGCTACCCGCATCCATACCTGATGCCGGATTTCTGGCAGTTCCCGACCGGCTCGATGGGCATCGGTCCGATCAGCACCATCTACCACGCCCGCTTCATGCACTACCTGACCGACCGCGGGCTGATCGACTGCGGCGGCCGCAAGGTATGGGGCGTGTTCGGCGACGGCGAGATGGACGAGCCCGAAAGCACCAGTGCGCTCACGCTCGCTGCGCGCGAGGGATTGGACAACCTGATCTGGGTGGTCAACTGCAATCTTCAGCGGCTGGACGGTCCGGTGCGTGGGAACGGCCGCATCGTCGACGAGCTGGAGCGACTGTTCACCGGCAGTGGCTGGAACGTCATCAAGCTGCTGTGGGGAAGCGATTGGGACGGCCTGTTCGCGCGCGACCTGACCGGCACGCTGGTGCGCATCCTGGGCGACACGGTGGATGGCCAGATGCAGACCTTCGCCGCGAAGGACGGTCGCTACAACCGCGACCATTTCTTCCACCAGCACCCAGAGCTTCAGCAGCTGGTGCAGGGCATGACCGACGAGCAGATCGACCGGCTCAAGCGCGGTGGCCACGACCTCGTGAAGATCCATGCCGCCTACGCGGCCGCCGCCGCGCACCGCGGCCAGCCCACCGTGATCCTGGCCCATACCAAGAAGGGCTACGGCATGGGGGCGGCGGGCCAGGGGAAGATGACGACGCACAGCCAGAAGAAGCTGGACGACAAGGCGCTGATCGAATTCCGCAATCGGTTCAACCTTCCGCTGTCGGACGAGCAGGCGACGTCGCTGGCGTTCTTGAAGCCGGCCGATGACAGCGCCGAGATGCAATATTTGCGGGCGCGTCGTCAGGCGCTCGGCGGCGAGTTGCCGCGGCGGCAAAGCATCTGCGACCCGCTGCCGGTGCCGCCTCTGGCCAGTTACGCCCAGTTCGCGCTCAACGCCGAAGGCAAGGAGATGAGCACGACGATGGCGTTCGTGCGCCTGCTCGGCAATCTGCTCAAGGATCCGGAGCTGGGCCGACGTGTCGTGCCGATCGTCGCCGATGAAGCGCGCACCTTCGGGATGGCCAACCTGTTCAAGCAGGTCGGCATCTACAGCAACGTCGGCCAGCGTTACGCGCCGGAGGACATCGGCTCGATCCTGTCCTACCGCGAAGCGTGCGACGGCCAGATCCTCGAAGAAGGCATCAGCGAGGCGGGAGCACTGGCCAGCTGGACCGCCGCCGCCACCAGCTACAGCGTGCATGGCCTGGCCATGCTGCCCTTCTACATCTATTACTCGATGTTCGGCTTCCAGCGCGTGGGCGACCTCATCTGGGCTGCCGCCGACCAGCGTGCGCGAGGCTTCCTGCTGGGCGCCACATCCGGGCGGACCACACTGGCCGGGGAAGGGCTGCAGCATCAGGACGGCAGCAGTCACCTGATCGCCGCCACGATCCCCAACTGCAAGGCCTATGACCCGGGGCACGCGGGCGAACTGGCCGTGATCGTGGATGCCGGGATGCGCGAGATGCTGGTCGAGCAGCGCGACGTCTTCTATTACGTCACGCTGATGAACGAGAACTACGCCCAACCCAACCTGCCGGCGACGGCGCACGAAGGCGTGCTGCGCGGTGCCTACGCCTATTCCCGACCGGAAGAGTCTCCTGCAGTGGGAAGCAGGGCGGTGACTCTGATGGGTTCGGGCGCGATCCTGACCGAGGTCATTCAGGCCGCGGCCCGGCTGGCTGAGGAAGGCATCGCCGCCACGGTGGTGAGTGTGACCAGCTGGAGCGAACTGGCACGTGACGGCCGGGCCTGCGAGCGCAGTCGGTTCGATGGCGAGGCCGAAGTGCGCGTGCCCTGGATCACCCAGCTCTTGGCGGGCACCCAAGGCCCGGTGATTGCCGCCACCGACTACGTGTCCACTGTGCCGGAGAGCGTGCGCGCCTTCATCCCGTCCGGACGACGCTACGTGACGCTCGGGACCGACGGCTTCGGGCGCAGCGACACGCGTTCGGCGCTGCGGCGCCACTTCGGCGTCGATGCGGACAGTGTCGTTGCCGTGGCCAAGGGAATCCTGCAGTGAGCCGGATCGAGGTTCGCTTGCCAGACATCGGCGACATCAAGCTGCCGCATCTCTTCGCCATCGGCGATCTCGCCGGAGATCCGAGGCTGGCGCACGAGGCGGTGCACGAAGCGCATGAGGCAGCCGAGCTGGCGCAGGGTTCATGCACCGACGTGCCACCGCAGCGCAAGCGCTGAACGCGGACATCGAGCAGGGACGCCGCTTCGCACCCGGGTTCACGGGACAGAAGAGAAGAGGAGACAGGCGATGTCGATACTGGTCCAGCAGCTCATCAACGGCCTCGTGCTCGGCAGCATGTATGCGCTGGTGGCACTGGGCTACACGATGGTCTACGGCATCATCAACCTGATCAACTTCGCGCACGGCGAAGTGCTGATGTTCGGCGCGCTCA
>Ga0116144_10000705_pt1 | contig 43843 bp, 41 predicted proteins | sample AD_UKC035_MetaG_FD_89746 | JGI IMG/M metagenome (GOLD analysis project Ga0116144, IMG submission 89746) | Active sludge microbial communities of municipal wastewater-treating anaerobic digesters from USA - AD_UKC035_MetaG | ecosystem: Engineered > Bioreactor > Anaerobic > Digestate | place: USA...
CGTAAGCGTCCCTTGCGGCTCAACTTCCTGGGCTTGACCAGACGCCTTGAGCCGCCCAGTCCGGGGTTTTCGCGGATTTGAAAGCCCGCCCCCGGGGCGGGCCCATTCCCTCCAAACCCTATACAGCCCGCCCGCCAGCGGGCGGTCCACCCCGGAGCCGACACCCCACGCGCCTACAAGGCGAAAACCCACCACGAGCCGACGGCCCACGTTTGCGCCGCAGGCGTTAGGTGAGGATCCGGGACCGGCTTGACACCCCGCGCCGCTTTTCAGAGGCTCCACACCATGAGATGTACATTCGCCCTCCGCTGGCTCGGGCTGAGCTTGCTGGCGTTCGCCACGCTCCCAGGCAATACCGCACAGACCGAACCCGGATTCACCCCGCTCTTCGACGGCACCACCCTCAAGGGATGGAAACTCATCGGCGGACAAGGCCCCGGTTACCTCCCCCGGGACGGCGTCCTGACCTGCCCTGCCAACGGCGGCGGCAACCTCTTCACCGAAAAGGAGTACGCCAACTTCATCCTCCGCTTCGAGTTCAAACTCGCCCCCGGCGGCAATAACGGCGTCGGAATCCGCGCCCCGCTCCACGGCGACGCCGCCTACGCCGGCATGGAAATCCAGGTGCTCGATGACGCCGATGCCCAGTATGCCACGCTCCAACCTTGGCAATACCACGGGTCCGTCTATGGCATCGCCCCCGCCAAACGCGGCGCCCTCAAGCAAGCCGGCGAGTGGAACACCGAGGAAATCATGGCCCGCGGCCGCCAGATCCGCGTGACGGTGAACGGACAGGTGACCGTCGATGCCGACCTTAACCATGTGACCGATCCCGGGGTCATCCAGAAACACCCCGGCATGTTCCGGCCCCGCGGCCATCTCGGCTTCCTCGGCCACGGTTCCCTCGTCGAGTTCCGCAACATCCGAATCCAGGAACTCCCCGAATCCTCCGTGACCGACAACGCCCCGCCCGAAGGCTTCACCGCCCTCTATAACGGGCGCGATCTCGCCGGATGGAAGGGCCTCCCCAAAAGCCCGTATGATAACCCGGAAAAACGCCTGGCGCTCAGCCCCGCCGAACTCGCCCCGATCCAAGCCGCCGCCGACCAGCGCATGCGCGATCACTGGAAGTCCGAAAACGGCGTGCTCGTCTTCGACGGCAAGGGCGACAGCCTCTGCACGGCCAAGGACTACGCCGACTTCGAATTGCTGGTCGATTGGAAGATCCTGCCTCGCGGCGACAGCGGCATCTACCTCCGCGGCTCGCCTCAGGTCCAGATCTGGGATCCCCATACCCAACCCACCCAGGCCGGAAGCGAAGTCGGCTCCGGCGGCCTCTATAACAACCAGAAAAACCCCTCAAAAGCCCTGCTCGTCGCTGACCGGCCCATCGGCGACTGGAACCAGTTCCGCATCGTCATGGTGGGCGAAAAAGTCCACGTGTTCCTAAACGGCCAGTTGGTCGTCAATAACACCACGCTCGAAAACTACTGGAACCGCAATAAGCCGATCTACCCCACCGGCCAGATCGAGCTCCAAAACCACGGCAACCTCCTCTACTTCAAAAACGTCTACATCCGAGAAATCCAGCCCCGCTGACGATTCGCTTCATAAAGAAACACCGCCCCCGCGCTCCCCACGTTCAGCGAGTCAACCGCCGACGCCATCGGAATCGCTACACACTCGTCACAGGCTTCCCGCACCGCCTCGGACAACCCGGGCCCCTCACTCCCCAACACCACACAGCAGTCGCCCGCCATCGACGCCTCCGCCACCGTCCGCCCTTCCGCATGCGGATGGGCCGCCACACAACGCACCCCCGACGCCCGCAGGCGACCCAATAAACCCGCCAGGTCGCTCGTCTCAACCACCGGCAGCTGAAAGACGGTCCCCATCGACGCCCGCACCGCCCGGCGCAAATAGGGACTGCTCGAGGTCTCCCCCACCACCAAAGCCTGGACCCGAAACGCCACGCAGCTCCGCACCAGCGCCCCAAGGTTCTCCGCATTCGCCAGCCCGTCAACCGCCGCCAGCAGCCTCGGACGCACGCTCCGCTGCACCGCCACCTCGATCGGCAACGGCGCCGGAATCCGCGCCACCGCCAGGAGCCCCTGGTACATCGAGTAGCCCGTCAGCCCCTCGAGCAGCTTCTTGTCCGCCACAAACACCGCCACCGCCTCGGCGCGCCGCTCGATCAAAGGCCGCATCGGCTCCAGCCACCGCTCCGGCAACAGAACCGACAGCACCTCGATCTCGCTCTCCAACAGCCGCCGCACCACCTTCTCCCCCTCGGCAACAAAAATCCGCTCCGCATAATGCTCGAATTGCATCCGCATCGTCCGATACGGCGCCAGCACCGGCCCGTCGAGCGATTCGAGTGTCTGCAAACTGGCGATCGACATGCGTTTCCCTTCAACCCCGACGCCCCCCCACATCCCCTCAGGGCCCACCCGATGGGCCCGGCGCGCGCGCCGCATCCAAACAGTCGCGCACACACCGGACAAGCTGATCCGGCGAATACGGCTTCTGCAATACCCAGGCATCCTCGAGACCCCCCTCGCGACCCCCAGTTGCCGACGCGGCATACCCCGTGGTCAGCAACACCGGCAACGTCGCCGCCTCCATCCGCAACCGCCGCGCCAATTCCCGCCCGTCCATCCCCCCGGGCATCACCACGTCCGTCAGTAACAAGTCGATCCCCGACCGCTTGCGCTGCCATAACCGCAGCGCCGCATTGCCCTCCGACGCCGCCAATACCCGGTACCCCTGCCTCTCGAGCGCCGAGCGCGCCAAGGCCCGCACCGGCGATTCGTCCTCGACCAGTAACACCGTCTCACCACCCCCACGCGGCGCCTCCCTGCCCCCAGCCGGATTCGAGACCGGCAGCCGCCCGCCCGCCCGCGGCAATAATACACGGAACGCCGTCCCCCCAGACAGGCGGCTCTCCACCTCGATCCACCCGCCGTGCTGCTCGACAATGCTGCGCACCGTCGCCAAACCCAGCCCCGTCCCTTTCCCGGCGGATTTCGTCGTGAAGAACGGTTCAAAGATCCGTTCGAGGTTCTCTGGCGGAATCCCATCACCCGTGTCCCGAACCGTCAGCGCCACGTACGACCCCGGCCCCGCCGAACCCGGCGCCCCCGGCGGCAACGAGCGCAGTCGGCGATGTTCCGTCCGAACGGTCAGACACCCGCCGTGAGGCATCGCATCCCTCGCGTTCACCGCCAGGTTCAGCAGCACCTGCTCCATCATCCCCGCGTCCGCCATCACGCCACACGCCCGGCGCGAACAGAACACCCGCAGCCGGATGTCCTCCCCCATCACCCGCCGCAGCATCTGCGTCAGCCGCCCAATCACTTCGTTCATGTCCAGCAGCCGTGCTTCGAGCGGCTGCCGACGACTGAACGTCAACAGCTGCCGCGTCAGTTCGGCCGCGCGCTCCGCCGCCACACCGATCTGCGCCACCGAATCCGCCGCCTTCGGCGGCAACCGCCGCTCCGCCTGGATCAGGTGCTGGTGCCCCTGGATCACCGTCAGGATGTTGTTGAAATCGTGGGCCACGCCCCTCGCCAAATGGCCAATCGCCTCGAGCTTCTGCGACTCGCGAAGCTCCGCCTCGAGCTGCTTTCGGTCCGTCACATCCACCAGCGTCAATAATGCACTCGGCTGAGCCCCTCCAGATATCCGGTCCACCGAAACCAGCGCCTGCCGGACTCGCCCCGCTGCGGTCCAGCTCACCTCCGTACCCCCCGGACTCTCCGCCCCCGAGTAACGTTCCACCAACGATCGCACCGTCGTCCCACTCCCAAATGCCCCCAGAGCACTCACCCCATGCCCGATAATCGCCCGCCGATCGCGCCCCAAGAGCTGCAACAGACTCCCGTTGGCCTCGAGCACCCGGTCCTCCTGCACCGCCAACACCGCCATCGCAACCGGACTCGACTCGAAGAGCTTGTCCAGTCGCTCGCGCGCCTGACGCTGGTCCTGCTCCGTTCGCGTCCGCTCCGAATGCCGCCTCCGCGCCGTCTCCTGGAGCCAACCGATCCCGCCCCCGATCAGGCCCCCCAACGCGTCCCAGCCCCCGCCGTCGCGCCCCGTCACAGGACCGGCTGCGCCCTCGATCCCGTGCAGCGCCCCCAACACCCGGCCCTCCATCGACAACGGCAGCGTCCACACCGACGCTTCACCCCCGCGCAAGCTCACCTTGCGGCACCTTAACGATGCCCCGCCAGTCAGCGGATCCGTGATCCGACACACCTCGCCGCGGCCTGCCCCAACCCGCAACGGGCAAACCTCGATCGATCGCCCCGCACCGCCCCAACCGCCCACGCCCAACTCGCTCTGGGCCACCACCCCCAGCGTCCCGGGAGCCGCCGCCGACTCGAGGCAACCCCACACCGCTGCATACCCGCCCGTCCGCACCAGAATGTCGCACGCCTCCCGAAGAAACTGGACCTCATCCCGACACCGCCAAAGCGCCCGCGCACATTGCCCCATCAGGGAGGCCATCCTCTGCCACCGCAGCGCTTCCGCCTCGACCCGCCGACGCTCCCCCACCGCGGCAGTCACCTCCCGCACCAGCAGCAGCGCCCCGGCAACGTCCCCCTGCGCATTCCGCAAGGGAGCCCCGCACGCCGTCAGCCACATCGAAGAACGCCCCGCCCCGGGCTGATGCGGAAACTCCGCCGTCGAACACGTCCGCCCCGCCATCACCTGCCACAACGCCGACTGGATCTCCACCATCCGCATCGAGGGAAACCACTCGAAAAGACTGCGCCCCCCCGCCCGCGCCGGCGCCCCCCGCGCCGCCTCGAGACAAAACCTCCCCGCCGCTGCCACGCAGAATCGCGAGTCCACCACCAGCAGACCCTCGCCCGCACCCCCCAAAACCTCGCAGACCACCGGATGCGCCACCAGCGCCGCCAACTCGACAATCCCGTCGGGCAAGGGCCCCAATCCCCTTCTGGCTCTCATTCCATCCCTCCCTAGAGTCCTCGCCTTGTGGAACATGTGGTCAATAGATCAAGTTGGGTCCCTGCCGTTCCAACCCCACCCCCCTGCCTTCGTGGACTCTACATTGGCGAGGCGCAGGAGAGAGGGTCCGGGAAGGCAGGAAGGCTTCATGGGATCGCGGACTTGATTGGGTCTGAGGCGCGCCTCGCCAGCCTCACGGCTGATGCGTGTGCGCGTACGCTGCCAGCGCCCGCAGGTTCGCTTCCGGTGTCCCGCGCGGGATCTCGCACCCCGCCCCCACAATGAACCGGGCCCCGGCCTCACGATGACACGCCGCCAATCCCGCCGTCACCACCGCCGGATCCCCATCCCGAATCACTCGCACCGGATTCAAGTTCCCCAATAATACCTGGGCCGGCCCCATCGCCGCCCGCCCCTCCGCGATCGGCGACGGATAATCCAAATCCACAATCGCGCAACCCAGACGGCCCATGCCCGCCAGAATCCGCCGCGTGTTCCCACAGATGTGTAAACGCACCCGCGTTCCCATCGCATGCAGTCCGTCCACCAATTGCTTCTCGTACGGCCATACGAATTCCTCGTATAACCGCGGGCCCACCAGCGACGCCGCCGCATCCCCCACCCCCATCACGTCCACCCCCGCCTCGATCTGCGCCCGCGCAAACGCCAACTCCATCCCGACCGTGAAGCTGAACAAGTCCCGCACAAATCCTGGATCATCCGTGAAATCCGTCATCAGGGTGTTGATGCCCCGCAGGTCCGCCGCCTCGGCACACGGCCCCTCGATCCAACCCTCGATCAGATGCTCGCCCCGGACCCGTTCCTTGAACAATGCCGCCGCGGCCACACGGTCGGTCATCCGCCCGCCCCCCAGCGGATCCGGAACCGCCAGTCGCCCCAGCGCCGTCTTGTCCCCCAACAGGGCCTCCGTCTCGATGATCGCCGGCGGTTGGTCGGGGAAATACGCAATCCGCGCCCCGCAGTCCGCCGCCTCCCGCGCCGGATCCGAGATGCACGAGACATGATCGAACCCGAACTCCTCCGCAATCCTCAGCTGCGTCTCGACCAACACCGTGTGCCGCGCCGCATACTCGCCATAGCCAACCCCCGACCGCTCGGCGGCAAATAACATCGTGATCGGCATCAGCGGCAGCCGGTCCACCGGCTTCCCCGCCAGATGATCCAAGACTCGCTCTCGTCCATTCATGGTCGATCCCCTATCGTCAACCCACGTCGCCGCCCTCCCCCACGCGGCCGCTGACACCGCCCGCGAGCATATAGGCCAACCCCGACGGTTTCACGCAAAAAACCAACGCCCCGCTCCGTGCTTGCTTCCCGTGGCCCAACCACTAGAATCTGGCATCACCTATGGGCAAGATCCACATTGGCATCAATCTCGAATTCGTCCGCCACGCCGACAAGAGCTTCGAATGGGGTGTCCGCAAAGCCGCGGAGCTCGGGTACACCCACGTGGAACCGATGGTCCACTGGGGACGCGAGCTCCTCAGCGAAGCCGGCTACTTCCACAGCGTCTCGATGCTCGATGACCCGCTCCGCATCCGCAAAGCCTGCGCCGATGCCGGGGTCCAGCTCTCGGGCCTCTCCGCCCATACCCCACTCACCAAACCCGAAATCGGCGTCGAGTACCTGAAACAGGCCATCCGCTTCGCCGCCGAATGCGGCGCCCCGGTCGTCAATACTGACGAAGGCGCCAAACAACCCTGGACCACCGAGTCCGAAGACTTCGTGCTCATGCGGTACACGCTCATGGAGGCCGCCAAAGTCGCCGAACCCCGCGGCATCTTCATCGGCATCGAGTGCCACCAGCAGTACAGCAAACACCCCGACGGCCTCGACCGCATCCAGCGCCTCGTCCGAAACCCCGTCATCGGCATCAACTTCGATACCGGCAACTCCTTCCTCGCCGGCCAGGACCCCTACCGCTGGCTCCGCCACGTCGCCAAACGCCTCGTCCACCTCCACGCCAAAGATATCTCCGTCGAACATAGCGCCGCCGAACGCGGCAAGGTCACCGGCACCCCCGTCGGCTGCGCCTGCGGCGACGGCGTCATCGACTGGGCCCGCGTCATCAAACTCTGCCGCCAGGCCCCCGGCGATATCGTCCTCTCCGTCGAGTGCGGCACCGTCGACCAAGCCGCCCGCTCGATTCAGCACTTGAAGCCGTTGGTCGGATGAAACCCGTCCGCCCCGGACCCCAGCCCTCCCTCCGGATCCTGGTTGCCCCGGACAAGTTCAAAGGCACCCTCTCCGCACCCGACGCGGCCAGGGCCATCGCCCAAGGCTGGCGCCAGGCCCGGCCCCACGATCGCCTCCACCCCTTCCCCATCAGTGACGGCGGCGACGGCTTCGGAGCCCTCCTCGCCCGCCATCTCGGAGCCGTCCGATATGTCGTCCGCACCGTCGACGCCGCCCACCGCCCCCTCCAGGCCGTCTGGTGGTTCGACCCCCGCCGGCGCCTCGCCATCATCGAGGCCGCCCGCGTGATCGGCCTCGCCATGCTCCCCCCAGGACGCTTCCACCCCTTCACCCTCGATACCGCCGGACTCGCCGCCGTCCTCCGCGCCGCCGCCCGCCGTAACGCCCGCGCCTGCCTCGTCGGCATCGGCGGCAGCGCCACCAACGACGCCGGCTTCGGACTCGCCCACGCCCTGGGATGGCAGTTCCTCGACGCTCAGGACACCCCCATCACCCAGTGGACTGACCTGTGGCGCCTCCACCGCATCACCCCCCCAAACCCGCCCCTCCGCCTGCCGCCAATCCGCGTCGCCGTCGACGTCCAGAATCCCCTGCTCGGCCCCTCCGGCGCAACCCGGGTCTATGGACCCCAAAAGGGCATGCGGCCCGATGACACACCCGCCGCCGAGCGCTGCCTGCGCCAGCTCGCCCGTGTCATCGATCGCCAGCTCCATCCCTCACACCCTTGCCACACCCGGCCCGGCGCCGGCGCCGCCGGGGGCCTCGGCTTCGCCTTCGCCGCGTTTACCCGCGCCCGACTCGTCCCCGGCTTCGATCTCTTCGCCCGTCTTACCCACCTCCCCCGCCACATCCGAAACGTTAGCCTCGTCCTCACCGGCGAAGGCGCCATCGACCGCACCACGCTCACCATGGGCAAAGGCGTCGGCCAACTCGCTCGCCTCGCCCAAACCCTCGGACGCCCCTGCATCGCCCTCGCGGGACGCACCAGCGTCGTGCTCCGTCGCACCGACCCCTTCCACCGCGTCTTCGCCATCACTCCTTCCCTCACTTCCGCCGCACAGGCCATGGCCGAGCCAACCCGCTGGCTCCACAAGCTCGCCCGTCACGCCGCCGTAGCTTGGACCCATGCCGCCCCACACTGACCCAAGCCACCCGCGAACCTACCGGGGACGCCTCGCCCCATCGCCCACCGGCTACCTCCACCTCGGCCACGCCCGGACCTTCTGGACCGCGCAGACCCGCGCCCAACAACACCACGGTACCCTCATCCTCCGCAACGACGACCTCGACGCCAGCCGGTCCCGACCTCACTTCGTCGCCGCCATGCTCGAGGATCTCGCCTGGTTCGGTTTCCAGTGGCACGAAGGCCCCGACCGCGGCGGCCCCTTCGCCCCCTACAGCCAAAGCGAACGCCTCCCCCAGTACCAGGCCGCTTTCCACCGCCTCCAACAGCAGGAAGCCGTCTACCCCTGCTCTTGCTCCCGACACGATGTCCTCCGCGCCCTCGCCGCTCCCCACGCCGGCGATGATGACCCCGTCTACCCCGGCATCTGCCGCCCCCCACACAGCCCCAAAGCCACCGGCACCAGAATCAATTGGCGGTTCCGCGTTCCGGATCGTACGCCCATCGAGTTCCATGACGTCGCCTGCGGCCCCCAGCGCTTCGTCGCCGGAGTCGATTTCGGGGACTTCATCGTTTGGCGTCATGACGGCCTCCCCGCCTACCACCTGGCCTGCGTGGTCGACGACGCCCTCATGCGCGTGACCGAAGTCGTCCGCGGCGCCGATCTGCTTCGTTCCACCGCCCGCCAACTCCTCCTCTACCAGGCCCTCGCCTGGCAAGCCCCGGCCTTCTGCCATTGCCCCCTCCTCACCGATGAGCGCGGCGTCCGCCTCGCTAAACGCCACGACGCCCTCAGCCTGCGAACTCTCCGCACCCAAGGCGCCACCCCCGACAGCCTCCGCTCCCGCTGGTGAACGACTGACCCGCGCGGGCCGGAAAGAAATCACGGTCGTTGCGCAAACGATGAGCTGGTTGCTGGACGCCGATGGCCTGTGTCAGCCGATCAACACCCACGGACAGTCTCATCGCGCTGGAGGACCGCGAGAAGCAGGTCACTGGTTCCTGCGCGAACGCTGTTTCAGATCCGCGACCCACCGGGCAATCTCTTCGAGATCCTGAATGCGCTGGCGGACCTCCGCTTGCCAACGCGGAGCTCCCGTCCGACACCATTCGGCCAGTGGCACGGCCCCCGATCGCCACAGCTCGATCGGGACGGCCTGCTGGAAGTCCACACCGTGCCGACGTTGAACGTCCAAGCCGGCCTGGCTGCTCGCGTGCGTCCGCAGCCGCTCCGCCCAGCGCAGCAGGCTCGTCGGATCCCGGCCCGCGCGCGTCAGTTCCGCCAGAAACTCCGCGCAGTTGGCAATTGCCAGTCGCAGATGTTTCTCGTCCTGGCGACCCTCGACTGACTGGTCGAGCGTAATCAGGTTCACCGTCTTGCTCTCGAGACACAAGACAGGGTGCAACACTCGTAGGAAAAGGTCGCGATGCCGGAGTCGAACGGCCGTCTGTACGGCCTCGGCAGTGTTCAGCCCGTTCACCGTGTGCAGGAAATCGAGATCAAGGTCCGGGTTGCGGCAGTGAACCTTGGCGGCGTTGGGCGTATGGGCCGGGTCCTCCGGAAGCTCCAGCGTGCCTTCCACTCCCTCGGCACAGGCACGGGCATCCGCCTGGCTGCCTAGCAAATCCACGTCCACGCTCGTAAACGGCCGCAGGCTCTGCCAGGGCTCCGCCTCACGCTGGTACCGCTCCGACCAGAGATTCACCGCCTGCCCACCGATGAGAACCGCTCCGGTGTCACCAATCACGCGCAACACCGCAGCAAGTTGATCGATCCGATACATGGTCAGTCCAGCACTTCGCCGGAAAACGGCTCGGGCGCGGTTTCGATCCTCCAGTCCCTGGCCTGCGGAACGAAGCGGTTCCTTTGCTGGCGTTGCTCGGCGCATCCCGCCTCAGCCGCTGCGCGGTCCGCCGCCCGTTCGACAGCTCTGCACTGTCGCCGCCGCTTCAAATTCAACAACTGGACTCGCATGCGTGGCCTGCCGCCTGATTCTCGCCGTGTGTTCACACCTTGCGCCACAGGAAGATACCTTGCAACAGGTATCGATTCATAGGCAAAGCCTAGCGAGGCGTGCCTCAGACCCAGTCGAGGACTCTAGCATCACCCACGATGCGGTGCCAAGCGCCGATGCCTGGCCTGCATCAAGTCTTCGTTACTCCTTGGTGTACTGGCGGAGAGGGGGGGATTCGAACCCCCGGTAGGGCTTTAGACCCTACAACGGTTTAGCAAACCGCCGCCTTCAGCCACTCGGCCACCTCTCCAACCAATTGATAGCAAACCACTTGGCTCCCAGAATTTGACTTGCATTATCCGCTCTATTACCACACTATTACCACATCAGCACCGGAGCCAAACTCAGACCGCACCGGAGAGAATGGCCACGAATTCGGGAGCGGGTCAAGTCCGGGAATCGCTATTTCGAAGTCGATCTCCGACGCACAGGGTATTCCGGTCAGAAGTGGCGGACATTCACTCGACTGGAGGATGCCAAGCAATTCGCCACAGCGACAGCCGCCAAAGTCGCACGGAGCGGGCTGTCCTCGATAGAAATCGACCCTGACGGGAGGCGGGAATTGGAACGCCTCAAGGCTTGGGGCGAGCAGTGCGCTCTGGTTGGCAAGACGCTCGAAGAAGTCGTCGAATTTGGAATCGGTCACTTTCGTGCCGAGGCGGAGAAGGCAGTCAGCCCGTTTGCCTCGGAGTTGCTCACGCTTTGGGTGGACGACAAGGCAACTGGACTCAAGAAGAAGCTGCGACCGAAAACTGTCAAGGGAATCCGATCCGCTGCCAACTTGATGAAGATCCACTTTGGCGACCATCGGATTGCCCAGATTGACAAGGCCAAACTTGAGGAGTGGATCGAAGCCGAGGGGATCAGCCCCCAGACCGCCAAGAACAGGCGGGGCTACGTCCAGCAGTTCTTCAATTGGGTAATCCCCAGGTACTGGCAGGGAGGCAACCCAGCCGCCAACCTCGAGCCAATCTCCGTCGAGCGGCCCACGCCGGGTTTCTACACGGTGGCCCAGTGCGCCAGAATCCTGCAAGAGGCCGAGAAGGTCGAGGGGTTGCCCCCGTACATTGCGCTGTGCTTGTTCGCCGGAATCCGCCCTGCGGAGTGCGAGCGGCTCACTTGGCAGAACATACGCTTCGGCACGGAAGAGATTTGGCTTCCTCGTGAGATCACGAAGACGGCGGGGGGGCGGCTGTTCAAGATGTCGGACAACCTCGTCAAATGGCTCGAGGCATACCGGACGCAGGAGAGGTTGATCCCCAACGTCAACATGCAGAATGTTGCGAGGAAGATCAAACCGTCGCTCGGTTTCGGTTGGGTGCACGACGGCCTTCGCCACACCTTCGCCACCTTCCACTATGCCACGCACCGCAACATCGAGCAGTTGCGCTACATGATGGGCAACTCGCCTGCCGTCATCGAGAACTTCTACAAGGGCGAGATCTCCCAGGCTGAGGTTGAGGGGTTCTGGAATATCCTCCCGTCACCAAGAAGCAACGCCGTTCACGTCCTCAAAGCTCCCGCCAGTTGTCCGTCTCCTACGCCCCCTTCTTCTCCCCCGGCGACGCCGTTACAAAACTCGTCTGGATCGGAGCATGTGCATTGAGTCGCCTCCGTCGCCACGGTTACTCTCCCCTCCCCCGCCCCCCCCCATACGCCAGGGGGGATATGGTTCTGACTGGGAGGATGACAACAGCGGGTGCCCCCGCCCTGGTGCGTGCTATTTGCGGTCGCCGGAAATCGACTCCGGAAGCTTCGCCGCTCCTGGCCGCAACGATCCCGACACGCTCGCCTCAATGCGTGAAAAAAACACCGCCAGCGGATTCCTGTCGCCAATCTCCGCTGCTCGGCGCTGCTCAACCTCGGTGATTTTCTTTTTGATCACGGCGGGCGAGGCGGCACACCGGCGACAGACGGACTTCTCCCTCTGGGCACGACGGAAACCGGCGTGGTGGGCGTAGACGAGCGTCTCGCCGCAGGATGGGCATTGGCGTTGAAACTGCATACTGGAAATAAGTAGTCGGGTCGAGCTTCAAACCCCATGAGGCCCCGGTGTCCAGAAGCAGCTCTGTCTACCGCACTTCCATTTCGAGCTTGCACACCACAACATATGGTGGTAGATCTAAGCAGCCATACGAGATGTTGTGGTCAGTTCATCTCGAATACTCCGTGGGCCAGAAAGGTGGTGAATTGTGATGAGTGATCGTAAAGCCAGAATTGGAGAACGTTCAGCGGTGACCGGGCGATTTGTTCCGGATGGAACAGCGAAAAGGCGTCCGAACACTACGGTGCGGGAACACATCCCCCTACCGGGTAGGGGTACGTCGCCAAAGAAGTCGAACAGGAGTTAGCGTCGTGGAGGGAGCGGAAGCTCCCTCCCAGTTCCGGATTGGCCGAGTGTTCCGAGTCTCACTATAGCGTGTATTGCCATCTCTAGAATGATCTCGCTCATCAATATCGACGTGGAGAAGTTCCCCGAACCAGGGAAGGGGCTGATTAAAGTCGTTGCGTCTGCCGTTGAGGGTCTATTCAAGCCTTGGCAGGTCCGGCGAGTCGCACAGGCGGAAGCCGATGCAGACCGCATCAAGGCTGTTGCGGCAGTCGAAACCAAGATCGAAATCACTGATCTCCAGAAACGGGCGCTCACACGTTTCGTGCTCGAAGAAGCCCAGAGGCAGGCCAACATGGAGGCCATTACTTTAAAAGCGCTCCCTCAAGTAAGCAAAGCTGCCCGCCCTGCCGAGATGTCTAAGGATTGGATCGTCAACTTTTTCGAGCGGTGCAGGCTTGTTTCGGATGAAGAAATGCAAGAGATGTGGGCACGGGTTCTTGCGGGTGAAGCCGAGAGCCCGGGGCGATACTCAAAACGGACGGTGAACCTGCTGGCGTCCTTCGACCGGTACGATGTTGAGACCTTCCTGAATCTCTGCCGGTTCGTTTGGCATATTGAGGGGGAGCCGATACCTGTGGTCTATGAGCCAGACAACCAGATCTTCGGGGGGGCGGGAATCACGTTCGGTAAACTCCAGCATTTGTCCGAAATCGGACTCGTTTCGTCCCGAGGACTGGCATTTGGACAGCAATGGCCCGTAGCAACGGGTGCGGCGTCATACTTCCGGAGAGCGGTGCATCTGCGCCTTGGAAGCAAGGACTCGCACAAGATGAACGTCGGATTGGTGATGTTCTCACGAGCCGGCGTTGAGGTGCTGTCACTGTGTGGCGGCGCAAAGCCGGTGGAGGGTTATTTCGACCTGACCGTGAGGACGTGGCGGGAAACCTACAAATACGAAGTACAGGAAGGCGGTGTGGCCGGTATGTCCTCGCACAACCGTGAGTTTCGAGACGGACTAACGTCTCTTCCGCCGGAATCTGAGCCTCCACGGTGGGGGTGATGTTCGTCCATCCACGCCGACCCGTGGTCTGGGGGGATATATTGGGGAAATCGGCGGTCTGTCTCTTCATGGCGCTCGGGGGGGGTATGGTTGGTGCGAAGTGGGGTAGAAAACCTCTCCACGGGGACGTTCTGATCGAAATCGATTCCGTCGCCGCTCACGATAATTGACCCGGGTGTGCTCATGAGAATTGACCCACCTGGGTGAGGGTCGGTCGAAATCGGACAGGTATGCACCGGCGACGATTTTCTTTTTGCCACCGCCAAATCCGTCACATGCCGGATTTCAACCACGGCACCGCTCAAATCTCGATCCGCCTCTGCCCGAAGACGCCGATGACCCGTGTGCGCCCGACGTGCGACCGGTGGAAAGAACTTCCGCAGTGCGGTTTCCGACGATCCAGGTCGTCTTCGTAGTCGGGGATGAACCACGGTATTCGTCACCCAGCCCCGAACTGCCGGAACATCCTCTCCACGCTCTTCCTCGTGAACGAATTCCCGTAGATGGCGTGATGGTCGAAGAGCGCCAACCCTTCATCGGCGCTCAAACCGCACTTGATCATCACGCCGACGATTGTGGCGCTCTTGGCGTACCGTTGGCCGTCGGCCGACATTTCATCTCGGAGGAGCCGGAATGCATACGTCCGGCGGAAACGGTCGGTGGCGCTGCCCTCGCCCATCGTCCCCTTGAACTCCGATTGGGCACGACGTTGCGGGCGGGGAACTGGTTGTTTGGCGGCGTCCTGGCGAATCTGTTGGAGTCGCCGGAACATCTCCAGCGGCACGTCGATCCCCTCGTCCTCGACAAAGAGAACCGATGAGTGCTTTGCCAAGTACCGGGACACATCCTTGCACGCTGGATCGGGGGTCAAACCCCGCAGGAACAGGCGGGCGAACTCGCCCCAGAGAAACGAATAAAAATCTGCGTCCGTGATCGGCGTCTGAAGCGGAAGGAAGATGTGGAACCGCTCAACCACGCCCCGTCCGTCGCCTTTGTCCCGCAGGTGATTTTTGCTCCCTGCAACCAAGTGGTTCAGGCGCCACCCCCGGCAATTGTCGCCGGAGAGGATTTCGTGGATGCGGGCGGACGGTGTGCCATCGTCAAAGTCGTAGATCACCCAGTCCATCGACTCCAGATGGGACTTCTTTCGGGTATTGTCGCTGAAGACGGCTGGGGCGAGATCGAAGTTGATCGCCAGGTCGGCGAGGTCGGACAGGGTTTCAATTTCCTGCGCAAATCCGACCTCGCCCACGTGCAAGGCCTTGGTCTCGGCGTCAACCCACGCACTGGGGATCAGGGAGAGCCTTCTTTTCATTTTTGCGGGTGTTCCCCGAACCACTGCTTCTTCAGTTCGTCAATCGTTTGCGGGAAATACGCTTCCCACCCCTCCAGTGGCGGGACTGAAGTCGGCAGTTCATAGAACATGCGCCCCGAAACGACGTGTTTGACGCACCCGACCCGCAGCAAGAGTTGCTGGAACTTCCCCGCTCCGAGCTTCGCCTTTTGGGGGATCGCCTCAATCGCTTGGTAGGCAGAACAGAGTTCGGAAAACTGCACTCTCGAACCGGGATACTTGTGGATGTACCCGCTCAGCCAGACCTCCGAATCGGTTGGACGGTAGCAGTCGGCCTTCGCCCACTTCTTGAACTCTCCGTAAACCGGCTCCAACGGGGAGGGGGCTTTCTCGTCAATCGACCGCATCCACTCGCACCAGTCGAAATTCTCAATGATGGGCCAGCGTTTGTTGACCCGCTCAGGTCGTGAGCATTCGTCGTAGGCGATATTGCAGTATTTTCGGATGTTCTCGTCTCGCTGGAGGATCTCCCGGATGTGCTTGTTGCTGGTGCCGATCAACTGCGCCCGATTTGGACCCTTGGCGCTCGCTTGCGTGCGGAAGACCCGGTAGTGGATTTCAGGGGCGTCGATCAAATCCTTCAGCGTGTCGATGGACACCTCCGGCATGTTCGCCATCTCGCCGAGGATGACGCCGAGACGATCCGTGAACACATACCCGAACTTCTGGAGATTCCCGAGCACCTCGCCGCTGTCCTTCAACTCCTCGTGGAATCCTTCGGGCAGCACGGCCTTGAACATGCGTTGGACGAGGAAAGATTTCCCGCACTCTTCCGGCCCGCTGAGGTTGACCAGCAGCGGGTATTTGACCTCAAGTCCCCGTGTCCGGCGCTTGATGCACCAGCCAACGTGGCTCAGGACGACTGGATAGAGGGGGTGGAAATCCGGCCCCGCAATCGACCGGCAGATGTCCTCGATCCGGTTGGGGGTGCCGGCGACGTGGTTCGTCTCCGTGATTTTGTCGAGAAACAGTTGATCGCACCGGTGCTGTGAGTGTTCGACGAGGACGTCCAGGATTCTTTCCTTGTGGAGGGGGTGTTTCTCCTGGCGCTGTCTGTGGTCGATGATCCGAGTCGCCAACACCGGCAACGTCACGGGCACCGGAGCACTTGTTTTTTCATCTCGGCGTTCGTACCCGCCGAACCGGTTGAGCTGGTAGCCCATCTCGGCAAGGTCGATCAGCACCTTGTCTTTGTCGGGGAGGTGACGGTCGGGGTCTCTGTCCTCGGCCGGTTGGTTGTTGTGGTTGTTGGAGGCAGGAGACCGCCTCGACTTCGTTTGAGTATTCTGTCTTGCCATTGATATTCCGATTGAATTGGGAGGATGTCTGGAGCCGGGGCCTTCGGGCAAAAACCCATACTCAGGGTGGAATTCAGAGGCGTGGTGGAGACCAGACACCCAAAATAGATTAGATTGATTGATTCCGTTTTCATTTTGTCGTATCAATACATATCAAATACAAGGCGAAATGTCGATTTATTATAAGGTAAACTTCTTATTATATCTTCGTCCCGGAGTGTCTGGTGAGGCTTGGTGAGGGCATGGTGAGGGTTGAAACCTGAACCCTCACCGGGTTAAGTGCTTACACAACAACAGGTTACCCCAGTATGGTGAGGATGGTGAGGGTGTTTATACTCTCAGAGAGAATATGGGGGGCATGTGTGGTAGCCCGCTGGAGCAGGAAGAAAACACCCTCACCATCCTCACCACCCTCACCATGAACCCGTCACCCCCCAGTCCGGAACCCGTGCTTTTGAGCGGTCTGGTCCTCACAACAAACCCCACTCTCCCCGCAGCAGAGGAAGTCCAAGTCGTGTGGCGAGTCCGTTGAACCCGGCGGGGGCACGGATGACGACACCGTCGCCGGTGCCCAAATACTTTTTCAATCCCTCCACGAACTCCTCGTCCGTCCGGAAGGACTCGACACGTGACGGGATCCAGTCGCCCTCGGCGTCAATCCCCTCCGCCACGACGATTTGGAACAACTTCCCGTCTGGGAGTCGGCATCTGTCGCCGTCTCGGTGGACATCAATATATTTCATTGGGCACCCCCTTCGCCGAAGATCATGGCGAATTGCAGGCGGCGAGCGGAGAATCCCCTCCGGCAGTACCGGGGTTCAACTTCGTGAGCACCGAAGCGCCAACCGATGTGGGTGTAGTGCGACGGGCAGACGTACTCGTAGGGTCGCCCCTTTGCGTTCTCTTTGAGTCGGAATCCTCGGCGGTGCCATTCGGTTTCGTTCAGGCGCACCTGTTTCTCTTTCAGGGCAGGTATGCGTCGTTTCCACGCTTCCAACACTCGCTCGGAGATTCCCCTCCTCCTCCGTCCAGCGGTTGGAGATTTGACCGGGCAACCCACTCCTGGCGTGTCCGGTGCGGCTGGGGATTTCTTTTCTGTTTCAGTCGTGCTCGATGAGCCGATCGCCATTTGATTTGGTTTTTCTTTCATAAATCTTGTTTCGCCTACGGGTTCTTGTGTTGCGGAGGTCTCGGTGCCTTCCGTTGTCGTCGTTCGTCGTGTCGGCTTGGAGACGCCCACCCCAGTCAGTTGTTCAGGCTCCACGAACTTGAACTCCAACTGGACTGGAGCGACGGATGTGTTGTTGATGTTTCGGTTTTCAGTCGTGCTCGATGAGCCGACCGCCTCTTTATTTTTTATTTTATTTTGCATAAAGCGTGTTTTGCCGTCGGGTCTTTGTGTTGCGGAGGTCCCGGTGCCTTACGATGCCAGTGCTTCCTGTTCCGCCTGGGGGGTGAGTTCCACCGTAATCGGTTCGGGTTTCCATTCAGTGAGGCGTCGGTGACTTGTGGCGTATGCCACGGGGTCAACCTCGATGCCCACAAACCGGCGCTTCAAGGCGAGGCAGGCGATCCCGGTGGTTCCGCCGCCAAGGAACGGATCACAAACGAGTTCGTCGGCGTACGTGAATTTGTTAATCAAAGTCGTGAAGAACGGGAGTGATTGCCCCCATCTGTGGTACTTTTTCCCTCGGGAGGCGTTCGCATAGGGGTCGGGGAACACATCCGTCTCTTGAAACGTTCGGTCGTATTCGCCCTTCACGAACCAGAGGACAGGTTTCCAGAATGTTCGCACTTTCCTTGGCCTGGGGTAATCGCCGTGTTGCCGTTCATACATGCAGCAGAGCATCCAGTAGTACTCCAGTCCGCCCGCCTTCAGGTTCTGGATTTGCTCAGGCAAATTGTACAGACCGCCCATCGCCAGCAGCACTCCACCCGCTTTCAGTTTCCGGGCGCCGAACTCACCGAGTTTGCGCCAGCAGTCCAGGTCGTCGCCGCCGTAGGGCGGATCCGTAATAATTGCGTCAATTGACCCGTCCTGGATTGGCGCTTCCAGGATGTCGCAGTTGTGCAGGAGGAACCGCTTCTCGGCCGGATCGAACACAACGGCGGAAGTGTCCTTCGCCGCCGCTTCCCGCCGCTTGTACAGGTGCCCCTCCGCTTTTCTCAGGTTGAATTTGCCGACCCGCACCTTTTCGTAGAGGTCGGGCGCTTCCTTTTTGAGTGCCCTCGCCTTCTGGATGTATCCCTCGCTGACGCCCACGAACCTGGATACCAGCGAACGGGTCTTCCCCTTCGTTTTCGCATTTGTGCCCGCCCCGTTGGCGGTCTGGTCCACGTTGGTTGCGGAGACATTTTTGTCTCCTTCCTTCGCCACCCTCAGACCCGCCATTCTGTCCATCATCTCGTTGGCGAGCACCGCCAGTTGACTGGTTTCGAGGTGCCGGCGGGCGATGTTGAGTGACCAGCACTCTCGGAGCGGTTGGTGTTCTTTGTACTGTTCGAAGCGGGGTTCGATTTTCAACTGGCGGCAGATTTGGTAACGGTTCCACCCGTCGAGGATTTTCCCGTCGCACAGCACAATCGGCATCTTCAACCCGTTCCGGCGGATGTCCTCGGTCAGCAGTTTGACCTGGTCTGGCAGCATCGGGGGGAGGAGAAGGTTGCACTCGTGCTGCTCGTAGTCGCCCGACTCGGCGACAACCGGGAGGTTGCCCCGTGCGTTTGTGGTTTTGTTTTCACTGTCGGTCGGGTTCGTTGTTCCGACCTCTTTCGTACTGTCATTATTTGTCATATACTTATTTGTGTTTACTGTGATCTTGAGACAAAAAGTCCTCCCGCCGATTGATTCGGACCTTTCTGAGATTGCCCTTTCGGGCGCTCCTAAGTCAGCGGGGCGGTTTCCTTACTCTCTCCGACCCCGGCAGGACTCTCTGTTAGTCATCATGGCGGCGATTATACCGATCAGAGAAGGGAAGTCAAGACCAAAAATCGTGCAACTCGTTGGGGGACAATTATTTATGCAAATGAAATCCCATGGATTATGTGCTTGGTTCCCAGTATCGACTACTGCGGCAGGAGGACGAAATGAACTACTCGGCACCCTCGGAATTGGCCACGGTGCCACTTTGGTCGGCAGGGCTCTTACGGTCTGAGTCGTTACAGAGGCAGCTTCGTGGATCATCCCTCCATTGTACCGATCTGCGAGAAAAGTCAACGGTTCTCTTGTGCCTCTGACGTGCCAATATGGCGCATGCAATACCACAACTCCCAGGAATGTTAAACGAGTGTCACTGTGGCGCTCCGTGAAAAACGACCCTCGATGTCTTCTGCCCGGCGCCTATCGGCGACAGCAGGAAACAAAAAGCCGTCCAGCTTGTTGGGCTGGACGGCCGGAGATCAGGACAGACGGAGAGACCTCCTGGACGGCGCTGATTTACCCCGTCAGCGGGACCGGCGCCGAATGATCCCAAACCCGATCAATCCGACGGCGAAAGCCAGGGCGTAGGTCTGGGGCTCCGGAACCGACTCCAAGCGGTAGAGCGCCCCGACATCATCGCCGGAGAGGGCTCGATTGTAGATGCGGATGTCGTCAAGACCGCCGCCAAACTGGTGCACCTGCGGCGGCACGCCGAGACCAAACCGGATGTTTCGGGAACCGGGGGGTGCGGTGATTGTGCTGTCCACGTCGTTCTCGCCGATGACGGTGGCATCACGATAAATTGCAAAATGATTTCCCGACCTCACAAGCTGGACGTTGTACCACCGGCCCGATTCCCACAGCACGTCGGCGGTCCGAACTTCAGGGACGCCGTAGTCGCCTCCCATCATGAAGTCCATTGGGGCTGTGCTCCCTGTCGTCGTTCGGTAGATTGTGAGTTCAAAATCCCCGACCACGCTGTTGCAGAACAGGATTTGAGCGTCCGGCGGGAGGCTCGCAACTTGGACCCAGAGCGACACCGTAAAGTCCTCCGTCCCTGAAGGGAACCCCACCGCCGCCGTGGTCTCGATGTATTCCGGGTACCCGGAAAAAGAAAAAGAACGGGAAGGGTTTCCAAACCGGTCGAGATCCAACTGCGCCCCGCTCACATTGCCGTCGTTGCTGTTCACGCTCTCGTCATTCGCATTCCCGTTGAAGGGGTAGTATCCAACCAACCCGTCCGTGGGATCGAACTGGGCCTGTGCGCCAGCCGCCAGGATGAGGGTGAGAGAGAGGAGTCCAGACAGGGGTTTTGAGTGTTGCATGATCCACTTTGGGATCTCCATCACCAAGAGAGCAAGAAAATACTGGTCGTTAACGACATGGTCGTTTGCGCTCAGTTTTGTTCTTTTGATGGGCTATGGCGGGTATGCCCAGACACCGCCGCCTGCTGGGCGAAGCCGTCAGGGCAGGTCGCAAAGCGGCGGGGATGAGCCAAGAGCGGCTGGCCGAGAAAGCCGATCTCTCGACCGTTTTTATTTCCAGAGTCGAGAGAGGAGTGGAGTCGCCTTGCGTCGATAACGTGGTGAAAATCGCCAAGGCTCTGGGGATGCAGGTTCGGGATTTGGTTGGCGGATTCTGACCGTCACGACAAAACCGTCCCCTTCTCGGTTTCGATTCCAAGAAGGGATGAGAAACGGAGTTTTCTTTCAGGTCACTGTCCCATTACAGGACATTGTTGGGTATCACCATGTGCCCAGACCCATCCTCGGGCAACGGGTGAGGGCACCCCAAGATCCGTCCGGTGACAATACTGTCACCGGCGCCTTTCCTCACGGCAGCAAGAATCCTCCGGGGAACGTGAATTCCCCCCGTTTCACGCTCTCCAGTCTCGACCGAACATCCATCAGCAGTTTGCCGAGGACATTGCATCCCCGACAACCCCCGGCGCAATCGTCTACCGCCCCCCAGAAAAAATCCCTTTTGCGCTTCGGGTTCAGGAGTTCAATGATCGGCCGATCGCCTGTGGCGGCAAGAACCTGCCCAAACGTCTCGGGGTTCCAGAATAACTTCAACTCCAAGACCCACAGCATGGATTTAATTTGGACATCCTCCGCTTCCCAGTCCTTCCGAACCAACCCCTTGGCAATGGCGCACTTCTGGGTCCGCTTCGCCCAAAGTGGACTGCTGGTCTGGCGGATCCGCTCCCGGACGAACGGATTCCTTCCCGGTGCCGCCGATGCGGGAAGACATTGGGCGTCCGATGTGTATTGGCTCGCCTGAAACAGGGCCTCGGACGAACCCCAGCGGTTGGCCGGGTCTCGTGTGAGTGGCCAGAAGATCGGCATCTTCCCGACCATGTTGTGCAATTCCCACCGAGGGTCCGTTGAGGACCGGAACCACGCACTGCCGTCAATCCGGTATGACGTGATTTCCTTGATGTATTCGAGATCGAGGGTGGACTGAGATGTATCGCACTCATGGTTGTCGTTGACGTGAGTCCGGACCGAGGTTTCCGAGGTTACTGTGTTCATTGTTTGCGCCATTTTGGCTCATAAAGAGGCAACAATCCGCCTGCCGTGTGTTTACGGACGATTTCTTGATTAATTCGAAGTATCTCGAAACCAGTGGGTTAGGTAGTGTTTTTCCGCCCAACCCCAGACTTTGCCGCTCTTTCCGAGCCTGTAACGATTATGCACATCCGTGAGAAAAGGTCAACACTTTTTAGGGGCAGGAAGAGCCAAAATGGCAGTCTCCGACCACCACTATATATTGTGGTCGATTGGGCGATGACCACAAGTCGGCATTGACAGCCTCATCCTGTGAATCCTCGTCGCCATCACCCCAGACCCATCCCCGATCCACGGATGACGGCACCCCAGAACCGGCACGCTGGAGGTGCCTGATTTTTTTTCGGCCCAGTCTGGACTGTCGCCATTCACAATTAAATCTCCATTCATGGTATCCGTGGCGGGGGAGGGTGTTGGGACAGCGGCCCGTGCCAAAAGCTGAATGATATCCCTTCTTAAATCACGCTCCCGGCATCGGCCTCCTCGCAGCCGCCAAAACCGCCCGTCTGACAAAATCGCTCGTGGTCAAACCTGCTCTCTTCGCCGCCGCCTTGATCGTCTCATCTTCTGCCGCAGAGATGCGGCATACGAGCCGGGATTCTTTTCCGGCCCCCTCAGGCAGTGGCGGGCGTCCCCTCTTCCGTTTGTGTTTGGGCGGCATCTGTGGAAAAGAATTAGTGTTGTAACAGATATTCCTTGACCGCTGCCCGGTTCATCATTTATTGTTGCCACAGTAAATCGCAAGTCACCCGCCGAGGCAAGCGAAAACCATCCATGACCATGAACGCCACCCTTCAAGTCGCAACCAGTCGCCGGAAGGGATGGGGCGGGGCGTACTCGAAATCCCCCTCATTCCCGCAAGGCGGAAAAAGTCCAAAAAAGGGGGGGTGCAGGAAACATTTGATTTAGAGGACGCCCATGAAGACCGCCATCTACACCCGGGTCAGCACCGACAAGCAGGCGCACGACTCCCAGTTGGTCGAACTTAGGGAATTCTGCCGTCGCCGGAACTGGGGGAGCGTCGTCGAGTTCGCCGACACCATCAGCGGGTCCAAGTTCACCCGGCAGGGGCTGGATTCCCTTCTGGCCCAAGTCCGGAAGGGGCGGGTCGAGCGAATCGTTGTGTTCAAGCTGGATCGGCTGGGGCGTTCACTTCCGCATCTGGCGCAGCTTGTGGCCGAACTTGCGAACCACCGGACGGCTTTAGTTTGCACAACTCAGGGTCTCGACACGTCCGACTCCAACCCGGCGGGGCGACTCCAGCTTGGGGTGCTCATGGCGGTCGCCGAGTTCGAGCGAGAAATTATCCGGGAGAGGGTCAATGCCGGACTGTCCGCTGCAAAGGCCCGTGGCAGCAAACTGGGCCGCCCGAGCACCCTCGACCAGCACAAGCCAGCGGTCGCCACCCTGGTGGCACAGGGAAAGGGCGCACGGGTCATTTCACGGGAGCTTGGACTGCCGTTGTCGTCCACCTGCCGCCTTGTGCGGTCGGTGCGGGAGGAACAACGCACCTCCGCTGCATGAACCTCGACCAGTTTGGGGATTAAGAATGAAAATCTGCCTCGTCCGCAAAGTCCCATATCGGGTGCCGGGAACGAATCGCCTGATCTTCGCCCTCGTGCTGAAGGAAAGCGAAGGTCTGGCGCTTCTCTTTTGCCGGGCGACCAGGGAGGACGAAGCGAACACGCTCGTGATCGCCACCGAGAATGTCCAAGACCGGGTTTTCGAGCCCGCCAGCACTTGCCAGTTCCCAATTGAGGACAGCGATTTGATCCCCATGGCCAACGTGTACGCCGCTGTCGCCGAGGGTATCCAGGACGCCAGGTTGCGGGATCTGCTGAGCTCGGAGGATATTCTGTGAAATCGATCATCGGCAGAGGCGGGCGGATCCTCGGATATTTGCGGGAATCCGACGACCGGATCGAGTTGATTGCGCCGGGCGGGCGGTTGCTGGGGGTGTATTTAAAAAACGACGATATGACCGTCCGACCTGGGGGCGGACTGGTGGGGTATGGAAATCTTCTGCTGACGCTGCTGGAGGATTGAGCAGGCGTCACTAAGTGACCTGTGCGACGTCCCTCACCGACGATTCAGTCCTTGCTAACCGGGCGCACAACATCCGCCTTGTGCCTTCAATCTCTTCTTCCTGGCTCTCCTCAGTCTTTTAGCACGATTGTCCAGCTTACGTGCCGCATTTATGACGCCTTCGAAATCTGCCTGATCAAACGCATCCAGGTTCCACATCGCAGCATGGATTAGTCGATTCCGTTCGTCAGCGAGGACCGCACAGCGACTATACTCCTCATTCGTCATATCGCTTTGTGCTTTCACGAAGCCCAGCCTCCGCATGAACTCCGGATGACGGCAACGAGGTTGTAGATTCTTCTCCTGGTGCAAGAGAAAGTAGCAGGCCGAAAGACGATCCTCAAGAATCGAGAACACAACTACGTATGCTCCAATCCTGTTCCCCTGAGCCAAGTAGACCCTGTAAGTGTCAATTGCCCTTTTAAAGGCTACGTACTTGTCGATCGCCGTTGCGTCATCTCGTCTCATAATGAGCATCTTTCACAATCCACGGCGTCCAGTGATGGAATGAAGGAAACGCTTTAGCGCCGTCTGTCACTGCACTTCCCTGATACGGAAAAACTTCTGCGTCTCCGTGACTGGGAACTCCTGCGTGATCTCCTCCTCTTCAGCCACAAACGGGTCGCCAAACGGAGACCACGTCTGCATGTCGCTGGAGACGTCCAATTGGTACTTCCGCCCGAGGACAACAGCCATCTTCACTGTGATCCTGCTCACGAAAACCGACATCGTGGGCCAGAACGGCGGGGTGGCGATCAACACCGTGGCATTCCCCGTGTAGTTTCGTCCGTTGTTGTCGATTTCGATGCGGACGACCAATCCGTTCTCCACCACCGCATGGGCAACCGCTCCGGTTCCGACCGCATCCCGAATGCGAACTGCCGGGGGCTCAGTGTCGGAGTATCCGTATCCGTGATCCGTCATGGTGAAGCCGACCACGTAGCCGTTCACGATCTGCACCTTCGCAGTCGCACGGTGGGGGACAGGGGGGGTGCTCTCAAGTGTGAAGAGCGCCTGGACTTCTGCTTGTGAGAGGGCTCGGTTGTAGATGCGGATGTCGTCGAGTTTTCCCGGAAAGAAACATGCAAAATAGGAAGGGTAGTACGCTCCGATCCACAGTGGCGAAGCACTGACTCGGAAGGTGCCTGATGCCGCCTGTTGGCCCGTTTGCACACCATTCAAGTATGTCTTCATCGCAGAGCCATCGTAAGTGTACACGACCTGCTGCCAAACCTGAGCTTGCACAACGGGTGTTGAATCCCAATACACCCACCCGTCGTTGATGGCTATAACAGGTCGCTGCTGCTGGCCGTTAACGGCGAAGTGCCAGTCCATTGTTCCACCATCGTACCCTTTGGAGACGACGGCGACAGGCATTCCACCTGCAGCTTGGGACGGCCTCAAGTAATCAGCGTCGATCCACGCTGAGATGGTGATGTGTTCTCCGAAGTTGAAGCTGGGCGAATTCGGAACATTGATGTAGTTGTCTATGCCGTTGAAGGAATAGCTGGAACTGGCGCTTCCAAACCTGTCGGCGGCGAGCTGAGCCCCAATCACATTCCCATTGTTCCCGCTCCCGCTTGCATCATTTGCATTTCCATTGAACGGATAATACGCCACCAAACCCTCGGTGAGATACGACTGCGCCTGGACAGGGGGCAAAAGCGTCAAGAGGGACAATCCAGTGAATGCGAGCAGCAGCCGTTTCAGGGTCTTCATGTGCAATTCCTCCTCCCGCATGCTTTTCAGTAATGAATATCAGTCTGCGTGTTTCAGGGTCTCTGCGCTGAAAGGTATCAAAATGACGGCGAGCAGACAAAGGAAAAACGGTTTTGGAGCGGGCGACGAGCGAATCACGTGGCGGATTGATGGTAACGGAGTCGAATGCGCTTTCCAGTGAGGACTGCATACTTTGGTATGCTGTACACGGCGCACACCACCATGCGCCTGCGATCCGCCGATTCTCCCCGTCACGCCCCCTTCGATTTCCGGTACCGCTCGAAGAGCCAGCCCAGGAAGTCGTTGGCGAAATCGGGGTTGTCGGTGATTTGTTTGTAGAACTTGAAGTTGGCGTGGACCATGTCTTGGAGGGCATCGTTGACGGTCTGGTTGAACGTCAATCGGGCGTCCTCGGGGGGGTTCACGGCGAGACTCGCCGCCAGGGCCGGGTTGTTCGCAATCCGCTGCTCCAATTGCAGGATGAACACCTTGTCTTCCTCGCTGAAATCCGTCCCGAACCGGTCGTTCAATTCCTTGATGATCTTCGAGAGGGGTTCGATGTCCTGCGGTGTGACCCCACCCTCCTCCCTCGGCGTCATCGGATCGAGCGTCTGCGTCCCGGTCTTGAGCTGGATCTTGGTCGTCCCGGTCCTCTGGAGGCGGAACGCATCGAGGTCGATGTTGTTTTGCACTTCGACCGGCAATGGATCCCGGTTCACGGGGAGCAACCGCCAGAGCAGTTTGGCGAACACGTAGAGCCTTTCGAGGTCGGGATCCGTGAACGTGATCACCTGGGAGAGGAAGGCGTAGAGGCGCACGAAATCGACGAGTGCTCCACGAAAGTCTGATTGCGTGTCCAAGGGCGCTTCCCCATATCGGGCGACCACGGGTGCCAGCGCCCCGTGCAGCTTGTCCTGGGTCCCCTTGGGACTGAAATAAATGACGGCGAACGCCTGGACGTCCGATTCCGTGAAGAAATGGAACCCGTCCAGCCTGGTCTGGAGATCGTACAGGAGATTGGGGTCGGTGGCTTCCTTGAGCAGCGTTCTTTCGTAGTAGGGCTGGAACGCCTTCTGGATCTCGTCCGCCTCGTTGGCAAAATCCAGCACCATCGTCTCCTCCTTGTCCGGCGGGCAGATCCGGTTCAGGCGGGAGAGCGTCTGGACGGCGTTCACCCCGCCCAGTTTCTTGTCCACGTACATGGTGTGGAGCAGCGGTTCATCGAATCCCGTCTGGAACTTGCTCGCCACGATCAGGATCCGGAATTCGTTCTGGTGGAATGTCGCCGCCGTGGCGGTCTCGGGGACATTTTTGCCCACCGACTCGGAGTTCATGCCGGACTCGGTGTAGTCCCTGCCACCGTCTTTGACCGTGCCGGAAAACGCCACAAGCGCCTTGAACGGGTATCCCTTCGCCTTCAGGTACGCATCCACCGCCAGCTTGTATCGGACGGCATGAAGGCGTGACCGGGTGACGATCATCGCCTTCGCCTTCCCCCCGATCCGGTGCTGCACGTGGTTCGAGAAGTGCTCGACCATGATGGCGACTTTTTTCTCGATGGTGTGCGGGCTCAGGCCGACGAAGGATTTGAGCAGGTACTCCGCCTTCTCACGATCGTAGTTGGGGTCGTCCTTGGTTTTCTTGAGGAGCGCCCAGAACGCCTGGTACGTGGTGTAGTTCTCCAGGACATCGAGAATGAACTTCTCCTCGATGGCCTGCCGCATCGAGTAGAGGCTGAACGGCTCGAATTTCCCGTCCGGGCGCTTGCGCCCGAACAGCTCGAGGGTCTTGTTCTTGGGGGTGGCAGTGAAGGCAAAGTAGCTGACGTTGGGCAATCGCCCCCGCCGCTTCATCTCCGAAACGATCCGGTCTTCGAGATCGTCCCCTTCCTCGGCGTCCTGCTTTTCGGCTTCCTCCAGGGATGTCGGGGCGAGCACCGTTTTCAGGCTCTTGGTGCTCTCGCCCGATTGACTGGAGTGGGCTTCGTCGATGATGACGGCGAACCGTTTTCCTTTGAGCGCCCCAATCTGGTCGGCGATCACGGGGAACTTCTGGAGCGTGGTGACGATGATGGTTTTCCCGTCCTCCAGTGCCTGCTTCAATTGGCGGGAGGTGGTGTCGATGTTCTCGACCACGCCCAGGGTCTGCTCGAACTGCCGCACCGTTCTCTGGAGCTGGCGGTCGAGCACCCGGCGGTCGGTGACCACGATGATCGAGTCAAAAATCCTGTCGTTCTTCGCATCGTGCAGAACGGACAACTGATGCGCCAGCCAGGCGATGGTGTTGCTCTTGCCACTCCCGGCGCTGTGCTGCACCAGGTAACACTGCCCCGCCCCCCGGTTCAGGGCATCGGCGACAATCCGCCGGACGCAATCGAGTTGGTGGTACCGGGGGAACAGGAGTTTTTTCTCCCCTGTCCGGTTCCCCTTGTCGTCTTCGATTTCGACGATGTGGATGAAATGCTGGAGCAGGTTCAGGACGCTGTCCCGAGCCCAGACCTGTTCCCACAAGTAGGCGGTCGAGAAACCGAGCATCGAGGGCGGGTTGCCCGCCCCGAGGTCACGCCCCTGGTTGAAGGGGAGGAACGCCGTCCTGCCGCCCCGCAGTTCGGTGGTCACGTAGACCAGGGACGGGTCCACGGCGAAATGGGCAAGGCACCGACCAAAATGAAAAAGAGGTTCCTTTGGATCCCGATCCAGGCGGTACTGTTTGACCGCATCCTGGACGGACTGCCCTTTGAATGGGTTTTTTAATTCGGCGGTGAAGAGCGGCAGCCCATTGAGGAAGATCGCCAGGTCGAGAGAGTTTTCGTTCTTCTGGCTGTAGTGGAGTTGGCGGACGATGGCGAACTGGTTGGCCCGGTAGAGCTTCTGGGCGGACTCGTTTAGACCCGAAGAGGGCTGGAAAAAGACCAACTGGAACTTGCACCCGTTGGCTTTGATGCCTTTGCGGAGGACATGGAGGGTGCCATGATTGTGGATTTCGGCGGCGAGACGTTTGAGCAGGAGCGGTTTGGCGTCGGCGCCGTGCATCGCCAGCATTTTTTGCCATTCCTTGGGCTGGGTGGCGGAGAGGAAACCCACCACGTCCTTGGCGATGAGGCACAGATCCCGGTCGAAATCGGCGGGCTCACGCCGGTGGTACCCGCCAGACCGGTAAACGCCGATCCCGCTTTCCGCCAGAGTCGCCGGTCCGGTCAGATCCCCGAGCAGGGCGGTTTCGATGGCGGCTTCAAAGTTCTTTTCTGAAGTGTCGATCATCTACAAGTCCAACTTGGCGATGTGCGGCTTCAACGCCCTTTCCAGCCGAATCATGGCGTCGATCATGGCGTCCTGGATCTCCGGCCACTTGTCTCGGTCTCGGTAACCGCCAATCGAGAGAACCTTGGAGATGCAGCATGCCTGCATTCCGTCTCCTCGCTCCCAGTAGAGCGCCCCTCCGAACGAGCCTTCAATGTCTGATTTGGACTTCTCCAAAAGATCGAACAATCGCTTGTTCTCCTGCGTTGCGTCCTTACCCCGGTCAATCCACACGAACACCGAACCCTCATGTTGGCGGATTGAATACTGGTAGGTGAAACCCCTTCTCCCAGAGCTCGTGGGCAAGTAGCTGCGCTGACCAGCGGATATGCTGCTGTGGAGTCTGGTCTTCGTCCTTGCCCGTTGGAGCAGTGTGCTCCAGAACTGCTGCCGCACATCGTCGAGATCCCCTGTGCCCTTTTCTCTTTGCCGACGTTCACGGGGTTGCGTTGAACCCGAGAAACCCTCCCCGCCAGCGGTGGGGGCGTTGATCCACTGGAAGAGGATGTGACCGTCCCCGTAACAGCGATAGCGAATCAGCTCTATCCTGCAATTGATCCGGCGGATGGCGTGTTGATCGTGCCGGGTGAAGTCGCCAGCGACACACAGAAGACGAGGAGAACTCCAGCGGATTCCAGTCGATGCCGCCCTGCCCAGTCTCTCAAGGACAAGAAGCTGGAACGCCTCTCGGTGGTCGTCCAGCCAATCGAGGTAAGACAACGCCTGGCTGATGACCGCCTCGTTGATCGTCCGCTTGTACTCGAAGATCACCGGACAACCGTCTCGGTCAATGCCCAGGGTGTCGATCCGTCCACTGTGGCTTTTGCCGGTGCTGTATTCAGAGGCGAGAAACCGCACGCCGAAGAAGGCATCACAGTGCTTCTCGATAGTCGTCTGGAGCGATTTCTCCACGGCCACGGATTGTCCCTCGATTTCGGTGACGCCCTCGCCATCGAATCGAAACAGTCTGATGTCGCTCATGCTGCTTCCTCCCGCACATCAATCTGCCCGGTCACAGCGGCGGAAATCAGCGCCGTCCGGTATTCCTGCAACCGCTCAATCGCCGCCCGCACCTTTGCCGTCAGGGCGTCCAGTTTGGCGGTTTCGGAGTCGAGGAAGCCGAGGATTTCTTTTCGTTCTCTGATAGGTGGAACCGAAAGTGGGATTGTGCCGAGGTTCTCCGAGGTCAACTTGGGCTGGGCTGAACCGGAGATCCAAGGATCGTAAACAACCGTCGCCAACACCTGTGACCAGTAGTCCACCATGCCGTCCATCGGTTTGAGGATGTGGGCATGGTTGTTGACCCAGTACTTCCCTGACGCTGGGAACGCCAGCGGCGTTGAGCGTGAGAAGAGATTGGCGCCATCTTCGGCAACCAAGATCAGTGGCTCATCGAAAATGTAATCTTCCACCCTGTCAATGATACCTGAAGCTCCGTAGTAGGGGTATTCCTTCTCCATCGTGGCTCGTTCCTCGCCGCTCAACGGCCTACGGCGGCTGTCGAGATTGAAAAACAAGAACTTCAACCTCTTCACTTCCCAATGCGCCGGGATGCGCCCCAGCCACGGGATGCCAGAATCTTTTTTGGGGGCGTCCGGATTCAACCCTTGGGTGACGGCGTGGCTGATGAGCGCCGTGCGCTTTTCCTGCAACAACTCGATCAACCGCTCCTTCTTCGCCACCAGCGCATCAATCTTCGCCGTCTCCCGGTCGAGAAATGAGGCGATCGAGTGCTGCTCGACTGCGGGAGGCACGCCAACTGCGATCTCGCCCGCTTCTTTCTCGTTCAATGACGGCACAGCGCCGGGATTCGCCAAACGGCCAAGGTCGATGCAGACCAACCGGTAGAAAAGGAACTTCACAGAGCCTTCGGAGACGGTGAAGGCCATAGTGTTGTTGTCTATGCACGCTGCACGGCTCAGAATACGGCGCTTGTTCGTGAGCAGGGCAGCGCCCACCTTGGGGAAGACGATTGCGTCGGGGAGGAAGATACTGGCGCCAAGGCGACGTGCCGTGTTCCTGCTGACTGAGTTGTTGTGTGTGCACATCACAACTCCGTTGCCCTCAAGGTTCATGTCCGAAACCTTGTAGAACGGCAGTTCCTCGTTTTCGACACCCTGCTCCTCGTCCGGGAAGCCGTTGCCGCCCTTCACCACACCGAGTCGCTTCAGCGGTTTGACCTCCCAATGCTCGGGAATCCGCCCGAGCCACTCGACGCCGGAGTCCTTGTACTTGGGGTACGGTCTCAGGCGACTGCCGGAATGAGTTTGTGGCAGGCTCGTCATCTTAGTCTTCAGGCGCTCAACGAACGGTTCACCCGCTCAACGTGCTTGATGGTGCGGTGGACGAACGGCCAGAGCCCTTCACTGATGCTCTCTAAAAGGAACTTCGGATTCTCGACGAAGAAAGACAGGAAATCGTCTGTGTCGTTGAATCGCCGCACGTATCTCCAACCACACCACGACTCCTGATCGCTCAGTTTATAGTCGTTGGCGTCGAGTGCTTGGCGCAACGACTGAACCGGCTTGATTGAACGACTCCTGGTAGACCGCCGTGTTTCCTGCCTCCAGTGCAAACCGTAATAGAGGTCAAGTCCTTGTGGCCACCGCTCGTACTCGACCCGGTAGCAGAGACATTGTCGCTCGTCCTCGAACCGTGGGAATCGTGCCTCCAGCCAGGCGAAGCCGCTCTTTGTCTCCTGCGGCAGTGGAGATGCACTCCAATTGACTTTCGTGGCGAGACCTTTCGGTGCGGTTGCCCCGAGGTGGGTCCGCACCCTGGACCAGAATCGATTCAAAAGGGCTCTGCGGATGGCGTCGCCGTGTTTGAGAACCTCCAGCACGCAACAGACGTTGCGCTCGCTGATCAAGAACTCAACGAGTTTCTGTTCATCTTCTTGCGCCATACGAGGTCAGGAATCTTCGCAGATCCTCACATATTGCCCAACGGTTTCGCTGACGGCAGGGGACTTCACTCTTGGGAGCACGGCCTGGAGCCAGGGGCAAATGTCCGTGTGGTAAGAAAGCCGTGTGTATTTTGCACTGCGGGCGGTTTCGGCCTCTCTTCCTTCAGGCGTGAGGAAGATCAGAATCTGATGGGGGAGCCGCCGCCTCTGCTTCCGCAACCAGCACCAGTAGCGGTACAGTTGTTCACGTTGTTCGCCAGCGCCGACCTTGTTCTCAATGGCCAGCAGGCAACCGAGGGTGGGGCTGGTAATGAGCACATCGAGATTCCCATGGCTGCCCGTGGGCTTCTCCGTCTCCACGAACCACTGATGCCCTTCGTGCGTGGATGGCAGAGGTTTCGGCGCAAGACTTCGGAGCATTTCCAAGAACGAGCCCAAGAAAAGAAAGCCCTGACCATGTGCTCCCTGTGGATCGAGCAACTCGGCCAGCATGGGGGTGTGAACCAGCACTTCCTTCCTTTCCAACCGCAGTACACGAAAGACGTTGAACCTCGGGGCCACTCTGGCTTCGTATGCCCTGCGCTGCTGACGAAAGAGGGGAAGTTGCGAGCGAATATGCCGCAGCTGGCGGTCGAGACCACGCCGTTGTTCAGCCCGTCGCTGGGCTTGGAATGTACCCAGCCTGCACAGGAACCCCGCCATTGTGCCGGTGCAAATCACGCCGTGATGTCCTTGAGCATCTCCATGATCTCGCCTTCGAGAGTCCGGATGTCCGCCTCGATTTCGGCCAGCGGGCGGGGCGGTTGGTATTTGTAGAAGTACCGGTTGAAATTGATTTCGTAGCCCACCTTGCCGATCTCGCCGTCCTTGTGGTCACGGACGCCCGTGGAAATCCATGCATCCGGCACATGCGGCTTCACTTCCCTCTTGAAATAATCCTCGATGTCCTCGCCCAGGGGAACGTTCTCGGTGTCCCGCAGTTCCGCATCGGGTTCGGGTTGACCCTCCTCGTCCCGGCAAATCTCGGCGGTTTCGTCACGCTCGGATAGGGCACTGAAAATAGATTTTCGCACCGGTGCGCCGATCCGGAGACCAGCCCGTTTCAGGGCTTCATCGAGGAGGGGGATGAACTTCGCCCTGTCTCTGAACAGTGTGCTCGGCAACGTCCCCAGCGCCTTGAGGATGGCGGCTTGCAGCTTCCGGCCCTCGGAATCCTCGGCGGCTTTGGCTTTGGGGTCCTTCTTTTTGCTGAGGGCGAGGTTCTGGAAAGCCGATTCCTGTTCAAGTCGGGCCAACCGTTCAGGTGTGACGTGGATGTTCAACCGCAGCGGACGTTCCACGGTGATTTTGCGGTAGCCGAACTCGGTCGAATCGAAGATCCGGCAGTGCTCCCCAGCCTCGAAGGCGCTGTAAAGCCCAAGCACCTGCAGGATTTGGTCGGCCCCAATCTCCCGGCGCTTGTTCCCGAGGCTCTTCCGCATTGGCGTCCAGAGGCCGGAGGCGTCGATCAGTTGGACCTTCCCCTTGCGGCGGGGTTCCTTCCGGTTGCTCAACACCCAAACGTAGGTGCTGATGCCGGTGTTGTAAAAAAGCTGCTCTGGGAGGGCGATGATCACTTCGAGCCAGTCGTTCTCGATGATCCACCGCCGGATCTCGCTCTCGCCGCTCCCGGCGTCCCCGGTGAACAGGGGGGAACCGTTCATGACGATGGCGACCCGCCCGCCGCCGTCCTCGGCGTCTTTCATCCGGGAGAGCATGTGCTGCAGAAAGAGCAGTTGCCCGTCGCTGATCCTGGGGAGTCCCGCCCCGAACCGACCCGCATCCCCCCGTTCCGCCTCGGCTTCGACCGCAGTTTGGTCGAGTTTCCATTCCTTGCCGTAGGGCGGATTGGCGCACTGGTAATCGTAGCGGCGGGTGCCCAACTGCCAACTGGACAGGGTGCTGCCGAACCGGATGTTGTCGGCGTCCCGACCATCGACCGACTTCATGTACAGATCCGCTTTGCAGACGGCGAAGGTCTCCGGTTGCGACTCGTGCCCGAACAGGTACACCTCGGCGTTGGGGTTGATTTCCAGGATTTGTTCCTTCGCCGTGGTGAGCATCCCGCCGGTGCCGCAGCACGGATCACACACGGTGCGGACAATGGATTTCTTTTTGATCACCTCCCGGTCCACGGAGACCAACAGCATCGCCATCAGACGGACGACTTCACGGGGAGTGAAGTGTTCGCCGGGGTTTTCGTCGAGGGCTTCATTGAACCGGCGCACCAGCTCCTCGAAAATGTACCCCATCTCGTGGTTCGAGACCTTGTCCGGATGGAGATCAACGACATTGCTGGCGAATCGTTCCATCACCAGGAACAGGAGCCCGTATTCATCGAGCTTGGCGATGGTGTTGGCGAAGTCGAACCGTTCCAGAACCTCCCGCATGTTCTCGGAGAACCCGTTGAGGTAGGCACGGAGGTTCGTGGCGAGGTTGGGCGGATCATCGAGGAGTTTCTCGAAGTCGTACTTCGACGTGTTGTAGAAGGCGAACCCGGAGGCTTTTCGGAGTTGGGGATCGAGGTTCTCCAGCTTGCCCTTCAGTTTGGCGTGGGTCTCCAAGACTTTTTCTTTGGTCGGGGCCAGCACACAATCAATGCGCCGGAGCACGGTGAAAGGAAGGATGACGTCCTGGTACTTGCCCCGTTTGAACCGGTCACGGAGGAGCTCCGCAATCGACCACAGAAAGTTGACCTTCTCCCCAAAGTTGTTCATGGCCGTCCCCGATCGTACTGGAAATGGGGAGTGGGGACAAAGGGTTTCGGCGGCCGGCCCCAACGCCAGGAGTGGAACAGGAAGCGGTGATTTTCACTTGATGAAACTGAAGCCCCGTGGATTCTGGCTCTGCCCTCCGGCGAGAAGGAAGTGGCGTCGTTGATCGCTCCATGACCGGCATTGGGGCGAGGCACCCATCGAATCCGTTCGGCGTGCGGGGGAGGATCAACAACGATGAAACGTTACTGGACATTCCATTGGCAGAACCGTTTTTGGCGAGGGGACATCAACCCGGAAGGCGATCCTGTCGATAGTTCTGGCAGCAACCAATTCAGGAGGAGGGGAGTGTCCATTGGCGATGTGGTTTACGTAATCACGCTCGCCGACGGTCTGCTCTACCTCGGGGGGCGCATGACGGTCGGCGAGATCGTGTCCCGGCGAGAGGCCGTGAGGTTTTGTGGTACCGATGATCTCTACCCAGCCAAGGAGTGGATCATCGACCGCAAGAAGGCGGGTACGCCGCTCAACCTGCATCGACGCCTGTCTCCAGCCCTGTCCAAGCGCCTCCGCTTCATTTCGCCAGGCGGAAAGACCAGGGGATTGTACTTCGTGGAGGGCGACCGCCTCTACGGTCAGGCGACACGAGGATTGCAGGAGCTCACGCCCGACTCCGCATCGCTCTTGGATCAGATTCTCCAGGTAACCGATCCGATGGGAATACCCGACAAGTTCCTGACCGTCACCGAGGAGCTGCTGGAGAATTCTACCGGCACCGTGAAAAAGGATGCGCCAACCACCGACACCGATTTCGAGCCGACCGCTGACCTGGTGGAACTGGAGAGGCGGGTCTCCCGACTGCGGAAAAAGAAAATCCACTCCGTCCCACCGGGACAGGCGGCACCGGCATCGGCTCCAACCAGCGGGAAGTCCTTTCTGCGGGATCCGGCGGTCAAGGCTTGGGTGCTCCAGAATGCCAACGGGCGATGCGAAGTCTGTGGCGCTCCTGCTCCCTTCGCCGGGGACGACGGCGAGCCGTTTCTGGAGGTCCACCACGTCCACCAACTCGCCGACGGCGGTTCAGACCGAGTTTCCAACGCTGCCGCCCTGTGCCCGAATTGTCACCGGCGCTGCCATCACGGGCAGGATCGGGACGGATTCACGGAGGGGCTTTACCGGAAGCTGCCTCGACTCGTGAGGGAGTGACGGGGAACCACCGCCGTCACCGACCCAGAACGAATCCGACTGTCGCTGAGGAGAGGCAAAAACAAATTCAGGTCCCCGGGGATGGATTGCGAGCCGCCGGGGACTCCCGTTTTTTTGGGGGGGTGGGCGACGGGGGGCGAAACTCCGGAGTCAGCCCTTGGTTTTGGTGACGGGAGGCGACTCCAGAACACCCCGTAATGCGTCCAGGATCGGTTGTGGGTCGTCTTCCGGGGGATGCTGACCTCCCACCCACCCGACGAAATGCAGGAATGTGTGCGCCGGGCGGGTTTTCTAAAATGGGTTTCAGAGGCGAATCTCTTACCACATCTTACCACATCACAACCGCCATCACAAGTGTCTGGAATGCAATGGAAGCATTGTGAATATTGGTATTCCATGAACACTTTTGCCTTACCCCTTTTAGCAAACCGCCGCCTTCAGCCACTCGGCCACCTCTCCAACCAATTGCCTGCTAACAACTTACAAAGCAAGTATCCGCTTGCACAACCGCTCGAAGCACCACCCTACCACCCCATCAAGACAGATACCCTCTGAAACTTCACCGGAGAGAATGGCCACAGATCCGTGAGCGGGTCAAGTCCGGGAATCACTCCCGGATCCTCGCCTAACGCCTGGGGCTCGAATGTGCGCCATCGGCTCCCGGTGGGTTTTGGCCTTGATCGGCGGGTGCGGTGTCGGCTCCGGGGAGGCCCGCCCTGGGGGCGGGCTTCCCAATCCGCGAAAACCCCGGACCGTGCGGCTCAAGGCGTCCGGTCCAGCCCAGGAGGTTGAGCCGCAAGGGACGCTTACGCGCGGATTTGGGTCACTTGTGGACCGGGGGTCAGGGTATCGGCCGCCCAAGGCGACGGCGGTGCGCGGGTTTCTGGAGCGCTTTCACGATGAGGCACTGGAAGCGCGGCGACCCCCGCGGGAACAGCAGAAGAGCTTCATCTTGCCCAGCAGCGGAGCGGTGCAGGGGCTGCAGAATGTCCAGGCCGGCGTGGTGCGACGGGTCGCCAAGCGCTACGCGCAGGCGGGGCAGGCATAGCGGATCGCGACCATCGATCAGCATGCGACGATCATCGAGAGTCACAAGGAGGCGGCGCGGGCGCCCTGCGAGGGGGGCGAGGCTACCAACCGATGGTGGCGGTGTGGGCGGAAGCCAATTGGGTGGTGGCAGATGAGTTCCGGAACGGTATTTCGCATTCCTCCGCCGCCGCGTCTGAACGAGCTTTGGCGGATCCCCGACCTCAGTCCTCATCGACCGGCGGAGGCCGCGTCTCGATGTACCGCTTCCAAACGTCAAAGGCCACGTAAAGCTCGAAGAACCGACGCGGCCGCTGCTCGAACAGCCCCACCATCAGCCAACGCTTCTCCGATTTCTCGTCCAGCTCCGCTTCGATCGAGGCGTCGACCACCATGATCGGCGCATACGGGTCGGCCGGCAATTCGCCATACCAGCCAACCCCCGGCAAGCCTCGAAAATACCACGGCAACGGCCAGTAGTCGCCGCCCGCCCCCACCACCTTGGCGAACGGGGTTGGCGGCGGGGATTGTGCCCCCAGGATCTCCTGCACCTGCCGCACCAACCGAAGAAGGTCCTTCGAGGTGTGGGCGTAGACATAGGGGTTCCGCCGGTCCGCACCATACGGGCCGGCTCCGTGCCATGCCTGCCAACCCAAATGCCCCACCGCAACCGTCAGAACAATCCCAAGCCCCCAGCGCAGCGGCCGATGCTGCACCCAGTCCCACAGCGCCGCCACTCCAACCCCCGCCAACAGAATGAACCCGTGATGGAACCCGAGCAGACACCACGGGGTCTTGTACGGCAGCACCGCATAAATGCCGGCCAATACCACCGTGTACACCGACAGAAACCTCTCGACCTCGACCCTCCGGCAGCCACCCCCGCGCCATGCGCGAATCATCCCGACCAACCCCAACACGACGATTGCCGCCTCCGTCCCCGCCACGCCCCTGGCCGGGTGAAACCAAAGCAACCGCTGAAAGTAAAACCACCACGGATGCACGTGCGGCGACTTGCCCCCAGCTCGCTCGAACCACGGCAGGTACGTCCGCACGGAATCCACCGGGCCCGCCGCATTCGTGAAAAAGGAGGAGAACAAGACGACCGACACCCCGGCTGCGACCAGCAGACCCACCACCACGTGCCACGTTCGTACACCCACGAACCGCGCGCCAACCGATCCCGCCCCGGACAACGCCGCCGCACCCTCCCCCGATCGGTCTCCGCCCCTGCCCGCCAGCGCTGCCGCTCCGAAACCCGCGCCAACCGCCAGCACCACGAAGACAAACGTCTCCTTGGTCGCATGCAAGCCGCCCAAGGCCGCGCCGGCCAGCACAGCCCACCCCACCCCGGGACGCCACCAGTACCGCCAAATCGCAGCCGTCAGCAACAGGCTGAAGAACACCAGCGGGATTTCGTGGATGTAATACCGGCTGTAGTAGACAAAGGCCGGCGAGACCGCAGTGAACAGCGCTCCAAAGCCCGTGGCCACCGACCCCAACCCCGGCCGCATCAGGACCACCAGCAGAATCAGCCCCAGACCCGTCAGCGCCGGCGCCAGCCGCAGGGTGGTCTCGGAAAGCTCGGACGCCGTTTGCGCGCCCGACAGCCAGGCCAGAGGCAGAGTGGCGTAATAAAGCCAAGGGCCGTGGTACTCGTCAGGGTCGTACCGATAGACCCCGCGCTCCCACAGCCCCAGGAACTTGATGGCGTGAACGGACTCGTCCGTGTGCAGCGGCCGCTGATCCAGCTGGGCCATCCGCAGGGCTCCCCCCACGACCACGGCCGCCAGCAGGGCCAGCGTCAGCCAGCGGTTCATTCAGCCGGGATACCCCAGGCTTCGATCTCGGTATACCGGTTCAGAGCGCTGTACGTGCTCCCTTTGCTGTAGCACCGAATGTACCGCCCCTCCACCCCCTTGGCGTCCATGAGCCGGCCCTCGTAGTTCTCAAAATACTCCTTGTCCGTCCCAATGCCGAGCCCCGAGCTGTTGTCCTGGTCGTTGTTGTAGACCGTCTTCACGCCCTGCGTGAAATCCGGATCGTCGGACACCTGCACCACCACGTCGTGGTAGACCTGGAACGTGTTGTGCGCGTGCCAGAGGACAATGGCGTACAGCTTGTGCTTCTTCTCGAGGTCAATCTGAACCCACTGCGTCTTGCGGTGCAACTCGACAAAGCTGTTGTCGTTCGACTCCTTGTCGCCGTCCGTCACCAGCTCCAGCGAGCCTGTGATCGGCGACTTGTCGCTGCTGATCACCTTCTTCTTGGCCGCCACGTTCTGGACCCCCTTCGGAGCCATGAACGGTGGCCGCGGCTTGTCCGAGGGCTTCTCCACCAGGTTCGGATCCATCGGAATGTCCGTCGGCGTCCCCATGAACGCCGGTATCGGCAGCTTCAGCGGCAATGGCGCCATCTCGCCGTCAGCGCCCAAGGCCGTGCCAGCGGCCAGTAAAAAGCCCAGAGAGAGTCCAAGACTGCGGTGCGGTGTCATCACGGTCCAGAGGTTCATGATCATGGTTTTCACTGTCATTCGTTTAGATTGCAAAAACCTGCCCGTATTCACAAGAAAAGGCAACTCTACCGTCGTCTCCGGGAAGGACCAAAAAAGTAGCCCCCGCTGAGGCGTCCGCCCCGGGCGCGCCGCTGGTGCTGCGGAGTGCCCCCCGGCCGCGTCTCCTCAAACAACGCCGTGTACTGGTACGGGAACCCTCCGAGCCGAATCCGGTCGATCCGGCGGCCGATGAAGCGTTCGATGGCATGCACGTGGGTCGCGTCCTCCGCAACCGTCAGCGTCAGGGCGTCGCCGCTCGCTTGCGCCCGCCCCGTCCGCCCAATCCGGTGCACGTAGTCCTCCGGGTGCTGCGGCACGTCGTAGTTGATCACATGACTCACCCCCTGAATGTCAAGGCCGCGCGCCGCGATGTCCGTCGCCACCAGCACCTCGTAACGCCCCGCCCGAAAACCCCGAAGCGCCTCCTCCCGCTCCGTTTGCGTCCGATTCGAATGCAGCACGGCCACCGCGTGCTGCGATCGCTTCAATACCTGCGATACCCGGTCCGCCCCGTGCTTCGTGCGGCAGAAGACAATCACGGAATCGTAGTTCAACCTCCGCAGAAGCTCGAGCAGCAAGTCCGTCTTCTGATTGGCCGCCACCGGGTAGAGAGCGTGCGACACGGTCTCCGCCGGCGACCGCCGCATTCCAATCTCGATCGTCACCGGATCCCGCATCGCCCACTGAATCAGTGTCTCGATCTCGGGCGGAATCGTGGCCGAAAACAACGAGGTGTGCCGCTGGCGCGGACACTTCTCAACAATCCGTCGCACATCCGGCAGGAAACCCATGTCCAGCATCCGGTCCGCCTCGTCGAGGACCACGTACTCGATCTGGTTGAGCCGGCAGTTGCCGCGCTGCAGATGATCCAACAGGCGCCCCGGCGTCGCCACCAGAACGTCCGTGCCCGACCGCAGAGCGCTGGTCTGCCCTCCGTACCCCACGCCGCCGTAAACCACCGACACCCGCACCCGCGTGAACCGCGCCAGATCCCGAAATGCCGTCTCGACTTGTGCCGCCAACTCCCGCGTCGGCTCCAACACCAGAACCCGCGGCACCGGTCGGCACTCGCCCAACCGCGTCAGGATCGGCAACGCAAACGCCGCGGTCTTCCCCGTCCCCGTCTGAGCGCTCCCAATCACGTCGCGCCCCTCGAGAATGAGCGGAATGGCCCGCAACTGAATGGGCGTCGGCTCCGTGTAGCCCATCGCGCGCACTCCTTCCAGCACCGGTTTCGAAAGACCCAATTGTGTGAACGGCATGCCGCGAGTTTAGCGAACCCGGCACCCCATACAAGACGCCTTTGAATACAAACTTGACACCGCAAGTCGGTTGGAATAGCTAAACCCGCTTCGGCGGTCCGGAGGATCGGTCAAGGGGCGGGTTCGCAAGGGCCCAGGGCGCTCCGGGGACACAACCCATCGCCAGGAAGATCATAACAGTCAACAACGAGCCGCATCACAGAGCCAGAGCAATCGTATGAAAAACAACACGCGTTCGATAAGTTGGATGGCCTTGGGCCTCGGCGCCCTGGCCGGTGGATTGGGCGCCGCCGTGGCCGCGGAAGGCGCAGACCCGGCCGGCTGGAAAGCCTCCGCCTTCCTCGGAGTGACCCTCACCCGCGGCAACAGCGAAACGATCATGGCCAACGCCAACGTCGTCGCCGACAAGAAATGGGACCGAAATGAAGTCGGCCTCGGCGCCAGCGCCACCTACGGCGAGAACGACGATGAGCGCAGCGCCGCCAACGCCGGCGCGTTCGCCCAATACAACCGGCTGTTCTCAGACCGGTTCTATGGCTATGCCCGCGCCGATATCCGCCACGATGATATCGCCAAGATCGACTACCGGCTCACGCTCAGCCCCGGCGCCGGCTATTACTTCGTCAAGAATCAGAAAATCTCGCTCAGCGGCGAGGTCGGCCCCGGCATCGTCTTCGAGCGCCTCGACGGCGACTCGCGCTCCTACTGGACCCTCCGCATGGGCGAGAAGTTCACCTGGCAGATCAACGAACGCTCACGCTTCTGGCAGATGCTCGATTTCTCCCCCAAGGTGGACGCCTGGGATGATTACGTCGTGACCGCCGAGGCCGGGATCGAGACCGACATCACCCAGCACCTCGGCCTCCGCCTCGTGGCCCAGGACAATTACCGCAGCGAGCCCGCCCCGGGCCGCGAGGAGAACGACTTCATCCTCATGGCCGGCCTCTCCTACAAGTTCTAGCGAGGCGCGCCTCAGACCCAGTCGAGTCCCCAGGCTCATAAAGACCCTGCGGGGAGGGACGGGCCGCCACAGGCCCCGTTCCCTCCCCGCTCCTTTTCCACACACCCTCACGGGCCGCCCAGAACCCGGCCCAGACCCCGCGTCGAGCGGATCGGACTCACCAGGGCCAGGTTCATCCGCTCCGGCCGGAAGAAATCCCGGGCCGCAGCACTCAAATCCGCCGGCGCCACCCGGGCCAGACGCCGCCTCACCGCCTGCGCACGAAACGGCGTCGCAAAACTCAGGACGTGCTCCCCGGCCGCCTGCATCTGGCTCTCCGTCCCCTCGAGCCCCAAATCAAGCTGGCCCAGCACATAGTCCCTGGCCTTTGCAAACTCCGCACGGCCCGGCGGACGCTCCGCCAAACGCCGTAACTCACCCACCATCAGGAGCAGCGTCCGCACCAGATTGCGATCGTCAAGCCCGGCCGAGATCACAAGATCCCCCGTGTCCTCGAAGAAACTGAGCGCGCTGTAGATCGAATAGGCCAGACCCAGATCCTCGCGCACGGTCTGGAAGAGACGCGAGCTCGTCGCCTCCCCAAGCACCACGTTCAGCAGGCGCAACGCAAACCGCCGATCGTCGTGCCTCGAACACGTGCGCACCCCAAGCGCGATCTGCGTTTGCTCCGTCTTGCGGGTGCACAGGAAAACGCCAGGCCGCCGCTGGACGATCCTAACCGGCTCGAACGACACCCGCGGTCCCGCCGGGAACCTCCGGGCCAACTCGGCCACCGCCCGGATCACCCGCGCCGGCCGAAACCGGCCGGCCACCGACACCACCGTCTGCGACGCCACGTAGTGCCGCCGATGATGGGCCACCAAATCCTCCCGCCGCAGACCGCCAACCGTCCGCGGCGTCCCCGTGAGCGACCGGCCCAGGGGCTGTCCCGGCCAGCTCAGGGCGTTCAGCAGCTCCTGCACATACTGCTGGGCCTGGTCGCGGTACATCGCGATCTCCTCGAGAATCACCGCCCGCTCCCGATCAAGGTCCTCCGGATCCAACCGGCTCTCGAGCACCATGTCGGCCAACACGTCCAGCAGCTCCTCAAACCGGTCGTGGCGCGCCTTCGCGTAAAAACACGTGTTCTCCTCGCTCGTGAAGGCGTTCAAATACCCGCCGATCCCCTCGACCGCCTGCGAGAGCTCCCGGGCGCTCCGACGCCGCGTCCCCTTGAACAGCATGTGCTCGATGAAATGGGAGACGCCGCTCAGCGGCGCCGGCTCAGCCCGCCCGCCCACCCCCACCCAAAACCCCAGGCTGACACTCGCCATGTGCGGCATCGGCACCAACGCCAGCCGCAGCCCGCCCGGAAACGTGACCAGGGAAGTCATGCGCCAGCCGGCCGCCCTCAGCAAAACGCCTTCGGCACCCCCTCCGGCGGACCCACCCGGCGGAGATAATCCAGCACCGTCTCGACCGCCTCCTCCGGCTCCTCGGTCAGCGTCACCAGCTCAACGTCCCCATCGCTGATGAACCCCGGAGCCTCGACCGACCGCTTCAGCCACCGCAGCAAACCGCTCCAATACGCCCGCCCAAACAGGATCAAGGGGAACCGCGGAATCCGCTGCGTCTGCACCAGCGTGATCACTTCAAAAAACTCGTCCAGCGTGCCAAAACCCCCAGGCATGAATACAAACGCAACGCTGTACTTCACGAAGCATACTTTCCGCGAAAAAAAGTAGTGAAAGTGCATCGGCACGTTCGCAAACCGGTTGCCCTTCTGCTCGAACGGCAGCTCGATGTTCAGTCCCACCGAGTGGGTCTTCCCCTCCGCCGCCCCCTTGTTCGCCGCCTCCATGATCCCTGGTCCGCCGCCCGTGATCACCGCCAGCCGATGCTTGCCAAACGCCCGAGCCAGCGCCTCCGTCTTCCGATAGTACGGATCCTCCGGCGGCGTCCGCGCCGACCCGAAAACCGTCACCGCCGGCCCCAGCCTCGCCAGCGTCTCGAACGAATCCACGAATTCCGCCATGATCCGAAATATCCTCCAGGGATCCTCCTTCACAAAGCCATACCCATGCTCGTTCATGCGAGGAACATTAGGCAGGCCGAACCGTCGAGACAAGCCCCGCCGCACCCGCCCGTAATGGAACCGTTGACGATTGTCAGAACTGACCCCTCCGCGATCATCGGTCTGAGGGGCGCAACGAACGTGCTCGTAATTACGA
>Ga0116144_10000708_pt1 | contig 43771 bp, 36 predicted proteins | sample AD_UKC035_MetaG_FD_89746 | JGI IMG/M metagenome (GOLD analysis project Ga0116144, IMG submission 89746) | Active sludge microbial communities of municipal wastewater-treating anaerobic digesters from USA - AD_UKC035_MetaG | ecosystem: Engineered > Bioreactor > Anaerobic > Digestate | place: USA...
CATGGGCAGGGAAACCGCCCGCCCCCGCGAGAAAATCCTCACGCCGGCTCAGTCCGCGGACCAGGTCCGGCTGCAGGCCCGCACACTCAACCGCGAAGTATTCTGGGTGCTGATGCTGAACATCCGCAATGAATTGAAGGGCCCCCCGGTGGAAGTTTCGCGCGGGCTCCTGGATGCCAGTCTGGTCCATGCGCGGGACGTTTTCAAGCAGGCCATCCAGTCAGGCAGTCAGGCGGTGGTCCTGCTCCACAACCATCCGTCGGGAGATCCTTCTCCGTCGAAGGAGGACGTGGCGCTTACCCGCCAGCTTGTGGAGGCCGGAAAAATCATTGGCATCCGTGTGCTGGACCATGTTATTGTCGGCCACAGAAAAACCGAGACGGAGCAGGATTATATCAGCCTGCGCGAGACCGGACTGGTCGAGTTTGAGAGGGACTGATGGCATCTTCTGATATTCATATGACGGCTGTTGTTGAACCGGGCGCGGAACTGGCCGCCGGAGTCAGTGTCGGGCCGTTTGCCTATGTCCGGGCCGGGTCGAAAATCGGGCCGGGCACGGAGATCGGCCCGCATGCCGTGATTCATGAATTCACGGAAATCGGAGAAAACTGCCGGATTCATGCGCACGCTGTGCTGGGCGATCTGCCGCAGGATCTGGGATTCAAGGGCGTGAAGAGTTTTGTTCGCATAGGCAGCAGCTGCACCATTCGCGAAGGAGTAACAGTCCACCGGGGGACCATGGAGGGGTCAGCCACGGTGATGGGCGACAACTGCTATCTGATGGCCTATTCCCATCTGGCGCACAATGTCCGCCTCGGGAGCAGGGTGATTCTGGCCAACAACGTCCTGCTGGCCGGGCATGTGGAGGTTGGGGACGGCGTGTTTATCGGCGGCAGCGCAGCGGTTCACCAGTTCTGCCGGATCGGGCGGCTGGCCATGGTGGGGGGGCTTTCGGCGGTAAGCAAGGACATCCCGCCTTTCTGCACACACGCCAGCGGCGCGTTCAACTCCATCGCCGGTTTGAACGTGGTGGGACTTCGTCGCAACGGGTTTGACGGGACCGCCCGCGCCGAAATCCGAAGCGCGTTCAAGACGCTTTATGCTTCCGGACTCAATGTTTCGCAGGCAGTGGAGAAGATACGCGCCGCATATTCATCTTCCGCCGTCCTTGAGATGTGCGAGTTCATAGCGAACTCCAAGCGGGGCATTTGCGCGTTTCGGGGCTCCCTGAGGGATGCTGCGGCGGAATGAACATCTGTTTGCGGAAAAAGAAATTCAACTTTTCTGCAAGTAGTGTTGACGCTGGCAGTTGGGATTTCTATACTGCATCTGTTTGATTTGTAATCGGCAGAATCCGGCACAGCAGTCCGCCGGACGAACGAGGCAGATTGATATGAAGAAGACACAACTTATTCTTGCCGCATGTCTGGCCGCCCTGCTGGGGTTTATTTCTCAAACCGCCTCTGCGCAGGCCGGCGCTCAGGATGTCGCCCGGATCAGAAAAGTCAGCGGGAGCAAGGTCAAGACTCCGGACTTCAAGGTTTCCGGGTTCAACACCTCCGGCGCGGCCAAAGACTGGTTTGCCGTGATGGTCGAATATGATACCGCTCCTGAATGGACAGAACAGCTGGATTTCACTTTTTATGTTGTGCTGCAGGGCAAGGATCCCAGATATCAGCTGCTGCGGGGCACCGTGTCCTGCGTGAATGTTCCGCGTGGAAGCCGTCACAAGGAAGTGATGTATCTGCATCCCTCTACTCTGGGGCGGTATGGAACGGTGTACCGCGCAGGTGTGGAAATCAAGCACAAGGGGGTTTCGGTCGCCGTGGAAAGCTCCGACCAGGGGAAAGGCCGCTGGTGGGAAGACCCGAACCTGCTGCCCGGGATCCGGGACGGGCTGGTGCTCAACCGTCTGCAGACGCCCTTTGCTTTTCTGCAGTACGATGAATACGAGGCCATCAATCCGGCACCGGCAAAGTAAATCCTTCGGGTAACAACAATATGCTCAACAAAGACCGTATACTTGCACTCGACATCGGCGCCAGCAGCCTCAAGATGGCTGAATTTGTCGCGCTAAAGTCCGGGGGCCTTGAACTGATCAACTTCAGCTGTGAATCACTGGGAGTGGATTCCCAGAGTGATGTCGATCGGGGCGCATTCATCGTGCAGGCCGTCCGGCGCATGATGCGCGAAACCGGCATAAAGCCCGGGCCTGCGCTGGTGTCTGTTGCGGGCCAGTCGGTCTTCTCGCGTTATGTGAAGCTTCCTCCTGTGGATTCGGAGAGGATCTATCAGATCATTCTCTACGAGGCACAGCAAAATGTGCCGTTTCCCATTGATGAGGTGGTTTGGGACTACCAGCTCATCGGCGGCGCGACCGGCGAAGTGGATGTGCTGCTGGCCGCCATCAAGGCGGAGATGATCGAAAAGATGACGGATTCGGTCGGCGAAGCCGGGCTTGACCCGGATCTGGTGGATGTGGCGCCGATGGCGCTCTACAACACGGTCCGGTACAATTATGATGATCTGGCCGGCTGCACTCTGGTGGTGGACATCGGTGCCCGCTCGACGGACCTGATATTCATCGAAGAGGGGCGCATCTTTACACGCAGTCTTCCGGTGGCTGGCAACACGATCACTCAGCACATCATGCGCGAGTTCAACATGAATTACGCGGACGCCGAAGATCTGAAGCGAGCCCACGCCTTTGTGGCCTTCGGCGGGGCTTATGAGGGTCCGGCCAGCGAAGTGGCGGACAAGGTGTCGAAGAGCGTGCGTTCCATCATGACGCGCATGCATGCGGAAATCAACCGCTCGATCAATTTCTACCGCAGTCAGCAGGGTGGGGGAAAGCCGGAGCTGATCCTCCTGACCGGCGGCACTTCCGTGATTCCCTATACGGATACTTTCCTTAAGGAGAAGCTCAAGGTTGAAGTGGATTATCTGAATCCCTTCAGGAATGTGGCGGTGGGGGCCAGTATCTCGGCTGAGGAAATCGGGAAATCCGCGCACCTGATGGGCGAGCTTGTTGGTCTGGGCCTCCGCAAAGTCCTTTCCTGCCCGATTGAACTGAACCTGATGCCCAAGAAAGTCCTCAAGGAAAAAGAGCTTCGCAAAAAAAGGCCTTATTTCATCGGCGCTGGCGTCGCGGCGGTTCTGGCCATGATGGCCGTCACCGGCTATATCGCGCGGGTCAAATCCTATGCGGCATCGCAGCTCGCGGATATCTCGGCCCGGGTTGACGACCTTGCGGCCATCGAATCCCAGCTTTCAGCCGAAGAGCAGAGAATTGGCGATATCTCCGGGAAAATGGATGAGATTTACGGGTTGATGAACCAGAGAAGCCTCTGGATCCGCATGATGAGCCAGATTCACTCCGCCCTTCCATCCGGCATGTGGATTGCTTCCATCGTGCCGGTTGTCGACAGCGGCCCGGCCGCTCCGGCAGGGCAGCCCAAAGCGCCGGGCGTTGTTACGGCTCTCGCGGTCAAGGGCCGGGGATACCTGGATGTGGTCCGGTCGGCCACTCCCATCCTGGAGTTCCGGGACAACCTTCGCAAGCTCGATTTTGTTTCGGAGGAAACCGAGATTCAGCGGCAGCCCGCTCCAGGGGCAGATGATTTCGCCCGCGAGTTCGAAATCAAAATTGTGCTGCAGGAGGGCCTGCCGTTATGAACTTGCGCAAGGATAAACTGGGACTGATCATTGGGGCGGCCGTTATTGCAGTGGTAGCCATTGTGCTGGCCGCGGTCCTCATCAAAGTCTGGCAGGGCTACAGCACCGTGAAGTCGGATCTGGACGGGAAGAAAGCTCGCCTGACGCAGCTGCAGCGGCGTGATCCCTATCCATCCAGAGAAAATGTCGAGCGCATTGCTGAAAACGCAAATCTAATGGAGCAGCGGTTTGAAGCGCTGATGGGCGACCTCCTGCAGGGACAAATCGAACCGAAGCCCATGGAGCGCGCGGAATTCCCGCCGCTGCTGGAGCGCTCTGTGCGCCGCCTGCGTTCGGCCGCCGAGGAAGCGAAGGTGACGCTGCCCGCCGGTTTCTCCATGGGGTTTGACCGTTACCTGAAGGGAGAACTTCCGCAGAACACGAATGAGATCAGCCGGCTCATTGTTCAGCTTCAGGAGGCAGAGAAAGTGCTGGGGCTGGTGTTCTCTGTCGGGCTGGGGGAGATTGTATCCTTCAACCGGGAGCTGTTCGAAGGCACGGCATCTGCGGCCGCGGAAATTGATGCGTCTGACCCCCGCGCGGCCCGCCGGGCCAGGCGGGCGGCACGAACAGAAGATGCTGCAGAGGCTTCCGGTCCGGTTGCCTTGAAAAAGCAGAGTGAGCTTTATTCTTCCGAGCACTTCGTTCTGGAAGTCCGGGGGCGCGAGGAGGCCATTTGGAGATTTCTGAATGAAATGGCCCGCAATGACATGAAAATCGTGGTCACCAGCATTCAGCTGAGCAGTGATCAGCCTGATATCAAACGGGCTGTCGAAGCGATCAAACAGGCCTCCAAAACGGCCGCCGATCTTGCCGCGCGGGGTGCCATGTCGGGCCAGTCTCAGAGAACAGGCATGTTCCAGCAGGGCCGCGTGCCGACGCTCGCCGGAACGGCTGCGCCCGCCATTGTGCCCGGCGCAGAAGAACGGGTGGTTGCAGGCCGTGAACCGGTCACGGCAAAAATCGAATTTGATGTCTACAGGTTCAAAACCCAGACCCCAACCCAGGAGACGGCGGAGTGAGTGCGGCCCCTAGAGAAAAAACAAGCTGGTTGGCCACTTCCTATGAGAAGCTGATCCTCGATGTGGCGCTCATTGTGCTTGCAGCTCTTTGCATACTGCTGGCGCTGAATTTGATCGGCGGCGATGCGGCTTCGTCGGTTCGCGGCTCCGGCGTGGCGCAGCAGGAGGGCATTACCGCGACGGAACTCGATCCCGCCGTCTGGGTGGAAAAGGACGCCGCGATGCGGAGTCCTTTCCAGATGACGATTCAGTCCAACCTGATGCTGGTCAGCCAGCTCAGGGTTTACTGCGTCAATCCCGCCTGCGAAAAACCGATTGCCTTCAACGCCGCCAAATGTCCATTCTGCCAGGCCGCGCAGCCCAGCCGTGAAGACATTGCGGGCATGGACTATGACGGGGACGGGATGCCCGACCAGTTCGAGAAGAAGTTCGGACTCAATCCCTATGATCCCGGCGATTCCGCACTGGACTTGGACGGCGACGGGTTTTCAAATGTGGAGGAGTTCCAGAACAAGACGGATCCCACCGATCCGGAGGACCACCCGTCTCCGGCGGCCAAGCTCCGCATGGTTCGCATGGTCGTGAAGCCGTTTTTCCTCCGGTTCCAGGGCGTGAGCGAGCTGGCAACAGGCAAGAGTTTCCTGTTGAACCTGCGCAGCGCGGATAAGAGCCACTTTGCCAAGTTGGGCGCCGTGGTTGAGGGGTACAAGGTCGCGGCCTATGATGAGGCTACTTCAATCCTAACGCTGGAAAAAGACGGCAAGTCGCTTCAGCTCAAGAAAAATGAGCCCATCACCGCGAAGGAATTCATAGCCGCGCTGGTGTCTCTGCTCGACGGCCGTCAGTATCAGGTGCGGGTGAATGACGCCATTGATGTCAAGGGACGCCCGCATAAAGTCATTGACATCAACCCTTCACACGTCTTAATAGAGGACGAACAAACGCAGAAGCAGATACAGGTTCCTCCGCTGACGGAAGAGGAACGCATGATTTTGCGCGGAATATCGGAGCCCTCGGCGATGCAGGCAGAACCGGGCGCAGTGGAAAGTGCGGCAGCGCAGTTCCCTCCGCCGGCTGAACCGTGAGGTTTCGGGGCGACCGGTTCCGCCGGCTGAAAGAGACCGGCAGGAATGAGGAAAAGTTTTGTTGGAATTTATAAAGCTGAATCAGACATATCCAGAAGGAGAATATCTATGAAATTGGCCAGAGCCATTGTAGCCATCATGCTTTGTATGTGGCTGAATCCCGCAGTGCAAGTGTCAGGTCAGGACGACCTCAATATAGATATGCTTCTGGAAGATCTGACGGGAGATCCCTCCGTCGCTCCTGCCGTTGTGGCGGAAGATGCCGCGGCCGAACTTCCTGCCGATGAAGAGGTGACGGCAGAAGATGAATTTCCTATGGGAGAGGAATCTCCTGCTGTTGAAGAGGCGGCTGCAGAAGAGATGCCTTCGTTCGAGTCAGAGGACCTGCCGGCCATGGATGAGCCCATGGACACCCCCGAAATGGTTGTGACAGACGATGTGGACCTGGACGCTTTTCTTTCTGAAGAACCCGTGATGGATATCCCGGAAGAACTGCCCGCTGAAGAAGCAGCGCCTGTGCAGGACGACCTGATGTTTGAAGCCCCCGTCGAGGAAGACGTGGTTCCCTCTGTCGAAATGGAACTGGAGCCTGTTTTTGAGGAAGAGGAAGCCTCGGCTGTCGAGGATTTGTTTTCCTCCATGGGAGAGGAACCCCTACCAGACGAGACCATGGATATGCCGGTCGAGGAAGAAGTCATGACCGATGAGGTTGACGCAGAAGCCATGCCGGAAGAAAAGGCTCCGTCCGATGAGCCGGTCGTTGACAAGAAAACGGCAAAGCTTCGTGCACAGCAGGAAGAAGTTCGGCGCCAGGCCGATGAAACCAGCGCTCTGCAGGCGATCGATTCCGGATTCAAGGCCCTGGACCAGAGCGATTTCGCGGCCGCCGTGAAATATTTTGAGGATGCCCTGAGCAAGCTCCCTCCGCGTCCGGCCACACAGCAGAACAGGGACCACGCCGTATGGGGTCTCGTTGAGGCCAGCTATCGGGATGCCCGCAACATGGCCAGGGACCCTGCACGGCTGGAAGCCGCCATGAAGAGTGTCGAGCGGGCGCTGAAACTTGATCCTTCTCATGGGCCGTCCGCACGACTCAAGACCCGTCTTGCACGGGATATCGAGCGTCAGGCTGCAATTGCCGCCCGTCCCGTTCCTCTTGAGGATCGCCCGGTTGTCATTGAGAAAAAGAAAACAGCAGAAGAGCTCGTTGCAGAGGGCCGGCAGTATTTTGACATGGGCGACTATAAATCCGCAGAAGCACTCTTTGACCAGGTTCTGGTCGTTGACGAGTTCAACACCGACGCCATGCGGTATCTCCGCCGCATCGAAGAGCACTGGTATCGTGTAAGCACATTGGAGCGCAAAGCCACAGTCGCTGAGTCCATGCGCAAGGTGCGTGAAAAATGGAATCCGCCCACAGGAGAGGTCGAACTTCCGGAAACCGTTGTGAAGCAGGAATCCATCGACACCAAAACCACGACGGAAAAACTCCGCGAAAAGATGTCCTCCATCATGATTCCATCCATTGAATTCCGCCAGGCCAACATTCGGGATGTGGTCAACTTCCTGGTGGACGCCAGTCTGGCGGGCGATCCCGAGGGCGTTGGGGTCAACATCATCCTTAATTTGAACCAGCCCGGCGAGGCGGCGCCCGCCCCGGCGCCGGCTCCTGCAGCGCCGGCAGATCCGTTTGCTGATTTCCCCGGTTTTGACACCGGTATGATGGAACAGCCTTCAGACTTTGGCGGCGGCGGTGGCGGTTCTTCCATCCCGACCATCACGCTCAATCTGCGCCGCATCTCTCTGATTGACGCTCTGAAAATCATCACCGAGGTTTCCAACCTGCGCTATCGCATTGATGGGAACGTGGTCATTATCACCCCGGCCGGTGTGGCCACGGGCGTGATTATTACCCGCATGTATCCGGTGCAGCCGTCCATCATTGACGTGATCGTTGAGCGGGGTTCTGAACAGACCGAAAAGACCGGTGAGTTTGTCGAAATGACCGGGTCGAGCGTGACCATGACCCGTGGCGATGTGAAAAAATTCTTCACTGATGCGGGAGTTCCGTTCCCGACCGGTACATCCATCACCTATAATCCCAGCATCAGCCAGATGATTGTGGCCAACACGGCTGAAAACCTTGAAATCTTCGAGCGCATTCTCGCACAGCTGAATGTCATTCCGAGCCAGGTTGAGATCGAAGCCCGTTTTGTGGAGATCGGCCAGAACGATCTTGAGGAACTGGGCCTTGAGTGGATCCTTACCGACAACTATGAAATCGCGCGCAAAAAAGGCAATGCGCCTATCGCAGGGCAGGAACGCATCCAGGCTGATGCGAATCCGAGCGGCCTGACTCAGGGGCTGCGTTTCTTCGGGTTTGACGGCAATACCGGCGCGATGGCTCCGGCGTCGGCCATCACGCGGGGAACCAGCACCGCCATGGGAAATATCCTGTCCTTCTCCAGTGTGCTTACCAATCCGGAACTGCAGATGGTTATCCACGCTCTTCAGCAGAAGGGCGGAAGCGACCTGCTGTCAGCACCGCGCATTACGACCCGCAGCGGCGTCAATGCCCAGATTCAGGTGGTGCAGGAGATTATATATCCCACCGTGTTTGAAAGTGAAGTGATCACGATTGACCGCGAAGTGGCCGGTGGTGGAACCATTCAGGAACGCCTTGTCACCGTGACCCCGGGTTCGTTTGAAACCCGTGAAACCGGCGTGATTCTGAATGTGACCCCGACTGTGGGACCGGATGGCTACACTATCGATCTGACGCTGGTCCCGGAAGTATCCGAACTGGTGGACTGGATTCAGTACGGATCAGTCATTGATCGCGACGAGGATGGAAATCCCATTGGCTATAATATCCCGCAGCCGGTCTTCAGCAGCCGCAATGTGACAACCAGTATTGTGGTCTGGGACGGCGCCACGGTCGTTATGGGCGGCCTGATCCGTGAGGAAATGGTTACCATGGAAGACAAGATCCCGGTGCTGGGTGATATCCCGCTGCTGGGCGCGCTGTTCCGCAGCAAGGGCGAAATGAGCCAGAAGCGCAATCTGCTCATATTTGTGACGGCCCGGCTTGTTGATCCCGCCGGGAAACCGATTCATAAGGCCGATATGATGGCTATGCCCGGTGGCTCCACCGCGGTTGATGAAACCGCGATGAAGTAGAATCCGGCTGGCCGGAAACCTTTGATTTCACAGCGCGGGATGTCTGCATGATGCCTTCCTCGTGCAGTCAGGGGTCGTAGTACAGCAAATCATGACAAACGCGAAAAGCCTTCTTCTTCTCGATGGTCTCGCCATGGCCTATCGGGGTTTCTACGCCATCCCGGATTTGACGACGAAGGATGGCCGCCACACCAATGCTCTTATGGGCTTCATTCGCATGATGCTGCAGCTGAAGTCGGCCTGGAAACCCACTCACTGGGCCGCTGCTTTTGACGGCGGCCGTCCTGAGGAGCGCATGGCGGCGCTTGAAACCTATAAAGCCCAGCGTGCGCCCATGCCGGATCCTCTTAAAGAGCAAATCCCCTATATCAACGAATACCTGGAAGCAGCCGGAGTGCCCTCATTCCGGCTTGACCGGCAGGAGGCGGATGACGTCATGGCAACCCTCGCAGTCCGCGCCGCCGAAGAGGGGGCCTCGGTCTATATGGCCACCAGCGACAAGGATATGTATCAGATCGTGAGTGACCGCATATGTGTGGTCTCGCCCGCAAAGGAGATGGTTTGCATGGGGCCGGAGGAGGTTGTGACGAAAACCGGAGTCAGGCCCGATCAGATGGTTGATTATCAGGCGCTGATTGGAGATGCGGTGGACAATATCAACGGACTGCCGGGTGTAGGCCCCAAAACGGCGGCGAAATGGCTCAAGGAATACGGCACACTGGATGAAATTCTAAAACATGCCGCCGAAATCCAGCCGGCCCGCTTCCGCGGTGTGCTGGCTCAGCACGAGCCGACAGTTCGGCGGAACACAGGCCTGATGAAGCTGCGGACCGATTTGAATGTTTCGCTGAACTGGGAGGATTTAGCCGTCCGGGAGGGGGATCGTTCGCGCCTTGTGTCATTTTTCAGCAAGTATGAGTTGCACAGCCTCTCCCGCATGGTGCAGGGAGAACTCGGATTGTAGATCCGTCGGGCGCGCACGCTGTGCGCGCCGATATGAGCGGCTTGCAGAATCGCCGTCATGCTTTCAATGCAATGAAATTGAAGTACAGAAATATTCTCTTTGTTCTGGGACTTGTTGTTCTTTATGCCCTTGGGGTCGGGATTCGTCGCGAGGTGCTTCAGGCTCAGTACAGGGCCCTGGGCGAATCTCCCGCCTTCACGCTGGAAAGCGCGCTGCATTTTCGCATGATCCAGACGGCCATGGCCGGTCGTCTGCCTGAGATGGACTTCTCTGTTGAATATCCTTCCGGGGTGAATGTCCGGCGGACCTATTCGATTGGTTCAGAATATTTTTACGCCCTCACGGCCCGCTGCTGGCCCTCGAGAATGCCATTGGCTGAACGCATTCGGTGGATGGAGGTGCTCTGGTTCTGTCTCGGAATTCCGCTGATGGTCCTCTGGATCCGGCAGGCGGCCTCTTCTTCGGCTGCGGGATGGATTTCGGGATTTTTCTATGCGGTGGCAATTTCCAGTGTGATCCGCTCCACGGGCCAGGAGATATCCAGGGAGAATTTTGCGCTGCCTTTTCTGATTGCCCATCTGGCATTTTCGGCGCGGGCTGTCTGCGGCTTCCCCCGCGCAAGATTGTGGGCCTTTTCCTCGGCGCTGTGTTTGAGTCTGGCGGCGGTCAACTGGGACCTTGTCCAGTTCTATGTGTTCCTGTGGGCTGTGGCCGGCGCGGTGAGACTGCTGAAGGGCGGGTTTGTGTCCCGTCCGGCCTTTCGTGAACTTTGGCTTTTCGAATGGACGGCATTGATGTTCTTCAGCCTGCTGAATCCGTATATGCGGGCTCATGGCTGGATGATTTCTCCGCCGATGCTCCTGGCCTGCGGCGTGACGGCTGCCTGCATTCTTGAACAGAGACCGGGCGTGCATCTGTTGCGCCGGCATTATCTGCTCCTGCTCGCATTGCCCTTGCTTCTGGGGATTGTGATTCATACAGCCGTCTCCGGGAGCTATGCGCACTTTGGGGAACTGCTCTGGGCGAAGATTCGCTTTCTCAACCACAAACCGGCTGATCCGTCGCTGTTAAGCTTCAGCCAGCGCATCATGTGGGTGCCTGCACTGCATTCCACAACCTGGGCCCAGGCCCGGCTGCTCTTTCCCGGCTTGTTGGGATTGACTTTGGGCGCATTTTGTGTATGCTGTTTTTATCAATTGAGACGTGCGCAATCTGAGTTGTTTCAGTTCGTTTTCTTCTATGGCGCTTCGTTAATCACATTCTGGTTCTTTTTCAGATTTCATGTTTATCTGGCCGTTTTTGCGTCGGCGCTGCCTGGGGTGCTGTACGGAAAGCTGAAGGAGCGAACCCCGGCACTGCGATGGGCGTTTGTCCTGCTCGCGGGATGTGTCGGGGTGGTTGAAGCCCGGAACACTCTGGCTCAGCCGGAGCAGTGGGGGCGGACCAATGTATATTACCGCGAACTTGATGAACTGACAGAGTGGTTCGCGAAAAACGGCGAACAGAAGCCGGTGGCGGCGAATTTTGGAGTGAGCGCCTCGATTCTGGCGTATGGCGGGTCGCCCATCGTGCTGCACCCGAAATTTGAGGGAGTGGAAATCCGCCGGCGTGTTGAGCGCTATGGGGAAGCTCTCTTCAAGGGCGACGAGTCGGAATTCCGCGCCTGGGCCGGTCAGTACGGGGCTGAGTGGTATGTGCATGCGCTGGGCGAGTTTTCGTCGAGATCGCCCGAACTGCAGATGCGCTACTTTGTGAATGCGCTGAATCCGCCTGCGGAGGCGGCCGCGCGTATGTTTGAATTCCGTCCCGAAGAGGGGCGCTGGTTCAGATATCGCTGGGGGAACCGGAAATACAGGGTCTTTGAGATTATTTCGGAAGCGGATGAAGAGATGGCGGCCCGCTCGGCGGCCCGCGCGGAAGAGGAACTGCAGCATGGAAATCTCGACAATGCCGAATATTATGCGGTGGAGGCGCTGAAGGCTGATGACCGGCATACGGGCGCCATGAATGTGCTGAAACATGTGGGAGTCCTGCGGGAGCAGAATTTCATGAGCGGGCATTTATGACCAGGATTGCGGCCAGAAGCCCGGTGCTCCTTGGGCTCACCGGAGGAATCGGATGCGGAAAATCCGCTGCAGGCGCGGCGCTGGAGAGCTTGAACGTGGCCGTGATGGACGCCGATATTGAGGCGCATCGGCTCATGCGCCGGGGAATGCCCGTCTATGACGAGGTTGTGCAGGCATTCGGTCCCGCAATCGTCGGGACATCCGGGGAAATTGACCGCGGCAGACTGGCGGAAATTGTGTTTCGGGACCGGGCCCGCCTTGAACTCCTGAACACGCTGGTTCATCCGGCGGTGCGTGAGTGCTGGCGGCAGTGGACGGCCGCGCGTTTCGAGGAAGGTCGCGATGCGGCGGTCATTATTCCGCTGCTGTACGAGGTCGGCGAGACCGCCGGGTGGGATGCGGTCATATGTGTGGCGGCATCCGAAGCCCTTGTGCGCGCCCGGCTCCGTGAACGGGGCATGAGCGAGCAGCAGATGACTGAGAGAATAGGGGCACAAATGCCGCTGGATGAAAAATGCCGGCGCGCAGATTATGTAATTTGGAACAACGGAAGCCTGAAAGAGCTGAAAGAAAGCATTTCAGTTGTTTACAGGGAAATTATCAGCAAAAGGGAACGGTCGTTATGACAGACAGAGAAAACACCAGGACATCGGGCGATCAGGAAAAGGGTTCGAAGAAAAAGCATGCGAGGAGGGGCCCCGGCCGCAGAAAGGCCGAAACATTCGAGCCGGCCCCCGCTGAAACACCCGTTGAGACCCCTGTTTCACAGGAGGCCGTGCCGACCGCCGAGGCCGCGCCCGGCGGCAGCGCAGAGCGAGAGCCGGCGGCTGTGCAGAAATCCCCGACCGACCGCAGGGGCATGACGCTTTATCTCTATGAAATGCAGCGTCAGACGGTTCCCGAACTGCTTGCACTGGCCGATGAACTGAAGCTCGAAAGTCTTGGCGCTCTTCGCAAACACGAGCTGACCTTCGAAATCCTGAAGGCCCACGCCCGCTGCGGCGGCAATGTCATAGGCAAGGGTATTCTGGAAATTCTGCCCGACAACTTCGGCTTTCTCCGCTCTCCGATCTATAATTATCTGCCCTGTCCGGAAGACATTTATGTCTCTCCGTCGCAGATCCGCCGCTTCGGCCTGCGGACGGGCGACCTGGTGCTGGGCGAAATCCGTCCGCCCAAGGACAAAGAGCGCTTTTTCGCGATGTTGAAGGTTGAGAAAATCAACAACGATGATCCTGAAAAAACCCGCCGTGTGGTGCCCTTTGAAAACCTGACCCCGCTGTTCCCGGACGAGCGTCTGGTACTGGAGGTGGATCCCGCTGAAATATCCATGCGGGTCATGGATTTGATGACCCCCGTAGGCAAGGGGCAGCGCGGCCTGATTGTGGCTCCCCCGCGCACCGGCAAGACCGTCCTGATGCAGAAAATGGCCAACAGCATTTCAAAGAACAATCCTGAAGTGAAGCTTGTCATTCTGCTGATTGACGAGCGCCCGGAGGAAGTGACGGACATGATCCGCAACACCAAGGCCGAAGTGCTCAGCTCGACCTTTGATGAACCGCCCGAGAGGCATGTGCAGGTCGCGGAGATCGTGATTGAAATGGCCAAGCGCATGGTGGAATGCGGGAAAGATGTCGTGATCCTGCTCGACAGCATCACGCGGCTGGCGAGGGCGTACAACACCCTTCAGCCCCACAGCGGGAAAATCCTGTCCGGCGGTGTGGACGCAAACGCCCTGCACAAGCCCAAGCGCTTCTTCGGCGCGGCGCGAAACATCGAAAACGGCGGAAGCCTGACCATCATTGCCACGGCTCTGGTGGATACCGGAAGCCGAATGGACGAAGTGATTTTTGAGGAATTCAAGGGCACGGGCAATATGGAGCTTGGGCTGGACCGCAATCTCGTTGACAAGCGCATCTTCCCGTCCATCAACGTGGAGAAATCCGGCACACGCAAGGAGGAACTCCTGCTGCACGAAGATGAACTGGCCAAGATTTGGATTCTTCGCAAGGCGCTCAATGGCGTGCCGGCTGTAGAGGCCATGGAACTGCTGATTGGCCGTCTGAAGAAAACGCGCAGCAATGCCGAGTTTCTGATTACGCTGCAGGGCTGACGGAATGCCGGCAGCGTATCCGAGGATACTGCGGCGGGAAGGGGGACGGCACCCGAAAAATCTGTATGCCGCCCTGCTTGCAGTCTGCGCATCCTCGCTGCTGCACGCGCTCCTGATCAGGCACTGTCCGAGTTTCGTTCTGGGGCGCGCGTCGGATCTGGCGCTGCTGAAGAGGGCCCATGCGGTCGTGCTGGACAAGGTCCTTCCGGATTATCGGCCTGAACAGCTGCAGATGGAAAGACCCGTTCGTCCCGAGGATCCCGGCCGCTGGGCTGAAGACATCATGGAGAAAACCGCGCTTTCGCCTCTGCGGCCGGCTGAAACAGCGCCGTCGGCCTGGACGCATGAGCCGAAAGCGCCTGTTCAATCGGCGGCTCCCGCCTCCGAATGGGATGCGCGGCAGCAGGTGGTGTCCATAGAGGAGCGAATTTACGCCGATGAGGTCAGTGCGCTTCCGCGGCGCTTTGCCGACGATGTACCGCGATCATACGATGCGGCGGACATGCGGCTTCAGACTCCGGAAGAAATCCCGGCTGCGGCTTCACTGCCGCCGGGCGGCGGATATGCGGCAGACGTGGCGCTGCCGGTTATTTTTCCGGCCGCAGGAATCGGAACAGGGGATGAGATGCATTCTGTCCCGGCCGGTTTAAGCGGCAGCCTGCTGGAAGAGGCTCCGGGGGAAATATCCGAAATGGAACCGGTTGAAGATCTTCTGGCTCTCAATATCTCCGTATTCAGGCCGCGCGACGAGGAGTGGCTCTATTTCCAGATCGGGATCGGGCAGCAGTCCGCCGACGCCCTTCCGGTTCTCTCCAAACAGCTGGTTTTCCTTCAAGACTGTTCTGAAAGCATGACGGCAGAAAAAGTGGAGCAGTGCAAAGAGGGGCTGATGCAGTGCGTCAACCGGCTCGCGGAGCGCGATGAATTCAACATCATGGCGTTTCGAGAGGACACGGCGGCATGCTATCCCGCGCCAGTGGCGGTGACCCCCCTGTCGCAGGCCCGCGCGCGCTGGTTTATCAATGATATGCAGTCGCGCGGAAACACGGATGTGTACGCTCCGCTGCGGCAGGTGCTGGCGCAAAGCGTGGATGCGACCAATCCTGTTGTGGCTGTGCTTATTACCGATGGACGGCCCACCAGCGGGATGCTGGACACATCTGAAATCATAGACCGTTTCACGCAGTCCAATCAGGGGCGTGTGTCCGTTTTTACCGTGGGCGGCGGGCAGAGAGTGAACCGCATGCTGCTTGATTTTCTGAGTTACAAGAACCGCGGGGATGCGCATGTTGTCATGGAACCGCAGAAGATTCCTGAAACCATGACGGAACTGCTTCGCGAAATATCGCGACCGGTCCTTACCGGGCTGGATTACCAGTGCGCCCCTCTGGATGAAGGGGATATCTATCCTTCCTCGCTGACGCACCTTTATCTGGATCGGCCGCTCATGCTGTATGGCCGGTGTCATCCGGATACAGAAGATGTGTTGCTGCAGATCACGGGGACCGCCCTCGGGCACGGTTATGACATGATCTTTCCGCTTCGGTGGGATGGGGCAGGGGATGGGGGCTCTGCATTACGGTCCCAGTGGGTATGGCATCGCATCTATGATCTGATGGGCCGCTACATTCGCGACGGGAACCAGGATGTGCTGGAGGAAATGCAGAGCTGGGCTTCCCGCTATGGCCTTGTGATTCCTTACACCTTCACCAGCGAAGAAGAACGGACTTACTAAGGACAATTCCCCAAAGATGGATGACAACGATACATCCAGACTTCTCCCCCTGAGGTGGATGTTTCGCACTCCGTTGCGGGCCGCAGGAATTGCCTTTTCAACCTCTAATTAAAACGGGAAGCCGATTAATGACTTCCGTAACAGTTAACGCTTGATCATACTATAACTTGAGAATAAAGATTAAGCTTTCTCAGATTATGATCAAAACCCGGCTAATCATGCATGCAAATACTAGAAAGTCGTGTACAAGTGTTGAATCCTACTGGAACCGGAATTTAGATCCATGGAATCAGCAGATGGGGCGCCCCTCAGATATTGATGCCCGGTGGGAGAAAGCATATAGGAATTGCCTGAAGCCGGATGTGCGGGCTGCGTTGAGCGGTCTGGGGGAGCTGCAGGGGATGCGGGGCCTGGTGCTGGCCTCCGGTCTCGGATGCGAATGTGTTCATTTGGCCCGTCGCGGTGCAACAATCACCGGCGTCGATATTGCCGGAGAAAGAACTGAACTTGCGCGGGAACTGGTTCGCCGTCATGCCCCCGAGGTGGCCATCCGCTTCGTAACAGCCGATGCGGAATGCCTGCCGTTTGACGATGCATCCTTCAATTTCATATTCAGCAGGGATGTTCTGATGTACGGGGACTGGAGGAAAATGATGGTCGAATGTGCGCGCGTTCTGCAGCGCGGAGGTCGCGCGGTGTTCATGGAGGCGCTTGCGGACCATCCTGCGGTCAAACTGTACCGTCGCTTGGGATCGGACGGTGCACAGCGAGGGTTCACCCGCTATTTGGAATACGGTGAGATGGGGGCGTTGTCTTCAACCATGAGGATTGTGCATATCAAGGCGTTTTATTTTCTGTCGCTGGCGGCCTTTTATTTTCTTTTGCGGTGCAGAAGCGTGCAAGCCTTCCGGATTAGTCTTTGTTTGCTGAACCCGCTGGATTCCGTTCTGTTCAGACTGATCCCGGCGCTTCAAAGGCGAGCATGGAGAGCTGTGGCCGTGTACAAAAAAGAATAGAGGATCACGGCGCGGCAAGATCAGTGCGAATCGGAAGAAGGCTTGTTTTATTCCACCGGAAGAAATGATAATCAGTATATAGTTGCATCATTTCATCATTACGGGCTCCCAGATCGTTCACAAAGTATGGGCCTTTGCGGAGAAGCGGATCGTTCAAGTGGAACCCGTCGTTGTAGAGCGAGTTTTCTGTCTTCACAAAGACAATTGCGTTGGTCAGACCGGCGGCCGCGACTTGATCGCCCAGTCGCGATGAGATGCCGCCGTAGGTGCGCGCCTCAAAGAATTTCGGAGGCAAATACACGAATGCATTCCACAATATGAAAACCCCAGTAAGCAGAATAGGGAAGAAGATCGACGGGGTGCAACGGATATCTTTACCGTAAATTTCTGATTGGCGGATCAGTGAGTTCAGTCCCACAGCCGACAGCAGCGTGATGCCGGGCATTCCCGCATACCAGTACCGGGCCCCGTAACCGAGATGTTCTGTGGCCCAGTAGAAAGCATGACCTGCGACGAGGGACAGAAACACTCCCAGCAGAAATAACATCGGGCGCTTGCTGTTTGCTTTGTCCCAGAAAGCCAGCGGGACGAAAACAAGAGACATTCCGAGGGGCCATCCGTGAAAATACTGCATGGTATTTTCCAGAAAAACACTGATGCTGCGCAGGGCCTTGGCGGGAGTGTGGCCCCAGCTCCCCCAGGTCATCAGCCAGCCTGCTCCTTTGTCGGCACCGAAGCCGAGAGTGTCGGCGGCGTGATAGGAAATATAGGGGATCATGGGCTGCCCGCTATCGCTGCAGTACAGCACACTCCAGCAGGCAAACAGCGCAAGTATCGGGTAGGCCCCCGCCGCGGACGCTGCAAGCATTTTCCCTGCGGCCTTTCTTGTGAAGCATCTGCGCCAGCTTACAGCCGCTCCGATGCTTGCGGGAAGCAGAACAGCGGCTGCAGTGAAGGGCCGAGTCATGAAGGCTGCAGCCCAAAGCGCACCCGCTGCCGCAAAGCGCATGGGATTGCCGGTCTGTATGCCCGCAAGGGATTGATAGATCATTTGCCACAGGCACAGTGCTGTCAGCGTATGTGCCATCATGGTGGCCGACATGAACATGTGGAGTGGAGACACAATTAATAAGATACTCGCAATTAAAGCGATTCGAAATGAGAACAGCTGTCGTGCAATCAGGTAGAGCGTAACGGTTAGCATGGCGCCCAGAAGTGGATTGATCAGCCACGGCCAGCCGCTCAAAACCCCCAAGGCAAGAACCAAAGAGAACAGCGGGGGATATTTCGAAAACCATCGCTGGCCTTCAATCATCAGATGATAGTGCTCGAAAAAACCGGTAACCGGCGGCGGAGGCGCCCACAGATGCCCCTCGGCGTATATCCGGGCCTGAAAAAGGTAGGCGGCTTCATCTGTAATATGTGGGATTTTTTTGAATCCGGCGGATGCAATAAATGCAAATACCAAAAGGGCGCCTGCGAATATAAGCATTGCGGTCAGGATTTTTGCGGGGGTAGCCCGTACGGCAGGGTGGGGCAGGCGGAAAAAAGTATTGCGCCGCCTGAAAATGGAGGCCAGCAGCAGGTTGATCTGCCAGATCACGCCCGCCCAGAAGATAATCCTGCATATCAGGCAGGTCAGCCTCAGCAGTTCCCGGCTCATTTGCAGGGGGCAGTATTCAATGATATGCTTAATCGGGTTGGCCATGCCTTTGCTGATGGAGAAAAGAATCACATCGTTATAGGCTGGACGCACCGCAATTACTTCGCCGTTACACTGGTCATCAGCATGAAATAGAAATCCTGCATCATAAGGGTTGGCGATATCCGCGCTCATGACAAAGTTCGCTGCTTCAAAACGATCCACAAGAACAAGGGCTGCCCCGGGGGCGATGGCTTGGCTGTGAAGCCCTTCATTTTTCGCAATCTCCCACCGTGCATCGCGGCTTAACAGTCCGGGTGGTGTGTCGCAGGCAGGCTGTTGAAGCAACGCCAGTTGCTGGCCATCGGTTAGTGACAACTGCAGTTCGCTCCCTTTACCGTCCAGTGACTCAACCTTCAGATTCCGGAAAAATGTCTGTTTGGTCTCCGGTTCGCCTCGATGCCAGGCATAGAAGCCGATCCTATGGCCGTCGGAAGCCGTGGCGCCTGCTTTTGTCTGGTGCGAGCGGCCGTTTATGATCAACTCATAGTTGCTGTCTGCGCAGCGGAGTTTCAAACTGACCAGTCTGTTGGACAGAAGGTGGCGGTCCGACAGGAAGATCAGAACGTAGAGCAGTACCAGGAGCAGTGGTAGCGCTCCATATCTCCTCCCTTCGGAAATGTCCCGCAACGGGTTCTGATTGCTTCTTTGCATTTTGCCACACAACCGCGCTTAGGTGGCATCATAAGGCAAAGACTGGCTTTCCGTAAATAGATTGTCTAGATTAGTTTAATGAATCCCAGACTTCATTTGCAGGGGAAGAAGGCGACACTGCTGACGGCCGTGCTGGTGCTCATCATTCTTAAGATTGCAGCAGCCAGTTTTTGCCGTGCCGGCCGCACCGTGCATGTGCAGATTCGCTGTAACGGATCGCAGATTGTCGCTGTGCTGAATGGGGGGTATGAGGTTTCCATTATTGACAACAGTGAAGGACGGGGAATGGGATTTTATGCTTTTCTGCCCGAGGGAAGCGGTCGGCGGCCGTTCTATGCCCGTAATCTGGTCCTGACCCCTGCTGAAGGTCTTTTCAGCGGAATTCCCCAATCAGTCTCTCTGTTGGCGTCCTGTGAATACGGTCGCAGAATTACCATCAGCGATGGCTGGAGGATCGTGCCGGGACGGGGGCTGACATTTCAGGGGGCTGAGGGTTCTCGCGGAACGGCAATGCTGAAAGGGCTGGCCTTTAGGGATTTTGATCTGGAGGTGGATTTTGCTGATGCGACTGATTCCGGCATCCTTTTAAGAGCGCAGGATGCCGATAACGGGATTGTTTTTGTGGTTCGTCCGCCCTTAAATGATGCCTTCTTTTTTAAACTGACCAATGGTGTTCCGGGACCTATTCTCAATCTTATACCCATTTCTCAACTGAACGCGGACCGCGAAATACTTGAACTGGCAAATCTTCTGCTTGAAATATTTCTGAATGCTGCGCTTCTTATACTGCTTTTAAAGGGCCTGTTGTGGCTGATTCCACGCAGGGAGTTGTTCCAAATACGTTTGCGGCCGGGCCTGTGCATCTTGAGGGTGCTGATTCCAATCATACTGACGGTGATGACGTTTTTAGTTCTTGCGGCGGTTGCGCTGATAGCCTTTGATGGAATCCCTCACATTGATGATGAGCAGGTCTACTGTTTCCAGGCAAAGATATTTGCGGAGGGGCATTTCTGGGCGCCTGTGCCTGCGGCAAAGGATTTTTTCAAACACTGGCACATTGTTATGGATGGGAACCGATGGTTTGGCAAATATCCTCCGCTTTTCCCCGCGATTCTTGCGATTGGTATGAAGTTGAACCGCCCGTGGATAATAAATTCAGTTCTGGGTGCCATGACCGGGCTGTTCATTTTCCTTACGGCAAAGAAACTTCGCGGTTATGCATGCGGTTTGACGGCCTGGATTCTGGCTCTGACTTCGCCCTTCTATTTGATTGTTGGCGGGAGCATGATGAGTCATATGGCGGCGGCGTTGTTCACCATCATGACGGTCTATTTTATGCTGGCTGTGAAGGAAACTGGGGGTTCGGGCGTCTTTATGTCAGCAGGAATCTGCATGGGGCTGTCCTTTCTGACCAGGCCCTATACTGCTCTGCTGGTTTCTTTTCCCGTTTTACTGTTCGCAGCTTACGAAGTGGATGGATGGTCGTCCCGCCGCCGTGCCGCGCTGGCGCTGCTGGCCTTTGCGGCGGGGGTAGCTCCGCTGGTTGTTCTGAGCCTTTGCTGGAATTATATCCACTTGCAGGGGAGAGGGTTCCCGCTGGGGCTTTATGAGCTGTATGACGCCACCGACACTTTGGGCTTTGGCGATCTCAGAGGCGCCGGACAACGACTCACATGGGGCACTTGGGGGCACACGCCGGCCAAGGGTTTGCGCAGCATATATACCTATCTGGATCATACATCTCTTTTTTTCCTTGGTTGGCCGTGCCGCCTTTCATTCGCTTTTGTTATGTACGGCCTGGTTGGCGTTTGCAGGGATCGCCGGAAGTTGCTGCTGGCAGGTATATTTATTGCTCTGGTGGCGGGACATTTCCTGTACTGGGCGACAGAACATGTTGGTATCGGCGCCCGCTACTGGTTTGAGGCTATGCCGGGATTATATGTGCTCGCGGCTTGCGGCATTTTCCGGCTGACAACCTGCCGGCGGGATCGTGCAGGCCCCTCTGTTGCCGCAGCAGGGATCACCTCGCATCATGTGCTGGTATGGGCGGCGCTGCTGTTTTTTGTATTCATGAATGTGACGGCATATTTACCGAAAAAACTGAAGGGTCTTCACAATCTGAACAATATTACCGCGCGGCTTAAGACGATCGTCAGCGAAATGCACTTGAGTAATGCGGTTGTTTTTGTCCAAACCAGCGGACTGAGCGAAAATGACGGTTTTTTTATGAATGATCCTTTTATGCGGTCAGGCCCGATATTTGCGAGAGATATGGGCGCTCGCAACGGAGAGATTCTTGCACAATATCCCGGATATGAGGCATATTTATGGGACCATCTCAAGCTCAGGGAGTTGGATCCTGAGGAGGTGAAAGATGAATAGGAATCACAATGGCGGTTAAGTCGCAAATCCCGGTTATGGATGGCGGCCGGCCAGTGCGCGAAGTCTTCCTTCCGTTTGCCCGCCCGCGGATCACAGAGACCGACATTCAGGGGATTTTGGAAACTCTGCACTCCGGCTGGCTGGCGACCGGTGAGAAGACCGCCAGATTCGAGGAGGCGTTTGGCGGCTATGTCGGCAACCGCTTTGCGGTTGGTTTGACCTCGGGAACCGCTGCCATTGCGCTGGCCCTCCAAGTGGCCGGTGTCCGGGCCGGTGATGAAGTGATCACAACCCCGATGACTTTTGCGGCGACTGCTGCCCCCATTGTGCATGCCGGTGCTGTGCCGATATTCGCCGATATAGACCCGGGTAGTTTCAATATAAATCCCGATCAGGTTGCGGCCCGCATTACGAAGAAAACAAAGGCACTGCTGGCAGTTCACTTTGCGGGCCGCCCTTGCGAAATGGGGATTCTAAGGCACTTGGCGAATAGCCATGATCTGGTGCTGATCAGTGATGCTGCGCACGCTATTGAAGCCCGATATGACGGGCGGAAACTTGCGGAATGGTCGGATATCAGCACATTCAGCTTCCATCCCAACAAGAACATCACGACGGGAGAGGGAGGGATGCTCACGACTAACCGGCAGGCTTGGGCGGAGCATGCTCGCAGGCTTCGTTTCCATGGCATTGCACGGCTGTCGGATGACGGATTCCCGGTCACTGATGTGGTCGAACCGGGGTTTAAATACAACATGAGCGATCTGCAGGCTTCGCTGGGGCTGACGCAGATGGAAACCATAGAGAACGGCTTGGAGAGTCGTCGCCTGATCTTTGAGCACTATAATGAGGCTTTTCGCGGGATGCCGGGTGTGTCTGTTCCTCCGCCGGTTCCTGAGCGATCCCGTCACGCCATGCACATGTATAACATTCTGCTGGATACGAACTGCCTTTGCATAAACAGAAACCGCTTTTGCCGTGCGCTGAACCTGGAAAACATCGGCGCGGGAGTACATTATCGGTCTCTGCATCAGATGAGTTTTTATCGCGAACACTGTCAGCTGAAGGATGAGGATTATCCGGCGAGCGCTTTTGTTTCGGATAGAATACTGACGCTGCCGCTTTTTGCCGGAATGAGCGTGGACGATGCGCAATCCGTGGTGGAGGCTGTCGCAAAGGTTCTGCGCTGTTATCGCAGAAATGGGGTGCGGTAATGAATGATTCTGTCACTGTGCTCATCCCTGTCTACAACGAGGCCCCGCGTATAGCGGGTTTGCTTAATGGCGTACTGAAGACAATGACGGCCCTGGGTGTTCCCTGGAAAGTGATTATCATAAACGATGGCAGTACAGACTGGTCGTCTTCGCTGGAGCATTCATTGACGGCCAATCAAAACGTTGCAATCCGGACCATGACTCCCAACCGGGGAAAGGGGGCGGTGCTGAACGACATGTTCGCTGAAATTGAAACCGCGTTGACCGTTGTCATTGACGGTGACGGTGAATATTCCCCTCGCGATATCCCGGTTGTTCTCCAGCCGTTGCTGAATAATGAAGCCGACTGGGTGCTGGGATCGCGTTTTGGCTTCGGGCGGGAACGACCTCCCCAGTATATGCTGACCTATCTGGCAAATAGAATCATTAACCTTGCGTTCCGTCTGATGTCCGGCCTTCGCTTCCGGGATATCTTAAGCGGTCTTTATGCCTATCGCTCCGCATTGACCCGATCTGTTCATTTGGACAATAGGCGCTTTTCATTTACTCCGGAACTGATATGGCGCGTACAGCGGATGCATCGCCCGCGCTGGCAGGAGGTTCCGGCAGGCTATTATTTCCGCACCTACGGGGAGGGGAAGAAAATCCGGTGGTGGGAGACCTTCACCATTCTGTGCAGCATCTGCAAATACAGGTTCAAGAAACTGGATCAGATCCCTTGAAACCGGACGCTGTGAAATGACGCCTTCGCTGACATTAAGGATAGATGTTGATTTTCCGCAGCTGGCGGCTGATACCCTCCCGCCAATGCTGGAGGAACTGGAGCGGTTTGGCATGAAAGCCACCTTCTTCATTGCCGCGGCGGCAAGCCGTCCGGGGAGTCTTTTGCGGAGGGTGCGGAACGGTTCCTATGTCCGAAGAATCCTGCGGATGGGAACCGGACGCTCGCTGCTGAAAATGCTCTTCACTATGAATGCATCTCGGGGGCCCGTGCCGGAGCTGCCTGCGCTGGTCCGGCGGATTGAGCAGGCGGGGCATGAAATTGCGGTCCACGGTTATGACCACGTCTGGTGGGCAGACCGGGTCTGGACGGCCCCGCCGGAAGACCTCGCAGGGCAAATCGAAAAGGCGTATGCGTGTTTTCATTCTGTGACGGAGGCAGCCGGCCTTGCATGGGCATCTCCGGGCTGGCGTTCGACGGAATCTGCGATAAGGCTGCTGCAGGACAGGGGAGTGCCATATTTCTCGGAGTGCTGGGGCCGCGGGCCTTTCCTGACACAGCTTGATGATGGTTCCGTTATCCGCATACCGCATCTCCCGATCACTCTTCCATGCATGGAGAGCCTTCGCACAACGGAGTGCCTTGGCCCGGAAGAGTCGGTGCAGAAGATTCTGAATCTCTTAAAGTCCGACGGATACAACATGTTGTGCGCGCATGATTACTTCGAAGGGCTGCTGGGCCGCGGATATTTTACCGCATTTCTTGAGCATTGCAGTGCGCGCGCCATCTCAACCGAAACCGTTAAAGCGATCGCGTGTCGGCTTCATACGGACCTTCCCGTCTGTCGGCTCGGGCGGGGGCACATTCCCGGATTTGAAGGACAGGTTTCGGTTCAAGGGGATACCGCATGAAGAAGGCTCCGCCAGCCGTGGTTTTCGCTTATCACAACATGGGCGTGATTGGGCTTGAAGCTTTGATCCGTCGCGGGGTTGATGTCAAAATGGTTTTCACATACCACGATGATCCCTGCGAGCGCTGCTGGTTTGCATCGGTGGCGGATTGGTGCGGAGAGAGGGGGATTCCATGCGACCGTGACGCGGCGGCAAATTCTGCATTGTTTGTGGAGATGGTCCGTGCGTGTGAACCAGACTTTCTGTTTTCATTTTATTACAGAGATGTGCTGAGTGCGGAAGTGCTGAAATGCGCACGGAGGTCTGCGATCAATCTCCATGGATCTCTGCTTCCGAAGTACCGCGGGCGGGCTCCTGTAAACTGGGCCATTATCAACGGCGAAAAGGAAACCGGCGCGACGCTGCACTACATGACCGCCCGGCCCGATGCGGGCGATATCATCGGGCAGCGGTCCGTTGTAATAGGCGAGCAGGATACAGCCTCTGATGTGTATGCGAAACTGGAGCTCGCGGCGGGGATTCTGCTGGATGAAATGCTGCCGATGATTCTTGAGAGAAATGCTCCCGGAATTCCTCAAAACGAGGATGAGGCCACAGTCTGCCGCCGTCGCCGGCCCGAAGACGGCCTGATCAACTGGCATGACAGCGCCCGCCGCATTTTCAATCTCATACGTGCGGTTACGGAGCCTTATCCCGGGGCATTCACTTGGCTTCGGGGAGACAAGCTGATTATTTGGCGGGCTCTGCCTGAAGTGGAAAGTTTCGGACTGGCTCCGGGTGAATTGGGTGCCGCCGACAGACGGATCCGCATTGGAACAATGGCCGGAAGTCTGCTGGTTGAGAAAGCGGAGTACCGCGGCAGGATACTGGCCGGAGGTGAACTGACGGATGCATTGCTTCCCTTTGCCGGGTCTTTTCTTTCTTGAAACTTATTGTGATTCAAGAATCTTTTCCAGTTCCCTCAGAATGAGGCTGCCGGAATTTTTACCATTACCCGCATCATTTAGGAGGGATTTCGCGGCCATTGCATTTAGGCGGGCCTCTTCGGGCTTGTTCTGCAGCGAAAGGAAACGTGCCAGATTGTAGTGGATCACCAGAGCTGTGTCCGTCGTTAACGCTTCACTGGGGAATTGAAGTGCTCTTTCAAGGTAGGCGCAGGCATCGCTGTAATTTTCTTCCTCCGCCGCCAGAATAGCTAAATTGTTGTATATGGCCGGTGAGGGTTCCATATTCAGGCCTTTGAGAAAATGCTTTGCGGCCTGCTTATACTCTTTGAGCCCCAGCAGACATTCTCCGAGATTGTTGTGATATTCGGCGGTCTCGCGTAGAGCAAGGGCTTTGCCGTAGAAACGTTTGGCCTGTTCGAGTTTCTCCAGATTCATATAGGTTATACCTATGTGATTGTAGATCACATCACTGAAATACCCGTACCTTAGAGCTTTTCTGAAATAGTGCAGAGCCGCCTCGTACTGCTGCAGGGCGTTCAGGGAAATGCCGAGGCGGACATAGGCCTGCGGATAATTCGGCTGGAGAATGATGGCCCGCTGCAATGCGGCGAGCGCCTCCTCATGCCGTCCTTTGTCCGCAAGGCTGTAGCCGAGGTTGTAATGGATATAGGCAGAATTCGGCGAAGTCCCTGCCGCATGGGTGAACAGGGTGGTGCTGTCTTCCCAGTACGCCGTATGCAGACGCGACAGGGTTAGGGAACTGATTAAGTAGAACAGCAGCCATAGTCCCAGACCCATCTGTACAACACGCAGGGAGAGTATCCGTGAACGGCTTTCGGTCATTATTGCCGGTATAATGAGGGCCAGGCCGAAAGATGGAATATAGAGAAACCGGTCTGCATAGAGTACATCGCCGAATGTGCCCAGATTGAAGACTGGAAGAAGGGTAATCACAAACCAGAGCATGCCAAACCCGGTTAACCGGTTCCCTCGTCGTATGGCCCAGACCGCAAGAATCAGAAAGACGGTCGCCAGCAGCAAATAAAGCACGCCTGCCGCCGCGCGGCCGGCATGGAGGAAACCCTCCGCATGATGAGGATCCACCGGCACCAGATTCAGAAGCAGTCCCAGATATTTTGCGAACACCATTGGGATGGACATAAATCGCTCCATAAGGCTTCCGAAAACCGGCGGTCCGGCAATCTGGCCCAGCACGGCTATGCGGGCGGACAGGTATCCGACCGTGACGATGGCGTACAGCAGGGATGGAAAGGCGACGACGCGCGCAGAGAACGGGCGTTTCACGTAAACAAAACAGAAAAGGGCAGCGACCGGCATAAATGACAGTGCCATTTCCTTGCTCATCAGCGCCGCGAGATATAGCAGAGCGCTCAAGAGAAAGAAGGTGCGCCGCTGCCGTGGTGTTTCAAGTGCCCGAATACAGAAATACAAGGCCGGAAAATAGAAAACTCCGGAAAAAATATCCGTGCGGCCGGATATCCATGCAATATTTTCAACATGCGTTGGATTTATGGCCCATACCAGCGCACCGATGGCGGCATAATGCGGATTTCCGGCCAGTTTCAGCATGACGAGGAAGACCGTAAAAGAACACAACATGTGCGCAACGATATTGGTAAGATGATATCCAAAGGGGTTCATCTTCCATATTGCGTGGTCGATCACATAAGACAGCACAATGACCGGCCGGTAGAATGAGCGGGTGGGGTCCTTGGCGTTCTCTCCAAGGTCCCAGAAGTTCCTCGCAAAAGAGCGGAGCCATCCGGAAGCGACCTTGATCTGATCATTGTCCACGATCAGGCCGTAATCATCCCACGCGAACCGGTGTGAAAGACTCTGCCCGTACGCCAGCAGAATAAATCCCGCCAGAAGAAGAAGATAAAGACAGACGTATCCGGCACGGGCAGCGCCTCTCTGAAGATCCTGCTGTTTGACGTGTTTCTTCATGAATGCCGGGTTTTACGACAATATAGGCAACGCGCGTGGTGACAACAATGCAAATGTGTATTTTGTGCAGAAATCCGCCTATATTTTAGGCGGGATTATGGTATGTTTCACAGTATGACACCTTTGGGCAGGACTTTTGGGAAGGCGGTTGGATTATGAAAAAAACTGCATATCGCGCAGGCGGGGTCTCTGGCATGGAATGCATCGTATGGACTCTTCTTTTCAGCTTGTTTCTTGTTTTGCCGCTTCATGCGGAAACCCGCTATGTATGGGACAGCTGCCCGACACCCCAGGCGCCTTATACCGTGTGGTCCAACGCGGCGGTGAACATACAGGACGCCGTTGATGTTTCATCGCCGGGCGATCTGATCCGGGTCACCAACGGGACATACAGTTCCGCCGGGGCCGCCGCACCCGGGCACACCCTGACCAACCGCGTCTGCCTTACCAACGGGATCACTGTTTCGAGTGTGAACGGGCCTGCCGTGACATCTATTCAGGGCGCGGGGCCCATCGGAAGCGACGACAGCCGGCGCGCAGCCTATGTGGGCACCGGGAGTGTGCTGCTCGGTTTCACCCTCACCGGTGGACATACGAAAAATTCATCGGCCCCGGAAATTGATCAGTGCGGCGGCGGCGTGCTGCTGGATGGCGGCCTGATGAGCAACTGCGTTGTGCAGGCCTGCGCGGCCGATCTGAATGGCGGAGGCGCTTTCATACGCGGGGACGGAGAACTGTACAACAGCAGCTTTCTGGTGAACACGTCCGCATACGGCGCCGGGATGTATTTCTCCAGCGGCGGATATGTTTCCAAATGCGTGGTCATCAGCAATGCGGCCGTCTGGGGCGGCGGCGGGGCCTTTTTCCTGGACGCCGGAACTTTGCATGACAGTGATGTCATGCAGAACTACGCGTCCGGAGGGAGCGGACTCTACTTTCTGAACGGGGGCACCGCGGATGACTGCCGGATTTTCAACCACCCGGCAAATGACTGGGGCGGCGGAGTTGTCTTTGAAAACACCGGGGGGGTGCTCACCAACTGCTTCGTTTACGGCAACAGTTCCGCCTACGGCGGCGGAATATATTTTTACTACGGCGGCATGGCTGACAACTGCACGGTTTCAAACAACTCGTCTTCTTCTGACGGAGGAGGGGCGTATGCTGAGAGCGGCGGGGAGATCAAAAACTGCTTGGTGATCACCAATTACGCTGCAAATGCCGGCGGGGGCTTATATCTTTATTATGGCGGGACTGTGCTGGACAGCACAATAAGTGAAAATACCAGCTTTTTTGGAGGCGGGCTTTGTATGGAGAATACCGGGGCTTTGCTCAGTAACAGTTTTGTAATTGCAAACATGGGCGACTACGGAGGTGGGCTCTGTCTGTTGTACGATGCGGCGGTTCAGAGATGCCATGTTGAAGACAATCATGCATCGATTCTGGGCGGCGGCGCATATATGTATCAGGGAAGTGAAATATTGAACTCTCGTTTTCTGGGGAACCATGCCGAGAGTACGGGCGGCGGCGGGATTTATACAGAGGTGACAGGCCGGGTGTTCAACTGCACCATCATCGGGAATACAACCACCAACCTAGGGGGGGGGGTGTATTGCTTTGAGGGGGGCCTTATCGCCGGCAGCATTGTTTTATCAAACAATGCATCTTTTTCCGTCTCCAACTGGCACAGGAATGACGCCAATGCTGTTTTCAGCTACAACTGTTCTATGCCACTGCTGCCTGGAATCGGCAACATCACAAACGATCCCCGCTTTGTGGATGCCGTTGCAACCAACTTTCAGTTGCTTTACGGCTCGCCATGCATTGATTCTGTTTTTGGTATCGCCGCCGGCCCTGACCTTGACGGCGTACTTTGTCCTCAGGACGGGAACTATGACGGGACCAACGATTATGACATGGGCTGTTATGAGTATGATCCCGCCACGGCCGATTCAAATGGGGATTTGATCCCTGACTGGTGGTATATTCAATACAGTATGAATCCTCTGAATATAACGATGGCTCTGGGAAACGCAGACGGTGACATGTTGGATAACGGTGATGAATATGTTGCGAACAGGGATCCAACTGATGATACATCATATTTTTATATTTCCAATGTGGTCTATGGCTCTGCATGCAATATGAGTGTCGAATGTTCAGCGTCGCGGCTCTATGACCTGGAATTCAAGGACAATCCTTATGACATCACCTGGGAGCCGGTGCCGGGTCAAACGGACATACCGGGGGATGCAGGCGGTTCTCTGACGCTGATCGACACCAATAATATTCAAGGACGCATTTACCGGATAGGCGTGCATTTGCCATAGGTGTGCAACATGGGAAGCACAGATGCCCGCCCCAGGCACTATGATTTCAGTCTGTGGCGATCTGGAAATGTTGCGGAGGGCTCAATGTTTTTCTGGTCTGCCAGAGAAGTTGAAGCGCAACCTGATGTTTGTGGATTGACGGGAAGCAAGATCCAAAGGGATCCGTCGTCCGCAAGAATATCCATGCGCACGGAGGCAAGTCCTCGTCCATTGAAGCAATCCGGAAAGTCTTTTAGCTGCGAATTTCTTTCCAGGATGCAAAATGCAGTTCGTCTGACATAAATTTATCCAGCAGAGCCACATCAATGAACCAGTATCCCTGAGGGAATAAGCGAAGATCCTTGGCCCACACAGCACCATAGGCATCGCCGTGAGGCTTCATCCAGACGTCAGTGGAAAATGGGGCGTAAATGAACCCTGAAAACCCGCTGTTTGGCTGGATCCAGATTCTTTCATCCGAGCGTGAAAAAATGCTCAAATCCGTGGGCAGTCCTCCATTATTAATAGTTCCATTCGGACCCATGTACCACTCGCCGTCAAGATAGATATTCACCGGCCCGGCGGATGCGTCTATGATCAAATCGCCTTTAGGACCCATATCCATAGATGTCAGATAGTAGTCTCCTGCGGTCAGTGTAAGGGTATCACCGGGGCCCAAGTTTACCGTGTTCCCAACGATGGGGGGATCAGCAGACGCATTGTCATTATTGGCAATAACGTCAGTGAACTGATCCGCCAGATTTCCGCCTATTGAGCCCAGGGGATCTGGATCAAATCGTTCAAATTCAACGGTTTCCCAGTCGCCGACCCCATGTCCCGTGAAAACAGCCCATGTGCCGTCCTCTGCGGCACCAAGAAGAACGTTCCCGTCCAGTACCACATGGCTTTGCAGTGTAACATCATAGTTCGAGCCGACAGATGCCTCCCCGGAACTGTCCCCAAAGGCGGGCAGCCCTGCCAATAACCGTGAATCAAAGCTCAGGATGTCAAACTGGGGTTGCACCCGCAGGCTGTTCTCTCCCAGCAGCCCGCACATGATTAGCGGGCGCCTGGCCACAACGACCTCAATGGTCGTTTTTGAGTCGCCGGAATGTCCGGTGACGGAATAGAGAAAGGACTGCATCCGCGAATCCAGCACGGTGAAGCTGTGCACCGGATCAAAGGTGAATCCCTCCGGGGGCTCGATGTTAACAGCGTTTTCGCCCACAGTCAGCGGGGCGCCGGATTTGAGAAGCTGCTCGATCTGATTGCGCACATAATGAATTCCGGCCTCCGTCTGATAGAACGCCTTTGTCGCCTTGACGTAATTGTTGCTGATGGACATGTCCGTCCTCATAACCATGTATGAGAAAGAAGCCAGCAGCGACAGCGTGGCCAGCAAAGTCAGCACTGTAAACAGTGCAACTCCGGCCTTCTTTGATAAAACAGCACTTTCTGTTTTCCGCGTCTTCATTTCGCACCTTCCTTCCGGGGCTCTCTGCCCCTGCCATTACCATACCCCAATCAGTTTCTTCTGTGAATGGTTGTCTCGAGCCTGAACCGCCTGTAGTGATCGCCGTAATCCGGATCTGTATATCCGTCATCCGGTTTTGATGTGCGCCCCTGGATCTCGATTTCCATGGTGCCTCCGTTTCCCGTTACCTGAAGGTCCTCAATGTTGCCGGCGGCTATTCGCTGCCAGTCGTATGCGTATGGCGTTGTGCTGTCTATGCGCTGCAAATGGGGCCCGTAGGGATACAGGGACGGATTATCAACGACCTGATAGGTGAGCAGAGAGACCACTTCCACAGGCGCTCCGGCTGAATAACTGTAGCTGAGTCCGGCTGCGCTTGATGGATGGGTGCTGATGGTCAGGGTGTTGCCCGCCAGTCCGATTACGCGGGCGGTTTCCAGCCTGCCCACAAAGATCACTTTTTTGTCCGTCATATTTACCTGTGAACCTCCTCCGTCCAGAACCAGCACGGTGCCGCCAATCGGCACGTCTGCGGTCAGATAACCGATGGGTTCTGTGAAGGCCCCGGCAATGTAGACGGTATCCGGTCCGCTCCCTCCGTCGACGACCAGCGGATTGGCATTGAACCCGGAGACCCAGGTGATCCAGTTAACCATGTTGGCGCTGGCGGAATCGTCCAGCCCGTAACCGGCGGTGCGCATGTCGCGGGCAACCAGATCCATCGCGGCCCGCACGTTCTGCGTCATGTCGTTGATGGAGTTCTGCGTTTTGAAAATCCGCTGATAGTTGACGGCCGCGGCGATCATCACGGTGACCAGAATCAGGCTGAGTGCGCAGGCCACGATCACTTCCACGAGAGTGAAACCTTTGCCCTTCGTGCTCAGTTCTGGTTTCAAGTTGTTCATTGCTCTTCCTCTGCTCTTCAACTGTCCGACATGGTTCTTAATTCAACTTTATGGGTTTTGCCCTTGATGTCCGTCCAGGTTACGACAACGAGAATGGATTTTAATGTGGCGTTGATGGAGGTCACGGTCCAGGTGACGGTGTAATTGTCGGCGGTGGTTTCCGAACCGCTGGCCATGAGCGGGAAAGACTGGTTCTGGATGTCTTCGAGTCTGCCCTGTGCGATGGAAGTGGCCGCGGTCATTCTGTTGCTGAAATCATTGGCCTGAATCAGCCATGCCGCCAGCCCGTAAACGCCCATCACCCCAATGGAGAAAATTGCAAGGGCGATCACCACCTCCACAATCGTAAAACCTTTTTTTGATGATTTTTTCACATCAAACCGCCTTCATTCGTCATATCAGTAATAGTAGAGATCCACATGCCCGCTGGGAAACACATAAACCGTCTGCCCCACCACATTTGGAGCGTTTATGTAAATGTACAAATACGAACCCGGGGAATTAAACATTCCGCGGGCGTCGAAGGTGCCCGAATTCGGATAGTTGAAAAAATTCACCAGAGGATCAATTTCCATGCTGGATTCCTCGCCTGCATCCCGAACCCCGTCCCCGTCGCGGTCGACCCACGTGGTGATGGTGCGCCCCGAAATGCTGACCTCGGCGGGGGCATTGGCGCTGGCCGCCATCATCCGGGCCTGTCGAAGCCTGACCACGATGTCAAAGGCCGCGCCGTGCACTCTCCGTTTGGGCATGCCTTTGACGTAATCCATGGCGGCAACTGACATGATGATCCCCAGAATGCCGATCACCACCATGAGTTCCATCAGCGAGTAACCCTGTTTTCGTCTGTGTGCCGCTGTTTTCATAATGTACCCCATACCGACATACTTAATATAAGCAAAATTCATGCCAATGCATAGTAAAAAGAAATAATATAAGCCGCATTCAGGGAACCGGAGAAAAAAGCTTCTGTTTTCACCCGCGCTCAGGCATATTGTCCACATGAGAAATGGTTTGAAAAAGGAGCCGGACAATCAGCCGCTTCCGCGTGCTGTTCGTTATGCGGCTGTTTTTATGTACGCGACCTGCATTCCGGTGCTGATAGGACTCATCTACTACGGGATTCTTTCCTCATGGAAAAGAAATCTGCTGGAGGAGCAGCGTTCTGAATGGCGGAATATGGCGCATACGTGCGCTTCCGCCCTTGATCAGCAGCAGCGTTTCGATGCCAAGAAACAAACGCTGGAGGAGCTTGGCGGGTGGCACAATGCTCGGATCGTATGGAATGAAGTGCTGACGGCCCTTGAGACGCAAATGCCGACGGATATTTCAATTTTAACAGTCCGGGGGCAGGGGGAGCTGCAGAGCCTCTCTCCACCACAGGGGGACCAGCTTCACACCCGGCCCCGTATCGGCCGCGAGCACACGCTCCAGGCCAGTTTCATTGGCGGCGCCGGATGGGACGAAGCCCGGATTCCCGGCATGTTGAGGTCTCTGCGCACTGCGCATGGAATCAGCAGATATTTTCCCTATGTGAATATCGGCGGCGTGGTTAAGGACAACCGCGATGCTGAACAGGAGAATGCCGGTCCGGCCGCAGGGAAAATTGTCGATTTTTATGCCTCTGGCGGAATAAGAATGATCAATCCATGAAGAAAGATGCCCAAACGATATACAGGCAGCGGATCGCGGCTGCGCTTCTTTGTCCGCTGGCGCTGCTGACGGCCCTTCTCAATGGAGGACTGCTGCCGCTGAAGCGCAGTTATGATGACGCCGTCGCCGCTATTGATCAACTTGCTCGAAAAATTGCACCTGCCCGGGAGACCATTGACCGTTCGCTGGTGCTGGCAAAGGAGGAAGAGCTGCTGGACCGCAAGCTGGTGCGGGTGTTAAAGGCCGGCGCGTATCTGGCCGAGGATATTTTCATGCATCTGAATCTTGAGATTTATGATGACGCCCGGCAGGCTAAACTTGATATCGCCCAGTTGAAGACGCGGACCATTGCGGCAGAAAACTGGATGGGTGGGACACGCGCGGGTTTTCACTTAAGACCGTTTGGAATCTTCGTGGATGCGCGTGGGAGTTTCAATGAGATCAGGCAGTTTCTGGAGCTTTTGGAAAAGAATAATCCTTTTGCAGCTGTTTCATCTCTCACGATCCGCAAAATGAGTCCTGAAGACACGGAATATCGGCTGGAAATGACCGCCGAGTGGCCGGTATTGACTGAAAAATTCCTCACAGAAGTGAAGCCCACTATTTCTGGTTTATAAAATATAGAAATATTTCGACCGCAGGCTGGCTGGATTAAAAAATTCTCATTTATGAGAATTATTGGGCCATATTCTTAGCTGCAACAGCCAGAGCCGCGTGGTCTCCAAGATATCTTCCAAGCGTTGCCGCCTCAATCCGGCATGCTTTGAGCGCTTCCGGAACGGTGTAGGCTGGCAGCCTCCGCGACAGTTCATCAAAGATGATGCTTCCCGTATGCATCGCAATGGTGCCAAGCAGGATGATCGAGGGATTCAGGATCATGATCAGGTTGCCAATACCCTGCGCGAGATGCTCGATGTAGATTTCCCATTCCTCAAGCGCGATCGGGTTTTTCCTGCGAACCTCATCCATGAAATGCCGGAAATCGGCCGGCCGGGGATATTTCATCCTGCGGCTGAACCGGTCGGCAGCGTTCTTGCCTCCGCAGAAGGCCTCAAAACTGCCGCGGTGGCCGCAGGGTGATGCAGGGCCCATGGGATCGAGCACGTGATATCCCGCTTCGCCCCCCATGTCGCAGGCCCCCTGAACAAGCGTCCCTCCGGCGATGATCCCCGCGCCGAGGCCTGTGCTCATGGTCAGGAAGATCATGTCCTTTGTTCCCGCGCAGCCGCCCCAGAGCCATTCGGCCAGCACTCCGGCATTGGCATCGTTGTTCATGTAGACAGGTCTTCCGAAATGATCCTGAACAGGAGCGATAACGGGCACCGTTTCCCATCCGGTCATGTTGGGCGGTGAAAGCAGCGCGCCGCGCTGGACGGACAGCGGTCCGGGCGCGGAGATCCCGATGGACCGGACATCGGTCAGATCAATTCCCGATTCGGCCAGCACCTCCTGCGCCAGCCTGAAAAGCCGTTTCATCCAGTCGTCCGGCCCGCGCTCCGGAAGCGACGGCATGCGCGCCGAAAATAGAATCCGCCCGTCCGCGTCTCCGGCGCACACGGACGTCTTGGTCCCGCCGATGTCGATTCCAAGAATCATGAAACCATCTTTCCTTTTGCCGGCGCAAACTCAAGTCCAAATCCGGACAGCTCCGGATTGACCGCCGGCGCGCCATGTAATAGAGTGCGGTTTCAGTTCAGAGAATACAGAGTATTTCAATCAGAGGACATGAAGTGATGACGGTCTTGCCCATTCATTATTTTCCGCTCGCGGATGTCGGATTTGCTTTCAGGGAATCCAATCTGGCCGGACAGCTGATCGTGCTGATTCTTCTGGTGGGTTCCGTTTTCGCATGGACCATCATGGTCTCAAAGGTGCGGGAACTCAACCGCGCCGGCAGACTCACGGACCTCTTCATGCATCAGTACAGGAAGGAAAGCCATCCGCTGAATCTTTTCCTGCGACAAAAGAGGTTTGCCGGGAGCCCGGTATATGAAATTTACGAGAAGGCCTGTTTGGGCGTTGCGGCTGAAAATGACCGGCTCTCGCGCGCCGGGAGTCTCTTTGCCGCGGAAGAGGCCGCAAGCCTGCGGCTGACCACCACGCAAATCGAGGGCATCCGCAACCTGGCCGAGCGCAATGTGGCGGATCAGGCGCTCCTGCTCGAAAACAACATGGGATATCTGGCCACGGCGGTCAGTACAGCGCCTTTTCTGGGCCTGCTGGGCACGGTGTGGGGGGTCATGGACTCCTTTGGCGGCATGGCGCGCACCGGAGCCCCGACGCTGGCTGCGGTGGCCCCCGGAATTTCCGGCGCCCTTCTGACCACCGTGGTGGGCCTTCTTGTCGCGCTTCCCTCGGCCATCGGCTACAACTGGATCACTAACCGCATTCGAACCCTTTGCGTTCAGATGGATAATTTCGCGCAGGAATTCTCGGCCGACATTCAGCGCAATTTCGGAGCGGAATAGGAGGAGACGGCAGTGGCCCGGCACACTTCACTCACGTCACTCAAGCAAATCAGTGAGATTAATCTCACCCCGCTGATGGATCTTACATTCATTCTGCTGATCACCTTTATCATCACTTTTCCCCTCATCGAGCAGGGCATCCCCGTCAATCTTCCGCGCGGGAAGGCCAGTCCGCTGGATCCGGATCAGTCCCGAAGCATCAGCCTGAACCTTGAAGGTCAGATTTTTCTTGATGATGTGATGATCACAAAGGAGGCGCTGGCATCGGAAATGACGCTGATGGGCCAGTCGGATCCGGAGACAACCGTGCTGGTTCGCGCCGACGAGGGCATCCGCTACGGGCAGCTGGTGGAGATCATGCAGATCCTGCACGACGCGAAAATCGCCCGCCTGGCGCTGGTGACGCAGCAGGAGGAGAAACCTGCGAAATGAGCCGGATTCCGCGGAAGGCTTTCTGGTGGAGCTTTGCTGCCCATGTGGCGGTGATTCTGAGCCTCATTGTTGTTCCGGCCGTCATGAACTGCCGCATGCGGATGAAGCCGGCGGAAATCATCACCTATGTGGATCTGCAGAACCTGACGGTTCCTGTTGCGGCGCCCGAAGTCCCGGCGGTTCAGCCCGAGCCCCCGCCCCCGGAGCCGCGGAAGGATATTCCTGAACCCGCGCCGGTGAAGAAAAAGAAAATCGAAGTCAGCAAAAAGAAGATCAAGAGGGAAGAAACACCTGCGCCCCCAAAGTCCGAGCTCACGCCGGAGGAGATCAGGAAGCTCCTGGCGGCGGGCGCGAAGCCTTCATCCCGGCCCGGGCCGGAGCTGGATCTTCCCGCATGGTACTTCGCGCTGGTGCGTCAGATGATGTATGACCAGTGGAACCAGCCCGGAGAGCTGGCCGGCGCGGCGGGGCTCATGACCCGTGTGCAGTTTCGAATCCATCGCGACGGGAGCATTTCCCATATCAAAATGATCCGCGCTTCGGGAAGCAAAGTGATGGACGAGTCCGTCATGACCGCCGTGAATGCCGTCAAACGGCTCAAGGAGCTTCCCGCCTCGTATCGCGAAGCCCACTATGACGCCACCGTGGACTTTGAACTCACCTCGGGCGGATTCTGATCCCTTTCAAATCAGGCGCCAGGCCCAGTTGGCCAGCAGAAGCAGCGCCGCCGCCGCAAGCAGGATTTTCTGCTCACGTCCCGAGAGGATGACCTTGAGGCTTCGTCCCTGAAACGTCAGCGCCAGCGCCGCCGCGAATGCAATCCAAAGACCCGCATAAAGCGGGACGGCGGCGGGGCACGCTGTCAGGGCCTCGCGGAAACGGCCGCAGGCCATGTTTTCAAAGGCCCGGGTGAAGCCGCAGAACATGCAGGGAACGCCGGACAGCTTCCGGAACAGGCAGAGATCCGGGAGCATCTCCGAGGGGCGAAGATATGGGGCCGCAAGAAACGGCAGAGTCAGAACAAGCCATGCCGCGTTTTCGCGCGCTGCGCGGAGGCGTGACGGCTCCTTCTGAATGTTCAGCCGCACGCCTTCAGGCCATGCTTGTGTTGGGCGCCATGTCCTGCGAAACAACCGCATCCCTGACGGTCGGGCGGGTTTCGCGATAGGCAATCACGGTCACACAGGACAGATAGGGGGCGGTGACAACAATGCCGATGCAGCAGGCAATGAATCCCAGCGCTGAGCCGATCCAACCCACCACATACAGCCCCAGATAAACCCAGAAATTCTCTTTGACCATGTTGTAGCTTTCCACGATCGCGGGCCAGAAATCCATTTTGCGCTCCACAATCAGAAAGTACGAAAACATTGTGACAGTTCCAGCCACCAGTCCGGCAATCGAGGACAGGGGCCCGGTTATCATGGACACCGGGATCATCACGGCGCACACGACGAGGAAAAGAAGAAAAGCCGGAAGGAAGAAATCAAAACCCTTGAACAAGTCACCGACGACCGGTTTGGGGTCTTTCCTGTCATAGAGGGCCAGCATGACAAGGGAAACCCCGGCATACAGCGGTCCGGCCAGGATGCCAATGGTGCAGAGGGACAGCAGGCCGCCCACCAGATGCACCACGATCAGCAGTCCCAGGTTTTCCTTGTACAAGTCGAAAGCGCGTTTCAGCACATCGCCGAAATCCAGCGGTTTGTATTCCGGCTGACCCTCATTACTGTTCGTTCCGTTCATGGCAGACTCCTTTGTTGAAGGAACATATTGAACTAAAATGCGAAATCTTCAAGCACGAAGCTGTCCCGTTTTTCTTGCAGTGGAATCACGGGTTTGTGCTACACTCCCGCATCAATGAGGGAAGTGGAAAAAGAGAATAATCGCTGGTCTGCCGCCGCGTTGTGGCTGCTGCTTCTGGCGGGCCTGGCGCTGCGGGTTTGGGGCGCATGGGCTTTCCGGCACATCACGGATCCGGACTGCGGTGTGGTGGCCCTGATGGCAAAGCACATGGCCGAGGGCCGCGCATGGCCGGTTTTCTTCTATGGCCAGAGCTACATGGGAAGCCTTGAACCGGCTCTGAGCGCCCTTTGCTGCCGCCTGCTGGGGATCAGCGGCTTTGCGGTGGGCCTGGGCACAGCCCTCGCTGCCGCGGGCGCGCTTGTTTTCACGTATCTCTGGGGACGGGAAGCGGCAGGCCGGCCCGGCGGGCTGGCCGCCCTCGCGCTTTGCATTATTGGTCCGCCCGGCTTCTTCCTTTTTCAGTTTGCACCGCGCGGCGGCTATATGGTGGCTCTCATGCTGGCCGTCTATGTGATGTGGCACGCCTCGCGCCTTTCGCGCAGGCTGATCCGCCGCGAAAAGATTGCTTCCTGGCATTTCCTGCTGCTCGGGTTCGGCGCCGGGCTCGGCTGGTGGTCAAACCAGATTATCACTTCGGCGCTGGTCGCTGCGGCGGCTGTTCTGGCGATTGGCTGGCGCGGCCGGCTGTTCAATCGCGGCGTTCTTCTGGGCCTGGCTGGATTTATTGCCGGCAGCAGCCCTTTCTGGATATGGAACGCCATGCATGGCTGGGACTCCTTCAACATGCTGACGAATCTTGGCGCCATTGACCCCGCGCGGGGTTTCCGGCACCTGCTGGTGAAATCATGGCGGTTCATCGGCGCGGCGGACGCGAACCCCGTGGCTGCCGTGGCTTTCGCCACCCTGACCGGGGTGACCATCCTGGCAGGAGCCGCGGTGACGGGATGGCGATTCCGGCGGTCAGGAGAATGGCGCGGAGCGTCGTTCTGCGCGCTTGTTTTCATTCTGGTTTCCTGCGGCTTTTTCATCCGTTCCGCATATGCCGTGATGAACACCACCCGCTATCTGGTGCCGCTGGTGCCGGCCGCGGCCGTTCTGGCTGCGGGTGCGATTTCCGCACTGCCGCGCCGCGGCGGCTCTGCTCTCCCGATTACGCTGATCCTTCTGCTGATGCTCCCGCAGGTACAGGTTCTGAAACAGGTCGCGCTGAAGGCGCAGGAGAGCAGCAGAGGGCCTGAACAGATCAGCGAGCTTTCGGAGTTCCTCAACCAGAACGAGGTCGAGGCGGTCTATGCGCATTTCCGCTATTATCCTTTCAACTTTCATTTAGATGAACGCTGGCCATTCACCGACATGCGGGGGGACCGGGTGCCGGCCCTCGCGCGCCGGGCTGAACTCGCGCAGAATATCGCGGTCTATGACAATCACGGTCAGATTGATACTTTTCTCAAGGTCTGCGGCGGCGATGCCGATCACACCCAGGTGGCCGGCCGGCGCATGACGCAGAATTTCAGGTCACCGCTGCAGAACCTGCGCGAGATTGCCTCAACCTCCATTTCCGGCATCAGGGATGGTCGCGGCAATGACCTGACGGAGAAGGTGACGGACCGCAATGCCGACACCTTCTGGGAAAGTGCGCTGGGGGATGCCCGTGAAGAGGATGTTGAGATTGCATTCTCAGAGCCTGTGAAGGTGGCGCGTATTCGTCTTCTCGCGCCGTCTGAACGGTTCTACCCGCGGAACCTGAAAATCAAGGCGGTGTTCGAGGGGGATGAAAGCTGGACGCCCATCTATGCGGTGCATGCCGTTCCGCGTTTTCACTGGTCCGGGTCCCGACCCTACTGGGCCGGCCGGCGTTTCCGGCTGGAATACCGCCTGCCCGCCGGCCGCCCGATGGTCCGATTGCGCCTGTCGGCGCCGAAGGAGGCTGTGCTCGAGCGATCTCTGTGGGCCATTTCTGAAATCCAGTTTTTTGCTCCGGCGCCGGGAGAGCAATCAGGCGCCCAGCCTTATGCCGAACTGGCCGGCCTGCTGGAGCGGCGGGGAATCCGGCGTTTGTACAGCGACCGCGGCCCGGCCAATGTGCTGAACCGGATAGACGGATTTCAGGTGGAACTCGAAATGGAACCAGCCTTCTTCCCGGACCAGGCGCTCTGCCGGATCGGTGAAATCAACTGGTCGCCTCATACCGCCTTCCTGATGCTGCGGCAGGATGCTCCTGTCGCGGAGGAAACGCTTGCGGCGTTTGACATCCGCATGCGGCAGACGGAGATCGGCCCCTGGGTGCTGTTTGATTTTGAAAATGCCGAATCTGTTCCGCGGGGACATGTTCCGGTGCACTGGACCGGATTTAATCTGCTCAAGGGGCAGGGGAGGGAGCATGCCCGATTCGAACTCGACCGCGCCTTCAGCATCATGAACGAACAGGGCGATCCGGCGGAGGCGATGACGGCTCTGTCTGAAGCGGTTGAATTTTATCCCAATTCTGTCACGGTTTCGCGCGAACTGATTGACTGGCTTGCAAAAACCCGGACCGTCGAAGAAATGGAGGCGGTCTATAGCGAGGCTGCGCGCCCCCGCACGCCGGTGCGCGCGGAATTTGAGAACGGCGTCGAACTGGCTGGCGTCAGTTTCCCGGATGATCCGGTCACTCCCGGGGATGAAGTCCTGGTGCAGTGGTTCTGGCGGTGCCCTCCGGATGTCCTCCCCTCCGACTATGCGGTGTTTGTGCATTTCCGGGGGGGGACACAGCGATTCCAGGACGATCATATCCTGCTGGAACATATCCCGGATGCGGTAATTCGCGAGCAGTCCCGGAGAGAAACATTCCGCGCGCAGCGGGTGTTCCGGCTGCCCTACGACATCACGGCCGGCTCCGTGGAGCTTGAAGCGGGCCTCTATAACCGGGCTACAGGAAAAAGATTGCGTCAGGGGCGGTCTTTGATCAATAATCCGCGCTCTATAAGGTTGGATGGAGTATTAAGGGTTCTCCAGCCGGACAGTGGAAGGAAAGGTCTATGAAATTCATCAGTCGTTTTCCGGGCATTTTGAGGATATGTCTGATAGGCGGCACCGCGTTTGTGCTCTCCGCCTGTGAACAGACCGGCGATGGCGGTCTCGGCAGCGGACATAACTTTGGCGACAATGATCCCAATATCGTCTACTGTCTCGGGGACAGTATTACCCAGGGAGCCCAGACCCCCGGCGTGGCTCCATACCCGGCCGTTCTCTCCGGCATGATCGGGAAAACCTGCATCAACGGAGGCATCGGCGGCACCACCTCTGCAAGCGGCGTCAGCCGCGTGAACGGGGTCATTTCCAGCGTCAAACCCGGCTATATGATCATCTTTTACGGTCATAACGACATCTATGCCGGATATTCGCATGAGCAGACGCGCGAAAACATCCGTTATATGATCAACGCCTGCCGCGCCGCCCAGGTGATTCCCATTGTCTGCAATCTGAACCCCGTTTATTTCGGCCACGGCGTGTTTGCCGGCGAAGTGCGCGCGCGTTCGGACAGCATTTCCAGCGTGGCCAATGAAGAAGGCGTGAAACTTGCCAATATCATGTCGGCCTTCGGGAACGACGAGTCGCTGCTTTCGGCCGACGGACTGCATCCCAGCCAGGAAGGCCAGAACGTCATCGCCTCCACGCTGGCCAACATTTTCTGACCGGCGCCTGAAAAGTTCCAATGACTGGAAGTTCTGGCTGAAAAACTTCCAATGGCTGGAACTTTTTATTCCGAAACTTCCAGTGATTGGAACTTTCAGCCGCCGCCGACCGGGAGGAACAGTTTGAGTTCGTCATTGTCCTGCAGCACATGATGGATGCGGACTTCCTTCCCGTTGACATAGGGGGTGACAAACTGCAGATGCGATTCCTGAACGCCGGCCCTGCGCAGCAGATCGGCCACGGATGTTCCCGGCTCCAGGCTCGCCGTCTGCCCCGGCTCAATGCCTTTGAGTTTCAAGTGGGCCGTGTGGTTTATCTTTATATTCATCATGTTTAATATACATGAAACCGCCCTTACTTCAATCCCGCCGGTTTAATCCTTGTCCCGTGCGTCCGCCGCAGTTTAGAATGAAAAAAATGAAAATTATGACGGCTATTTTGATGACGGCGGGGTTGCTGGCATCGGGATGTGCAGACAGGAGTCCGCCGCGTCCGGTGTTCCCGGGAGAACACTGGGAGCACATCGCTCCGGACCGCGCCGGTTTTTCGCCTGACGGCCTGGCAGAATTTGTGAAGAAAGTCGGCGGACACGGTGTGGTGGTGCGTTACGGCCGCGTGGTGGACTACTGGGGGCATTATGCTCATCTGCTGGATGTGGCGTCAGCCGTAAAGCCCATCTATGCCCATCTGGTTTATATGGCCGTTGAGGATGGCCTGATCGGGAGCCTGGACGAAAAGGTCAGCGTGCATGCGCCGAATCTCGAACGGATCAATGAAGAACTGGGCTGCAAGGACAGCGATATCACCTGGAGGCATTTGCTGCAGCAGACCGCGTGCTATGGCGTCGAAGAAGACCCCGGAACAGCTTTTAATTACAGTGATTACCAGCTGGCCCTGCTGGCCGATACGCTCGTGTTTAAGGTGCACAAGCTTACATACAGTCAAAAAACAGCTCAATCGCTGGATGACTATCTGACGGGTCCGCTGCGCATGCAGGATTCTGCCACGCTCAAGCATCCAAACTCTCTTCCCGGCCGCCTCAGGATTTCCGTTCGTGACTTCGCCCGTTTTGGCCTGCTGTATTTGAATAAAGGCAAGTGGGGCCGGCGACAGATTGTTCCCCGGAAACTGGCGGAACAGGCGATCAGTACTCCGCTCCCAGCCAATTTTCCACGCACGGAACAGGTGGAAGCGGAAATGATCGGCAATCAGAGAAGTCTTGGCGCGGGAATGAATCTGGAGCCGCATCTGGGCAGCTACAGTTATCTCTGGTGGGTCAATGGAACGGATAAGAACGGTCAGCGCCTGCTCCCGGCGCTTCCGGAAGATACCTTCCTCGCGCAGGGGCATTCCGGCCACGATGTGCTGCTGGTCATCCCCTCACTGGATCTGGTGGTATGCTGGGTTGACGCGTTTCCGAAAAAGACCCATGCAACACGGTTTTCTGAAGGCCGGAAAAATGTCAACAAGGCTGCCGAGCTTCTGATGGCGGCGCTGACGCCCGGTTTTGAGGAGGCCCGTCCGTGAAGGTGCAGCCCGGCAGACTGCGGCAGCAGATCATGCTTTCCGAGGAGAGCAGCGTTTTTGTGCTGGGCAGCTGGATGCTCATCGCGTGGATCGCCGCCATCACGATTCTGTGGCGCATGGGGCATCCTTCA
>Ga0116144_10000714_pt1 | contig 43486 bp, 37 predicted proteins | sample AD_UKC035_MetaG_FD_89746 | JGI IMG/M metagenome (GOLD analysis project Ga0116144, IMG submission 89746) | Active sludge microbial communities of municipal wastewater-treating anaerobic digesters from USA - AD_UKC035_MetaG | ecosystem: Engineered > Bioreactor > Anaerobic > Digestate | place: USA...
ACTTCTGGCATTACCCTCTCATCCGATAAACCGGGTGGATGAATTGCTGCCCTTAGCCAAATAACTAACCCTTCTTTATTCATACCGCTAATCCGAGTATATGTACTTGGCCGGGTGGATACGTCAGACAGGTTCGAGCGGTCCCGAAGACATTCGGGATCGGAGCACAAAACTGTCAACCCGCACTGAACTTGAATAGAAGCACAAAGCTCCATCCCGAATGCTTTCGGGATTGCACTGCCTGCCCCGTGAGGCACGAAACGGGGTCAGCCCGCCTGACGCAAAACCCTTGTTAGCACTCCTTTTTCTCACCCCTAAACGAAATTCAAATAGTTAATTTCTTCAGTCAATATCTTCCTTTCTGTCTCATTTAATGTCGGAGTTAATTTGCTTTTCATTGTTAGTCCGATTTGCAAAATGTCAAGCCATGTAGGGTCGTTTAAAATTGCTGCATGGTCATAGTCGTCATTTTTCGGTGAGTCGTATTTATCCAATGCTTCGTGCCAGTCTTTAATTATTTCAAACTCCTGGTCAGTCAACCAACCTTTGTCAATCGCATATTTATAATTGTCGTCAATTCCTAAGTCGTCAAAATAACTACACATAAATTCTACAAATGACCAATGCGGATTTATATTTGTTTTGTCGAGCCAAGATTTCTTTTGAAGATCAAGCGAAGTCAATTCGTTAATGCAACCAAGCCACCTTTCTCGCCATAATTTCTTGTCGTCACTTGTCATGATATTTGTCTGTATCGTCAGTTTTTAAAATGAGTGCTAACGGTTAGGGCTTGGCGATGTGGCGGTATTCCGTGTTACCAAAGCCCGGATTGTTATTTGATAAAGATAAGTTAGTTGAATGTTATTGATTGCATGATAGAACCGGTTACACGAGACCAAAGCTGAGCAGCGAACGGAATGATGAGAATATGTTCTCCAGCCGCCATATCGCCAAACCCCATGTTATGTGCCGTACTTTTTAAGCCGTTGATATTGATGGGATATTGTCACAAAATTATTGTTGCACCAAATATTGCAAAAAAAATAGTTCCAAGAAAGAAAAATACAAGAAAAGCTCCATATACTTGATATGGATATACCTTTAAGAGGTCGCCGACATGGTTTTGTTTTTTTATTAAATTGGATTCAATACCTAGTTTCTCCAGCCACTTTACAGCACGGTATTGATAAAATGCGCCAGATAATGCCGCCAATAACCAGAATAACCATGCAATCAAAAGCAAATAGTGAATTGGAATTTTATCTTTGAATCCCAGTATTTTTTCCAAGAAAGTAATAGAAAGGACAAGAGCACCAATACTTAATTGGGTAAATGTTTTTGCAGTGTCCATATATCCGGCCATGAGTTTATGCTCTTCTTCCATCATTATTTTGGATTTTTCTTCGTCAGTCATGTTTAAGAGATTATGAAGTGTGATAATTAGTTAAGCAGATATTCTTTATTAACCATAAGCTTAAATTTCCGAGACCGTTTTTAGAATTGGCTCACTTTTAATGAAGCATCTGAGTAGTATGGCACATAACATCTTTATTTACCAATGTTTATTGCGTATATTTTCTTATATCTTCCAAATTTTAGACAATATCCAAGCCATCCAACGGGCTTTGCATACGAAATTTATTAGTGTCGGTAAGGTGGGCCTGTCTGCCGCCAGGCAGGTATAGATTTCTGTGTTTTTAGGTGACGAGTACCCATTGAGGCTGTACCACTGTATGTATATTGGGTATAATAGGAGTCGAACTCCACCTGCCGATCCGGAGGCAAAAGGCGGTCCACTCCTTTATCCGCTACCACTCCGCTAACCATTTTGATTAATTCATAGGCGGCCAGGGTTTCCTGGCACCGCCTCCAGGTCTCTTTTTCATAAGGTATGCACCAGCTTGTGGTACCCTGGTTTCAATGACTACGGGGTATTTTTTTAATCATAGCAATACTTACCGGATCAAAATGTTCGGTCCGGAAACCGATCAGTTTTTGTCCCTGGGAATTAACAGGAAATATAAAGATCTTCATAGTGGGTTATTTTTTTTACAAGTGTGTCCATAGGCCGCATGAATCACCGGGTGTTCTATTTTCCTTCTTGCTAAATTAAAACCTAAAACCTTAATATTCAATGCATTAGCTGATTTTTTTTAAATAAAGGAAGTATTAATCGTTTGTTGTCGGGTATTAACCGTTTGTTGTCGAATGTAGCCGGATATATCCATTTGCAGCAGGAAACAAACGATTATCTTAAAGAGGAAGGTCGGAGCTAAGCTCCTCCCAAACGAGCAGCGAGAGGCGAGCAGCCAGAAGCGAGAAGCGAGATTGACTATTTACTATCGACTATTGATTATTGACTATTGTCGGAAGGGGTGAACGGTTAAGGGTCAAGGGTTAAGGGAGCAAAAATACAATTACGGATGCGCAGCGAGAGGCGAGATTGACTATTGACTATCGATTATTGATTATTGATTATTGATTTATGTCGGAAGGTCGGAGCTAAGCTCCTCCCAAACAATTGAGGGGTGAACGGTTAAGGGTCAAAGGTTAAGGGAGCAAAACTACTGACTACTGATTACTGACTACTGACTACTGACTACTGACTACTGATTCCTACCTACCACCCCTCCGCATGATCATCCCCCCTGGGATCTGCCCCTCCTTCCAGGCCGCCGTCCGGCCTGACCCGGATCGCATCGACCAGGCCAATAGAACTGATGGAACGTATTTTATGGCCCATGGATTCCAGTTTTGATTTCAGCACCGGATCGAAAGCATTTTCTTCCAGGATGATTTCATCGGGCAGCCACTGGTGATGGAAGCGGCTGGCCGCCACGGCTTCGCCCATCGGCATGTTCCATTCCAATACATTGAGGATGACCTGGAAGACGGAAGTGATGATCGTACTGCCTCCCGGCGTACCGACGACCATGGACAATTTCCCGTTTTTTTCCACGATGGTGGGAGTCATGCTGCTGAGCATTCTTTTGCCCGGCTGGATCGCGTTGGCTTCGCCGCCGATCAGGCCAAACATATTAGGCACCCCGGGTTTTACGCTGAAATCATCCATTTCGTTGTTCATTAAAAAACCGGCCCCGTCCACGATGACCTTGCTGCCGAAATTTCCATTAAGAGTGGTGGTGACCGCCACAGCATTCCCGTATTGATCGACCACGGAGAGGTGGGTGGTCTCAAAATGTTCCAGGGCCAATTTAAAGTTGCCCGCATAGACGCTGCTGCTTTTACTGGCTTGCTCCTCACGGTAATCCTGCATCCGGTATTTCAGGTATTTGGGATTGAGGAGACTGTCCTGCGGTACGGGGTAAAAATCGGCGTCCCCCAGGTATTGGGCCCGGTCGGCATAAACCCTGCGCTCCGCCTCTACCATGAGGTGAATGGTCCGGGAGTCCCTGAATCCCCAGTCTTTGAGAGGATAAGGCTCCACCATTTTCAGCAACTGACCCAGGGCGATGCCACCGCTGGAAGGCGGCGCCATGGATATGACCTTGTAATCTCTATATGGAACGATCACCGGCTTCCGCCAAACCGAACGATAGGCTTTCAGGTCATCGTGACTAATGATTCCCTTACCCTGTATCATTTCGGCAACGATGCGGTCCGCGACCGGTCCTTCATAAAATCCCGCCCGCCCCCGGTCCCGGATCTGCTTCAGCGTCCAAGCCAGTTCCTTCTGGATCAGCCAGTCGCCTTCTTTCCATTTGTTTGCTTTGACGAAGGCATTTTCCATTCCGTTGGTGCGGACAAACACCTCCCGGTAGTCCTGCAGCCTGGCAGCCTCGTCGGCGGTCACCTGGAACCCATCCTCGGCCAATCGAATAGCCGGTGCAATGATCTTTTCAAAAGACAGTTTGCCGTATTTGGCATGGGCCGTGATCAGGCCGTCGACCGTACCCGGGACCCCCGATGCCAGATGACCCAGGACACTGCCGGTGCCCGGATTTCCCAATGAATCCAGGTACATGTCTCTTGAAGCCAGGGCAGGCGCTTTTTCGCGGTAATCCAGCGTATTGGTCTCGCCGGAGGCCGCCCTGTAAACCATAAACCCGCCGCCGCCGATATTTCCCGCCCTGGGGTAAACCACGGCCAGCGCAAACTGTACACCCACCGCAGCATCCACCGCATTGCCCCCCTGGTGCAGGATGCGGATTCCAACTTTTGAAGCCAGGGGATGGGCACTGACCACCATGGCTTTCGCCGAGACGGCTTTTTTGGAGATCCCGGTCCAGTAGCCCGAAGGATTGATCTTCGGCGCGCATTGGGCCAGGAGGATCAGAAACAAGACCCAGAGGCCGGAGATTCTTTTATTCATAAGGTTTTCATTTGATGGATTCAAAGATAATAAGGGGTTGGTGATACGACTCATGGAATCACAGTCTGAAAAATTCTTAATAAGCGCAGGGCCATACCTTTGGGTTAATTCCAACAGCCAGGTGGTAGGTTCCCTGGAGGGGTCAGGGGCAGGCAATCAAAAATAACGTTCGCAAAAATATTAACCCAAAGCCTGCAATAAGGTGCTGTTTGCAAAATGAGGGATAACATAATCCATTCTCCCGCCCATTTAAGTTAAACCTCTCCAGGCGAGGACGCCCTGGAGCAACCTCGAATACAAGGCCGAAGCTAAGCTTCGTCCAAACAGTGCATGCAAGGCCGAAGCTAAGCTTCGTCCAAACAGTGCAGCCAAGCTACGTCCCAACATATCTATTTCATTATCTTTGATCAATGAGGCAGGTCTTGCTTTTCCTCCTACTGTCTTTGCAGCTCGGACTCCGTGCCCAATCGGCATATTCCAATGAATTCCTGACCATAGGCGTAGGCGCCAGGGCTCATGGAATGGGGGGTGCGGTGGTCGCCTCGGTAAACGATGTCAACTCCGCCTATTGGAATCCGGCCGGCCTTTCTCATATCGATGCACCCCTGCAACTCGGCGCCATGCATGCGGAATGGTTCGGAGGGGTGGGCAAATTTGATCATATTTCCCTGGCCCGGAGGCTCAATGCGGACCGGGCCGCCGTAGGAAGCATCAGTATGGTCCGGCTGGCCATCGACCAGATCCCCAACACCCTCAACCTGGTGGCTCCTGATGGAAGCATTGTTTTTGATAATGTTAGTGAATTTTCCAGCGCGGACTACGGATTCCTCATCTCTTACGCCACCGCGATCGGGGAATGGGATGAAAAAAAATCAAACCGCCTCGGCGCAAACGTCAAAGTGATCCACCGGCAGATCGGACCCTTTGCCAAGGCCTGGGGTTTTGGCATTGACCTGGGGATGCAGTGGGTCCGGGGCCCCTGGCAGTTTGGGCTGGTCGGGCAGGACCTCAGCACCACTTTCACCGGCTGGAGATATAGTTTTACAGAAGAACAGAAAATCCAATTGGAAAAAACCGGCAATATCATCCCGGTGAGCGCCCTGGAAAAAACCCTGCCCCACCTGGGCGCCGGTATCCTGCGGCGCTTTGGAAAGGAGGATGCCTTTTATTGCAATGTCGAACTGGGAATGAACGTCTTTTTCGATGGCAAAAGAAATACCGTGGTGGCTTCGGAATTTGCCAGCCTGGAACCTAAGGCCGGCCTGGAGGCGGCGTATAAAAAATATGTATTCCTCCGCGGCGGGTATGGAAATATTCAAAAAATAAAGGACGAACTGGATCCCCTCCGGACAAATACGCGTGGCCAATTGTACAGCGGGGTGGGCGTCCGCTTCGGCAGGGTCCAGATTGATTACGCCCTATCCAACATCGGCAACCTCGCCAAAGAATTGAATTATTCCCACATTTTTTCCGCCGCCCTGAGTTTTACGGGTGAGTGAAGGCCGGACTTGCCCGGTGATTATCTTCCATTAAAAGCGGGTACCCAGGTAATGGGGGAGCATGGCCCTCCAGGTCGGCCAATCGTGCGGCATGTCATGGCCCCAGACATCGAGTTCGTGCGGGATGCCCTTCGCGTGCAGGACCCTGGAAAAATGTACGGAGGCCTGCGGATTTTCCCAGTTGCCTGAGCCGGTCAGTATATGAATATGCCTGCTCGACCGGATCCGGGAAAGGTAATGCTCATCGTTCAGGTTGGACAGGTAGGCCTGGGGGGAATTAAAATAGACATCGTCATCATAATATCCTTTGGTATAGGATTGCAGGTTATAGTCCCCGCTCATGGCAATGGTACCGGAGATCAGGTCGGGCCGCCGGAAAAAAAGGTTGGCCGCGTGCAGGGCGCCCAAGGAAGCCCCGCAGGTGATGATGGGAGTATCCCAGGAGGTATGGGTCCGGATATAGGGGATCACCTCATCGTAGATATAATAGTTGAACTGGTTGTGCCTGATGGATTTCAGTCTCGGATGCATGTGATCGTTGAGCCAGCTTTCCGAATTGATGCTGTTGACGGAAAACACCTTGCACTTGCCATGGTCGATAAAATGCGAGATGGCCCCGATGAGATGAAACCTTTCGTATTCGAGGTAATCGGCCGCCGCGGTGGGCAACATCAGTAAAGCAAAGCCATAATGCCCATATCTGGCAATTTCCATGTGTTTGTTCAAAGAAGGGCTATGCCATCCATCCAGGGTCCGGTGCATGTTTGATCGTTGAATTTGGATTCAGGCTGTAAATATCCAATATTATTCAGGAATGAAATCCTCGGGTCCTATGATTATCTTGCCCGGGGATGATTTTGCTGACCGCCAAACGGCTGAACCTTTCCTTTGATTCGCCCCGGGGATCCATCCAGGTGCTCAGGGATATTGACCTGGCCGTGCATGAAAAAGAGAGCATCGGCCTCACCGGGCCGAGCGGCGCGGGGAAAACCCAATTGGCATACACCCTGGGAAGGCTGAACGAATATTTTGGCGGCCGCATTCGTTGCGATGCTTTGACCTACCACCGGGCGGGTGAGGAATGGAACCTGATGGAAGACCACCGGATCAGGGCTTTCCGTAAAACCGAGATCGGTTATATATTCCAGGAGCCGTTTCTTTATTTTAACCCAACCCTGCGGATTAAAAGCCAACTGGCTCTTTCCTCCGCTTCCGGAATAAAAGACGAGAACCTGATGGGCAAATGGCTGGACCGGGTGGGCTTGAAGGAACAGGACCGCATCCTGAACAGTTTTCCTCACCAGCTCTCCGGCGGCCAATTGCAACGGCTGGCTATTGCCGGCTGCCTTTTGAAAAATCCAAGGATCATCATTGCCGATGAGATCACCTCATCCCTGGACCAGGGCGCTACGCAAAGGATTTTGGAACTGATTATGCAACTTAAGGAAGAACTGGGTTTCAGTATCCTTTGGGTGACCCACAATGAAACGGAAGTCGCCAAATATTGCGACCGCATCTGGTCGGTAAAGGACGGGCGGCTGGAGTCCGATATGCCTGCTGCGGGATTCAAAGCCCGTCCATTCAGCCTTCAGCGGAAAAAAGGCGGGGAGCCCGGCACCCGTGAAATCCTGCAGGTCACCGGGATCCGGAAAAAATATGGCCGGGCCGGCGTCCCTGGTTTTGAAGTCCTCAGGGGCATTGACCTAAGTCTCCGGGAAGGGGAGATCACCGGACTGGCCGGAGAATCGGGATCCGGCAAGTCCACCCTTGGCCGTATCCTGGCGGGAATGGAATCCTGGGATCAGGGCCGGATCCATTATAATGGCCGCGAACTCAACAGAGGGTTTAAACCCTTCCGTGAAATCCTTTATTTGTTCCAGGACGCCTTCAGCTCGATCAATCCCAGGATCACGGCTCAAAAGCTGCTTGATGAGGCCCTGGCGGCCGGGGAGCGCCGGATGGACCAGGAATTCATACTAAAGCTTACCAGGCTGGACCAGGCCATATTGCCCAGAAAAGCTGGCGAACTTTCAGGTGGCCTCAGGCAACGCTTTGCACTGGCCCGGGCCCTGGCGGCCATGCCCCGGATCCTGATCATGGACGAATCGGTCAACGCCCTGGACGTCAGCCTCCAGGAAGAGATTTTGGATATGCTTTTGCAGTACCAAATTCAATACCGGTTGACCATCCTTTTTATTTCCCATCAGCTCGAAGTCATCCATCGCCTCTGCGACCGGGTAGTCTACCTCAGGGAAGGGGTTCTGGAAGAAATAAGGGGATAAGCTTGATTTTCTGACTTCACTCCCTTATTTTTGCGAAATGAAAAAGCGTTCTCCCAATATGCTTTTTGTATTAGCGCTTGCATTCAGTTTTGTGGTTTTTTCCTATCTCAACTGGTGCCCAAGCACTTCAGAGGCCCTGAGCGGTTCTCCTTCCAGTCTTTTGGAAGTATCCCGCGGCATCTTGCGTATCCCTGAATTTGAGATGGTCATGCGTTTTGCGGAAAAGGTGATCGATTTTGTCCGCCCCTGATCAGGGTTTGATTTTTTCCTTCAGTACCGAATATAAAGTTTCCATGGGCAGCCCCATGATATTGGTATAGGATCCCTGTATCCCTTTTACGGCGCAGAGGCCGATCCAGTCCTGGATGCCATAGGCGCCGGCTTTGTCATAAGGAGGGAAGTGATTGATATAATAATGAATTTCATCGTCGGTGATGGGATTAAATTCAACCCAGGTTTCCACGGAACGGATTTCGGAGAAGGAGTCGGAAAGTACACAAAGACCGGTAATGACCAGGTGGGTTTTGCCCCCAAGGGTCCGGAGCATCCATTCCGCTTCCGGCCGGTTCAGTGGTTTGGAAAAGATCCGTCCACCCAGGAATACCAGGCTGTCGGCCGCGATCACGACCAATCTTTCCTGATCCGGTTCCTGGTTGAATATCTTTTGAGCTTTTTGGCTGGCCAGGTACCCGGGTACGGCGGTGATTTCAAGGTCGGCGGGATAATTTTCCTCATCGATATCGGCCACCCTTACCTCGAACTGGAAGCCGGCCTGCCTCATCAGTTCCAGGCGACGGGGTGATTGGGAAGCCAAAATGATATTATAGGGTTTCAACCATTCCATAAGTGCTCCTGGGCAAGATATAAAGGGAGCAGGGTCATGCCGCTGACCATGCATAGTTTCAAGAGGTTGGCAATAGGATGAAAATCACGGGGGGTAGTGGATTTGAACAAGCGGTAAAGCACATACACCAGGGGCAGGATAAAGCCGGGAAGGATGATCAGGGCTCCGCGCCAGAATGGATTTTCCGTTTTAAACATAAGGAAGCAGGCGAGCAGGACTAGGGTAAAGGTCAGGAGGAATGCGATGGCTTTTGAAGGGCCAATGCCGTAAAGCACAGGCAGGGTGCGGGCCTGGCCGGCCTGGTCCCCGGGGATGTCTTCAATGTCTTTGACCAGTTCCCTGGCCAGGGTGAGCAGGCCGCCGGTAAAAGCGCAAATAAAAAAATTCTTAAAGATCAGGAACCGGCCGGGAATGGAAAGGGAGGCGAGGGTTTCCGATTCGGTGGCCAGTGGAATCAACAATACCGATCCGCAAAGAATGGCGATGACCAGGTTGCCCCAAAACGCCGTTTTTTTCAGCCAGATGGAATAGATCACCAGGAGCAGGGCGACCACGGGGAAGATCCAGAAGAAACCGGTTTTATTAAAATAGGAGGCGATGACCAGGGCGAGGATAGCCGCCACAGCCAGCAGGATATAAAAAGCCAGCCAGGCCGCCCTTACGGGGATCAGGTTCCCTACAATTCGTTTGTCCCCCTTGTTGACGGCGTCAATCTGCATGTCGTATATATCGTTGATGATGAATCCGGCGCCCATAAGCAGGGCGAAGACCAACCCGAGGCAGGCAATGCTTCCATGCCCGAAGGCGGTCGCTATTCCGGCCTGATTCAAAGGCAGCCGCAACAAAAGGAACCAATGCAACCAGAGCGCCAGCGCGGTGATGACCAGGTTGGGCAGTCTAATCAGTCGAAGAAAACCGGAGGCAATGGAAAACACGGCTTGAAATTACCACCGATTCTGAACTTTTAGCACGAGTTCGATGAGGTCCCTGACGCAGGCTTTGCCTCCGGGCCGGGGAGAGATATAATTGGCGATGGCCTTGACTTCCGGTACCGCGTCGCAGGGGCAGGCGCGCAGGGCGGCATGGGCCATTGCCCCGAGGTCCAGGATATCGTCACCCATATAGGCGAGGGCGTCGGGTTCTATGCTCCGGTCCGCCATCCATTGTCGAAGCACAGGTTCCTTTTCCTGGGCATCGAGAAAAAGGTCTGTGACCCCCAGGCCCTGCAACCGGTGCCTGATACCTTCCGAACGACCTCCGCTGATCACCGCCAGGCAATATCCTTCCTGAAGGGCCTTGCGGATGGCATATCCGTCGCGAATGTGAAAAGTCCGTAGGCTGTGGCCGTCCTCGGTCAGGAGCAGGCTTCCGTCCGTCATGACCCCGTCGAATACAAAGGACTTGATGCGGTGCAGGAGGGGGAGCAGGGTATCGGGCATGCCGGGATTATTTATTGTTGTCCCGCCATTCATAGACCCATTTAGCCTGGATCTGCTCCAGGTGGGCTTCCGTACATTCTTCCCTGGGACTGGAAAAATGTGGGATTTCCAGCACCCATTCAATGAGTTCCGTAAAGCGGATCCGGTATATTTTGCCCTCATCAAATTCATCGCCAAACCGCTCGTACAGTTTCATGGCGATGTCTTCGTGGTCTTTCCAGTAAATGGGCAGGTCTTCCAGGTTTTTGATTGACATTGAATTTGCTTTTGGCGGGTTGAACAAAGGATCAGTGTTCGTGGCCGATGATCTGGGACTGGTCGGGAATGGTGACCTCGATCTCGGAATTTTCGTCCAGCACGATGCACTGGCAGGCCAGGCGGGATTCGAGCTTCGGATTCCGGGCGCGGTCAATAAAATCCTCTTCCTTTTCCGAAAGTTCCTCCAGCACCTCCATGCCCTTGTCCACATAAATATGACAGGTGCTGCAGGCGCAGACGCCGCCGCAATTGTGATTGAGGTGAATGTTGTGGTCTTCCGTGATCTCCAGGATGCTGAATCCCTTGGCGGGTTGTTCCACCGAAACGGGCTCCAACCGATGGTCTTCAAAACGAAACAGGATTTTTGCCATTCGGGTGTAAAAGTAAATCAAATGCTTTAACGTATGGATAAGGGCATAAGTTTAGAAAAAATAATTTTTTGGAATATTGGCTGAAAAAACGCAATTTGACTGAACAATATTCATGGAAGATTATATTCAGGAAAACCGGGAAGACCGTTATAAATTCAAAGAACTGAAGGTATACAGTTCCACAGAGTGGCTGGCCGATCAGAAGTTCAAATACAGGCAGGTGTTCGACCGGAACGAAACCACCTTCATCTATGTGGAACTGTCCCTTTACAATAAATTTTTTGACAAGGAAAGCTGGGAGGCCGTCATCCACCTCAAATGTTTTTCCTTGTCCAACAACAAACAGGAATTGTGCAACCTGGAGTTTAAAAAACAGATCAGCAAATACGAACCCCTGGTGGTCCTCCAGGAAGGCTGGGGCAATAAAAAAGAAGGCGCCTTCTGGAAAAAAGGCACCTACTATTGGGAAGCCTGGATCTTCGATGAAAAGGTGGGCAGCAAATATTTCTATATCGAAGATGCCGGCGAGCCCATGACCAGGATCCACAACCCCTATTTTGACATCAAATCGCTGCGTTTTTATGAAGGCAACGAAGACGACATCAGTCTCGACGACCGGGTTTATCTTAAAAACTTCTCCGCGGCCGAAACCCGGCTGGTGCATCTTGAACTGCAGCTGAAAAACAAAAACAGGTCCCACCACTGGCAATGCGAATTGTTTTTCCGTTTTTACAACGAAACCCGAGAACTCAAAGCGCAGGTCGTCAAGCTCAAAAGCATCCGGAAAGAAGAGGACCTGGTGATCTTTGCCGCTTCCTGCGGCATGCCTTCCAAAGGCAGCTGGAAAAAAGGAAGGCTGGCGATGGAACTGGTGTTCATGGATTCCCTCATCGCTTCCGCCGTCCTGGACTTCCGCGAACATGCTGAACCCGGGAATGTCCCTGTTTTCCTGCCCAACCAGTCCATTCCCGGTTTCCTCAATGCGGAGCAGGACCAGGATCTGAGCCTTGAGCAACTCCTGGGGCAGTTGGATCAGTTGGTAGGCCTTACCCAGATCAAGAGGCAGGTGCAGAACCACGCCAAATATCTTCAGTTTGTCCAGCTCCGGAAACAATATGGTTTCCGGGAAGAGGATGAGATCAATGTCCATTCCGTTTTCATCGGTAATCCGGGCACCGGAAAGACCACCGTAGCCCACATGATGGGCAACCTGTACCATAAAATGGGCCTCTTGTCCAAAGGGCATGTGCACCTGGTCGACCGGGTTGACCTGGTGGGTGAATACATCGGGCAGACCGCGCCCAAAGTGAGGGAGGCTATAGAAAAGGCGAGGGGAGGGGTTTTGTTTATAGACGAAGCCTACGCCCTGGCCCGGTCCAACGACGACAGCAAGGATTTTGGGCGGGAGGTCATCGAAATACTGGTCAAGGAAATGTCCAACGGGCCGGGCGACATGGTCGTGATCGTGGCGGGATACCCCAAGGAGATGAAATATTTCCTGGACTCCAATCCGGGGCTCAAATCCAGGTTTAAATTGTATTACGAATTTGCCGATTACACTCCCGAGGAACTGGAAAAGATCGCACAGGTGGCCTGTCTTAAAAAGGAGGTGAGCCTGTCGGAGGCTGCACGGGTAAAAATCTATGAATTTATTTTGGAGGCTTACCGCAACCGGGACCGGGCTTTCGGCAACGCCCGTTTCGTCTATGACCTGATCGAAAAAGCCAAGATCAACCTGGGCCTCCGGATCATGAAGAACCCGGGCAAATTGCCGGACGAATATGAGGAAGGCGAATTGGCGGAAATCCTGCTCGAAGATGTGGAGAAAATTGTTTTCCAGGATGCCCAGAAATCCGCCGTCATCCCGGTAGATGAAAAATTGTTGACCGCTTCGCTGACGGAATTGGACAGCCTGATCGGAATGAATGCCATCAAAAAACAAATCCATGAGTTGGTGGACATCGTCCGCTACAACCACCGGGTCGGCAAAGACGTCCTGCGCCATTTTTATTTGCACACCATACTGATCGGCAATCCGGGTACGGGCAAAACCACCGTGGCCAGGATCCTGGCCAAAATCTACAAAGCCCTCGGCATCCTCGAGCGCGGCCATATGGTGGAAACCGACCGCCAGGGGCTGGTTGCGGGATATGTGGGCCAGTCCGCACTCAAGACCTCGGAAAAGATTGATGAAGCCATCGGGGGGGTGCTGTTCATTGACGAAGCATATTCCCTCCTGTCCACCCGCACGGCCGGGGTGGATTACGGGAATGAAGTCATTCAGACCCTGCTCAAAAGAATGGAGGACCAGCGGGGCAGTTTTTTTGTATTTGTCGCGGGTTATCCGGACAATATGGAAGATTTTATCAAAGCCAACCCCGGCCTCAGTTCAAGGTTTGACAAAACGCTTCGTTTTGACGACTACCAGCCTGAAGAACTCGGGGAAATTGCCGGTAAAATGATCTCGGAACACGGGCTCAGCATCAGTCCGGAAGCCATGAGCTATCTGCAGGATTACCTTAAATTTCTCTTCCAGTACCGGGACCGTTATTTCGGTAATGCCAGGACGGTTCGCTCAGTCATCCTGGAAGCCATCCAGTACCATAGCCTCCGGATCGCCAAAGAAGGGGACAAGGCCAGGCCGGGCAGCCTGCACCGGATTGAACTGGTAGACCTCGAAAACTTTAAGATGAAGACCGAAGACATGCATTTTCAAAGAAAATCCATTGGCTTCAGAAATAATTAGCGGAAAATTCCGGGATTAAGAGGCTTCCATTTTCGCGCAATCAAATCAAGAGTATTGAAGTGAAGGAGATCCCGGTTCCTGATCAACAGTCCAAATTGAAATAAATCGAGACTGAGGTTCCATTGCCTTTCAAGCCGGAGCCTGTCCCAGGCCCCGGCCATATCGCGGCTCCAGTGAATATCGTCCAGGATGATCACTCCCAGATCAGGATGGAGGTATGGACTCAGTAGCCGGATATAGGATTCCAGGGCCGCGCCCCGGTGGTTTCCGTCAATGAAGATCAGGTCAAATACCGGGTGATGACCGAGGATTCCAGGCAGTACCTGGTCAAATGCCCCGATGAGGAGGTCTGGCTGAAGTCCTAGCTTATCAAAAGTGGCTTTTGCAACCGAGGCCAGGTAGGAGTCTCCTTCGACAGTAATGAGTTGACCTTTACCCCCAGGCTTGCTGAGGTAGGCGGTGGATAGTCCGGCTGCGGTGCCCAGTTCAAGAATATGGTTGGCTTCAAAAAACCGGCTGATGCGATGTAGGAGCCTCCCAGATTCTGGCCGGATGGCGGAGCGGCGGATAAAATCACTTAGCCGGTGCATGGATTGTTTTTTGCCCGGCTTTCCGGATCCCGCACCAAAATCGGTGTGTACGAATAGTTCATTATTTTTCAGCAGGTCGCCCCTAAGGTTTTCGATTTTTTCAAACCAGGGATCCTTTGCGTCGGATTCGAGGACTTCTCTGCAAAACCGGTAAAGAAAAGGGGAGTCGGCCTGGTGGATGGTTTTGGCCCGCTGGTAGTAAGACCACCATTGTTTCATGCGGAAAGAGAGACCGCTGTTCATCCGTTTAAAATATTAATAGAACCAGACACAATTTTAAGTTTCTCTTCGCAATAGTATTTCTTTTCCTGCGTCAATGGTTACAAAATTCCATGATGATACAACCTGCTGTCCTGGCCCTGCTTTTGCATTGCGGCTCGTGTTTTTCCCTTTGCGCCCAGAGTTATTTCACCACCGGCGGCATCCGGCTGGGCTCCGACTACGGGATCTCCCTCAAACAACTCATCCTGAAAAGGACCACTTTGGAAATGATCGTGTCCACCGATGACCAGGCCAAAACCAACCTGGGCCTATGCCTGCTTGCTGCCCAGCATAAACCCATCCTGACCCGGAACCTCAATATATTCTATGGAGCCGGACTGGCCTGGAACTGGCAGGTGGAAGACCTGCCCGAAGGCCTGGTTAAAAGGACTCTTTTTGGGATCCCGGTCCAGGCCGGACTGGAGTTTAAGGTAGGGAGAATAAATTTCAGTTGGGATTACACCCCGGTTTTATATATTAGCACAAAATCTAATGCGTTTGACAGCCTTAAAGGCCTCACCGTCCGGTATGTTTTTTTAAACAGGAAGGAGGGGAAACGCTTGGTAAAACAATTAAAATCAATCATTACAACCCGAAAAGGTAAATGAAGAATTTGGCGGTTTGGATTGCAGTCTTTTCCCCGTTGGTGATGCATGCGCAGATCAGTTTTAGCCCGGCCACCGGGCTGACCTCCCCGGCAGAACATTTTAGCGGCTCGGTCATGGGCATTTCAGATATGGACGGGGATGGCCTCGATGATATCGTTCGCCTGGATCAATCCAAAAATCTCTCCATCCAATACCAGTCCGCTCCCGGCCGTCCGTTCCGCTCCCGCGATTTTGGAGCCGTAAGCGGGGTGGAACAATGGAGCCTTTCGATCGGGGACATCAACCAGGATGGATTCAACGATATGGTCTTTGCGGCCAATGAAAATCCCGGAACCGTATTTTATTCGAGAAAATCGGGGGATTCCATCGTTTATGACAAACAATTCCTGGCCGAGTCCGAAAAAGCCTACGCGCAGGCCTGCAACCTAGTGGACATCAACGGAGACGGCTGGCTTGATTTTTTTCTTTGCAACGACCTGGGCGAAAACCGCATCTGGGCCAACAACGGATCGGGCAGGCTTGACGGATCGCCGGTAGCCTGGATTGACTTTACTACGGTCCCCGCCTCCGATAAATCCGGCAATTACGGAAGCGTGTGGACGGACATCGACAACGACGGGGATCTTGACCTTTATATAGCAAAATGCAAAGCAGGGGTGGACGATCCGAAAGACCCGAGGCGGGTGAATGCCTTGTATGTCAATAAAGGTAACGGGACCTTCTTTGAAAACGCTTCCGCTGCCGGCCTGGCCTCCGGGCATCAGTCCTGGGCCGTAGTGGCGGGAGACTGTGACCTGGACGGGGACCAGGACCTGTTTATCATCAATCATTATGCGCCCTGCCAGCTCATGATCAACAACGGTTTTGGCATTTTCACCGAAGCTACGGGCACCGGGATCCAATACGATGGAGCCGGGGTGCAGGCCGCCTGGGTGGATTTTGACAATGACGGCATGCTTGATCTCCTCATTGCGGGAAGCAAGCACCAGTTGTATCTCAATCGCGGAAACCATCAATTTGAAGCGGCCCCCGCACAGGTCTTCGGCCCGCAACAAATAGAATCTTTTGGGGTCGGGGACCTCAACCACGACGGACGTATGGATATCTATGCAGGTTATGGTTTGGTTTTTAACAAGCCTTCTCACCGGCCGGATGCCTTATGGCTGAATACCAGTCCTCATGCAAACCATTATTTGAAAGTGCGCCTGGAAGGTTTGATGCCGAATAAAAGTGCGGTAGGGGCCCGGATAAGCCTTCATTCCGGCAATTACAAAATTGCCAGGGAAATTCATTCCGGGGTGAGTTATGGGACGAGTCAATCCTTGACGATGCATTTTGGTTTGGGCAGCCGCACCAAAGTCGATTCCCTCGTCATAAGGTGGCCCGACAAATACCGCGAAGTGATCCAGGAACCTTTTATCGACCGGATCCTGATTGTAAAACAAAAAGCATGCTTTGCCTTCGACCCCGACCTCAAAGGCGGGAACCTCTGTACCACGGGGGACAGCATCGTGATCACCGCTCCCGTCAACGGCAACTATGAGTGGTCAGGGGGAGAAAAAACGAGATCGCTCACTGTGCGCAAAGCGGGAGAATACCAGTTGGCCATGACCACGCTTGAAGGATGCCGGATTTTTTCCAATCGTTTATACATCGGGTCGGGCCCGATAGGGGAACACCGCATCCAGGCTTCCGATACGGTGATCTGTGCCGGGACCTCCGCCAGTTTACGGTTGGAAACCAACCTTTCCGTGCTCTGGAATACCGGGGACACTTCAAAAACAATCCAGGTCTCCGCACCCGGTCCCTATTTCGGGCGGGTGAGTGAAAGCTGTGTCCCCGTTCAATCGGATACGGTGAGGCTTCGAACCATCATTCCTTCCGAGGTCATCGGACGAAACGATACCATTGGGCCTTTCGCCAAAGCCACACTAAGAGCTGAAGGGGAATCCATCGTATGGTATGCCGAACCGTCCGGCGGTTCCCCGCTGGCCTTTGGAAATACCTATTTCATTCAAACCCCACTCGACAAGACCACCACTTTTTACGCCCAGTCGGTGCTGACCCTTCCCGGGGCGAAATTCAACGTTGGACTTAAGGAGCACTCGGGGACCACGAAATTTCATGCAAACAATTTCAGCGGCAGGCTGCTGTTTGATGTGAAGCAAGCCAGCGTCCTGAAATCCGTAAAAGTTTATGCGGACACCCCGGCCCTTCGCCAGATAGATTTATTGAACGCCGCGGGGGAGATCCTCGCGAGTAAACTGGTTCGGATTGAAGCCGGGGAAAGCCGGGTAATCCTCAATTTCAACCTGCCGCCGGGGGACGGTTATGCCCTGGCTGCCAATGAGGAGGTTTCGATAAAACAATTCGGCTCCAGGTCCCCGAAATTATACCGCACGGAAGGAGAGGTGGGCTTCCCCCTTAAAGGCGGCCCGGTATCTATTTACGCGACCAATGCCGGGGCGGGCAATTATTATTATTTCTACGATTGGGAACTGGCCTACCAGGACCTGGTTTGTGCTAGTCCCAGGGTGCCGGTGCGCGCGGTGATCCTCACGGTTGCCACCCGGGATCAGGCGGTTCAACCATTCAGGATATTTCCCAATCCGGCAAACCGCTTCCTGAATATAGAGTGGAAGGGTCCTGTGCCTTCCCGGGAGGTGCGATTTATATTCAGCAGCATAGATGGCCAAATCCTCCTTTCTGCAAGCGCCCACCCCTCAGGGCCAAACTGGAGGATCCCCTTGCCGCAATGGGATCCGGGCATCTACCTGCTGCGGGTCAAATCCGGTGAAAATGAATTTGTGTCCAGGTTCGCGGTTATAAACTAAAAGGATCCGCCGGATACCTCCTGTTTGATTCAAAAAAAAAGCCCGGATCTTTTTAACCCGGGCCTTGGAGGGGTGAAAGACGGGATTCGAACCCGCGACCCTCAGAACCACAATCTGATGCTCTAACCAGCTGAGCTACATTCACCAGTTCACTTTTGTTTTGGTCAAAAGCGCTGCAAAGATACCATTTTCTGTTTTTATCTCAAATGTCGGCTGGGGGAATCCCTGGTATTTTTAAAAGTACTTTTTATGGGTTGAAGAAGGAGATGGAAGAAAACCGTTAGTTTTATCCGGCCTCCTGATGAGGGATAACTTTTTATATTGCCTGTTTGTTTAAACAATGATGGACGGATCTTCCGGCACGATAAAACTGAAAGTGGAGGGGATGACCTGTACCGGGTGCGCGGCTACGATTGAAAGATATCTTGAGAAAAGCGGCCTGCCGGAGGCAAGGGTCAACCACATCGACGGGCAGGTGGAATTCAAAGCCTCGCCCTCCCTGGATCTCCAACAAGTGATCCGGGGCATTGACCGCCTGGGATATAAAGTGATCCAGGCGCCGGAAAAGCAGGGAAGAAAACTTTCCATAAAGCAGGAACTGATCATCAGCCTGCTTTTTACCCTCCCGCTGATCTTTCACCATGTATTCCCAGGTCTTTTCCACTGGCTCCAATCGCCCTTATTACAATTTCTTTTTGCCTTGCCGGCCATGTCTATCGGCTTCAGACGCTTTCTGCCCGGTGCGTTCCGTTCGGTCTGGGCCGGCAATCCCAATATGGATGTAACCATCTGCCTGGGTGCCCTGGCCGCCCTGGTTTACAGCCTGCTGGGCTGGTTTCTGGGCCAGCCGGACATGATCTTTTTCGAGACGGCAGCCAGCATTCTGGCCCTTCTTTTACTGGGAAATTATATGGAGCACCTGGCCGTCAAAAGAACGACCCAGTCTATCGATGAGCTCAGTAAACTCCGGGCGGAATTTGGAATGATGCAAATGCCCTCCGGTGCCCTGGTGAAAATCCCCGTCGACGAACTTAAAAGAGGTGACTTATTGCTTGTCAATGAAGGGGATGCCGTCCCGACGGATGCCGTAATCCTCAACGGGGAAGGACTAGTGGACGAATCCCTGATCACCGGGGAAAGCAGTCCCGTGCCGAGGAAAAAGGGGGATCCTTTGATTGGATCCAGCCAGGTCCTTGCCGGAAATTTTATTGTAAAAGTGACCCAGACCGGAGAACACACGGCCCTGGGTCGAATCATCGAATTGGTTAAAGCCGCCAGCCATGCCAAAGCACCCATACAAAAAACCGCCGACCGCATCAGCGCGGTCTTTGTACCCCTGATCCTGGCCATCAGCCTTCTGTCTTTCTTATTGAATTTTTTATTACTTGATGTTTCGCTCAGCCAGTCCGTCATCCGGTCCATCGCCGTCCTGGTGATATCCTGTCCATGCGCCATGGGATTGGCTACGCCTACCGCGATCGTTGTCGGACTGGGCAAGGCTATGCGGCAGGGCATTTTGATCAAAGGCGGTTCCACCCTGGAAGCCCTGGGTAAAGTCAAGACCGTCATTTTCGACAAAACAGGTACCCTTACCCATCCGGAAATCAAACTACAAGCCTTAAAACCCGGCATGGAAATCACGATTGCCAATGCCCTCTATGCCATGGAATCCAGGTCTTCACATCCTTTAGCCCGTGCCGTGACCCGTTTCCTTTCCGCAACTTATACGCTCGATCCGCCCGCTATGACCGTTAAAGAAGTCAAAGGCTCAGGCCTCGAAGCCGTCGAAAGTAATGGGGTTTCATGGAAAATCGGGTGGTCTCCGCAACATTCGAAGATAGAAATCCTTCGGGAGGGGGAACTGGTGGCATACCTTGAATCCAGGGACAGTCTCAAGGACCAGGCCGTGGAACACATCCGGCACTTGCATAACCACCACATCCGGCCGGTTTTGTTGTCCGGGGACAGTGAAGAAAAGGTGAAGGAAGTGGCCGGCCAGCTGGGCATCGAGGACTGGCAGGCCAGGGTTATGCCGGAACAGAAGGCCGCCCGGATTGAAAATTATAAGAAAAAAGGCATGACGGCCATGGTCGGGGACGGCATCAACGATGCCCCTGCCCTGAGCCTCGCCGATATCGGGGTATCCTTTGCGGAGGCAAGCCATGCGGCCGTACAATCCTCCCAGGTGGTCCTGCTAAACGATCGGTTGGCTACGTTTACAAAAGCCATGCGCATAGCCAAACACACCCTGGCCGTCATCAGGCAAAACCTCTTCTGGGCCTTTTCATATAATATCGTGGCCATTCCCCTGGCGGCCCTGGGTTATCTCAATCCCATGTGGGGGGTCCTGTTCATGGCCTTTTCCGACCTGGTGGTGGTAGGCAATTCGCTCCGGCTCAGGTGGCTCAGGGTTTAACCCAAACCATGCAACAGATTTTCTATTACAAGCCGGAATGCCTGCAAATACTGACACTTCCCGGCCGAATAGTTTGATTTATGATTTAGGTCGGCCTCCCATTTTTATCCTCACTATAGGAGTGCCTATGTTAGCGGTAAAAATAGTCCGGGAGCGCCAGTCTTTATTGGCCTTCCGGCTTTCATTACGAAACTCTATTGCATGATTTGGGTTTAATTCCAATGCACAGCCTTCAAAATTTTTAACTTTGGCGCCTCATTTATGATATGGATCATCTTTGGCTTGCTGTTGACCGGCTTGCTCGCATTGGATTTGGGTATATTGAACAAAGGCACGCAGATCCTCACCCCGCATGAAGCGACCCGGAATTCCATCATCTGGGTTTCGATAGGGCTTTCTTTCAGCATTTTCGTTTTTTTCGCCTATACCCATCACTGGTTTGGCATCGGACTCGAAATTGGTGAGGCAAAGGCGGGGGGAGCGGCCCTCACCGAATATCTTTCCGGTTACCTGGTGGAATTGTCCCTGAGTGTGGACAATTTATTTGTGTTTGCCCTGGTTTTCCGGTACTTCAATGTGCCTGCCCAATCCCAGTACCGGGTCCTTTTTTGGGGGATCCTGATCGCCCTCCTGTTAAGGGGCCTGATGATTTTTGGCGGCGTCCTGCTGGTTCAGCGGTTTTTCTGGATAGAGTATGTATTCGCCGTGATCATCATTTATTCGGCTTACCGCATGTGGGTATCCGGGGACGATGCGCTGAACATCGAAGAAATGCCCCTGGTGATCTGGCTGCGCAAATGGATGCGCATGGTGCATTATTACAAGGAAGACCATTTTTTTACCAAGGTTTCCGGTCATTGGCACGCCACGCCCCTGTTCCTGACCTTCCTGGTGGTCAATATCGTGGACGTCATTTTTGCCTTTGATTCCATACCGGCCATCTTCGCCATCACGCGGGACGAGTTCCTGATCTTCACTTCCAATATCTTTGCCATTCTGGGCCTGAGGAGCATGTTTTTCCTGCTCACCGGTTTGTTGGAGAAATTTGTTTATCTCAAGACTTCCCTGATCGTCATCCTCCTCTTTATCGGGATAAAAATGCTGATCAGCCATTTTTACCATATTCCCAGCGGCTTCGCCCTGCTCATCATCCTTGTAATTCTCGGGACCGGGATCGTCACTTCGATCAATAAAAAAACGGAAAAGGAATAAGGCTGCCGGATCAGCGGTAGGCAGAGAAGGGGAGGGCCTTCATATAGATGGATTCCAGCTTCTGCACAATCTTCCCGTCTTTTTCCGACTCGTCCCTTACCCGGATCCATTCCGGGTCCTTGCCAAAACTGGCAAAAGAAGCCTTGCCCGCCGGTTCACTTTCATGAGCCAGGAAATAGATCAGCCTGGGTTGCTGGCCATCCTTTTCCACGCTTTTCCAATAGGCAATATTGGTCATGCCGTGTTTCTTAAAAAGTTTCAGGGTATGGTCGCGGAAGCGTTTTTCAAGGGCGGGAAGGCGTCCGGGATGGCAGGTATATATTCTCAGCTCAAACACCCTTTCTTTTTTTGAGGCTTTGGGGCGAATGGCGGGGGAAAAATCCTCCGGGTTCATAAACACCGATTCCACGGACTTTACGATTTTGCCCTGTTCCTCGGATTTCTTGCGCACTTCGTTCCAGGTAGGGTCCGCGGAAAACGATTTCCAACTGGCTTCCCGGGAGGGCAGGTCCGGGTAGGCCAAAACATAATACAAACTTTGGTTGTCTTCTTTCATGGGCACCCAGTAACCGATATTGGTCATCCCGTGTTTTTCAAAAAGGCTGGTGGTATGGTTTTGGAAACGGGCAATCAGGTCATTCAGCTTACCCGGTTCGCAATGGTAAATCCTGAGTTCAAAGACCCGGTTCTCTTTTTTTGCAGCAACGGCAATGGGTGAATCAGCGCTGAGAATAAAGCCTAAAAGCGTAAGAAACAATATCATTTTCTTTCTGGATTAAGTGGGCGCTAAAGCTACAAAGAAATCGCTCCGATTGGTTATCTTGTGGATCACAAACTCCTTGCCGATGAAAGATTTGCAATGGCTGCTGGACAAATACGGGGAAAGCCATACCAACAAGACCAATAAGCTGATCCACTGGATTTGTGTCCCCGCCATCATGTTTAGCCTGGTGGGACTGCTCAAATCCATTCCCTTTCCGGTTACTCGGGATTTTATTCTCAACTGGGCGGGCTTTTTGCTGCTGGGGGCCATGATTTATTATCTCCGTTTATCGGTAACCATGTTTTTAGGCTTCTGCCTGATCGCCTACCTCCTGCTCTGGGGAAATCACAAGATTTACCTGGCCATGGACCGCTCCTATTCGGGGCTGGCCCTTTTTTCCATCATCCTTTTTGTGGTAGCCTGGATCGGCCAATTTATAGGCCATAAGATCGAAGGCAAAAAACCCTCCTTCCTGGATGACCTGCAATTTTTATTGATTGGCCCCGCCTGGCTGATGCATTTTATTTTCAAAAAGGCGGGTATAAAATATTGACGCGCCGGGGAATGAAAGCCGATCAGATGTGGATCACCTCCCCGTAGGCGGCCGCCGCAGCTTCCATAAGCGCTTCGCTCATGGTGGGGTGCGGGTGCACGGATTTGACAATATCCATGCCTGTAGTTTCCAGCCTGCGCGCCACTACGACTTCAGCGATCATTTCCGTCACATTGGCCCCGATCATATGCGCCCCCAGGAACTCCCCGTATTTGGCGTCAAAAATCACTTTGACAAAGCCGCCCGGAGCGCCGGATGCTTTGGCCTTACCCGATGCGGAAAATGGGAATTTACCCACCCGGATCTCGTAACCGGCATCCCGGGCACCTTTTTCAGTATAACCCACCGAAGCGATTTCCGGCTGACAATAGGTACAGCCTGGAATATTATTATAATCCAAAGGCGTAGGGTGGTGCCCCGCTATTTTTTCCACACAGATGATGCCTTCCGCGCTGGCCACATGGGCCAGAGCTTGCCCCGGGGTGATGTCTCCGATGGCGTAAATACCTGGGACATTGGTTTGGCCATAACCGTCCACCTTCACCAGCCCTTTTTCAAGTTGAACTCCGGCAGTCTCGAGGCCGAGGTTTTCAAGATTCGGGGTGATCCCGGCCGCCGACAAGACCACATCGCAGGCCAGGCTTTCTTCCTGCCCGGTTTTCCTGTTTTTGAGATAAACCAAACATCCGGGCCCGGAAGTATCCACCCGGGTCACCTCCGTATTGGCATGAACCCGGATCCCGGATTTATTGAAGGCGCGGGAGAGCTCTTTTGAAATATCTTCATCTTCTCGGGGGACCAATCCCTGCTCCATGAATTCAACCACGGTGACTTCAGTACCCAGGGCATTGTAAAAATAGGCGAATTCAACCCCAATGGCCCCTGCTCCGACGACCACCATTTTCTTTGGCTGCACCGCCAGGGACATGGCTTTGCGGTATTCAATGATTTTTTCTCCGTCGATGGGAAGGTTGGGCAATTGTTTTGCTCTGCCGCCCGTGGCCAGGATGATATGGTCGGCGGTATGCTCCTCTTTTTTCCCGTCGGCCATCGTGACTTCCACTTTTTTATTGCCTGACCATTTGCCCGTGCCTGGTATGACCGTGATCTTATTTTTTTTCATAAGAAACTGGACCCCCTTGCTCATGCCGTCTGCCACCCCGCGGCTGCGCTGGATGATCGCGGCGAAATCGGCCTTGCCTCCGGCGGGTACCTGGATCCCATAATCGGCGGCATGATTGAGGTATTCAAACACCTGGGCGCTTTTGAGCAAGGCCTTGGTGGGGATGCAGCCCCAGTTGAGGCAGATGCCACCCAGGTTTTCTTTTTCGACGATCGCTACCTGTTTACCCAATTGTGCCGCACGGATGGCGGCGACATAACCTCCGGGGCCACTGCCAATGATCAGGATATCAAAATTCATGATTTGTCTTTTTGCAGCGCAAAGATAAGAGATGGGACCCAGGTTTGAAGATTTACAGCAGCGGATTTGAGATTTGTAACGAAGCTTCGAAAAATTAAGGGGCGGGCAGGAAGACAATCCTGGTTTTATTTACATATCTTAAAGGAAATATAGCTGCTGATGGGTTTCGATTCCTAACGTTATAATATTTACCCTATATGTCCCCAATTCAGAAAGTGGTCATTCTCGGAGGCGGGGTGGCCGGTTTAAGCGCAGCCCATGAACTCATCGAGCGGGGTTTTCAGGTAGAAGTTTATGAAGCTAACCCGGTTTATTTCGGCGGCAAGGCCCGTTCGGAAGATCATACGGGGATAAGTGCCAATCCCCTGCCCGGGGAACACGGATTCCGTTTTTTCCCCGGTTTCTACAGGCATATCACCCATACCATGAAAAGAATCCCTTTCGGCGCCGGGACCTGCTATGACAACCTGGTGACCACGGAAAGGATCCTGATTGCAAGAAACGGACAGGAACCCATTAAAATCCAGGCGGAGTTTCCATTCACGGCGGCAGGATTTAACCTGGTGCTCAGCACCCTGTCCGGCGCGGACACGGGTTTGACCGGCCCTGAAAAAAAACTTTTTAAAAACAAACTCTTTCAATTGCTTACCACAAGCAAGGAGAGATTCGAAAGCGAATACGAACAGCAGGCCTGGTGGTATTTCGTAGAAGCGCATCAGAACAGCCCCAATTACCAGAATCTCCTGGCGGACGGGCTCACCCGCTCCCTGGTGGCCGCCCAGGCCAAAAAAATGTCGACCCGGGTAGGAGGAGGTATTCTCCTGCAATTAATCTATGATATCGTAGATCCGGGCATCCCCGCGGACCGGGTGTTAAACGGCCCCACCAACCAGCAGTGGATACAACCCTGGATTTCCTACCTTCAGGCCAAAGGAGTACAATTTTTTCTTAACCATACCGCTAGTGCGCTCAACGTGGATGCGGTTGGAAGGCTTCAATCCGTAAGGCTGGATAACCCCGCTACCGGAATCCCGGTATATGCAACGGGCGATTATTTTATCCTGGCCGTTCCCGTCGAAAAAGCCAAAGACCTCCTGGACCATCCGGTGATCACCAACCGGGACCCCATCATGAGTTTCCCAACCGAATTGTCCAAAAGCGTGAGATGGATGAATGGGATCCAGTTTTATCTCAGCACTGAAATTCCCCTCAACCCGGGACATATCATTCATATCCACAGCCCCTGGGCAGTGACCAGCATTTCACAGGTTCAATACTGGTCCGGATACGACATCGATTCACAGTCCGGCGGCCTTGTGAAAGGGGTTTTGTCCGTCGATGTGTCCGATTGGCAGGACGGAATTTATAATGGCAAACGGGCAAAAGACACCTCCGAAGCCGAATTGATCCAATCCACTTATGAGCAGATCCAGCAAAGCCTGATCGTTGGCGGTGTGCCCCTATTACCCGCAAACCGGGCCGATGTAGTGGTCGGATACCATATTGCCTCCAGCATTCGCCGCACCGGGCCCACCCAAGCGGTCAGCGATGAACCCTTACTGGTAAATACCGTAAATTCATGGGACCTTATGCCCAAATCCTTTACCGGAATACCCAATTTGTTCCTGGCCGGAGACTATGTCAGGACTTTCACCGGCCTGGCTACCATGGAAGCGGCCAATGAATCGGCGCGACGCGCGGTGAACTGCATCCTCTCTGCTTCAGGCACGGGCAAACCTTATGCAAAAGTCTGGCGATTGCGCGAGTGGGCCATGGTATTGCCTTACAAATGGTGGGACCGGCGGAGATATTCCAAAGGATTGCCCTATTCCTCCGGCTTTCCCTGGTGGTTGCACGTGATTGCCTTTATCTGGAGCATAATCTGCCTGGTGGCCTGGGCGATTGGTTTACCCTTCCGCTGGCTTTTCGGATTCATTTGACCGCGTACCCCCATGCTGAATAAACTTAAAGCCTGGCTGGATTCGCTGATCATTCGGCATTTGCCGGACAGCGGCCATCACAAACAGGCGAGGATGATTGTACGGGGCAGCCTGCTGACGGTATTGTTCATGGCCTATTATGCCCTCATCAGCAAAGTAATCAGCTATAAAGAGGGAGTCCTGATCCAAAGCATTCTGACCCTGGGTTTCGCCCTGATTCCCCTGGCAGTCCTCCGCCGGGCAAACCTGAATCTCATCGGGAACCTCTTCGTTTTTTCAGGGTGTACCGGCATCGTGATGTTGTCCTTGCATACCGGGGGCCTGGAATCGCCTGTTCTTCCGTGGATCGGACTCGTACCCATCGTCGCCTTGCTTTTTACCAACCGGAATTGGGCCTGGGCCTGGTTTGTGCTTACCCTTGCTGTGGTGGCCTTATTTATTTATTTGCAATACCAAGGAATGATACCCTCGCCGAGATTTGACACCAGTTATAAAGTCTTCCTGGCCGCCAATTGTTTGATCGGACTGGTGCTCACCCTTTTCCTTCTCAATACCATTTTTGTAAACTCCATCCGGGAGATCAATCAACAGCTGGAGTCCAAAAACCAGGAGATAGAAGAAAAAAACAAACTTCTTGAACAACAGGCCGGCCAGATCACCGCGCAGAGGGACCAGATCATCCTGGAGAAACAAAAATCGGACAAGCTCCTGCTGAATATCCTGCCCGCGGATATCGCCGAAGAACTCAAACAAAACGGAAGCTGTGAAGCCAGGCAATACGAAAACGTGAGCATTCTTTTTACGGATTTTGTCAATTTTACCAATTACAGTGAAAAAATGAGCCCGCAATCCATCATCGCCGAATTGCACCGTTATTTTACCGCTTTTGATGCCATCATTGAAAAATACGGCCTTGAAAAAATAAAAACCATCGGCGATGCGTATATGGCAGTCAGCGGTTTGCCGGAAAGGAACAGCAACCATGCGGTGCTGGCCATCCTAGCCGCGAAGGAAATCCGGGAATTCGTGCAGGCTTCCATGAACCCGGAGGGCCGGTCATCCGAAAACTCCGGGGAGGGAAAGCAAGGATTCCAGGCGAGGATCGGGATTCATTCCGGGCCCGTAGTGGCAGGAATTGTGGGCAGCAAAAAATTCGTATTTGACATTTGGGGGGACGCCGTCAATACGGCAGCCCGGATCGAACAAAACGGCTTTCCCCAGAAGATCAGCATTTCCGGGCAAACCTATGAGTTGGTCAAGGATCATTTTCCCTGTGAATACCGGGGGAAGGTTAAAGCCAAAAACAAGGGCGAACTGGACATGTATTTTGTAAACTGAGCCGGCTTTACCGGGTGACGGTTTGCACCCGGGCCAGTCCTTCGTGGTAATCGCGGACATCCGGAAACAAGCCATTGTGAATCGATTTGCCCTCCCGGTTGATGAATCCGATCCCTTCGCCCAGGCTGTATCTTGCCACGCCTTCGTGAAAATCCCAGGCCAGCAGGAAGATATTGGGGATGGCATGACGGCCATTCTCGTCCATATATCCAAACAGATCATCCTTGCTGAAAACGGCCAGTCCTTCGTGAAACGCGTTGATCTGATTATATTGAAATGGGCTCAACAACAGGCCATCCGGTGACATCAGGGCGAACGAATCATTTTTCTGGACCGCCCAGCGCCCTTCACCCAGAGGATAAATATAGTTCCAGTCCAGGCCCGGCCGCGGGAGGCCTTGCCAGGGGCGGCCCTGAAGGTCAATGAGCATCCATTTGCCGTCTTTCGCAACGGCCGCGGATCCCTCCTGGAAGGCGGTCGCCTCATCAAACTGGGCCGGTATCACCAGTTCATGAAGGGTATCCACATATCCCCATTTGCCTTTAACCTGGACGGGTATGCGGTTTTCCGAAACCTGGCCGATGGCATCGTATTTCGGCGGGATGATCATTTTCCCGCCCCGGTTAAGGATACCCCACCAGCCCCCGTTGGAGATACGGGCATACCCTTGATTGAAACCAAAAGCCTGGTCCCAGGAATCTTCGGAGATCAGCCGTCCTTCCAGGTCGATAAACTGGTACCGGTTGTCTTTTTTGACCCTTGCCACACCTTCATGGAAATCTTCGGCGTCCTCCCATAGGGTGTCCAGGACCAGTATTCCATTGGTATCCAGGAATCCGTATTTCCCATTCAGTATTTTAATCCGTCCGCGATTTTGACTGAAGGACCAGGCTCCCCGGTACTGGGCCTTCACCAGCCATTCTCCGGACCGGTCGATATAACCCCACAATCCTTTGTCCGAAGCGGCGGACAAGCCGTCCGAAAAATTCCTGCAATCGTCAAATTGGGTTTTGATGACCAGGTCGCCATCCAGATCAATATAGCCCCATTTGATGCCCGGTTCGATATAATCGGCGCTGACGATATCGCTTTCAGACAGGGGTTCGATCAGGGTTCCGCGATCGGATTCGGGTTTGCACGCGGATTGAAAAAATAGAAGAAAAAGGATAAAATAGATGAATTTTGGTACAATATCCAATTGGGTCAGGCGAAATGGCATATGGCAAAATTATTGTTATGCTGCTTATTATTTCCGGTTTTTAATCCCCTGGCCGCCCAGAAACCGACCATCCTGGAACCCGCCAATTGCGCCGTTTTGATCCCGGGTACCTTCCAGTATTCGGCGGATACGATCCCGACCGAAGTGGGCGAGATCATCTATCATACCTGGCACTCCAGGGACAGTACGGTCCAGTACCTGGTTTCTTTTTGTAACTATCCAGAAGGAACAGTGCATTCCGACTCCACCGAATTGCTGGAAGAATTTTTTACAGCCACCATCTCGGCGACTGTGGAAAAAACCCGCGGAATCAAGAGGTATGAGTCCGGTATGCTGCAATCCGGTTTCCCTGGCCGGTTTTGGCGAATCGATATAGGAACCCGTTACGTCAAAACCCGGGCTTTTGTTGCAGGGACCCGTTTTTACAGCCTGCAGGTCATTGGCCCGCTTGGCGCGGAACAGGACAAATCCGAATCCGCTTTTTTTGATTCTTTTCGATTCCTGGATCTTTTGAGAGCAAGGAAGTAAGGCCTGTTCCTTTCATTTACACTAATTTTGGCTTTCCGGATTCCGGCTAAACCAGACCATCAGATATGATCATCGCAGTATTTCCAGGGTCTTTTGACCCCATCACCATCGGCCATGTGGATGTGGTCAATAAAGCCCTGCCGCTGTTTGACAAGGTCATTGTTGCCATTGGCACCAACACTCAAAAAAAATCCCTGTTCAGCCTGGAGCAGAGAAAACAATGGATCATGGATGTTTTCCAGGGCGTGGATAAAGTGGAGGTCGATCATTTTGACGGATTGACCGCCGTATATGCCAACCGGATCCGGGCGAATTACCTGATCCGGGGCCTGCGGAACGGGAGTGATTTTGATTATGAAAAGACGATCGCCCACGTCAACTCGACCATTGGGCATGGCCTCGAAACGGTTTTTTTCATCAGCAGCCCCGAGGTGGCCCATATCAGCAGTACCATCGTAAGGGAGATCATTGGGGGCGGGGGGGATGCCACCATGTTTATTCCCAGGGAAATCCATTTAAAACCACTCACTTTTTGAAACCGATAACCATATGTCCGGAAATTTTAAACTTCCCCCTGTAAAAAATGAACCCGTGCCGGAGTACCTGCCTGGAAGCGCTGAAAAACTCCAGCTCAAACTGGCCCTGGCGAAAGCCAAATCAAGCACTCCTGAAATAAAAATGACCATTGGAGGGAAAAAGATATCCACCGGGCCTTCCATCCCCGTACGTGCACCCCATGACCACCAGCAGATCCTGGCCTATCACAGCAAAGGGGGAAAGGAACAGGTGAAGGCAGCCATTCAGGCCTCCCTGAATGCAAAAGCGGCCTGGCAGCATACCCCTTGGGAAGAACGGGCGGCTGTATTCCTGAAAGCGGCCGATCTCCTCAGCGGCCCATACCGGGCGCGCATGAATGCCGCTACCATGCTTGGGCAGTCCAAAAACGTATTTCAGTCTGAAATCGACGCCGTAGCTGAACTGGCCGATTTTTTCCGGTTCAACGTGAAGTATATGACGGAGATCTATGCCACCCAGCCCGCGAGCCCTCCCGGTACCTGGAACCGTCTGGAATACCGGCCGCTCGAAGGATTTGTTCTGGCCATCACCCCTTTCAATTTTACATCCATTGCAGGTAACCTGCCCGGGGCGCCCGCTTTGTTGGGCAATACCGTGGTGTGGAAACCGGCGGAAACCCAGATCTACTCCGCCGCAATCATTATGGAGATCCTCGAAAAGGCCGGGCTGCCTGACGGAGTCATCAATATGATCACCATCGACGGGCCAAGCCTGGGTGAGGTGGCTTTCAGTCATCCCGATTTCGCAGGACTGCATTTTACGGGCAGTACAGGCGTTTTTAATCATCTATGGCAGACCATTGGCAACCAATTGGGCCGGTACAAGTCTTATCCCAGGCTGGTTGGAGAAACCGGGGGTAAGGATTTTGTGCTCATGCACGCCTCTTCCGACCCAAAAGCCGTGGCTACGGCCTTGAGCCGGGGCGCTTTTGAGTACCAGGGGCAGAAATGTTCGGCGGCATCCCGAGCCTATATCCCCAAATCGCAATGGAAAAAGGTGCAGGAGTACCTCCTGGACGACCTGGCTTCCATGACCATAGGCGAGCCGGAAAATTTCAGTCATTTTATCAACGCCGTGATCGACGAAAAGGCATTTGATAAAATCAGTTCCTACATTACGGGAGCCCGTAAGTCAAAGGACGCTTCCCTTTTGGCGGGAGGCCGGCCGGACAAATCCAAAGGCTATTTTATCGAACCTACGGTCATCCTGGCGAACCGGCCGGATTATAAAACCATGGTGGAAGAAATTTTCGGACCCGTCCTGAGCATTTATGTCTATGAGGACAAATCGTTTGAGGATACGCTGAAATGGATAGACTCCACTTCTCCCTATGCGCTCACCGGGGCGGTCTTTGCGACTGACCGGCAAGTGATCCAGCAGACCAGCAGGCAGCTGATGCAGGCCGCTGGTAATTTTTATATCAATGACAAGCCTACGGGAGCTGTGGTGAATCAACAGCCCTTCGGAGGCGCGAGAGGAAGCGGGACCAACGACAAAGCGGGTTCGATACTGAATCTTTACCGTTGGCTTTCCCCGCGCACCATCAAAGAAAACTTTAATCCGCCCCGGGACTACCGTTATCCCTTTATGTCCGAGGAATAAAAACCAGATCATGAAAATATACACCCGCACCGGGGATGAGGGCATGACTTCCCTTTTTGGTGGGACCCGGCTGCCCAAACATCATGTGCGGATTGAAGCCTATGGCAGCCTGGATGAAGTAAATGCCTGGATAGGCCTCGTCCGGGACCAGGTTTCAGATGAAAATACAGCGGCCGTCCTTAAAAAGATACAGGACCATTTGTTTGCCATAGGCTCCCACCTTGCAGCTTCACCGGATAAAAAACTCCCCCTGCCGGAAGTCACCGGGGAGGATATCAAACTTCTTGAGGATGAAATGGACCATATGACCACCCAGGTCAGCCCATTGAAACATTTTATACTTCCCGGCGGGCATAAGCGGGTCAGCGAAATTCATTTGGCCCGGACCGTTTGCAGGAGGGCGGAGCGGAGGGTGATGGCCTTGCACCAGGAATCCCCGGTGGAGCCGGTGATCCTGGTCTTTCTAAACCGCTTGTCGGATTATCTTTTCATCCTGGGCCGCTGGACCGCCCATCAACTCGGAATTGAAGAAATAAAATGGAATCCCCGCAAGGAATGAACCTGGACCTTGCTGCGATCGATCAAAAGGATTTGGAGGGCCTGAAAGCTTTTCAACCGGCGGACTGGCCGGATATCACCAAAGCCTATGCTTTTTATATTCCCAGCCCCTATTGCCAGCCATTAAAATTGATGGAAAACGGGGAAATCCGTGCCATAGGCTGTGCCATCAGGCATGCACAGACGGCATGGCTGGCTCAGATCATTGTAGCCGAACCATACAGAAACCGCGGCTTAGGAAGTAAAATGACCCAGTGCCTGATCGACCTGGTGAAACCCGAAGTAAGGTCCATTTCCCTCGTAGCCACCGACCTGGGCGCCCCTGTTTATACCAAACTGGGATTCCGGCCGGTGGCCGAATATTCTTTCTTCAGGAGGGCCGAACCCCTGCCCCCCAATCCGGAATCCGGAGTAGCAGATCTCAATTCTTCCATCCTGGGCCAGGTCCTGGAACTGGATCTGGAAGCCTCGGGTGAAGACCGGTCCTTGCTCATCCGGGATCATCTTGAAAATGGGAAGGTAATTTCTTCTAATTCTGTGCTTTACGCATATTATCTTCCAACATTAGGTGAGGGGTTGATCATCAGCCGGGATGAGAAAGCCGGCCAGGAACTGATGCGGCTGAAACTATCTGCCCGGCTACGCCATGTAATTCCGGAAGGAAATGTAACGGCCAAAAATTTTTTACTTGAAAACTGCTTTGAGCCTTACAGGAAAGCGTTGCGAATGGTATTGGGTGATCCGGTACATTTTAAACCGGAATGGATTTATTCAAGGATCGGAGGTAACCTCGGCTAAGCACCTCTAACCTCTAACCTCTAACCTCTGACCTATATATCTAGTAACCCAAACATAACTCCCGAACAAAACCCCACTAAACAATAAGTCAGCCGCAAACGTATTCCAGAAAAAGGGAAGGGCAAATTCATAACAGGCAAGGAGTCCGGCCGGATTCTGAGGCCAGGCCGGGCTATTGATCCAGACGCCGAAATTGGTGACCATGAAGAACAAAAGGGAAGCAAGGATAGATGAAAGCAACACATTTTTTACATTGATCTTCCTTATGCCCCATTGACCCAAGGCGACGATGAGGACAAATCCGGTATAAACCCAGGCATTGCCCATCCATTGCCAGCCGGTGTAGTGCTCGGGAAATAGGTTCCGGTACATCCCGTTGTTCAGGTAAAGGTCGGAGAGCCATAAAATCAACAAAGGAATAATAAAGGACATCCACCTGGGGCGGATCAGGGCCCCGGCGAACAAGGCGGTGGCTCCGACCGCCGTAAAATTGGGAGCATGCGGGATCAGCCTGCTCAGGATACCGGCAAGGACCAGTCCCAGGATTAAATTAGAGGAGATAAATTTTTTCACGCCGGTTCAAATTACTGGTTTAAATAATGCGTAAAATTACTTTAAAATAGGCAATCTGAACAACAATATCCGGGCCACGCCCGAAAAAGCGGCACTGGCTGATTTTGAGGCCATCCTGGCTCTTTATAAGGAGGTCACCGCCTTCCTGATGAAGCAGGGCATCTATCAGTGGGACGACGGTTATCCCGATGCTTCCACCCTCTGGCAAAACCTGGAGGAAGGGGATACCTGGATCATGCGGGATGGAGATGTTTTGACGGCCAGCGTGACCCTGGACCGGAACCAGGACCCCCAGTACGAAAAGATCGGCTGGGCCTATCCCTCGGATCGATTCCTGGTGGTTCACCGGCTTTGCACGCATCCCGGCTACCAGGGCAGGGGATTGGCCAGACAATTGGCCTATTTTGCTGAACAGCAGGCCCAGGACCTGCAACTGGACGTGATCCGGCTGGATGCCTATCTCGGTAATCCGGTTTCTCAAAAATTGTACCGCTCGCTGGGTTATCATGAAGCCTACGGATATTGTTATTATCCTCCCCGGGACATCATGTGCAATTGTTTTGAGAAATGGGTGGGGTCATGAGGCATTTGAACGGCAGCTGCTTTTAATCTATTTTTAGACCATGAAACGGCTTTCGATACTGATGGTCCTCTGCCTGGGAGGAGGATTGATCCAGGCCCAGCCCAACCGCTGGCAGCAACAGGTCTCTTATAAAATGGATATCGATTTTGACGTCCAATCCCACCGGTTCACCGGCCAGCAAACCCTGGTTTATACCAACAACAGTCCGGATGTATTGGACCGGGTCTTTTATCATCTCTATTACAATGCTTTCCAGCCGGGAAGCGTCATGGATGTCCGCTCCCGGAACCTGCCCGATCCGGATGGCAGGGTGAGGGACCGGATATCCAAGCTCACCGAATCAGAAATTGGTTATCACGAAATTCTAAGCCTCACCCAGGATGGGATACCTGTGAAATACCATATTGAAGGCACCATCCTTGAGGTCAAACTGGCCAAACCCTTGAAATCCAAAGGGAAAACCACCCTGGCAATGAAATTCCGTTCCCAGGTGCCGGTCCAGATCCGCAGGACCGGACGCAACAACCGGGAAGGCATAGCCTATTCCATGAGCCAGTGGTATCCCAAACTCTGCGAATACGACTACCAGGGTTGGCATGCGAATCCCTATGTCGCCAGGGAGTTTTACGGGGTCTGGGGCGATTTTGACGTAAAGATCAGGATCGATAAAAAGTACCTGGTAGCAGCGGGTGGTTATATCCAAAATCCCCAGGAAGTGGGTTATGGTTATGAAAAACCGGGAAGCCAGGTAAAACCGCCTTCCGGCGAAAAACTGACCTGGCATTTCAAAGCGCCCCGGGTGCATGATTTTCTGTGGGCTGCGGACCCGGAATACAAACACACCAGGCTGGTCAATGACGACGGCATTGACATGCATTTCTTTTTCCAGGAAAACGACAAAACCCGGGATACCTGGTCCAGGCTGCCCGCAGTGATGAACCAGGTATTCAAGATCGCCAATAAAAGATTTGGAAAATACCCTTATTCCTATTACGCTTTTATCCAGGGCGGGGATGGGGGAATGGAATATCCCATGGCGACCCTTATCCTGGGAGAAGGATCGATGGATGGGCTCATCGGGGTATCCACGCATGAACTCCTCCATAGCTGGTACCAGATGGTTCTGGGGTCCAACGAAAGCCTCTATGCCTGGATGGATGAAGGATTTACCAGTTACGCGCAAGACATCATCCTTGCCGAAATCGAAAAACCGGGCAGCGCGGACCAATACGGGACTGGCGCCTGCGCGGGGGCGTACCAGGGTTATTTCAACCTGGCGAAAAGCGGCCGGGAAGAGCCGCTCAGCACCCATTCCGACCATTATGAATCCAATTTTGCCTATGGGGTGGCCGCCTATTCCAAAGGGGAGGTGTTCCTGCATCAGCTTGAATACATCATCGGGAAGCAGGCCTTCCAGGCCGGTTTGCTGGATTATTTCAATACCTGGAAATTCAAACACCCGAACGTCAATGACCTGGTCCGGGTTTTTGAAAAACGGAGCGGACTGGAGTTGGATTGGTACAAAGAATATTTTGTGAACAGCACCAAGCAGATCGATTATGCCGTCGATTCGGTCTACGAAGAAAACGGCCAGGCCCGGATCGTGATCCGCAAGAAAAAACCGTTCATCATGCCCCTGGATATCCTGGTATCTCTTACCGACGGCAGCCAAAACCTGGAGTATATCCCCCTGGACCTGATGCGCGGGGAGAAAATCCAGGAATGGCCGGATAAAAAGCTCAATCTCCAGCCCGACTGGACCTGGACCTATCCCAGTTATACCCTGAAACTGAAGGTCCCCTTTAGCCAGGTTGCCGGCATTGAGATCGATCCTTCAAAGCGGATGGCGGATACGGACAGGGAGAATAACCGGTGGGTGAGGAAGTGATTCGGGTAGCGAGATACGAGTAGTGAGAAGCCAGATACGAGTAGTGAGAAGCCAGATACGAGAAACGAGAAGCGAGCCGATCAACTGGTAACCTGATAAACTGGTTAACTGTTTTAATTGATCCACTTTCTCCGCCAAACCACGAAGAAGACGCTGACAACCAAAAGTAAAATAATAAGCCACCCCGATGAAACCGGCCAGTCTACACCTGATCCAAACATCGGCTCATTGTCCCCGATCAATACCAGCCCTGCCCAATAATAGGGATGTTTCATTTCTTCCGGGGCTGCGGCGAGATAGTTTTGTTTTGCTTTGGCCAGGGCGTCCGCTTTTCCGAGGCCATTTTTCAGATTTTTGATGAAACCGACTACTATTTCTTTGGTGCTGGCGTCATTGACCGGCCAGAGAGACATCAGGATGTTATTGCATCCGGCTTGTTTAAAGGCTTTGGCCAGGGATTGCACTCCGTTGCCCCGCTGATATTTTCCCACTCCGGTGTTGCAGGCACTCAGTATGGCCAAATCGGCTTTGAGGAATAAATTTTTTATCTGAAATGAATACAGGGGATCAATGGCATTGGCGCCTGATTCGGAATTCAGCAGAAATTGGGAATATTCCGGATGTTCTTCATCTTCCAATGCATGCAAGGCCAGATGAAGGATGCCTGCCTGCTCCGATGCACGGTTAAAAACTTCCCGACTTACCTGATTCCCCGAAAATACTTTTCCTTTGAGGATTTCTGCTGATTCTTTGACTTCCTCCCGGTTGAATCGCAAAGGACCCAGGCTTGAACGGTTGCGCTCATAAAATCCAGCGAGTAAGAGGGAATCATGATGGGTATATTGAATGGATTCCAAACCGGAGTATTCCGGTGCAAATCCGATATACTTTGTGCATGGGCGGACCGGATTTTCATTTAGTAAGTCGCCGCTTGAATATTCATAACGTACGGACTGGGCCGTCTTCCGTCCCTCCAGCAGCATTTCAAACGGGATCATATTCAAGGGACCATCCGGGATAATTACGAGGTTTGGGGCATTCAAGTATTCCCAAACGGGTTTTATCAGTATCTGCAAAAGGTTCTGGGACAAGGCCCTGAGGCTGTCGGAGGAAATGATTCCGGGGGCTTTGATGGCGGACAGGTAGTTTAAAATGGAATTTGAAAGCTCCTCATTCCCGGGCAGGATATGAGTGATGGCAGTGTCCGGACTGACCAGATTCAGCGCGATCAGGCTGTCTCCATAAAAATAATCAAGCAAAACCGAGTGTTCCATTTTCAACCGGTTCTGGATGGCGGCCAGAGGGTATTCACTGTGGATGGCCGCGGACGCGAAGGAGATGACTTCCCTGGAATATTGGGCTTTCAGCAGTTCCATTTCAGTGGAATGGGATGCTAAGGCGCTTTGCAGTTCTGATTTTCGTTTGGATGCGGATGATTCAGGATTGATGTTCATTTCGGTCAGGGTATATTCCGTATCCCTGATTTTCCGGGAAATGGACTTTATTTTGTTTATGGTATTGGAATGGTAATACCGGTTTCCCTTCTGTTGTTCCAGTAATCTTATTGACCACAACACATTTTTGCTTGACTCGGACCAGGTGAGCGCATTTAAAGCATATTTTGCTTCCCGGGTGGAGTCAAATAAAATTTCATTGAATTCAATGGCTTTCTCATAGAATGGGTAATGGTCTGCTTCCAGTGCCAATCGTTTTTCATCCGTATAAACCACGGAATGGAGGTAGATCGTCGCTTCATGAATTTTCTTAAACAACAGTTGCAATTGTTTAAGTTCATCGAGGCTTAAGCGGTTCTTTTTCCATTTACTAAATGCCGCGTACCTATACTTAAACACTTGTATCAATACCTGGACCTCATGGAGGCTGTAATCCTTCCAGTTTACATTTTCAGTAAGGTTCCCGTGACCAGACTTCAGGATCAGGGCCATCAGGCTGTCACAATAATTCAGGCAGGCCGGATATCTTTCTGAACTTAATGACAGATCGGCCATTCTCCGGTGCATGTACCAGACAATGCCAAGATCTCCTTCGGGCCGGTAGTTTGTAAAACATTTTTTCATGACATGAAACGCCTGGTCAAACCGGCCTGACTTTTCCAAGGCCAGGGCCTTGGTTTCAAAAGCATCAATGAAGATGTATTTATTATTGTTGTTTTTTGTCAACTCGATCAGTTCCTCTGCAATGCTCAGAGCCTCCGGGATTTTTTGCTCGTTGATCAAAAGATATGCCCTGATGTGGTTAATGCGGAACCGGAGCCTGGGCTTTAAATAGGGATATGAATTATAGCAGGTCCACGCCTTATTAAAGCTGTACCTGGCAACATTCAGCTTTTCGGGTGCGAGATTATGTGAGCTTTTTCGAAGATGAAATTCCGCAAAGTTTAAAGGGAAATCAGCCAATACCGAATTGGGCTGCGGGCCATCGGCATGGACCGGTTTTGTAGGAAAGGGATAGGATTCGGATCCGGCGGGGCCTCCCCCGTAGCGGGCTAGGGCTGAATCATAAATTTGTTCCGTTTTATTAAAATAGATTTCTATTTTTTTCTGATCATTCAATAAAAAATACTGATAGCCCATTTCATGATATGCCTGTCCCAGCAGGAAATCATACTTCCCGGAAATTCTTTGGCAGATGTTAAATCCCTTTAAAGTGCAAGACCGTTCGGCATTTCCATCCCCCATCGCGAGGTAGGATCTGGCCATCTTGAAATAAGTCCATGCGGCGGTGGGGTGATCCTCGCCAAACCTCTCCAGGACCACTTTCAAACTCTGTTGAAGATATTCCAGCCCCTTCTTCATGTCCCTGTTCACCTGATGGCAGAATCCTATGGAAAACAGCGCATTCGCGTAGCCTGCCCAGATCAGGGAATCCCGTGTGGAGTCAACGATTCTTTGATACTGATTCGCAGATTTTTCAAAATAAATAATCGCCGAATCATATTGAAGATTGAAAAGGGCCGAATCCGCATGTTGAAACAGGGTGGAGGCCCTGATCGAATCTTCTGCAATGGAAAAATCAGGCCCGGGTTTGATTTCAGCTGTTTTCTTTGCCGGAACACGGGAATGAACCGTTGCGAGTTGAAAGAATAACAATAAAAAGAAATATCTCATACCGGTGATCAAAGACGATTCGTGGTTGCAAACCCTGTCCACAAAAGGATGTGACAAAGTCCACTTTAATATAGATTGAATTTTGGAATTTTTCCAACCATTGGATTTTCAGGATTTCAAACCCTGGAATCCCATAGTCATGACCGCTGTCTGCCTATCCGTGATCGGCGGTCAGTTCTGTACTTAAATAAAATCAGGGGCATTAAAGCAAACAAGCCCAGCAAGAGCCCAATCTGGGCAGGACCAATGGATTCCCATGGTCCCAGACCAAACATCGGCTCATTGTCCCCGATCAATACCAGCCCTGCCCAATAATAAGGATGTTTCATTTCTTCCGGGGCTGCGGCGAGATAGTTTTGTTTTGCTTTGGCCAGGGCGTCCGCTTTTCCGAGGCCATTTTTCAGATTTTTGATGAAACCGACAACAATTTCTTTGGTGCTGGCGTCATTGACCGGCCAGAGAGACATCAGGATGTTATTGCATCCGGCTTGATTAAAGGCCTTGGCGAGGGATTCCACTCCGTTGCCGTGCTGATATTTGCCGGCGCCGGTATTGCAGGCGCTAAGGATGGCGAGCTCGGCGTTGAGGTCCAGTTCTTTGATTTGGTAGGCATAAAGGGGTTCGAAATCCATATCCACCTGCTCTGAATTTAGCAGCAACTGCGAATAATCCGGATTTTGGTCATTGGCCAGGGCATGGAGCGCGAGATGGAGGATGCCTGCCTGCCGGGCATGACTGAAAAAGAGCGATTTATTTATTTGCTTACCTGTAAAGCCTTGTCCCTCCAATATTTTTGAACACTCCCGCACCTCAGGGACATTATATTTCAAAAATCCCAGGCTGGCCCGGTTTGTGGAGTACATATCATCCAGCAGGATGGAATCCCCACGGCTCTGATTGAAAGTGGACCTGCCGGAATATTCGGGGGCAAATCCCATATACCGTTTATGGGGGGCCATTCCGGGTTTATTGACATAAAGTCCGCTTGAATATTCATATCGGACAGCTTGAAATCCACGGATAGGGGTTACCAGATATTCAAAAGGAAGGAAACAAAGCAGGCCATCAGGTATAATCACGAGGTTCAGACCTGCAATCCACGGCGCAAAAGGTTCCAAAAGGAATTGATATAGTTTTTGTGCAAGGGAATCGATTTCTTTCAGGTTGTTGGGTTTCGGGATCTTTATATGGTCAATAAACCGTTCAACCGTTTCATCGAAGGAAAGGCTCTTAACCAACTGCACGTTCATCAGGGTATCCGGGGTCAGGAGGTATATGGAGATCAGACTGTCGCCATAAAAAAAATCAATCAGGGCCGATTGCTCCTCCTTCAGGTTTTGGCGGACCGTTTGAATCGGATATTCATTTCTTATTTGGCTAGCCTGTCCGGATTCCAACTCCTTAACATTCCGCTCCTTCAGTATTTCCATTTCTCCATATAAGGCAGCCAGGCGGCCCTGCAATCGGAGGCGCATTTCAGAGTCCTGGGCACTGTCCCTTAAATGTAATTCTGCCAGTTCATAGTTAATGGTTTTAACCTTGCGGCGGAGGTCTGCCAATTGCCTTTGTGTACGCGATGATGCATAAGGCCGATTTTGATTCTGTCCAACCATCTCCCGGGTGAGGATGACGCTTTTGCTGGCCTCTGACCATTTTAACCCTTTCAGTAAAAATCGTGAATCCCCTGAATAGCCGAATAATTTTTGGGTCAGCTCTATGGCTTTTTCGTATAGAAGGTGGTGATCGCGCTCGTGCACCAGGCGGTTGACATCGGTATAGGTTCTTTCGTGCAAAGAGACGGTAGCTTCATGGATGGCATTGAATATTTTTAATGTTTTCATCGCCTCCCCCGGATCAAACCGGTTTGACAGGGAAGCCATCTCAATTAAAAATTTATGCTTCAATAAAGGGAGCATGTTTTTGAGTATGTATATTTCCCGCCCGGTCCACTCCACAGGTTCCGGATGGTCCCAGCGGACCTCAGGCATAAACTTGCCGATCATACTGTCCACGATGGACCGGCTGAAGTCAAATCTCCTGGCATTTAAGGCAAGCTGAGCCAACCTGCTGCGCATATATAACAGGATGCCTTCGTCTCCTTTGGGCCGGTAGATATCGAAACATTTTTTCATGCACTGGAACGCGTCCTCCCAACGACCCATGGTTTCATAAGTCAGGGCTTTGGATTCGTAGGCATCAATAAAAATATACCTGTCGGTGTCGTTTCGGGTAAATTCAATGGTTGAATCGGCCAATCTCAAGGCCGATTCAAATGATCCGTTATAAAGGAGGAGATGGACTCGGATATTGTCTATCCTGAACTTCATCATGGATTGAACCTGCCGGTGATGGAGGTAACAGTTGTAGGCCTGATCGAAGTTGTATTGGGCATTGCGGATCCTGCCCACCATCAGGTGGTTGTATGCGGTCCGCAGGTGATAATCGACGTAATGCCTCGGGAAATAGGCCACTATGGAATTGGGAAATTTCCATTGCCATCCGGCAGTATCGGAACCGTTTGGTGAGGGATCCTGAATCCGGTACAGCGATTCGTAAATTTCTTCCGTCTTATTGTAATAAATTTCCATTTTCTCCCGGTCGTTCAGGAGGAAATTCTGATACGCCATGTTCTGATAAGCCATCCCGAGGAAAAGAGGATTCTGATCTTTTAATTTCAGACTGATCTCAAATCCCTCAAATATGTGATTTCTCGAATTGTTGTATTCACCTTTAAACATAAAGTTTTTTTCCATCTTCCTGAGCGTCAGGGTAGTCAATAAGTGAATTCTTCCAAACCGTTCCTGCGTTGCGGTCAGGCACCGATTCAGGTAATGCTGGCTGGAATCCATTTCAAATGATTCCTGGGTAGTGTAACCCAAATTGTACAGGGTCGTGGCATATTTCAGCCAGGTCATCGAATCCCGGGTCTGAGCGGTTAATTTTTCAAGTATCGGCAAGGCCAGCATGAAATAAAACGTGGCTGAATCATTTTGGTGGTGAAACAACAGGGAATCGGCCTTGTCCATGAGAACATCCGCTTCCAGGGCAGCTGCTTTTAGATATTCCGGAAAAGCTTGTTGAAAGTTGTTTTGATTATCCGCGAGCTCAGAATGGACTGAGGCGATAAAAAGCAATACCAGAAAAACAAGATATCTCATTGCAGTGATTCAGGGCTAAGCCGCAGACGCATCCGCTGTCTCCACCGGCTAGGTCAATCCTTGCTTTAATTTAATTTGAATTTTTTATTTACCCCGAACAAAGTTGAATTTCAGGCATACAATCCTTGATCCTGTTCCTGACTACTGATCCCTAACAAAAAGGCCCCAGATCACCCCGGAGCCTTTTCCAATCATATCTATCTAAAAAGAATCTTTTATTGTTTTTCCGGCCTCAGGCTGCGCACGACCTTTCCTGCCTGCCACATCTCGGAATTTCTGAGTTCGGCCAGTTCCACTTCCAACTTCGCCCGGTAATCCGGCTGACTGTTGCTGTCTATAGAACGCTGGGCCTCGTCTCCGCGCGCCACCGAATTGTATAATTCTTCGAAAACCGGGGCCGTCGCGTCCCGGAAGCGGTTTTTCCAGTCCAGGGCGCCCCGCTGGGCGGTCGTGCTGCAATTGGCATACATCCAGTCCATCCCGTTTTCGGCAACCAGTGGCATGAGGCTTTGGGTCAGCTCTTCGACGGTCTCGTTAAAGGCCTCGGAAGGGGAGTGGCCATGCCTTCTGAGGGTGGTGTACTGGGCTTCGAATATTCCCTGGATGGCGCCCATCAGGGTGCCGCGTTCGCCGGTGAGGTCGCTGAATACTTCCTTTTGGAAGGTGGTTTCAAAAAGATATCCCGAGCCGATGCCGATCCCTAGGGCGACCACCCGGTCCTTGGCCTTGCCCGTGGCGTCCTGGAAAATGGCATAACTCGAATTGAGGCCTCTTCCCTGCAGGAACATGCGGCGGAGGCTGGTGCCTGAACCTTTTGGCGCCACCAGGATCACATCCACATCCGGCGGGGGAATGATGCCGGTGCGTTCCTTATACGTGATGCCGAATCCATGTGAAAAATAGAGGGCCTTGCCTTTGGTCAGCAGGGGCTTCACCGCAGGCCAGGCCGCGATCTGGGCGGCGTCGGAAAGCAGATATTGAACGATCGTGCCTCTTTGAACGGCCTCTTCAATGGAAAGAAGGGTTTTGCCCGGTTCAAATCCGTCCCGGATCGCCTTGTCCCAGGTGGGAGAGGGGCTGCGCTGCCCTACAATCACGTTAAACCCATTGTCCCTCAGGTTCAGGGCCTGGCCGGGGCCCTGGACCCCGTATCCGATGATCGCGA
>Ga0116144_10000717_pt1 | contig 43385 bp, 36 predicted proteins | sample AD_UKC035_MetaG_FD_89746 | JGI IMG/M metagenome (GOLD analysis project Ga0116144, IMG submission 89746) | Active sludge microbial communities of municipal wastewater-treating anaerobic digesters from USA - AD_UKC035_MetaG | ecosystem: Engineered > Bioreactor > Anaerobic > Digestate | place: USA...
GCCCGGCCCTCTCTCACCCGTCAACAAATCCTCGAAGTTTTTCAAAGCCATAAATTCAAACCGGACCCTCAGCAACTTAACCATATCCTTTACGACGCAGAGCTGGAAGGCCTTATTTGCAGTGGCCCCCAACAAGGAAAGACGCATTCCTATACGCTGGTGGAGCAAAGACTGCCTACCCCGGTGGGCAAAACGGCGGAAGAGGCTTTGGCAGAACTGACCATGCGGTATTTTAAAAGCCATGGTCCCGCTACCCTTCAGGATCTCACCAAGTGGATGAATATCCCTGTAAACACTGCCCGGCTGGGCATAGAAATGAACCGCTCCTCGCTTGACTTTCAAACCATAGACGGAAAGGTCCATTGGTTCACAGACCACCCTGAACCTGCACGCATACGGCCCCGCCCCTTTCTCCTCTTGCCGGCCTACGATGAATACCTGATTGGGTTTACTGACCGCAGCTTCGCCATCCACCCGGAGTTTATCCCGGTAGTCATGACTTCCAACGGTATCCTCCACCCCACCCTGGTATACCGGGGAAAGGTACTTGGCCTCTGGAAACGGAAACCGGGATCGAAGGTCCAGGAGGTGCAATCCAACTGGTTTTTCAAACCAAATCAATCGCAGAGGAACTTGTTTAAGCAGTCCATTGGCCTATACCAACGGTTCTACAGGCGTCATTGACGTTTAAGTTGACCTAACCGGACAGGATGTACACACCGCCTCATTATATTTGATGGTATGAATCGACCAAAAAAGATCCGGAAACCCTTTCTCTGCACATCCGTGATCGTCCTGACGATGATGGCATCCACTCATTCCTTTGCCCAAACCCTGCAGGTCATGTCTTTCAATATCCGGTACGACAATCCGCAGGATGGAGAAAACCGATGGGACAACCGGAAAAAAAACCTGGCTTCCATGCTCCGGTTTTACGAAGTGGACCTTTGTGGAATGCAGGAAGCCCTGATTCATCAGATCCGTGATTTGAAGGCGGCTTTGCCCGAATACGAGTATATCGGAAAAGGAAGGGACGATGGCCGCGAAGCCGGGGAGTTTTCACCCATCTTTTACCGTAAAGACCGGATCCGGGTGCTGGAAAGCGGCACCTTTTGGCTCAGTCCGAGCCCCGATACGCCCAGCCGGGGATGGGATGCCATGCTCCCCCGCGTGGTGACCTGGGCTAAGATAAAAACCATTAAAGGGAATAAAACCGCTTATGTTTTCAACACGCATTACGATCATATGGGTGAAATCGCCCGGCGGGAAAGCTCAAATTTATTGCTCAGAAAAATCGCAGAAATGGCCGGTAAATCCAGGGTGGTAGTGACCGGGGATTTTAACGCAATCCCCAGCCAGGACCCCATCCGGATCCTCCTGGACACCTCAAACCCCGGCCATCTGACCGATACCGAAAGTCTGACCCGCCAGGAACATTTTGGTCCATACAGCACATTCAATGGTTTTGAAGCCATGGAACAGGAAGGCCGGCACATCGATTACATCTTCCTGAAAAACTTTAAAAAAATGCAGGTGCTCAGGCACGGTACCCTCAGTAATACCTGGTCAGGAAGGTTTGCATCAGACCATCATGCAGTGCTGGCAGAACTTAGCTTAAAATAAAAAAAGCGATCAGCGTTCAGCGGATTTATCCAAAACCAGGCTGACATCCACCGGGTATCTTCCGAACTGGGAGCCATATACTGCCAAACCTCCTTTTCCTGAAGACTGAAGTTTGACGGAAAGATAGCCCCTGGACCTGGCCGCCTGCCACTCCGCCTTTTTGAGGGGTACCCGGATAAGGTAGCCGTATGAACCCGCTTCGCGCAGTTTTTTATCCTTCAACTGGTGGTACCAGGACAAAACTCCCCTGTGATCGGCGGGGTCATCCTCCAGCTTTGACCTGAGGGCCATCCTCCCATTGATCCATACCTGGACTTCCGAAGGAAATTTTTCCTCGTCCGTCATCGGATAGGCATTGGGATTCTTATGTGGGGACACCCTGGAACCCAGCATATAGTTTTGATTTTGATCAAAGGCCCCCTCCTGGTCCTTATCAAACAATTGTTTAGCTGATACTTCCATCACCAGGTAGCCGGACCGTATGCCCTGGAATTTGGATTTTTTATCCACCGGGATCCGGTATTCAAAATAGCCGGTACCCGCCCCATTCACTTTTTTCCCATCGAGCACTTTCCAGAATTTGGAGGACCATTGCTGTGCGGTGAAGGCGTCCGGACGGGCACTGAAGATGAGTTTACCGGCAGGGTCCTGACCGGACTGCACTTCGAAATGCATAAAGTTCCGGTGAAGGATTTCCCCGGACTCTGTTTTTAAAACCAGCCGGAGAATACCCAGCCCGCGATAATCCGGCATTTGCAGCTGCAAGGATTTTAATGCTTTCTGGTCCCATGGCCTGGCATCAATAGGCATGGTACCGGCCAGGATTTCTGATGTCTCACCGCCCGCATCCGTAAAATCGAGGGAATACTCCAGGGTCAGCCGATTGCCTGGAACGGGGCCGCCATCATAAATGGAAAGGTAAAGGGGTACCTCCACCAGCTCTCCGCCCATGGCTGTTTTACAAATCTCATTTCCGGTGGAGACATAATACTTGCTGTGCAGGTCCAGGAGGCTCATTCCGGGTACCAGGTCCTCCAGCCCTGTGAATTTCAGGCTCCGATCGAACCTCCAGTAACCATTCCACTCGTTGATCACGTCGTGGTGCTCGGTGTACAACCAGCCGGCGACCTTTGGATATTTTCGAAAGGTGTTGATCATACGGTGGTAATCATAAGTCCAGTCCACATCCCCGGTGCTCCCTTCATATCCCCAGACGTTGCCGCATTCCGAATTGATATTGGGCTGGGATTGTTGCTGGAAACCGGGTTCAAAATGATAGGCGCTGCCCGGATAATTATTATCGGAAATCTTTTTCAGATGGTCTTCCCATTCCCATCCTGCCAGGTATTCGTGCCAGCTGTATATATCGGTCTCCGTATGCCCCCGCCCGCAGCAAATGGAATTGTCTTCGACCAGGCGGGTGGGATCCAGGGACTTGGCCAGGTAATACATGGAAGCCACCCAATGCTGGGTGTTGGGAAGATAAACCTGGACGGGTTTGCTTTCTTTTTCCATCCGCGTGGTCAATCCCCAGGTTTCATTAAAAACAATCCAGGAAAAGATGGAAGGATGATTAAAATCCCGTTTGATCATTTCGCGAAGGGTGCTTTCGGATTCCTGTCGCATGAGCTCATCCGGTTCCCCCCAGCTGTTCGGCAGGTCGGCCATGACCAGCAGGCCGAGTTTGTCCGCCCAATAAAGTTTCCTGGGGAGGTCCGGTTTGATATGGGTCCGGATGCCGTTGAGGCCGATCGTCTTGCTCCTTTCGATTTCCTGCCGCATGAAAGAATCGGAAGGAAAAGTATAATACCCTTCCGGGTGATAGGATTGGTCCAGGGCGAGTTGAAGATAGACGGGTTCGTCATTCAGCGCGATATAAGGAATGGCCGTACCGGGCAGGGAGGTTACGGAAATCTTCCGCATGCCGAAATACGACCGCACCCTATCCCCGCCCAATTGCACTTCCATATCATAAAGGAAGGGGTCCCGGAGGGTCCATAAGCGTGGCTGAGGAATGGACAAAAAAGTTTGTGCACTGATATTTCCCACGCCTACCTGGAGGTTTTGCACCTGGTCTCCCTGGGGGGTTTTGACCTTCACCTTCATAGGGATTGAGGTTTTCGCTTCCGAGGGTAGAAAAACCTTAATGGTTACCCCCTTCCGGCCCAGGTCCGGGATGCATTGGATGGATTCGACGTAATCCTGGCCCCGGCTTTCAAGGTAGACCGTCTGCCAGATCCCGCGTGCATTGCCATATCCTTGTTTGCCATACAGGGTAAACATCCGCCTTTTATCATCGACCCGGATAACCAGGTTCTGCGGCTGGCCATAGCGTACATACGGGCTGAGGTCAAAGGAAAAAGGCATGTAACCTCCCCGGTGGCTTCCAATCCACTTTCCATCAAACCAAACCTGGGTTTCCCAGTCACTGGCTCCGATCGTCAGGAATGTCCTGTTTCCTTCCCAGGAGGAGGGTACGGTGATCGTTTTGCGATACCAGGCCAGGTCGGCTTCGTCCTTTACGCCGGAAAGGGCCGAACCCCATGGAAAGGGTACGGTGATCGCCACTGAAAATTTTTTGGCTTCAAACCATTTTTCTTCCGTCCCCTTGTCCAGGGAGTCGAATTCAAATTCCCAAGGACCGTTGAGGTTGACCCACCGGTCCCTTTCAAAATCGGGTCTCGGATGCTCCGGAAGAGGTATGCCCTGGGCGCCAAGCTCAAAACCCAGGACCAGCAGGCAAAACAAATGGAAATGCTTCATACAGGTATTTGGCGTTAAAGATATGCATCCGGGCGGTGTCCGGGACCCCTGCACCTCTACGGGATCATTATAAAATTCCGGAACGGGAAGCCGGATTTGTTTTACACTCCGGGAATTAAAATATTTTGTCAGGAGCGAAATATTGCTTTAACTTTGAAAATACTAACCGACTAAAGAACGTTTTTGGAATTACTGAAAACGTTCTTTGTATTTTTATAAAATCGTGATGGAGTACCTGGCTTATCCAAATTCAATCTGCCTGACTGCTGCAGGCCGGGGTACGCTCTGATTTATTCACCAAATTTAACCTCATTAATTAGTATGGAATTGACACTCATGACATCAGAAGGTTTTGCAAAAGTGAAAGCCGAACTGGACGAATTAAAAGGCAACGGAAGGCGCGAAGCAGCCAGGGCCATTGCAGAAGCCCGGGAAAAAGGAGACCTGTCCGAAAATGCCGAATACCATGCCGCCAAGGACGCGCAGGGCATGCTTGAATTTAAAATCAATGAACTGGAAAAAAAGCTGGCCAATGTAAAACTGATCGATGATTCCCAGATCGATACCAGTAAAGTAGGTATTCTTTCCAGGGTGACGATCCGGAATAAAAAAACCGGCAAGGACGTGATCTATAAACTGGTATCTGAAGCGGAATCCGATATCAAATCCGGAAAAATAAGCGTCAATTCCCCGATCGGTCAGGGACTTTTAGGAAAGAATGTGGGCGAAATCGCGTCTGTGGCCACTCCGAACGGCACCATTGAATTTGAAGTGATCCGGATTTCCATTTAACCTTCCTATGGCCAGCATTTTTACAAAAATAGTCAGGGGTGAAATTCCCGCACATAAAATTGCGGAAGACGATCATTTTCTGGCATTCCTGGATATTCAACCGCTCGCCGCGGGCCATACCCTGGTCATCCCTAAAAAGGAAACCGACTACCTCTTTGACCTGGAAGACCGGGATCTGGGAGCCATGATGGTCTTTAGTAAAAAAATAGCCAAAGCGCTCCGGGCGGCCGTACCCTGCCTTAGAATCGGGGTTTGCGTCATCGGCCTTGAAGTGCCGCATGCCCACATCCATCTGATCCCTTTAAACCACATTGGGGATATTAATTTTGAACGTCCCAAACTCCATCCCGGCACGGAAGAACTCCATGCGATGGCGGAAAACATACGAAGGCAACTGGCTTAAGCGCGGTGAGGTTTAGCAGCCCTTCCTGGATTTTCATCCAGAAACCCCTTCCAGGAATTGTACTTCTTTCCCCTGCCGGGTGGAGGGGCATGGCTATGGCCCTGCTGATGGTGACATATGGCGCAGGCCAGGGCATCCGTAGCATCGAAGCGGTCGGCCTGGACCGGTTTTTTAAGGATATGGGAAAGCATGGCCGCGACCTGCTCCTTGGCCGCATTGCCATTGCCGGTAACCGCTTGCTTGATTCGCTTGGGAGAATATTCATGGATCTCAAGGCCCATGGTGATGCCGGCTGCGATGGCCACCCCTTGTGCCCTGCCCAGTTTTAACATGGCCTGCACATTCTTGCCGTAAAAAGGGGCTTCGATCGCCATCTGCCCGGGCCGGTAGGCCTCAATGAGTTCCTGCAACTGCAGGAAGATCTCCCGCAATTTGTCCTGGTGATCTCCTGCGTCCTTTAACCGGATGGTGTCCATGGCAAGGATCCGGATTTCATCGGACAGCGGCTCGATGAGGGCAAAGCCCAAAAACTGGGTGCCGGGGTCCACCCCGAGAATCCGGTGGCCAAAGGATTTGACTGGCATATGCCGCGCAAATTAGAACATTTTTATATTAGATAATTGATTAATGTGACCGGATCCTTGAACGAATGGTCTGACCTGGGGTCATTCCGGAGTCTATCAGGGGTTAACGAATCACTAAAATTAGGTGGCAGGATAAGGGCTTGAAGCCGGTGAAAGTATGGTATGGTATTGGATATGAATCTTTTAAGAAAAAATGGCGTTCAAAGGCAAGGGCCGCCCGGCATAGAAATCCCGGAATTTCTATAGCTAATTTTACGTTATTTACCTTTATGATGCCTGTGCTGAAATATCCATTGTTCATTCTTTTTTCCCTGCTCAGTGCGGGACGGCCCGACGGAACAAAACCGGAGGCCCGGTCAGCCCTGAAGGAACCTGATTTTATACCCGTTCATGATAGCGGCACCTTCATGGCGGGGGAAGAACTTACCTATAAGATTTATTACAACTGGAATTTTATCTGGCTCGCCGCCGGCGAAGTCGTTTTTAAAGTGGAAGACCTGGGGGACAAGTATAAACTTTCTGCCCGGGGCAGGACCTATTCCTCCTACGAATGGTTTTTCAAAGCAGATGACTATTTTGAATCCATAGTCAGAAAATCCGATTTATTGCCGGTCAGTTTCATAAGGGATATCAAGGAAGGCAAATACCGGTATTTTGAAAAAATTGAATTTGACCAGCAGGGCCTGCAACTCAAAACCTGGACCGGGAAGTCCCCGGAAACGGCCTCCGAATCCACTCACCGTGTCAATAAAAACATGCATGACGTCCTCTCCCTCGTTTATTCCATGAGGACACATTCCTTCGCTGACACCCAGGAAGGCAGTGTGCTGCCCCTCAATATCTTTCTGGATAAAAAAGCCTATGACCTTAAGCTGGTGTATTACGGAACGAAAGAAAACAAAAAAGTACACCGCCTCGGCAGATACACCTCGCACCACCTCAGCCCGGAGGTGATTGCCGGTTCCGTGTTTAAGGAAAATGACCGGATGCACATCTGGGCGAGTGCCGACAAGAACCAGGTGCCCCTCCTGATTGAATCACCCGTTTCAGTGGGCTCTGTAAAAGCGGTGCTTTCGAAATACAAGGGGCTCAAATACGAGTTTTATCAACCTTTGCCCTGATGCTGAAATTAAGGTACCTCCTTTACCTGGCCCTCCTCGCTGTGATAGCCGGGGGATTGTGGTGGCTGAGTTCTGAATGGGTTGCAAGGAGCCGGGTCCATACCACCCAAAACGCAACCATCCTTCTCGAAAGGATTCAAAAAGTGGCCAAACTCACCACTGTAGAGGGCTATTTTTCCGAATTATATGAAAACCGGAGCTTTCAGTATTTTGATATCTATCCCTTCCAGAAAAAAGTGCTGGTCAGGGTCAAGGCAAAAGTGTCCGCCGGCTTTGACCTGGAACAATTGTCCCTTGAAACCGATCAAGCCGGAAAGACCATCTGGATCAACGCCCTTCCCGAACCGACGATCCTCTCCATCGATCACGACCTGGATTATTACGATATTTCTGAAGGGCTCTTCACTTCCTTTTCTGAAGCCGATTACAATAAGATCCTGAGCGAAGCGAAAGACCTGATACGAAAAAAGGCCTCAGAAAGCAGTCTGCTTGCTGAGGCCTCCGCGCAGGGCAAAGATTTCCTGGATATGGTCCGCCTGATTGCCGAATCTTCGGGCTGGCAGTTGAAAATCAGGTCAAGGCCCGAGATGAAACAATGACCGGATTTATTGGCCAATCAATAGTTTTTGTTCCTGGCTTTCCGTGCCCTGGATCACCCGGGCGATATAGGTACCCGGGCTGAAGCGCCGGACATCGATCTTATGAAATCCATTAAAATCGGGGTGGTTGCTCTGATGCAATGATTTGCCGTTGAGGTCAAAGATTTCAATCCGGACTTGGCCTCTCCGGTCCCACCGTATTTCCACCTCTCCCCGGGCCGGATTGGGAATCAACTTAAATTCTGTATTGCCACGCAGGCCAGGCGCCGCGGTCACGGCAGCCGGTTCTTTGACAGGTACAGGCTCCTTGGATAATTTAAATTCCACCGGCAGGTTGTATTGGACTGGAACGGCCTGCCCATTTTGTTTTCCGGGAATCCATTTTTGATCCATGGAATCCATGGATTTGACCACGCGAAGCACTTCATCCCCGCAACCGCTTCCGACTTCCTTCACGATTTTGATGTCGGATAAACGGCCATCCGGCTCCACTACAAAGGAGGCCACTACCCTGCCCTCAATCCCCTGCTCTTTGGCTGTTTTGGGATATTTGATGTTTTTATAGATATATTCGAGCATAAGCTGAAAAGCGCACTGGTCCCTTGCGGCCTTATCCGTGAGGTGTTCGCAACCTGGAAAACGGGGCAAGTCCTCCACGGTTTTGAAGATCTCACGGGCATTTCCCTTCTCTATTTTATGCAGGGGAAAAGCATCCATCGTCCCGTCTTGCCCTTTCTCAATGCTGTAGTCCTTTTTCGTCTTGATGTCCACCACTCCGGCTTCTTTTTTGCCGTATTTGACTACGTTTACAGACTCGATCTGGTCAGCAGGGATTTTGTCCGCTTCTTCCTTGGTGGTTTCCACCCCATTCACCACATATTTGGGTTTGGTCAGAATTTCAATGACGCCTTGCCTGCCTTCCTCCCCGTATTTTTCGAGGGCGGTTTCTCCTTTAACCACGTTCATGGACAGGATTTGATCGGGGAATATATTTTTTATTTCATCCAGGCTTGCCCGGTCTCCATTTAAGAAATAAAGCGCTTGTTCCGGATAGTCCCTGATTTTTTCATCCTGCAGCTTAAACAAGATGGGCAGGGTCATCCTGACCCGGACTGTTTTGTGATTCTCCTTACCGGGAATCCAATTTTCCTGTAACTGGTTCATCCTACGCACCACCCGAAGGGCTTCTTCCCCGGTGCCTGAACCCGGGGATTCTTTTAATTCGATATCGGATATGCTTCCGTCCGTATTGACTACAAAACTGACCAGGGCCTTGCCTTGCACATTCTTTGCTTTGGCTGCCAGGGGGTACTGTACATTTTTGACCAGGTAATCCATCAGTTTCTGCATGGAACAATTGGATCGTTCCTTGAGGTCCGTGAGGTGCGCACAACCCGGGAAGACCGGCATTTCATCGACCTGCGTGTGTATGGTATCCGACCAGGAAAACATCCGGTCCCCCATCGGCCCGTCATAACCGGCCGGAAGCGCCTCCGACTTATAGGCAAACAAGACCCCGAGGAAGAACATGATCGGCAGTACCAGGGCATACTTCCAGGCCCGGATGGGTTTAGATTCTGATTTCATCAGCATGTGAATTCTGTTTTTTAATTGTGAATAAATAAAATGATTGGCGAGCGCAATCTGAAGCCTGCGCTGGGCATGGTCGATGAGCAATCTCCCGTAATGGTCCTTGTTTTCTGAACGGGTGACCAGGGCGTCCGCAAGGTATTCATGGGTGTTTCGGATAGAACGCTTATACCAGTATACCATGGGGCTAAACCAGGCAAGGGCGGCAATCCCTTCGGCCAGCAAGACGTCCAGGCTGTGCCAGCCGCTGACATGGCTGGTTTCATGAAACAGGATGTCCCTGAGTTCCTTCTGCCGGAATTTAACCTTGTCGCTGATAAACACCCAGTGCAAAAAGGAAAAAGGAAGGTGTTCAAAATCGGTCTGTACCAGGGTATAGTGAGGGTATCGTTGTTTGGGATACTTCCGAATCCAGTTAAGGATGCCGGCCAACTCCCTCATCAGGTTTAAAAAGCAAATCAGCACACCTCCCCAATAAACTTTTACCAAGATGCCCAACCAGTCCGGAGAATCCGGATTGCCTGCTTCGGCGAGGTGGAGGTCCAGGACCTGGGCGCTGCCCTGAAAACCCAGGTAAACCGGGATTTCCGAACCTCCCGACTGTTCCCAGAATAATCGGACAAGGGGGATCCATAAACCCAATAACAAGGTCCCCAGTAGATAATACCTGTTGAACCTGAAAAAAGTCTCTTTCTGTAAAAAGAACCGGTAAATGAGCATAAAAAACAGCCAGCAAAGGCTGCTCTGGAGAACCAGGGTAATCATCTTATTTATTTTTATTTTTCCTGAGCACTTCCATGAGTTCTGCCAGTTCTTTCAGGCTCAGGTCTTTTTCCTTCACCAGAAAGGATACCAGGCTGTTGGCCGAGCCGCCGAAATACTCCTCGATCAGGTTCCGCACGGTATGCTTGCTGTATTCCTCCTTCGGCAACAGGGCAAAATATTCATAAGTCCTGCCATAGGCCTTGTGTCCGACAAAGCCCTTCTTCTCCAAGATGCGGACTATGGAAGAAATGGTGCTATGGGGAGGCCTGGGGTCTCCCAACTCATCCAGGATGTCGCTGACAAGCACCCGGCCCTTCGACCAGATGATCTGCATGATGTCCTCTTCCGCTTTGGTAAGTGTTTTTCGCATCGGTTTCTTTTTGTAAAATCAAATATACAACTAATTTTTTCGTTTGTCAACTAATTAATAAATTATTTGACGTATATATACGTTATAAGAAGTCGGCTATCAGCTATCAGCTGTAACTATTGACTATTGACTACTGACTACTGACTACTGACTACTGACTACTGACTACTGACTACTGACTACTGACTACTGACTACTGACTACTGACTACTGACTACTGACTACTGACTAATCCACATAAATAACCTTCCTCGTCAAATACACCCCAAACGAAAGCTCAAGCGTCAGGTTTTTAATGCTTTTTTCCGGAATGGAAGTAGTGCGCCCCGGCTGGAAGATATCGATGATGTTGTTGATCTGGGGCTGAAAATACTGGCGGGTCAGGTCGGGACTGATGCTGAGTTCGAGGATTCCGCCGGCAAACTCTCCAAACGGGATTTCCAGGCCCCCGCCCAGAGTAAATCCGGCAAGCACTCTTTTTACAGCGGAATTGAAGGGATAGACCGGGACCAGCCGGTTGATGCGGTCGTAGGAATCCAGGTTCGTAGAAAGAGTGTATTCCCCGCGGAGCCCGAAGGCATAATAACCGGAAAGTTTGCTCCACAGGAATTTTTTCTTAACCCCCGCCTGGAGCGAAAGATTGTTAAAGATAAACTCATTGGCAGGGATATCGTAGATCTGGTTGTCAATCTGGATGGGCCCATAAAAGCGGGTGGCGCTCCCTTTGACATGATAACCCGCCTGGGCGAAGATCGAAAAAGGATCCTCCTCCTGGTACGATTCGATCCACAAGGCGCCATGGTATTTATACAGCGGACCATTCTGAAAATAATTCCACTTTTGGAAGCCCACCGAAGGCCCTGCTTTCAATCCAAAGCGGGTACCCTGGGCAGCACTCCATCCAGTAGAAAAAAGAAAAATCAAAACGGCAATCGCGATCCGGATCATCCCTGCAAATTAGATTTTTTTTGGCAGTATTCTTCCCACTTCCGGATAGCTGAACCCAGCAGACCCGGTTCGTTTTCAAGATAAAACGGGGAAGACAGTCCGGCACTATTCAGCACCTCCTGCAGGGATTCGGACTTCATATTCCAGACCACAGCCTGCCTTTTGGATTGCAGCCTTCCGGCCAGATATTCCTGTTCCGTCTGGCCGGGGGTGGGTACGAGGATCAGTTTCTTTTTGAATGGGGCAAGGTCCATCAGGCTGCTGTAACCAGACCTGCAGATGATGTATTCCGCTTTGGAGATTTCATCAGCCAGGCCGACCGCGTCCATATAAGAAAGATACCGGTCCGTCCGGGTCTTTAGATCAGGCCTGCCCCCGGCAATCCGATAATCATGACCAGCCAACCGAAGGATCAGTTCCGTTTCAAAGTTCGTGCGAGAAGGCTCCGGACCAGAAAGTATGGCAAGTATCCTTCCGGGTATTTGAAAGCTGGCACCGGAAGACGGGGCTTGCATCCGGCTTAAAAGTCCTACAAAAGTCCTGTGAATTCGCCCGGGCAGGTGGATCAGTTTCCCGCTGAGGTTATTTTCCCGCGGGAGGTCCGGGATACAGATTTCATCGAACCGATTTATGATCGCCCACAAAGTCCTGTGGGTGAACCACCGGATCAAACGGCCCGGGATCCATGGAGAAGGCTGATTGATGATTAAAATTCCCGGCACACCCTGAACCCTGCAGGCCGGCCTCGAATCCGAGAGGATCAGGTCATACTGATACAATCTTTGCAGGCGCCGGGTTTCCCTGCGGTCTTTCCAAAACCAGGTTAGGAGCTGTTTGGTTTGGGCCAGGAGCTTTAGCCAAAACCAGGTGCTATATTTAATGTTGAGAGGAGCCAGCCGGTGCACCGGCAGATCAGGATTATTTTTCTCAAAAACCATGGCGGCCAAACCATCGGCAGCCAAGTGAACTTCATGACCTCTTCTCAGGCATTCCTCAATCACCGGCTGGCAACGGGTGGCATGCCCCAAGCCCCAGTTGAGCGCCCCGATGAGGATGCGAAGCCTGGCCATTCCCAAGGCCGTCTATTTGGATATATAGGGCATTTTTTTGCTGGCCTGGCGCATCAGCTGGTCAACCAGCCTGGCCGGGGTACTGAACGTGCTGCCGGAGAGTTTATGGTTAAAACTCCAAATGACCTTTTCTTTGGGGCGGTCATGAATTTCCATGCCGACCACCACCTCATTGGTGGCTCCCCAAACCCCGAAGATCAGGCCCAGGGCAATCGCACCTCCTTCCGACATGGGCTTGGACAAAGAAAAATTGGAAGTCAGGATTCCGTCGACTCCCAACAAATCCTGCAGTTCGACCGGGGTCAACGACCTTTCATTTGGATACCCCGCTTCCTTAAGCTTGGCTATGGTCGTTTCAAGATCCAGGACGTCCACCCTCAGTTTGTTTTGCATTTTGCGGCGAAGCAGCCAGGAGTATATTTCCTGGTGAAAATTGACCGACTCCAGTTTCTGTTGTTCTTTGAGGGCTTCCAGGTCTGATTTTTTCCTTGGCGTGATGGACACTTTCGGTGGAATTATTGCAATGCGTTTATGCCGGCTGGCCAGGGATTTGGCATCCGGACTGTAATACACTTTCGCACAGCCCGTACCTACCACCAAAGCCAGGGCCAAAATCCAATACTTCATATATATAAAAAATTATAGATTATCATCGACTATTACCCGCGGCATGTTTCAGTTCATCCGGATCTCATCCTCATTCCCGTCAAACAATTTGTATTTGGTGAGCCCGATGTTCTCGTTGGCGCGAACCGAAAACCACCGTTTATAGGTCCACCACCATTTGACCTGCCGGCTCCAGATCCCTTTCGTCAGGTAAGCCGCCAGGAAAGGATGCACTTCCAGGGTGATGCGTGTATTTGGGCGGTTTTCCACTATAAATTCGAGGTCCCGCTGAATTTCATCGGTCACGAGGATAGAGGGCTGGATTTGGCCGGACCCTCCACAGGTGGGACAAACTTCGCTCGTATTGATATTCACCGCGGGCTTGACCCTCTCCCTGGTGATTTGCATGAGACCAAACTTCGAGAGTGGGAGAATGCTGTGTTGGGCGCGGTCTGAAGCCATATATTCCCTCATCATCCTGAAAAGATGATTTTTATGGTCCTGGCTCTTCATGTCGATAAAATCGATGATGATCAGGCCCCCGATATCACGGAGGCGCAGTTGCCGCGCGATTTCTGCGGCGGCTTCCAGGTTCACGGCGAGGGCAGCGGACTGCTGATCCGATTTTTGCATTTTAGGGCCGCTGTTGACGTCGATCACATGCATGGCCTCGGTATGTTCAATCACCAGGTAGGCTCCGCTGTTCATCGTGGCGGTTTTGCCGAATGAGGATTTGATCTGCCTGGATACTCCGTATTGGTCCATGATCGCCCGGTCCCCCTTGTAATGCTGGACGATTTTGGTTTGTTCCGGGGATATGTTTTGCAGCAGGGTGCGCGTGTTCTGGTACAGTTCCCGGTCGTTGGTGATGATCCGGTTGAACGATGCGTTGAGCAGGTCCCGGAGCATGGAGGAGGTCTTATCCAGCTCGCTGAGGAGTTTCATCGGGGCTCTGGCCTTAAACAATTGTTTATGAATGGTTTCCCATTTTTGGGCCAGGCTGGTGATTTCTTCATGCAAGTCAGCCACTTTTTTACCAGCCGCAGCAGTACGGACGATGACCCCGAAGTTTTTAGGCTTGATGGATTCCACGAGGATCTGAAGCCTTTTACGTTCTTCCTGGTCATCGATTTTTTTGGAAACGGCCACCTGATCAATGAATGGGGTCAGCACCATAAAACGCCCGGGTATGGTGATTTCCCCGGTGAGACGGGGGCCCTTGGTGGAAATGGGTTCCTTAAGGATCTGGACCAGGATGTTTTGTTTCCGGGCGAGAACCTGGTTGATTTTGCCGTTTTTATTGATTTCCGGTTCGATCGGAAACTGGTCCAGCAGGTGGGTCTGGAGTTTACCCTGGATGGATTTTTCGGCAAACTGCAGAAAAGACATCAGGGGCGGCCCCAGGTCAGTATAATGTAGGAAGGCATCTTTGGAATGCCCGATATTGACAAAGGCAGCATTCAATCCGGGCATCAGTTTGGTCACCGTGCCCAGAAAAACGTCTCCCACCTGGAAATTTTCGTCAGACTGCTGATGATGCAACTCGACCAGTTTGCCATCCTCAAGCAGGGCAATTTCTACGTCCCTCGGAGTAGAATTGATAATGAGTTCGCGCTCCATTTACACTTGTTTGAAACTAGACTTCAATGAACAGAAATCCGGGTTTTCCCGGTTGGAGCGAATAACAAAAAGATGAAAATTGTTGAGAGGGTTTGCACCCTCTCTCCGTCCATAAAAGCCTAAGAAATCACTATCTCAGTTTCTTTTTATGTCTGTTTTTACGTAATCTTTTCTTACGCTTATGGGTGGCCATTTTATGGCGTTTTCTTTTTTTACCGCAAGGCATGTTTAAAAATTAATTTACTTTTTTTGTTAATAATATGGTTATCCGGCAAGGTGACCCTTAGGGTACCTTAACGTTTGATGTCAATCATTGGTTCGAATCACATTTTTTTTGCCATTCCGCTGCTTTAGCCACCTCTCCATCGTGTTGGGAAATCTGGACCATCAGGCAGGCGGCCCTGGCATTTCCCGGGTCCAGCTTAAACAAGGTTTCCAGTCTCTCTTTGGCCCGGTCCCATTGTCCGGTCTGTATCGCCAGGCGCGCCAGGTGATACAATACCGTCAGGTCTTCCGGAAAATCTTCATTGAGTTTTCTCAGGGTCAGAATGCCTTCCATCGGGTTGTCAGCGGAGGGGTATTCGGTGGCCAGGAGTGCATAATTCAACTTATGGCTGACATTACCGGGATCGGCTTCGCCGGCCTGGATAAAAGCCGCTTTGGACCTGGTGATATAATCCGATATTTTTTCTTCCGCAAGGCCGGGAGTTTTGGCAGCCAGGGCAAGATTGGCGGCGGCTATGGACCAGGATTCTCCGGTCGGAAAAATTTGGGCAATTTTTACAGCATATTCCGCAGAAAAGCCTATCCTTCCCTGCTGATACCAAAAGGACGATATTTTTTGAAGGCTCTGGATCCTGGAAGAATCCTGCGAGGCGGAAGCCAATTCCGATTCGAGTCCGGCCAGGTAGGCCTTATCCCCTTCGGAAAGGCTGTCCTTCAGGCTGTTTAATTCAACGGTCAGATCTTTATTGTCAAAATGTATGGATCCTGACTTTTCAGGATTTCGAACTTCGGGAGCTATCTTACTGAATCCAAAAAACAATACAAAAAACAAAATCACGGATCCTGCAAAGAGGACGGAAGGTTTCATTCTTCTTCTTCTCCTTCTACTTCTCCTTCAGGCATTTGGGTGACTTTATTCTTTACCTGTTCGACAAAAACCTTTGCCGGTTTGAAAGAAGGGATGAAATGTTCAGGAATTTCAATGGCCACATTCTTTTTGATATGCCTGCCAATTTTCCGGGCGCGTTTTTTAATAATGAACGAACCAAATCCCCTGATATATACATTTTCTCCTTCAGCCAAGGTATTCTTAACCTCCTTAAAAAACATTTCCAGACTCACCAATACATCCACCTTCGGCACACCGGTTTTTTCTGAGATCATGGCGACAAGATCAGCTTTTCTCATCAGTAATTGATTTTTAATTGATTGTAAAACAATGGTCCGGTTTCTTATGGAACCGCGTGCAAAGTTCTGATTTTATCCTGAATTGACGAAATATTTTATAAAATATTTATTTTCTGTTAGTTAGACCATATTTCCAGGGCCTTAACAGTTGATACCGGTTTTGCAGCCAAAACCTTATAATGTTATCTTTCGGAGAAATGGTAAAAGAAATGATCAGAGCTGTTTTTATTGCGGCAGGATTCTTCCTGAGCCTTGAGACGATAGCACAGACAGCCAGTCCGACCAAGGCCAGGATGCCGGTTTTAACACCTATAAATGATCCGGCCCTGGCAGGGATGTCTGTTCAGCGGATTGAGCGACTGGATAAAGCCTTGGAAACCATGATCCGGGAACAAAAACTCCCGGGATTGGTCGCCCTGGTAGCCAGAAGGGGTAAAATTGTTTTGCATAAGGCCTATGGTCTGGCAGACGCTCCGGCAAACCGAAGCCTTCATAAGGATGACATTTTTCGCATTGCATCCATGACCAAGGCCATTACTGCCACTGCGGTCATGATGCTATATGAGGAGGGCGGATTCTCCCTGGACGATCCCATTGCCAAATGGATACCTGCCTTTAAAAACCCCCAGGTACTTAAGGCCTTCAGTCCGGCTGATTCAAGCTATACCTCCCGGCCGGCCAGCAGGGAAATCACCATCCGTCATCTTCTGACCCATACTTCAGGCATCGGGTATGGCATGATTGACGGGGATGAACGAGTTAAAAAAATATATAAAAAAGCGGGGATCATCGAGTTATACTCCACCGATCCGGTCACCACTGAGGACAATATTAAACGCCTTGCGGCTCTCCCCCTGCATCATGATCCGGGTGAAAAATTCACCTATGGCATGGGGCTGGACGTACTCGGTTATTTCATTGAAATACTGTCCAAGCAGTCGTTCCCTGATTTCCTGGCCAGCCGTCTCTTTCAGCCGCTCGGCATGAAGGACACCTATTTTTACCTGCCGGATGACAAAGCCGGCCGCCTGGTGAAAATACATCTCCCTGTCAAAGCTGGGACCTGGTCCACGGATCCGGACGAAGGGTATGATGAAGATTATCCCATAAAGGGCGCCCGATCCAACTGTTCCGGAGGAGCGGGACTCAGTTCAACGGCCATAGACTATGCCATTTTTCTTCAAATGCTGCTGAACGACGGAGTGTACAACGGGAAGCGGTTCCTGAGTCGCCCGACGGTCAGCCTGCTCACCCGGTCAAACCAGATCGGCGATCTCTGGGGCGGGGAAGAAGGCAGGGATCATTTTAGCCTCGCTTTCAGCGTGCTCAATAAAAAAGGCTCCGAACTTGGAATCGGTTCCGAAGGACGCTTTAGCTGGGGCGGGTATTTTAACACCAACTACTGGGTGGATCCCAAAGAACAAATCGTAGCCGTCCTGATGAAACAAACGCGGGGCCTCCCGGAGGATCCGTCGGAAGCGGTGTTTACCAGATTGGTTTACCAGAGCATTGATGATTAGGGATTGTGAACATTCAGCTATCAGCATTCAGCATTCAGCATTCAGCATTCAGCAATCAGCAATCAGCTATCAGCATTCGGCAATCAGCTATCGGCTGTCCGCGTTTCGCTCCCTTCGCCCTTAACCATTCGCCCTTAACCATTCGCCCTTCACCATTGTCAACTCATTGCCCGACCATATCCTCCGCCCTCACCCATTGATCAAACTGCTCCGCGGTGACATATCCCAGGGCGACGGCTGCCTCTTTGAGGGTGCTGTGCTCCTTGTGCGCTTTTTTGGCGATCTCAGCGGACTTGTCATACCCGATCCGGGTATTCAGGGCGGTCACAAGCATCAGGGAATTGTCCAGGTTATGTTTGATCCGGGCATGATTCGGTTCTAGGCCCAGGACACAATGCTCTGTAAAACTGTTGCAGGCGTCGCCGATCAGTCTGGCTGAGATCAGGAAATTATACGCGATCAGGGGCTTAAATACATTGAGCTCAAAATGCCCGTTCATCCCTCCGATATTGATTGCCACGTCATTTCCCATCACCTGGGCCATGGCCATGGTCATTGCCTCAGATTGGGTCGGATTCACTTTCCCGGGCATAATGGAAGAACCCGGCTCGTTATCGGGGATGATGATTTCACCGATCCCGCTCCTCGGGCCCGAGGCCAGGAGCCTGATATCATTAGCGATTTTAAACAGGGAGGCGGCTACGGTTTTTAAAGCACCGTGGGCTTCCACCATGGCATCGTGGGTGGCCAGGGCCTCGAATTTATTGGGTGCGGTCACAAAGGGATATCCCGAAATCCGGGCAATTTCACTTGCGACTTTTTTTGCATAGCCTTTGGGAGTATTGAGGCCGGTGCCCACCGCTGTTCCTCCAAGGGCCAGTTCAGACAGATGGGCCAGGCTGTGGCTGACACATTTTATTCCATGGTCGAGCATGGCGACATAGCCGCTTAACTCCTGGCCTAAGGTCAGCGGGGTGGCATCCATGAGGTGGGTGCGCCCGATTTTAACCACCTTCATAAATGCCCTGGCCTTTTTGCTTAGCGCATTTCTGAGTTCGGTCATGCCGGGAAGGGTCCATTCCATGATGGCGCTGTACGCCGCAATATGCATAGCCGTGGGAAAGGTGTCGTTGCTGGATTGTGATTTATTGACATCGTCATTGGGGTGGAGCACTTTATGCGTATCGGTCAGGCTGCCTCCGGAAAGGAGATGTGCCCTGTTGGCAATCACCTCGTTTACGTTCATATTGCTTTGCGTACCGGATCCGGTCTGCCAGACCACGAGGGGAAACTGGTCATCCAGTTTTCCTTCGAGGATTTCATCGCAGACCCGGGAGATCAGCATCATCTTTTCTTTGGGCAAGACCTTGAGCTTGTGGTTGGTGATGGCGGCCGCTTTTTTCAGGATGGCAAAGGCCCGGATGATTTCAATCGGGATCCGTTGTCCCCCGATTTTAAAATTCTGGGTGGAACGCTGGGTCTGGGCGGCCCAATAAGCATTTGCAGGAACGTCTACATAACCCAGGGAATCTTTTTCTTTTCTGAAATCCATATCGGTTTAAAATTTCAGTAAAGATAAGCCGGCAAAATCCTCCTATAAAATCAGATTGGGACCATGGCCGGTGAACTGCCTGGTCCGGAAATCAACCTTTTTATTTTATTTTTGTTGCTTTATTAATATTCATTCACCTATAAACTTAATATCATCATGGCATTTACGCTTCCAGCCCTTCCTTATTCTTTTGATGCTCTTGAACCCCATATCGATACCCGGACCATGGAAATCCACCACGGCAAGCATCACCAGGCTTATGTCACCAACCTCAATACCGCCATCGAAAACACCGAGTGGGCGGATAAATCCATTGAAGAAATTCTGGCCAACGTATCCAGGCTAAGCCCGGCCGTGAGAAACAACGGGGGAGGCCATTATAACCACAGCCTGTTTTGGCAAATTATGGGCCCGGGTAAAGGAGGGGTGCCCACCGGAATCATTGGCGATGCCATTCAAGGCAGCTTTGGTTCCTTCGACGCTTTTAAAGAAGCACTAAGCAAAGCAGGGATGGGCCGGTTTGGCAGCGGCTGGGCCTGGCTGAGCAAAGATGCCCAGGGTAAACTGTTTATCTCCTCCACTCCAAACCAGGACAATCCGCTCATGGATCTTGCAGAACAAAAAGGCACTCCGATTTTAGGCGTCGATGTATGGGAACATGCTTATTACCTTCATTATCAAAACCGTAGAGCCGATTATCTAAACGCATTCTTTAATGTAATCAACTGGGATGCTGTTGCCGCCCGCCTCTAAGAATTTCTCAGAAAGGGAGAAAGGCGAAGGGTGAAAGGCGAAGGGCGAAAGGCGAAGGGCGAAAGGAATGCAAGTACTTGCTAACTTTCCAACTTGCTAACTTACCAACTTGCTAACTAATTTAAGCTGTAAGGGAAGGGCTCGAACCTTCACGGAGGGCTTTCCCGAAGGGATCACTTTGTGTCCCGAAGGGATCACTACGTGAAGCGCGGGTACATTGCCTGGTGGTCTCCCAAGGGGATCACTTTGTGTCCCGAAGGGATCACTATGTGTCCCGTAGGGATCGCTATGCGAAAACCCCAGTCTGTCCACAAACAGGGAAAGGCCTTATACCTCATTTATAGAAAAATCTATCTGGAAAACAGGATCTTACGTGATGTTCATGCTTTTCAGCCACCGGTAGCCATCGATGGTTTTAAAAAAATTCTCCCGTCTTAGCGCTTCTGAATTGGTTTGGAACTCTTCCCAATAATGCAATTTCCAAGGCCGGAAGGGTTTTGTATATTTTACCCTGCCCTTGTTGTGATCTGCCAGCCTTTTTTGGATATCGCCGCTGGATCCGTAATAATACTTTCCGCTTAATTCACTTCTTAGGATATACGCATAATGCATCTTAAGCTGTAAGGGAAGGGCTCGAACCTTCACGGAGGGCTTAGCGCGGGTACATTGCCTGGTGGTCAACCCCAGTCTGTCCACAAACAGGGACAGGCCTTATACCTGGTTTATCGCCTTACTCCACCCCCGAGACAAGAGGGCATGTCTGCCAATTTCATCACCTCACAGTATCTCAGAATCTCTTTTGAATCCGATAGTGCAAATTTAAATGAACGGACCGAATATTTAAAGAAAAATGTACGAATATTATTAAATTTTATCATTCATTTAAAAAAATAATGATTTTATTGAATAAATTTCAATTTAACATCTCTCCCGGGCGTTCCGATTGAAAAAAATTTCAGCTGACCAGGGACTGATCATTCATTGGGTTGAATCGGATTATAATCTTTCAAAATCCACCGCCTCAAAGGATTCGAAAAGGGAGGCAGGCAGGGATTCATATACCTTGATTCCGGTGATCTGCCTGTTTTCTCCCCGGTCCGAGGACAGAAAGATATTGCCGTACTTCACATATCCATCCCAGGGGTTTATTATGGAGGGGGTGCTGTCCAGTACGTTGGGGTAATAAGCCCATTGCGCGACCAGGCTGCTGTTTTTCCCAACCCAGACTTCATACTTGTTTTGTGGGGTGACCCCTACGCTGTCGAAGGTCAGGGAAATGACATCCGAGGCAATGCCCTTCACGGTAGTATCCTCCCGGACGTACCTCAAATGTACACCGGGATCTTTCATCTTGAAGGGCATGGCGAGCCAATAGGAATCGTTGATCCAGATGCGATAAGCGTTGTCGAGGTATTTTTTCAGCGTGTCCGGGTCCTCCCATTCCCGGCCGTCTTTAAAGACTTTACCCTGCCGGGTATTGAGGTCCAGGATCAATTTGGTATCGTTGCCGGTATTTTCAATCCTGACCTTCCCATCCTTTTTATCCCAAAGAAGCCATCTCCTGCCGAAAAAATTCCATTTGATGTACCGGGTGTCCGCCCAGGCTTCCGCTCCGCCGGATTCGGCAATCGCGTCTTCCGCTACCCAAATGGCTTCCGGGTCCGACCCTTCCACGTTAAATGCCCCGTTTATGTTCTGCCCGGTTTGGACCGGGGTTTCATTTTTACAAGCCATCCCTACGGCCAGGAAAAGGCTGATTCCAATATAAATGTGGATCCTCATATTAAAACGATTGTCTTATAAAGGTAATATGCAGTCCTCATTTACAGACATTGGGTCGAAAGGGGGAAAACGGGCTCGGAGATTTCGCCTATTTTTGCCGATCATATTGTAAATCCTTACTGCCCTTATGTTTGAATCCATTCACGACAACCTGGATAATGCCTTTAAATTCCTGAGAGGGGAAAACAAACTCACCGAACTCAATATTGCCGAGGCCATCAAGGAAATCCGCCGGGCCCTCGTGGGAGCAGACGTCAATTATAAAATCGCCAAGGAATTCACGGACAAGGTTAAGGACAAAGCCCTGGGTACGGAGAACGTGCTGAAAGCCGTGAAACCCGGTGAATTGATGATTAAAATCGTATTTGACGAGCTGACCGAACTCATGGGAGGTCAGAGCGCCGGCATCAATTTAAAAGGGGAACCCGGCATCGTCCTGGTTGCAGGCCTCCAGGGCAGCGGTAAAACCACCTTTTCCGCCAAACTGGCCAATTATCTCAAAACCAAAAAAGGTAAGAAACCCCTGCTCGTGGCCTGCGACGTTTACCGTCCGGCCGCCATTGACCAGTTGAGCACCCTCGGGGAACAGATCAATGTGGCTGTATTCAAGGAACCCGATAATAAGAATCCTCTTGAGATAGCCCATAAAGCCCTGGCATTTGCCAGACAAAACCACCATGACGTGGTCATCGTGGATACCGCCGGACGGACCACGCTGGATGATGCAATGATGACCGAAATCCGTGAGATCAAAGAGGCAATCCATCCTACTGAATCCCTCTTCGTGGTGGACTCCATGATCGGACAGGATGCCGTCACGACGGCGGCCGCCTTTCACGAGGCGATTAATTATGACGGTGTGGTCCTCACCAAACTCGACGGGGACACCCGTGGGGGGGCAGCCCTGTCCATAAAATACACGGTGGGAAAACCCATCAAGTTTATTTCCATGGGTGAAAAACTGGATACCCTGGATGTATTTTACCCGGACCGCATGGCCCAGCGCATCCTTGGAATGGGTGACATCGTCAGTCTTGTGGAAAAAGCACAGGAACAGTTTGACGAAAAGGAAGCTAAAGCGCTTGAAAAGAAAATCAGGAAAAATAAATTTGACTTTAATGATTTTCTGTCCCAGATCAACCAGATTAAAAAAATGGGGGACCTGAAAAACCTGGTATCGATGATGCCCGGCATGGGAAAAGCGCTGAAAGATGTGGACATCAACGACAGCGCTTTTAAGAAAGTGGAATCGATCATCCAGTCCATGACCCCAACTGAGCGAGCCAATCCCGAATTGCTGAACATGAACCGCAAAAACCGCATTGCCCGAGGTTGTGGCCAATCGGTTCATGAAATCACCGCCTTCATCAAGCAGTTTGACCAGATGAAACAAATGATGCAGCAACTGAGCACCGGTAAAGGCATGGGCACGATGATGAAGCAGATGCAGAACATGAGGGGATTCCAGGGATAAGCGAAATACTTTTTAAATTAATAAATTCCAGACTATGAAAACCATCTCAAGCCTGCTTTGGTCAGGCCTCCTCATCCTGCTCACCGCATGCCAGCCCAAAACCGCGTCCCGGGTGGCCACCGCACCCCCCTCCCAGGTTAGCCAGTCCACGCCCACTCCTGCCCAGCCGGTTACACCCGCTTTGGAAGCCCCTTCCGAAGTCGGAATTGATCTGGGTGCAAAAATTCCACTGGACCCCTCTGTCCGGATTGGGGTCCTGCCCAACGGGATGACCTATTATATAAAGAAAAACGCCAAACCCGAACAAAGGGTGGAATTGAGGCTTGCCGTCAAGGCCGGTTCCATCCTGGAGGACGAAGATCAGTTGGGACTGGCCCACTTCGTCGAACACATGGCCTTCAACGGCAGTAAAAATTTTAAAAAGCAGGAACTGGTGGATTACCTGGAATCGGTAGGCACCCGCTTCGGTCCCGACCTCAATGCCTATACCAGCTTTGATGAAACCGTTTATATGCTTCAGGCCCGCTCGGATGAAGCGGATAAACTTGAAAAAGGGCTCCTGGTCATGGAAGACTGGGCCAGCGGGGTCGCTTTCGACCCGGTGGAAATCGACAAAGAAAGGGGCGTGGTGGTTTCGGAATGGCGGACCAGCCTCAGCGGGGAACAAAGGATCATGCAGAAAGTATTACCGGTCATCCTCTACCAGTCCCATTACGCCAACCGCCTGCCTATAGGCAAACCCGAAATTATAGAAAAGGCTTCCTATGAAGCCGTGAAACGTTTTTACAAGGATTGGTACCGGCCCGAACTCATGGCCGTGATGGCCATCGGCGACCTGGATCCGGATAAGATGGAAACCGAACTCAGGAACCGGTTTTCTAAAATACCCGCATCACCCGCCAGTGCGCGGAAAAGGGAACACATCGAAGTACCCATGCACCCGGAGACGAAAGTGATCGTCGCCACGGACAAGGAAGCAGCCTTCACCCAGGCCCAGGTCTACTACAAGCATACCAAAAAAACACCGGCATCGATTCAGGATTACAGAAACGGCCTCCTGGCCAATTTATACAACGGTATGCTCAATGTGCGTCTCGATGAACTCGCCCAGAAACCCAATCCGCCCTTCAATTATGCCGGTGCCGGATTTGGCGATTTTCTGGCCAATCTCAATGCCTATTCTTCCTCGGTGAGCACATCGGAAGGACAGGCGCTTACCGGCCTTCAGGCGGTCATGATTGAAAATGAAAGGGCTTTCAGGCATGGTTTTACCTCCACGGAATTTGAAAGGCAAAAGGAAGACTTGATGCGCCGTATGGAGTCCGCCGTAAAAGAAAAAGACAAAACCGAATCCGGGGCTATTGCTTCGACATTGGTCGGCCATTTCCTGGAAGGCAATATCCTGTTGAGCCCGGAACAAGAACTTGAACTGGCAAAGAAACTATTGCCGACGATTGATCTGCTGGAAATAAATCTGTTGCCTAAAAAATGGATCCGGGACGAGGGAAGAGTGATCATCATTACCGGCCCGGACAAACCAAGCCTCTCCTACCCCACCGAAGAAACCATCCTCAAAATGGCAACCGAAATAAAAGGCATGGAAATAGGGCCCTATGAAGACCAGGTCAGCGATGAGCCCCTGATCAGCAGGGATTTTACCGCAGTGGAAATCATTTCGGAAAAAAAGGATGAAAAACTGGGCACGACCGAGTTTATCCTTAAAAACGGCGTCACCGTCATCCTGAAAAAGACGGACTTTAAGAACGATGAAATCCTCATGGCCGCTTACAGCCCCGGAGGAACCTCCCTCTACCGGGAGGAGGAAGATGTGGATGCGAGCCTTGCCTCCGAGTTGATCAACAATTCCGGACTCGGTAAACTGGACCAGGTACAATTGCAGAAAAGGCTGACCGGAAAAATTGTAAGCGTTTCGCCTTATATCCGGGAATTGTATGAAGGCTTGAACGGGAACGCCTCCCCGGAAGACTTAGAGCTGATGTTTCAACTCATCTACCTTTACTTTACAGAACCGCGAAAAGACCTGGAAGCTTTTAAGACCTTTATCGATAAACAAAAAGCCTTCCTCAAAAACATTGAGGCCAATCCCCAGTTTTATTTTATGATTGAGAGCAACCGGATCAAAACGCAAAATCATCCGCGCCAGCAATTCCCCACCGCGGAAGCGTTGGAAAAATTGAATTTCGAAAATGCCTTCCGCATCTACCAGGAACGTTTTGGAGATGCCAGTGATTTCACCTTTTTGTTTGTTGGAAATTTTGAGGAAAACCATATCCGTATGCTTGCAAGGGAATACCTGGGCAACTTGCCTTCCACCAGCCGCAAGGAGACCTGGAAAGACCTCAAAATCCTCAAACCGGCCGGGGTGGTAACCAAGAACTTTTCCAGGGGTGAAGCGCCAAAGACTTATGTGGACATCACTTACCACGGCGATTTTGAATGGAACGACCTCAACCGGTTTAAACTAAGCTCCGCCCTGGATGTTCTGCGGATCAAACTCCGGGAAGCACTCCGGGAAGACAAAGGGGGAGTATATGGGGTGTCCGTGAATGGCGGCTCCGCCCTGGAACCAAGTCCAAAATACACCATCACCATTTCTTTCAACTGCGACCCTCCCCGGACCTCTGAACTGATCCAGGCCGCTCAGGATGTACTCAATAAGGCCCGGGAGATCGGGGCGGAGGACAAGGACCTTCAGAAAGTGTCCGAAACCCAGCGCCAGACAAGGATCAGGCAACTAAAAGAAAACAGGTTCTGGATGACCCAGCTGCAGGGTTCAAAACAATACCGGGTCAATCCGGCGAATATGCTTCTTGAATCCCTGGAAGAAAAGCTCAAAACACTGGATGCCGCTTCGATCCGTGACGCCATGAACCATTACCTGAATGAAGGGAATAAGATTACCATTACCATGCAGCCGGAACAGAAAAGCAATTGATATTCGCCTTCCTTCTCCGGCCTGCCTCAATGGTTGGGGAAGGCTCCGATTTTAAAAAATAGATGGCCGGACGGCTTGGAACCCTTTGTAACTAATTGAAAATCTGCAAACAATGGATTGCTGGATCTATTGAAGGACCAGGAGTGTAAAAAAATTATAAAAAAATTTACCTGGTTCGCAATAAACGCAGTTAAGGCGGTGTTAAAGATACATAATGCAAAGGCACGAAAGAGAAACCAATGCATTGAAACATTACAAATAAAATGGCCCTTTAACCCCGGTGTGCCGGGGATAATAAATAGATATAATCCATTTCCCAACAGGAGGGAAAGTTAAAGAAGCATTTTGGTACATAAGTTGGTTCAAGCAAGGTGGTCACCTCAAGGAGCGTGGCCACTTTGTTATTTTAGCCCCTGCCTGGATTCTTCCAAGGTTCTTTTATAAACCATCAAGGCTCTTTCGCGTGCAAAACGGTGGTCCACCATAGGGACCGGCTGGTTGAATTCCCCGTATTCAGGCGCCCATTTCAGGACATAAGCGGACTGAGGGTCGAATTTTTTTCTTTGTTCTTCCGGATTAAAAATTCTGAAATAAGGAGCGGCATCGCATCCGGAACCTGCCGCCCACTGCCAATTCCCGTTGTTGGATGCCAATTCGTAATCCAGCAACTTTTCCGCAAAATAAGCTTCTCCCCAACGCCAGTCGATCAGGAGGTGTTTACACAGAAAACTGGCGACCAGCATTCTGACCCGGTTGTGCATCTGTCCGGTCTTATTCAAATGTTTCATCCCGGCATCGACCAGGGCATAACCGGTCTGACCCTGGCACCACAATTTGAAATCGCCGGGATCATTGCGCCAGGGAATGCCCTCATATTGAGGTTTAAAGGAGGAATGGACCACCCGGGGAAAGTGAAAAAGGATCTGGATAAAAAATTCTCTCCAGATCAATTCATTGATAAAAACTTCCGCCCGGAAACTCAAGGCCTGCTGGAACAGTTCCCGTATACTGATGGTCCCGAACCGAAGATGTATGCCGAGGTGGCTGGTGCCGGATTCGTCCGGAATCCGGTCCCGGGTCCTGGCATAGGACCGCAACCGTTCGCCCGATATCCTGCGGTCCGGGTATCTGCAATCAATGCTTTGGAATCCGATGGCCTCCAGGGACAAAGTCGGGGTTTGAATTCCAGGGGTAACCTTATTTAATAATTTTTCACTTGGATAGGAGGCTATGGTTTTACTCCCCACCCCTTCTCTCCATTTGTTCATGTAGGGCGTGTAAATCGTATAGGGTTTGCCGTCGTGCTTCAGGATTTCATCCGGCCTGCAGATCACATGGTCCTGGAAAAGATGGAAGGGAATCTTTTTTTTGTTCAGCATGCCGGCCACGTCCCGGTCCCTTGTCCGTCCGTACGGCTCATAATCTTCATTGGCAAAAACGGCATGAATGTGGAACTGCGTACACAGTTTTTCCAGGATTTTTACCGGCTCCCCAAAATATAATCGGACGGCACAAGCCCTTTTCTCCAGCTTTTTGTTGATGCCGCAAAGTTCTTGGTATATAAATTGCACTCTTTTATCCTGAGGATCGCGGAGATCCTTCAGGATATGTGTATCGAAGATAAAAACAGGCAGGACCTGGTCGCTTTGACTCAATGCCTGGTACAGGGCGTGATTGTCATTCAGTCTCAGGTCCCTCCTAAACCAGAATATCGAATGGGGATAAGCGCTCATGACTTTAATTGGGAAATATTAACAAATTCTCCTGATATTAGTTTATAATTAAAAAAGGGATGAAGATATAAGGACATCATGCGAAAAACATTAATCCTGCTGGCAACATTCCTCTGGCTGGCTTTCTGGTGGTGGTGGTACACCTGTAAAATATGTACTACCTGCCTGTGCGCCCGGAAGGAAGTACCGGTGATTGCCGCCCCCGCCCAGGAACAGGGAGTGGTGCTTTTTAATCACGGGGACAGCATCGCCCTCATCCAGCCCGGATGGCCGGCCTTCCGGGATTCCCTTATCCTGGCCATGGCCCCGGCAAAGGTCCTTGAAATAGAGGGTCATTTTCTGGATGAAGAACCCAACCCCACCGGATTTGCCAACCTGGGCTTGGCCAGGGCCGCCGCCCTGAGCTTTTTGTTTCCGGATTCCATCCGCCCGAGGATTAGCAGGACCAGTCTCCGCATCGACAAGCGCGAAGGCATGGATCTTTATCCGTTCAGAGCCTCATCATGGAACATAAAGCCCGCTCCCGGAAAAATTGTTGAAACCGAAGGAAAGATCCTGATTTATTTCCAATCCAATTCCAACCAGAGGATTAAAGACCCTGAAATTGAAACTTATCTTTCAAACTTAGCCAACGAACACCGGAATGCGCGATCGGTTTTTGAAATCACCGGACATACCGATGACCAAGGACCGGAAAAACTAAATACCAGGCTGGGATTGGCAAGGGCCGGAAGCGTCAAAAACTTCCTGGTCGGAAAGGGCATCGAAGCTTCCCGCATCCGGATCTTTTCCAAAGGAGAATCGGACCCGATTGCCGGCAACGATACGGAGGAAGGCCGCCGCCTGAACCGGCGGACCGAAATTGAAATCATTCAGAAACTATAAAAAATACCGCTTATGTTTTGGAAGACCTGTTTGACCCATACCGGAGAGATCCTCCTGGCCTTGGGCATCGCCTGGCTCCTTGGGTATTTGTGGAACCGGTGGTTCGGTCAGAAAAAAGATCCCGTCGACAAAAAGGAATATGAAGATCAGATCCGGTCCCTGAGGGAAAGGATCAAAATGCAGGATGAGGAGATCCGTATGTCAAAAGCCAGCCAGGACCATTGGGCCTCCGAAAGAGCAGGTTTCCAGCATAACCTCTCATCCCTTCAGAATGAAATCGACACCCTCACCAACCAATTTAAAGAATATGTCTCCCCTTCCGAACTAAGCTCACTGCAAAACCGTTTTGAAGAAAGCCTCAAGGCTGCAGAGGAAAAAAGCAATGCCCTCACCGCTGAACGCAAAGGGCTCCTTTCCTCCTTAGCCTCGGTCGAAAACCAATTGCAGCTCGCCTCGAAAAAGGCCGATGAAAGCCAGGCCCGTTGGAAACAGGCAGAAGCCGATCTGTCCCAATCTGTATCGGCCACAGACCGGCTGGAGCAAGAAATCAGTCAACTCGCCAACCGGTTAAACCAGCAAGCCTCCGATCACAAGCTTCAGGAGGATACCATCAGTAACCTCAGGGATGAATTGGAAAACCGGGACAAACAAATCCGGGAACTGTCCGAGGCGCTCACAGACGCCCAGCAAAAAAACAAGGAAACCACGGCGCATTTCCAAGATTTGCTTGCCAGTAAAGAACAGGAACTGGGCCTCTTGGCTCAACAACAGGCCACTAAAGAGGAAACTACCCCAAAACCCGGGGAAACAGACCAACTGCTCCAGGAAATCTCTGAACTTAAATCCGAACTGGCCAGGGTCCGCAATGAAGAACAAAATACGGAGCGGCGTCTTCAGGAATACCAGGTTCAGCATCATCAACTGGAGCTGGAACTCAGCGCCTTGAAATCGGAGCCCAACCAATTGGCTCAACTTTCTCAAAAATCGTCAGACCTCGAAAAAGCCCTGGTTGAATCCAACCGAAAGGTACAGGAATGGGAAGCCCGGTGGAAGGAAGCCGCCATGGATGCGGAACATATCAGCGCGGCCCACGCCAGTCTTCTGAAAGAAAAGGATAATCAGTCCGGACGGATCACCGAGCTGGAAAACGAACTGGATCAGCTCCGTACAGCAAGCCAGGAGCGCCTGAAAGAAGATGCCGAATGGACTACCCGGCAGCAGGATTTTATTGAAAAACTTCAGCGCGGGCAGGATTTTGAAAAAGCCTACGCCTCTGCCAATGAGGAACTAAACTCGATCCGGCAGGAACTTGCTCAAAAAGAACAAGTCCTTGCCGAACTGAAGATTTCCCGCGAGGAATTCGAAGCGCAGCAGGAAGAATATGAGCAAAAACTGAAAGCCAGCCAGTTGCAATTGGAGAATTATGAACAATCCGTACAGCAACAACAACAAGTCCTGCGCGAACTCCGGCAAAAACTGGAGCAGAGCCAGCAGGAACTGGTCCACTCGAAGCGGCAATACCAGGATCAGGCTTCACAAACGGGGGACTGGGAACAAAAGTTGAATTCAACCCAACAGGCTTTGGATGCCGCCCGGGCTCAATTGGCAGAAAACAAAACGAATCAAAGTGTGCTGGAAACCCTTATTTCAGAGTGGGAAAAAAAATATCATTCCGTACAGAAGGAGCTGCATCAGACCGAACAACAACTCTCGTCCAGCCTGCAGACCAGCAATAGCCAGGCAAATTCACTGATCACCTGGGAAACGAGGTTCAAAGAACTGCAGGATGCGCTGGAAGCCACACAGTTGCAACATTCCCAGTCCCTCAAGCATCAAAACACCCTGGAAGCCATCATTGCCGAGTGGGAAAGGAAATATTACGATGCCAGGGTCGACCTGCAACATGCCCAGGAGCAACTCAACGAGCATCTCCGGGCCAAAGAGACCGAAGCGGCCTCCATCGGGGAATGGGAAGACCGATTTCTCGGCCTTCAGTCCGAACTCGCAACCGTCCAGAATAATCTCAATGAAACCCTCGTGGAACGCGACAGGAATGGAGAATCCCTGCGGGAGGCAGAAAAACGGTTTAAAGAGCTCAGTGACAAATTCAACATCGTTCAATTGCAACTGGCCGACAGCCAGCGGCAAAACTCACACCTGGAGGAAGACATCGAAAAGGCAAAGGAATACCAGCTGAAATACAACCAGGAGTCCCGGGCCTGGCAAAAAAGGCTGCAAGACCTTGAAAAAGAACATGCCGAACGAATTGCAGGAATTGAAGCCCGTTTTAACCAGGAAATCAAGGATATTTCAAATGAAAGGGAAATACTGAAAGTCAAATTGGCCAGCCCGGTTCCAGTTCCTGTCCGAAAACCGGAGCCTGAAACCAAAGAGCCCGGGCCCGAACCAACCGGTGTGGACTGGAGAGCGGTTTCCTCCCTTATGGGTAAAAAGATAAAGCCGGATGATCTGAAAATCATCGAAGGAATCGGACCTAAAATTTCCAACTTACTTCGCCGCAACCAGGTGAGATCCTGGTCTGCACTGTCAGAGCAAAAAGTGGAAGATATCCAGGCCATCCTAGGAAAAGGCGGGACCTCCTTCACCCTGGCCGACCCGACGACCTGGCCGGAGCAGGCCAGGCTGGCTGCATCCGGGGATTGGCAAAAACTTAAAAAACTCCAGGAAAAATTATATGCCGGCCGGCTAAAGAAGCCTAAGAAAAAGAAACTTCCCGTCCTGACCCCTGCCGACTTCGAGGCCGCCTCTGAAGTATTCAACAGGAAGATCAAACAGGATGATTTGCAAATAATCGAAGGCATCGGTCCCAAAATCGCCGCATTGCTTCGGAAAGAAGATATCAGAACCTGGCAAGCGCTATCGGCCACAAGGGTAAAAACCTTGCAGCTTATTCTGGAACAGGCAGGCAATAAATTCAATCTGGCGGATCCCACCCATTGGCCAGCCCAGGCAAAACTTGCAGCCAGAGGCAAGTGGAAAAAGCTGAAAGCCTTTCAGGATCAATTGATTGCAGGAAAATAGGAGTTGCCGGATCTGCAGAAAAAGAATGGTTTGATCAACAGGTTGGACCCTTGACAGGGTATTCCAGGGTTTATTCCCCAATAAAATTGGTATAAAATCAAAAAGCCTATGACTTTTCATAGGCTTTCATGAAAAAAACGAATTTTACAATTAAAACCAAAACTTACACGTATCAAATATAAAACACATTATATATAATTCAAATATGTAAATATTTTTTTTTGCGATGATTACAATAATTTTAAATAAATATTTATATATAATTGTAAATCATTGATATAAACATTATAATAAATATTAACTCATTTTTTTTTAAAAAATAATTAATTACACATTATGAAATAATGTAATATGTATTATCTTTGTATTGCACTGAGAAATCGGTGTAATCTTAGTTTTAGTAATTCAATGGGGAGCCGGTATTTTTTACCGGCTTTTTTTTCTTTTCCTCTTTCGCACTCCCATTTCCACCGATTTCCCGGGGTGTCCATTTGCTTTGGTCCCCTCCGGTTCAGGGCTGGGTATTCTATCTGCAATTGCATATTTTCACCGCCTAATCTCCGAAGCTCAATGAACCTGACCGCAACGATATTATATTCCATGGTGAGCCTGGTCGTTTTGATCGCCACGGTTTATTTTTTTTTTAGAGTAGTATCCATTCCCGGAAAGACCATCAAGTCGGATACGGGCTGGGGTTCCAGGATAGGCCTGGTCCTGGCCATGGCTGGCAATGCGGTGGGCCTTGGAAATTTCCTGAGATTCCCGGTCCAGGCGATCAATAACGGAGGGGGCGCCTTTATCATCCCTTATCTGGTGTGTTTCCTACTGATTGGCATACCGCTTTTGTTTGTGGAATGGTCCATGGGCAGATTTGGCGGAACCCCTTATCGCAACCGTCCCATGGGCGATCACAGCGTTCCCTTTATCCTCCAAAGGGTCCACGCAGCCCGCTGGGTAAAATACATCGGGGTATTCGGGATTTTTACCAATATCGCCGTCGCCGCCTACTATTGTTATATCGAATCCTGGACCATGTCCTATGTATTCCACTCCATCACCGGTACCTTCAGGGGCATGTCCCAGGAGGGGGTCAGCAGTTTTTTTGATGTGTATGTGGACCTGGGCCAATCCACCCTGGGTCTTCCTTACGAACCGGTCGTTTTTTACATCCTGTGCCTGGCACTCAATGTCTACATTCTGTCCAGAGGGCTCGAGCGGGGAGTCGAAAAAGTGGCTAAGATCGGAATGCCCCTCCTAATTCTTTTCGCCATGCTCCTGGCCATTCAGACCTTGAGTCTGCAGCCGGGTGAAAAAGGGGCCGTTTATGCCGGAACGGAAGGACTCCGGTATTTATGGACCCCTGATTTTTCAAGCATCTGGAAACCCTCCGTTTGGATTGCCGCTGCCGGACAAATATTTTTTACCCTGGCCGTGGGAATGGGAACCATCCAGTGTTTTTCCTCTTATCTGAAAAAGGACGACGATACTGCCCTGAATGCCATGTCCGCCGGCTGGATGAATGAATTCGTGGAAATTGTACTGGGCAGTGCGATCATCATCCCGATGGCCGTGGGTTACCTGGGGATAGACGGCATGACGGACATCGTCCGAAACCTCGGCGGTTATGGCCTTGGTTTCAAAACGCTGCCCTACCTGTTCCAGCAATGGGGGCCCCTTTTGGCCACTTTTGCAGGAATGATGTGGTTTGGGTTGTTGTTTTTTGCAGGCGTCACCTCTTCCCTGGCCATGGGAACCCCGGTCATCGGCTTTCTCAAGGATGAATTTAATATCCCTTTTTCCCGGGGCGCCTGGATTTTCGGATTGATCACCCTCATCATGGGCATGCCTACCGTCATCTTTTACAAGGAAGGCGTCTTTACCGAATACGATGACTGGGCCGGTACCTATTCCCTGGTCATTTTCGCCTTCGCGGAAATTGTACTTTTCGCCTGGATTTTTGGCATCGACAGGGCCTGGGAGGAAATTACCCGCGGTGCGGACATCCGGGTACCGGTGGTCTATAAGTACATCATCAAATTTGTGACCCCCGTATTGCTTGGCATCATCCTCTTCAGCAATATCCCGGGCATGTTTCAGCGTGTACTTCATCCGCTCAACGGATATGTGAGTTTCGCCCAAATATACCTGTTGGCGCTTTTTCTGTTTATTGTGTATTGGGTACATAAAGCGCACCTGAAAAGGCTGGGCCTGAACTGAACCGCCCAAGTTGAACATTCTCCCGTTTTTATATGGGAGAAGCGGGAGTTTGGTCTATTTTTGTGGTCCACCAATGGCCACTCCAAAACAAGTTTTCCTGTCCCTGGGCAGCAACCTAAATCAGCCGGTCCGGCAATTGAAAAAAGCCTGCCACCTTATTGAAAGCAGGATCGCGGGCATACAGGTGTCTTCCTCGATATACAAGACCCAGGCCTGGGGCCATCTTGAACAACCCGATTATTTTAACCAGGTCGTTTGTATCGCGTCCACCCGGCCTGCAAGCCGGATCCTGGAGCTCCTGCTTCAGATAGAATCTTTCATGGGGCGGATTCGCCAGGGCATCTGGGAGCCCCGGATCATTGATTTGGACATCCTCTTTTATGGCAGGGAAATTATAAAGACCCCAAAACTGATCATACCCCATCCCCGTTTACACGAAAGGCTCTTCAACCTGGTCCCGCTGGCAGAAATCGCCCCAAATTGGGTGCATCCGGGCCTGAAAAAAACGGTCGCAGAACTTCTTATGGAATGCAAGGACAACCTTAAAGTTAAAAAATGGAGGGCATGACCATACCGCCACCGGACCGCAAGCTGATCTCTTACCAGTATATCTGCATTGAAGGCAATATCGGGGCGGGAAAAACCACCCTCTGCGAAATGCTGGCCGAAGAAATAGATTGCAAACTCGTCCTGGAGGAATTTGCCGAAAACCCCTTCCTCCCCTATTTTTACAAGGAACCCCAGCGGTTCGCACTGCCCATGGAGCTTTTTCTCATGGCCGAACGGTTCAAACAGTTGCAGAACAAAATCATGCACCGGGAACTGTTCAATGAGTATATCCTTTCCGATTATTCCTTTGTCAAGACCCTGCTTTTTGCTAAAAACAACCTTCCGGAAGAGGAGTACCGCCTTTTCCATGATATGTTCGAGGTGCTTTCAAACCAGATCCCCAAACCGGACCTGATGGTTTTTCTCCACCGCTCCATCGACAACCTGAAAGACCACATCGTTCAAAGGGCCAGGCCTTATGAACAAAACATCACCAAGGATTATCTCCAGGGCCTTCAAAACATGTACCTGGAATACTTTCGCAACGAACTGTCCTTCCCCATCCTCCTGCTGGATATAGACCGTATCAATTTTGTGGAGAACAGGTCCCATTTTCAGGAAATTAAAAACCTTCTTTCCGAGTCCCTGGGTCCCGGGCTGCATCGCATCAGCTTTCATTGACGGGTGTGCCGGATTTAAAGGCCTGCGTTTAAAGGCCGCCTGTTTTTCTTATTTTAGGCTTTTTAATCCGCCCTGAATAAATGAAATATTTATTGCCCATTGTCGCAGTCTTCCTCGCGTGGACGGCATGTAAGCCCGGTCCCGCCTCGGACCAGGGGGCCGCATCCTCTGCAGATTCCGCCAGTATCCACGAACCGGGTATGGCCCTCAAAGGGCTCGAGACCATGGATAGCCTGGAGGTCAGCCTTTTTGCCTCTGAGCCAATGCTCATCAACCCAACCAATATCGACATCGATCACCGGGGCAGGGTCTATGTTTGTGAAGCCTATAATTACAGACCCCAGTTTTCAGGAGTAAATACCCGGTTTGAGGGCGACCGGATTGTAATCCTGGAGGATGTGGATGGAGACGGCAATGCCGATTCCTCCAAAGTCTTTTACCAGGGCAGTGAGGTCAATGCCCCATTAGGGATCTGTGTCCTGGGCAATGAAGTCTTGATTTCCCAAAGCCCTTATATCTGGAAGTTTACGGATACCAATTTCGACGACCGGGCGGACCTCAAAGAAATCCTGTTCCAGGGGATCCAGGGCATTCAGGACGACCATGGGGCCCATGCCCTGGCGCTGGGGCCGGATGGACGGTATTATTTCACCCTGGGCAATGCGGGGAAGACCATTTCGGATAAAAACAACAAACCCATCATGACCCTTTCCGGCAAAACCATTCACCCGGATCATTTCAGGCAGGGCATGATCCTGAGAGGAAGGTTGGATGGCACCGGGTTTGAGGTCGTCGGTCATAATTTCCGGAATAATTATGAATCCGCCGTAGATGCCTTTGGCAATATCTGGCAATCGGACAACGATGATGACGGCAACCGCGGCACCAGATTAAATTATATTCTCGAATATGGCAACTATGGTTACCGGGACGAACTCACCAATGCCAGCTGGCAGGCCTACAGGGCCAATATAGAGGACTCCATCCCCCTGAGGCACTGGCACCAGAATGACCCGGGGGTGGTGCCCAACCTTTTGCAAACCGGGTCCGGATCCCCGGCAGGCATTGCAGTGTATGAAGGTCAGTTGATCCCATCCCTGGAAGGCACGATCCTTCATGCCGAGGCGTTGCATCATGTCATCCGCGCTTATTCCGTATCGGGTAAAGGAGCCGGAAAATTTGCAACCATCCGGGAGCTAATGAAAAATTCCAGGGATACCTGGTTCCGTCCGGTCGATGTCTGTGTGGCTCCGGATGGTTCCGTGTTTGTAGCGGATTGGTATGACCCGGGGGTCGGAGGCAATTATGCAGGGGATCAGGCGCGGGGAAGGATATACCGAATCGCACCGAAAAACACCGGCTATTTCCGTGATACCTTTAGCAGGGGCCGGTATCCAACCGCTCCATCGGACCTTAAAAGTCCAAACCTGAGTACCCGCAGCCTGGCTCAGTTGCACTGGAGAAGGCAGGGCATGGTCGCCATCAAGGCCTTGCTCCCCCTGGCCAGGGATACCAACCCAGTGTTCCGGGCAAGGGCCCTTTGGATCCTTTCTGCCGCAGACCCGGCATTTGTGGATACTGCCCTGGCTGACCATGATGAAAACATCCGCATTGCGGGACTGCGCATGGCCAGGAGCTTGGGCCCGGAAGCGACCAGCAAGGCCATTCAACGATTGCTGACCACAGATCATTCCTATTCGGTGTGGCGGGAATGCGCCATTGCTTTAAGAGAACTCCCTGCAATTCAGAGGATATCCGCATGGAACCAGCTGGCCCAAAAATACCTGGTACCCGATCGTTGGTACCTGGAAGCCCTCGGTATAGGAGCTGACCTGAACTGGGACCCCATCTTTACGGCCTGGCTAAAAAACAATCCGGATCCCATAGCCACCGAAGCCCAGCGAGATATCGTATGGAGGTCAAGGTCGAGCATGGCCCTGCCCCTGCTGAAACAATTGGCTACGGAAGGCGGGGTGCCCTTAAAATCCAGGCTGCGTTATTTCAGAGCCTTGGATTTTAATCCGTCCCCTTTGAAAAACAAGATATTGATGGAGATCCTGGAAGAGCGGGGGGATAGCCTCATTACCGACCTGGTCGTCCGCGCGCTGGACCCATCCATTCTTAAACAAAATAAGAAAGCCAATGCCACCTTCATCCAATACCTGTCCGGCCTTTCCGGAGGACCTTATCTTGACCTGGTTGAGAAATTCAAACCCGTGAATCAGAATGACCGCCTGTTTGCCATGATGGGTGACAGCCTGGCGGGCAACAGCGGGGGAAGGGCGGCCAGGGCCATCATCCAGATGTCGGGCTGGAAATACCTGGAGGAAAAGATCCGGCAATCTGCCGAACCGCAATTGTATTTCAATCTGAAAGCCATTGAAGGGATCGGCACCCGGGAATCCCTTGCCCTGCTTGAATCCTTCGCGAAAAATGAGGCTCAAAGTCAAAGGATCCGAAAACAGGCTTACCGGAGCCTGGGCAAAAGCTGGGCAGGTGAAGATTATGTGCTCAGCCTGCTTGCGCGGGGAGAAATCCCGGACGATTTTCTCGAAGATGCGATATCGGGGCCTGGCAATGCCTGGCGGCTTCCCGTGCGGAATAAGGCCCTGGAATATTCAAAATCTTCTGCCAAATCTCTTGAATGGTCCCTGGCCAGCCTTGAAAACCTCAGCCCTGATCCGGAAAATGGCCAAAACATATTTGAACAACTTTGTACGGCCTGTCACCGGATTGCACAAAAAGGAACTTCGTTTGGTCCCGATCTTGATGACATTGGGTCGAAGTATGGAAAGGAGGCCATCCTTACCTCCATCACCGAACCCAGCAGGGCCATCAATTTTGGTTATGAAGGAATCCAGGTCATCCTGCTCAACGGTTCCATAATCCTCGGCATCAGACAGAATGAGACCGCGGAATCCCTGACGGTGAAGACCCCAGGCGGATATTTGCAGACCATTGAGAAGAAAACCATTCGTGAAAGCACCCCGGTCAAACAATCCCTGATGACCCCTGATTTGTATAAACACCTGAGCGCCCAGGAACTTACCGACCTGCTTGAATATTTAAGTTTACAGAAAAAAACCCTGTAAATTGGCATATCATAATTACGCTTGTCCCTATGAAAAATAAAAGCAGAAGGTCTGCCCTGAAAAAACTCGGCGCCGGGGCTTCCTTTATGGCCCTGAATCCCCTGACCCTCCCGGTAAGACCAGGATCTAAAGACCAATCCGGTTCCGGGGGACCTCTGGTATTAAAAGGCAATATCAACCATTCGGTATGCCGCTGGTGTTACCGGAATATTCCGCTGGAGGATCTTGCGATTGCCTCCAAAAAAATGGGCATCACCTCCATCGAACTGGTGGGGCCGGCGGAATGGCATATCCTGAAAAAACACGGATTGCACTGCGCCATGCCCAATGGCGCCGAGATCGGCCTCGACAAAGGATTCAACCATAAACAATACCATGAAGAACTGTTCAAACGGTACAGCGAATTGATTCCAAAGGTGGCGGAAGCGGGATATGATCAACTGATCTGTTTTTCCGGAAACCGGGAAGGGATCGGGGAAGAATATGGGCTTGAACAATCGGCAGCCGGCCTCCGTCCCCTGCTCCCCATCGCCGAAAAACACAAGGTCACCCTGGTGATGGAGTTGCTCAACAGCAAGGTCAACCACAAGGATTACCAGTGTGACCATACGGCCTGGGGAGTGGCCCTTTGCGACAAACTGGGTTCGGATCGTTTCAAACTGCTCTACGACATCTATCACATGCAAATCATGGAAGGGGACATCATCGCCACCATAAGAAAATATCACTCCTATTTTTCACATTACCACACCGGGGGCGTTCCGGGAAGAAATGAGATCGATGAAAGCCAGGAACTGAATTACCCCGTCATCATGAAAGAAATTCTGAAAACGGGCTTTAAAGGTTATGTTGCCCAGGAATTTATACCTGCCCGGCCGGATGCGCTGGACAGCCTCGAGCAAGGGGTGAAAATCTGCGATGTCTGAACTCAGCCTGGTTTCCCAAAAAGTTCCAGGATGGCCTCCCGGTAGACGGGTAAATCCTCCTTCGTAGCGCTTCCCCATTCCGGACGCATCCCATCCAACAACAGGTAATAGTCCGAGACTATGTCCGCCCTTTGTTCGTAGTTGAGAAGGTGCAATTTCCTTGGATTTTTCAACAGTTGCCTCAGTCTTTTAACGCCCCCATAGTTGTATTTGGCTTTGCTCAAATGAGCCATGAGGTTACGGAAGAGGTAAGAAGAGCCGGCCTGTTCAAACTGAAGGACATGTACGATTTCATGCATAAGCACGGGAATGCTGAGTCGTCCAAGGCAGTTGATGCAATAATAACTGACATAGGCATATTTGCCATTATGCGTCCCTACCCTGCTGTCTTCATCGATTCTAATTTTTTGCAAAGAAACCAGGCCGCTGAAAATTGGGGTGGCCTCTGCACATTCCCTGGCTAGGAGCGGCCTAGCGTCCTTTTTGAATCTCGCCTGGAGGTATCCAAAAAATTCGGGCATCCCCAGGCAATCCAGGACCAGCAAAGGTAACTCCGCGATATAATGAATGAGGGCAAGGCCCCAACCGACAGGATAAGCCAGCAAGGCGGCCAGATAGGGGTCCATCCAGGGAAAAAGAATGTGACGGATCAAACGTTTCAGGCGCGCTGCATATGCATTCCGTGATTTCATGCTACCGGTAGCCGATGGCTTTCAATGGAGAGATCCGGCTGACCAGCCCCGAAGGGATCCAGAGAACCAGGACCGTGACGGCGATCGTACCCAGATTAAGCAGTAAAAGGATCCAGGGGTTTAGATGTATCGGGGCCACCCGGAGGTAATAGTCCGCTTCATTGAGTTTGATCACTTTGGCATATTTCTGAATGAGGCAGACCAGGAGACCGATCGCGTTTCCCCAGATCAGGCCTCTGACCAGTATTTGTATGCCATGGAAAAGGAAGATTTTTTTCAGGGACCAGGTACGCATGCCCAGGGCTTTGAGGGTACCGATCATGCGGGTCCTTTCCAGGATCAGGATGAGTAAAACGGTGACGAGGTTGATGACCGCCACCAATAACATCAAAGCCTGGATGACGTATTGATTTGTGGATTGCAGGTTGAGCCAGTCAAAAATACTTGGGAATTTCTGCCGGATGGTTTCCACATACAATTCCGTGCCCAGATGGTTTTCATAGATCTGGTCGGAGAGGGCATCGATTTCATCCAGCCGGTCAACGAACAATTCATATCCTCCGATTTGGTTTTCAGTCCAACCGGCCAATTGCCGGATTTCTGCCAAAGCCCCGATCGCCAGTTTATTGTCATACTCTTCGAGGCCCGTGTTGTAGATCCCGGTAATGCGGAAATTTCGACTGACCACGTCCTGGTCGATGACAAAATGCAGCCGGCACCGCTCTCCCACTTCCAGATCCAGCCGGGAGGCAAGGCTTTTGGAAATCAATAACTGCCTGTCGAGCGAATCCCTGAGTTCATGAATGCTGCCGTTGACGAGAAATTTTTCAAAAAAGGACCAGTCAAAATCGGGGTCGACCCCTTTGAATATCAATCCTTCCATTTCCTCGCCGGCCGTGACGATAGCAGGGATATATGCGAAACGCTGGTAGTGCCGGATTCCGGAAAGGGTATCGAGGGTATGCGTAAAGGTGCTGTCGTATACAATGGGCGTACTGAGGTTGAGCTGGGAACTGTGGATGCTGTTCACCTGGATATGCCCCCAAAAGCCAAAAATTTTGTTGGTAATTTCTTTGTTGAAGCCGGAGATGACCGCGACGGCGATGATCATCACGGAGAGGGACAGTGCGGTGCTGAGGTAAGCCAGTTTCAGAATAAAGCGGACAAAACTCCCCGACCGGTAGTGCATCAGGCGCTGCGCGATGGACCAGCTATTCATCTGGGGCAAATGTCCTACTTTTGCCTCATTCAATCTGGAAATAAAATGAATTTTATAGAAACCCTGCGCTGGAGGGTCATGCTGCAGGACTACACTCCCGCTCTGCCGGAAGCCCTCGATCGGGGAATGGTCACGGGATATACCGGATTTGACCCGACCGCCCCTTCCCTCACGATAGGCAATTATGTGCAGATCATGCTGCTCAAACACTTTCAATTGCATGGGCACAAACCCATCGTTCTGATGGGTGGCGCCACCGGGCGCATCGGCGACCCTTCCGGCAAGGACAAAGAAAGGGAATTGAAGACCGAAGAAGAACTGGACCGGAACCTGGCTTTCCAGCAATCCCAGTTCCTGAAATATCTTGATTTTGAACAGGGGCCCAATGCAGCCATATTTGTGAACAATTATGACTTTTATAAAGAACTGAATGTCCTGGACTTTTTAAGGAAGGTGGGCAAACACCTGACGGTAAATTATATGCTGTCCAAGGAATCCGTACAAAAGAGGCTGGAAACGGGCATCTCCTTTACGGAATTCAGCTACCAGCTGCTTCAGGGCTATGATTATTATTGTTTATTGAAAAAGTTCGGATGCACCCTCCAGATGGGAGGATCCGATCAATGGGGAAATATCACTGCCGGCACGGAATATATCCGACGGACGACCGATGGCGTGGAAGTGCATGCCCTCACTTCCCCGCTGCTGACGAAGGCGGACGGTAAAAAATTCGGAAAATCGGAATCGGGTAATATCTGGCTCGATCCCAAGATGACCAGCCCCTATAAATTCTACCAATTCTGGATCAATGCCGACGACCAGGACCTGCCCCGCTTTCTCAGGACCTTTTCCCTGAAGGACATGGAAACCATTCTTCACCTCGAGAGCCTGATTTCATCGGATCCGAGGACCGTTAAAAAAGAATTGGCGGAAGAACTCACCCGCAGGATCCATTCGGATGGGGATTTCGAAGCGGCGATGCAAGTCAGCGACCTGTTGTTTAACCCTAAAGTGGACGCAGACTTTTTGAACCGGCTCACGGACAACCAGTATAGCGACATCTCGGAAGAAATCCCTTCGTATTTCCTTTCAGGGAAAAACCTCAATGGTCTTCCGGTGATTGACCTGCTGTCCGGGGCCACCACCATTTGCCAATCCAAATCCATGGCCCGCCAGGCTATCCTTAACCAGGCCATTTCAATAAATAAGGTGAAAGTAAACGGACTGGACGAAGTATTGTTTAGCGATCAGCCCATCCGGGGGAAATGGTTGTTGCTTGAAAATGGCCGGAAAAACAAATATCTCGTGGTGATCCGGGATTGATCAGGAAGCAAAAACCGCACTGCCTACCCTTACCAGGTTGGCCCCTTCCTCAATGGCTATTTTATAGTCGGCAGACATACCCATGGACAGGATATTGAATTCCGGCCCCTGAAAATAGTTATCCCTGATGGATTCAAACTCCGCACGCAAGGTTCTGAATTCCCGCTTCCATTGTTCCTGATCCGGGGTCAGGCTGGCCATGCCCATCAGTCCCCGGACGGATACCCCGTTCCATTGACGCCAGAGTCCATCTGCCAGGTACCGGTGCAGTTCATGCGGGTCGAATCCTTCCTTGGATTCTTCCCGGGCTATTTTGACCTGGAGAAGACAGGGAATGACCCGGTTTGTTTTAACGGCCTGACGATGGATCTCCTGCCATAACGGAAGGTCATCCACGGATTGGATCATGCTGATGAAGGGGGCGATGTATTTTACTTTATTCCGCTGCAGGGTCCCGATCAGGTGCCATTGGATATCGGCAGGCAGCCGGTCTTTTTTTAAAAGCAGGTCCTGGACCCGGTTTTCCCCGAAAAGCCTCTGGCCCTCGCGGTACACCTGCATGATTTCCTCATCGGACCTCATTTTGGATACCACCAGTAATTCAACATTGCGCAAATCGCAATATTGTTTTATCGCTTTGTACAATGTTTTAATTTAGGAAAAGTGGGTATTACTGGGCTCGAACCAGTGACCTCTACTCTGTCAAAGTAGCGCTCTGAACC
>Ga0116144_10000725_pt1 | contig 43167 bp, 36 predicted proteins | sample AD_UKC035_MetaG_FD_89746 | JGI IMG/M metagenome (GOLD analysis project Ga0116144, IMG submission 89746) | Active sludge microbial communities of municipal wastewater-treating anaerobic digesters from USA - AD_UKC035_MetaG | ecosystem: Engineered > Bioreactor > Anaerobic > Digestate | place: USA...
CGAAGGCCACCGGTGGCGGCCAGTTCAGGGCGCTGGCTGTGGCAACATCGATTTTGTAGACATATAAAGATTTATCGCCGTGACTGCTCACGAAAAAATACTTGCCATCAGGTCGGAAAACGATGCCGCGGTCTTCTTCGGCTTTACTTGAATTGGCAACCACGTTTGCATAGATGTTTTTATTAGGATCGGCGTTGGTGCCCGGATGAGCCGCAATATCGACAAAGCCCGCAGATTGCTGGTAAGAGGCATGCGATCTGTCTATATTGAGCAGTCTGATCTTGGTTCTGCCCTGAACGCCAAGCACGCGGCGGCTTGGGTGCAGGTCGATGTTCCAGGGGCGGAATACGTCCTGTTCGGCTTTATCTAATGCTTTGGTGGTATCGTAGGGCAGCTGGAAAGTTTCGGCGATAGCGCGCGTTGTCGAGTCGACCGCGAGAATACGCAGCATGCTCGAGTTCGACAGCCAGATGAACTGGTCGCCGAAGCTTGGCAGGGTCACCAGCGAAAAATAGCTCAGCGAATCGGTGGCGATTACATAGGGGCCATCGAGAAGTTCGGCATTGACTACTACCGCCTTGAGTCCGCGCGGAGATTTGAGCATGTCTGGGTCGATACTGGCCGTAGTGGTCGAGATATTGATGTTTTCTCTGGTAGATACCGACACCCTGTATGAATAGATTATGTCGTCGGGGGTTATGCCGAGCAGGTCGGTGAAACTGGCGGCATCAGAAGCAAGCGGAGTGTCACAGGTAAGATAATTCGGGTCATCTGGAAGCCTGTAGACATAATGATACATACTTTCGGTGTTGATGGCAGAATGGTCGAAGGCGCCGGCTGCAAGCTCTTTGTTGAGTCGCGAACGCGCGAGCATGCGCAGTTTTTCGCGATGGTTGAAGTTTTCGGTGTGTCTGATTCCACCTTGCATGCTGCCGACTATCGGCATAATGCAATACCCGGCAATTACCGTTGCCACCAGAATTTCGGCAAGCGTAAAACCGCGTCGCTTCAGATAAAGAAAAATCCGGTACATACTCAACCCCTTCTCGCCCAACCAGCCTTTATATTGCAACAACCATGCCAGAAGCCGGCAGTGTTTTTCGCTGTCTCTATTCTATTATACACTGTAACTGGTATGGGTTGTAGTTAATTCTCGCAAACAGCTTTTTACATTCGGAGCAAAATTTTTTGACAAGATAATCTCGCACGAAGCCACAGAGACACTGAGATCAGGAAGAGAATCCGCAGGATGACGGCCTGACGTTGATTGCGCCGCGCACGATAAGCCAGTTCAGCGCTTCAATGTGAAATTCTGCCGCTCTTATGCTAAAGCTTTTCTTAGTGTCTCAGTGTCTTCGTGCGAGTCTCTTCTGTCTTCTCTTTTTATTGCAGGCCAGCGCCTCAGCGTCTCCGCGTGAGACTCTTCTGCCGCTCGATCTGCTCTCAGCGCAAAATCGTCAGCAGCGGAAACAGACTCGAATCGTCGTCTGTCCAGGCCTGACCGGCAACGTTGTCTCTTGAACCGCCTGATGCTGTCAGATCCTGCCAGGTGATGGCGGCATCTTCCTTCAGGCCTGCGGCCAGTTCCGGCGACCTGGTGAACACCACATACTCAGAGACATTGCGCTCGAAATTTTCAGGCGCCGCCTTGTCGAATTCGCGGTCGAGCGCATGCAGCGTCTGGTATCCGCTGTTTCTGCCAAGATTGGCCAGGGCGGGTTTCAGGTTGACGTAGCGGTTGCTGATATGAAAGATGATCGAGCCATCGGCGGTCAGGCGTTGCGAATAGATCGCGAGAGCCTCACGCGTCAGCAGATGAACCGGAATCGCATCGGACGAAGATGAGTATGGCAAGGATGAACAGGGTTTCGATGCGGTCGGGCGCCAGATTGTAACGGCTGAATGCCATTACATAGGTAATACCAGCAGAGCTGCGAAGCTGCCGAGGTTGCTGGCCGCGAAAAGGAAATAGGGATCGGTGGCCCGGGTATGGCTGCTGCGGCTGAACCAGGCCTGTAAGAGCGGAGACAGGGTTGCCAGTATGAAAAAAGGCATTCCTGCTCTTTTGAACAATTCGAGAATGAGCCAGAAGGAAGGATCTTCGGGAACTTTCGTGGCACGGTCGAAAGATATCGGCAATAACGCCAGGGCTACCAGCATGAGTAAAAGATGCAGCGCGGCCTGACGGGCCATCCCCAGACGTTTGAGTGAGAAATGTGCATAGCTGTAGCCGGCCAGCATCAAAAGCTGGAAAAAAAACAGGCAACTGTTCCAGGCAGCGGGAGCGCCGCCAACCAGGGGCAGTATCATCTTTCCGACCATCGGCTGCACGGAAAAAATCAGAAAAGCCGAGAGAAATACCGTTGCTGAATACAAAATCTGCAAACTGACATACCTCTTATATCAGGATCTTATCTGGGCTTGATAATAAAAGTTTTTCCGATTGCACGCAATGATATTCAAATTTTCGGCAATTTTGTTCGCACAGAGCCACAAAGACACAAAGAAGCGAGCAATCAATTCAGCTGCCGCCAAGCAAGACATTGAAGTATTCTTAGTGTCTCTGTGTCTTCGTGCGAGGCTTTTCTAGAATTCAGCTCAGGTCGGTGAGGCGCTTTTCGATGGTTTTGAACAGCAGGGATTTTTGTTTGCCGGCCATCGGAATCTGTTCAAGAAGCTGTTTATGCCTGGCGAATTTCTGCAGCAGACGATTGAGCATCGATTCAACCGCCGGTCTGGCAATTTTGAAGCGTTCGGCAAACCCGATGATAGTTTTGCGTCTGATGTTATCATCACGACCATCTATTTTGACTGCCATTTTATGGTCACCATAAATCATGGTGCAGATGAGATCGTAGGCTGGAGTCAATTCAACCAGGGAACCGCCAGCTTTTACCAGAAGACTGATGTTTTTACCGTGCAGATCGCCGTTGCCGATCAGATAAGAAAAACAGTAAAGCTGAAGCAGTCTGAGAATCATTGTTAAGGCAGCTGGTGCCAGCTCGCAGATTCCAGATGCGATTTCATTGAGAGAAACCCGGTATTTATCGGCAGGATAAAGGTCAAGAAACTGGCAGGCATCTTCCTGGTGATGCATCAGGAAATGTTTTTTCTTCTGGTCAAATTCGCGGTCGAAGCGTTCGACGAGCAGCCCGATGTTTCCTGCGCCATCCCGCACCAGTTTGGTGAAAGCTGTTGACAGCCCGCATTTTCTGGCCAGCGACATGCAGATATGTTCGTTCACAACCAGATTGGGCTTGTCGACAGGATTGAGCTTGAGGATGTAAGAGCGGTTGCTCTTTGCAATATTGACCGGAAAGCTGATCATCGATGCAGATATCTTTTCCTGGATGCCGGCAATGCTGTCCTCACCATGCAGATAACTGTTTGTCGCCAGCAGCCGCTGGAAAAAGTCATAAAAATTCAGCGCTTTAAGTTTCGGTGGCATTTCTTCCGGTAGCGGCCAGTTGTAGCCATCATCTCCCGAAAACACATCGCCGATGACATGGCGTTCGGTTGTTGCGAAAAGACTGAAAAGGTCGTCTGGTGAGGTTTTAAGGTTCTGTGTAAGAGTTTCCAGGCGCAGGCCTTCAGGGAGAAGTCCGGCAAAAAAGGGCGGCAAATTGACGCCATTTGTAATGAGCGGTTTTGTTGTCTTTTTCATGCGCAGCGTGAGCCATGAATAGCGCTGGTCGGTCATGAATTCCGGGGCAAAGGAAAAGCGGCATCCCTGTTTTGTGCGTTCAAGGATACCGCCCAGGGTTTCATTGCGATATATGGGCAGACTGGTGATTTCTTTGGGTTGCTTCATTTTTTCAAAAACTCGTCGTTGAGCAGTATGCGGTTTTGACCGTCTGCAAGAACAAAATGCAGACCCAACGCGCTGAGCAGGTCGAGAAGCTTGCAGGTTTGCACGGTTGCTTTGCCGTTTTCAATCTGGCAGACAAGATTAACACTCATACCTGACAGTCTGGCGAGATCGCCCTGCGTCAGCTTCAGGACTTTACGTCTTTGTTTCAGCGCCTTTCCGAGGAGCTGTAAGGCTTTTTGACTATCGTTTTTGTTTATTTTCATATATTTTTTATACGATCGATGTAATAAATTTTATCTTACTAGTAATTTTAAAAGATATTGTAAAATATTACAATGATCATAGTAAAAAACACTTAAATAATTACATCGGGCATGTCGTTCTGTAATTAATACAACGATCGTAGTAATTCTATTGTTGTAATACTGATTTGTCTGGCTATTTGCTCGCACGGCGCCGCAAAGGCACAAAGCCGGCGGCAATATTTGACTGCAACTCTAAATAATAAAGGCTTTCTTCGTGTCTCTGCGTCTTCGTGCGAGACTCTTCTTATTCTTTTCTTTTCAGCGTTTCGATGTAACCGCTTGCTGATCCAGGTTGGACTTATCAGTTTTCCACGTCGCATAAGCGGGAAAGATGGTATAGAAAGAACTCAGCGCTCCACAGTCGGAGACCTTCCTGTTCGCGCTGAGGCAGAAAACGCTGAATGTCTTCCCGGCCATCATTCCAGTCGATGCTCCGGATAACTTCATCCATGTTTTTCCGTAGCCAGTTCAGATTTACTGTAACTGATTGACCGGCCCAGGGCCCCTGCTGGCGCAGGGCGTTCTCGAGCAGCTTAGTATCGGGCCTGACTCTGCGTGCAACATACCATACAAAATCGTACCAGTCGCGACCCTTGACGTATGAGCGACATAGCAATGCATGAAGTTTCAAGGCGAAGCCCGACTCGAGAGTCTGCGTTGTGAGAGATACTGTCACCGGAAAAGTGATGTAGGAAGTCGTGAAGCTCGAACCTTCAGGCGGATTCGTGTCGATCTCGAGTTTGATGCGGATTTTGCGGGTCTGATAACGCTCGAAGGGCAGTTCCAGTGTCAGAATTTTTCCGATGGAGTCTGTCTTCAGAAATGCCTTCTGAACAGCCTTTTTTGCCTGTGACTTTTCCTGCACCTCGAAGGAGATGCCCTCCTGTTCGCAGTCCCGCTGCACAAACCTCAGATAGTTCTGCCAGCGAAAGCCCGGGTCGGGTAATTTCAGCAGGAAGTCGAGATCTTCAGAAAAGCGATTGATTCCATTGATGATACGCAGACAGGTGCCGCCATGAAAGATGGCCTTCGAAAACAGGCCTGCCCGTGCGAGGCTTGCAAGAACATAATGTTGCATGAGCTCCTGCAATACGTTGTTCTGCTCGACCAGATTGGACGGCGAATACTCGCGAAATTTCGCACTCAGAATTTTATCAAGCATGCCCGAGTGCCCTTTGCAGCCCTTTCAGGTAGGTTCTGACTCGTGAACTGCGCAGACTGATCAGAATCTCATCCATCACATCGAATGAGAGCGCCGCCAGATCGTCTTCCTCGATACGAAATGAGTCGGTCAGATAGCTCAGGCCGTCTTCCTTCCAGGTGATCTCCCTGTTGAGATAAACCGCGTCAGCGATAGCGCGCAGTGGTGTGGCGATGAAGGCCCACATGTTTCTTTGCACCTGCACGGCTTCAACGCCGGCCCGTGGCATAGCAGCCGGCACCCGACGGTAACTGAATACTCCCACCGGAGTATTGAACTCTCTGCTGCGGGTGCCGGTGACACTGACAACCTGGTAGACCGCCTCTGGAATCAAGCCGTGATATGATAATGCCGATTCAAGGCTGATGTGGGAAGGGGCGTGCAGGGCGGCAGCCAGCACGAACGGATGCAATTCGGTCTTGCGGTAGGGTGCCGCCAGCAGGAACAAGCCCGGCTTCAGTCGCAGAACCTCACCCGCCTGGCAGGATCGATATACCAGCAAGGCACGTGCGCCTTCACTGCTGTTCGGAAACAGGTTACGAATAACCGTCTCATCGAACAGCCCGCCTGGTGGTGCCAGCTTGAATACGCTTTCGGTTAGTTTTTGCATTTATGTTAATAGATTACTATTTTCGTAATCAACTTGCAAGATTAGCAAAAATTTCCTCAGATTTTTCGCTGTCATTCTGTGCAGAGCCGCGCCGAAGCGTCAGCAAAGGCGGGGAAGTCTCAGAATCCATGTTTTCTCACAGAGTCACAGAGGCACAAAGATCAGGAAAGAAATCCGCAGATTGCGCCAATTACCGCAGATTATATTCTAGTCCACTGTCACATTTGAATTATGGGGTTAATTGGTGAAGGATAAGCACCCGGCATAAAAATCATACCAGGGCGCAGGCAGGCTTCCCAAAAGCGTAAACTTCGAGCCAGGCAACGTTGACGCAGAGCCATAGCTATTCATTCTTGCTCTCGTCTGGTGAGAGTTGTAGCGTTGGGATCCTGCCGAGAGCCCGGCATAAGCGGAGATTCTAAGATTTAATTCTTAAACTCATATGTGACAGAGGACTGCTATGAGACTGCTTGTCTTGTGTGGGCTTCTGCTGCGCAGTTCAAAGTCTTCTTCGTGTCTTTGTGCGAGACTCATTTTCTCGCACAGAGCCGCAAAGGCACAAAGCCGAAGACAAATACGGCTGCAACTCTAAATAATAAAGGCTTTCTTCGTGTCTCTGCGTCTTCGTGCGAGTCTCTTATTCGCAAAACTTAAAGTCTTCTCCGTGCCTCCGTGTCTTTGTGAGAGGCTTTCTGTCTTTTCTTTTTTTCTGCCCAAACCGGTTGATTTGTGCACAAAACAGGGTTAAAATTGTGCAGAAAGCCATAAAATGGAGCAGTATCTTGAAGATTTTTGATTATGAGAACCTTGCGCAGGATCTTTTTGTGCCGGAAATCGTCAATCTGATCTCGGAAATCCATGAACACAAAGGCAAACAGGAGCTCTACATCGCTTCAGAACACGATATTCTCAAGTCGATGCTCGAGATCGCCAGAATACAGAGCACCGGCGCTTCAAATCGGATTGAAGGTATTTATACATCTGACAAAAGGCTTGAAGAACTGGTAAAAGCCAAAGCCGAACCGAGAAATCGCTCAGAGCAGGAAATCGCCGGTTATCGGGAAGTGCTGGCGACAATTCACGAAAATTACGACTATATGTCAGTCAGGCCGAACATTTTGTTGCAGCTGCATAGAGATCTGCATGCTTTCAGGCCATCTGCGATTGCCGGCAGATGGAAAAGCTCAGACAATCTGATTGAAGAGACCGACGCAGAAGGAGTCAGGAGAACAAGGTTCAAGCCGGCTTCGGCGTTCGATACACCGGAATATGTGAGAGCCCTTTCAGAGGCTTTTATAGCTGCGATAAGCCGGGAAAAATATGACCCGTTGCTGCTGATTCCTGTATTTGTTCTGGATTTTCTGGCGATTCACCCCTTCAATGACGGGAATGGCCGTATGAGTCGCCTGTTAACGCTGCTGTTGCTTTATAAAGCAGGCTATCTGGTCGGAAAGTATGTAAGTATCGAAATGATCATCGAGAAAACGAAGGAAAGTTATTACGAAGCTTTGTATCAAAGCTCGCTTGGCTGGCATGAGAACCAGAATTCCTATGTGCCTTTCGCCGGTTATTATCTCGGTGTCATTTTAAGTGCCTACCGTGAATTCGAGCAGAGAGTAAAGCATCTGCAGTATCGAAAGCTCTCAAAACCAGATCGTATCAGAAATCTGTTCGTGAGCAGACTCGAAAAGCTGTCGAAGCAGGATATTGCTGTCTTATGCCCGGATATAAGTCTCTCGACCATCGAAAGCACGTTGCACGAACTGACTCGTGCCGGCTTCATCATTAAAACCGGTCGCGGTCGCTCGACCGCATACTTTCGCAACCAGGCCGAACCGTAACGCCCGGAAATTTCGCACAAAGTCTTTGTGCGGGTCTCATTTTCTCGCACAGAGTCACAAAGCCACAAAGATCGAGCCCCGCATTCAGCAGCTGGTAATTCTGAAACTCTTTTCTTAATTTTGTGCTTCCGATTCTCTGCGTGCGACTCTTCTAAAATCTTCTTTGTGTCTCCGTGCCTTAGTGCGAGGTTCTTTGGTTTTTTCTTTTGCCCGCGACTCAGCGCCTCAGCGTGAGACTCTTCTGCCCTCAGGCTAAAGTCTTTCTCAGTGTCTCTGCGTCTTCGTGCGAGTCTCTTATTTGTGGCTTTTCTCAAGATGGGCGGCGATCATCTGCCACATCGGCTCGAAAAATGGCTGTTTCTGCAACTCCGGTTCGATGCGCTTGTACACTGCGTTGACCGGCATGACGATACTGCCGGTGCGTTCCTCAAGCAATGCCGGTTCGCGGCCGTGTTCGTCTTCGACCTGCACCCAGCTGAAACTGAAACTTCGTTGCAGCAGTTCGCCGAACAGGCTGCCGAGGCCGGCGGCAATGTCGTCGGCGCTGAACTCGGCTGATTGTGACGCAGAACTGGCCCAGCGCGCAAATACGCGATCGAGCACCGCGGCATCGAGGCCGCTTTCCGCAGAATAGTGTGTACAAATAGCGCGACCGCGCTCAAGGCTGCGTGCCAGCCACTGGCGATCGGCGTTGCTGAATGGATGTATCTGTGTCTGCATGATTTTTTGCTTTCCCTGGGGAGAATGTGGTAAATATAATACCAGATATAAGGGGCCGCAACTACGATCAGTTATTGTGCGACCGCAATAAAATCTTGACACAATGCAGCAAAATGCGATAACATCTGCCGGACAAAGGGAATGAAAGGGAGGCCACCATGGTCGCTGAAGATGATGCAAAAGTAATTCTGGTGCTCAACTGCGGAAGTTCGTCGCTCAAATACGATCTGATCAGGATGCCGCATCGGCAGAGTCTTGGTCGCGGTATCGTCGAGCGTATCGGCGAGGAAAAAGGAATGCTCGATCAGCGTTGCGGCGAGAAAAAGTTGGTCATCGAGCAGAAGATACAGGATCACAAAGAAGCGCTTGAACTGGTCATGCGGGCTATCACTGATACTGACGAAGGCATTATCAAAAGCGTCGATGAAATCTGTGGTATCGGCCACCGGGTGGTACATGGCGGCGACAAGTATTCGTCTTCGGTCATCATCGACCAGAGCGTGGTCGATGCGGTCGAGGAATTCATCGAACTGGCGCCATTGCACAATCCGCCCAACCTCACCGGCATTCTGGTCGCGCGTGAGCTCATGCCAAAAGTGCAGCAGGTCGCGGTTTTCGACACCGCCTTTCACCAGACCATGCCACCGCATGCCTATCTTTACGGCCTGCCGCGCAAGTTTTATGACGAACTCAAGATCAGGCGTTACGGCTTTCATGGCACCAGCCACCGATATGTCTCGGCGCGGGCGCTGCATCTGTGCCATCGCCACCCGATCAACACCAATCTTATTTCGTGCCACCTTGGTAATGGCGCCTCGGTAACCGCCATTGCGCACGGCAAGTCAATCGATACCTCGATGGGTTTTACCCCGCTCGAAGGCATTATGATGGGCACACGCTCGGGCGACCTCGACCCGGCAATTCTCGGTTATCTCATGGATCGTGGCTACTCGGCCAAAGATCTTATGAAAATTCTCAATAAGCAGAGTGGTCTCGTCGGTCTCAGCGGCATTTCCAACGATCTGCGCGATCTCGAAAAGGCCGCCGACGAGGGGAACCGACGCGCCAAGGAAGCGATCGAGTGCTACGCTTACCGGGTGCGCAAATACATCGGCGCCTATGCCGCCAATCTGGTCAAGCTCGATATGCTGGTTTTCACCGGTGGTATCGGTCAGCACGGCTGGCGTATGCGCGAGCGCATCTGTCATCGCCTCGAAAATCTCGGAATCTGTATGAACTATAAATTAAACAAGGAGAAAGGATCGAACGAAGGAATAGTGTCTGAAGCCCACTCGCCGGTTACCGTGGTTGTGGTGCCGACAAACGAGGAGCTGCAGATCGCTATCGACGTCTATGAGCTGGTGTTTGGCAAGGAATCAGAATTCCGCCGGCGCCAGAGCGATATCGTGGTTGGTATCGAACAGGCGGTTGGTTGTTCAGATCCTGTGTAGCAGGATGAAACAGAGGACTATCGATTATTACGAAAAAAATGCGGTTGAACTTTGCGAGCGCTACGAAAGCGTAAGTCTGGATTCATTTCACCAGGCTCTTAAAAACAGCTTCGAGCCGGGAAGCTGTCTGCTCGAGATCGGCTGCGGTTCGGGGCGTGATGCGGCCCGAGCTGTCAGCAGCGGCTTCGATGTCGCGGCCATCGATGCTTCGCGGCAACTGCTGGCAGAAGCGCAGAAGTTGCATCCTGAGCTTGAAGGCAGATTATTTCAGATGGCGCTGCCCTGCCAGCTGCCTTTTGCTGACAAGACTTTCGAGGGTTTTTACAGTGTTGCCTGCCTGATGCATCTGCCGCCTTCCGATCTGCATCAGGTGATGAGCGAAATTCATCGCGTGGTCAGGCGGGGGGGCATCGTTTCTTTGCCGGTTTGTCGGCCCGATGTCGATCATTCGGGGCTTGACGAGCATGGTCGGGTTTTCAACCTGATGCCGGTCGAGGAATGGGCACGGATTTTCGCTGCCGGCGGTTTTGACGCCAAGGTCGGTGCTGAAGAACCCGACAGTCTTGGCCGCGAAGGCATCAGCTGGGTGACGATCACCCTGAAAAACCGCACCTGAGCGATCAGGAATTGGGGGCTTTCGGCAGTACGTTGTGGAGAACGATCATGACGCCGACCGATAATACGCCGAGGACGATGAACACAAACATCATGGTGTTGTCGGATGTGTCTGAAGGACGGACTTTTGGCGTGTAACCTGCAGCGGCACGCAGACCATCGCGGTCATCGGGCAGGCAGCCGTGGTAATCGCAGTAGATTATCCCCATATCGCTGATATCGCCATAACTACGCAGATGGCAACCAGGTTCGACCTGATAAAGAGGACTTTTGAGATACTTGCTGGTCACCAGCATGCCGCCCGGATCGGCAACATCTGAGTAAACCAGCGTTTTATACATGGTCGCGTTGTCCATGTTGTACATTTCGATGGCGCCGAGTGTGACGCGCTGATTAGCGTAGCAGGCTTTGGTTCTTGCCAGGATGCCATGCCGGCTGCTGCTGTTGCTGCCGAAAATTTGTGCAAGCAGTGAATTCTTTTCACGGGCAAGGACTTCATCTACTGGCGGCTCAAGAATAGACTCCGGAACCGGCCCATATTTTGCAAGCATTGCAGGATAATCTGTCTGATAAGCATTGCCGGCGCCGGCCAGCAATATGCACAACATAACCAGTGTCAATATTTTAACGCGCATAACGATGATCCCTCCCAACGCTCTAATGATAATGCAACAATCACCCGCAAACAAATAAAAATCAGTCGTCTTTTTCGAGGGCGATGCGGTTGCGTTCGAGCAGAGAGCCATCGGCGCGGAACAGTTCGATAATAGCGTTGGTATACTCGACGGCGGCCTGTACTTCGGCAATACGGGCAGCAGTCAGGTCGCGCTGCGCCTGGGCCACCTGAAACGAAGTGGTCTTGCCGACGTTGAAGCGGACTTCTTCGACGCGCAACTTTTCGAGCTGTTTCTGGGAAGTGGCGGCTGTCGCGGTCATCTGCTGAACTGTGCGCTTGACCTCGATGAAAGCGCTGATGACGTCTTCCTGAATGACCTGTTCGAGATTTCTGATTGCTTCGAGTCGCATTGCATGCGATACCTTTGCCCGTTTCAACTCGGCCTTTTCGGCGCGTCGGCCCCGGCTGATTTCGTAGACGAAGCCGGCGCTGATGTCGTAGGTGTCGTTGTTGCCCATGCGGCTGAACGATTTGCTGGAACTGGTTGCGTAGCCGGTTGTGCCGATAGTCGCAAAAAAGTCGAGACGTGGCAGCAGACCATTTTCGCTCTCGACTATATCGAGTGAGTCCTGTTCACTCAGCAGGCGGGCCTGTGCGAGTTCCGGGCGTTTCTGCATGGCGGTTGCAATGTGGCTGCAGAGATCGAGCTGCTCGATCTGCTTGAGCAGTGGCGCGTCAGTAAGTTCAGGGCGCAGCGACCAGAATTTTTCGCTGTCGTGGTTGATGGCGCGCAAAAGAGCAACTGCCGCGGTTACCGACTGACTCTCGGCATTGATGAGTTCTTCGTAACGCAGCGCCACTTCTGCTTCGGCGGCCGCTGCTTCTGATTCTGGTATACTGCCGGCTTCGATGCGTCGTCCGGTTTCTTCGCGCTGCCGTTCGGCGAGCTGCAGCGATTCTCTGACGATTTCGAGCTGACGCAGGCGCAGATAATACTGCCAGTAAAGTGTCTCGACGCGGGCAGTCAATGCCAGCACGAAGCCCTGCAATTCGTATTCCGACCAGTCGAGCTCGAGCTCGGCTTTGCGAAGAGATACCAGATTGACGTTGCGGCCGGCACCGCGTCGCAGCGGGTGCTGAAGCTCAAAGCCAAAACGGGTGTTGTAGAGATCATCGGTCGTCGCCGATCGGCTGCGTGCCTGACTGAGAGAAAGGGCGGTCCGGGTGCCGGAGGTAGAAAGCTGACTGACAGCCACCTCGGCGTCGGTCGAGTTGTTGATCGAGTCATTGAGCTTGCGTTGTTGCGAGAGAGATCTGCCGACGCGCTCACTGCTCGACAGTTCGGCGCTGAAAGTCGGGTCGAAGCGGGCTTTTTCTTTTTCGACGTCGGTTTCACTGAGCTGTGGTTTGAAGTTTTCGACACTGAGAGCGATGTTGTTGCGCAAAGTGCTGTTGATCGCGTCATCGAGTGAGATCAGCAGCGCGGCGGAATCGCTGGCGAAAATATTGACGGCACCGAATTCGCGGCAGTCGGATTTTGGCAGTTCGATAACTTCTGCCGTCAGTGGAGCAAGAGTCGTCAGCAGTAAAAGTGTTGCGGTCAGACAGCGTTTGTTCATGAATCAGCCTCTTTTTCTGCGGGTTTGCCGCGGAACGCCACGTCGAATTCGTAATATACTATTGGTATGATCAGCAGCGAAATGAAGGTCGAGCAGACTAGACCTCCGATAACGGCACGCGCCATGGGAGCCTGTACTTCGCCGCCTTCGCCAAGCCCGATTGCCAGTGGCAGCAGGCCGAGCATGGTAGTGAGTGCCGTCATCAGGATCGGGCGACAGCGGTCGCAGGCTGCTTCTTTTATTATGCTCATAATATCCTGGTCGCTCTGACCGCGCAGGTCGTTGATGTGATCGACGAGCAGGATCGAGTTATTGACGACTATGCCGCCGAGCATGATGCAGCCTATAAAAGACTGCACGTTGAAGGTGGTGCCGGTAAAATACAGCAGCGGAATGACACCGAGCAGTGAGAACGGCACGGTGAACATGACGATGATCGGGTCATACAGTGATTCATATTGCACCGCCATAACCATGTAAACCAGCACAAGAGCAAGGAAAAAGCTGAACAGCAGTTCGCGGAACGATTTCTGCTGTTCTTCGTAATCACCCGACATGACGATGCTGAAGTTGGCGGGGAGTGGGATTTCTCTCAGCTTTTCCTGAGCTTCGGCTATGACAAAGCCGACGGCGCGCCCTTCGATATTGGCTTCGACGTTAAGCACGCGTTCCTGATCGCGCCGTTCGATCTGGGTCGGGCCCATCTGGCTTTCGATGTGCGCGACGTTACGCAGCATTACCTGACGGCCGGCCGAGTTGGTGATGGTCAGGTTGAGTATTTCTTCGAGTTTGAGAAACTCAGCGTTTCTGGCTTTGACCTGAATGCGGTACTCGTCACCGCCTTCGCGCAGATTGCCGGCACTGCTGCCTGACATCATGGTTTCGAGAAATGACGAAATTTTCGAGACAGTCAATTTCTGGTCAGCGGCCTTGGCGCGATCGATGACGATCAGGCGCTCGGGCACCCCTTTTTCGCGTGAAAGCTGCACGTCAGTTATGCCGTCGATGCCTTCGAGCACCTTTTTAACCGCTTCTCCGAGAATATCAGCGGTTTTAAGGTCATAACCGCGGATCTGTATTTGGAGCTCATCGCCTGAGCCTGAGCCCATGCGCATCATGAACATGCCCTGGCCTTCTCTGATTCTGACGATCGATCCGGGAGTAGCGCTCAGACGTTTGCGCAGTTCGGCCGAAACCGCAGCACTGCTGCGTTTACGTTCATTGCTGTTTTTCAACGGAACTCTTATCGAGCCACTGTTCAAAGAGCCGCCACCACCACCCATGCCGCCGCCGACATTGGTGAACACGGTTTCGGCCTCAGGCACAGCAGCCATGATAATCTCTTCGACCTTGCTGAAAATACGCTCAGTCAGGCTCAGGCGGGTGCCTTCTTCGAGTTCGATGTTGACCCGCACTTCACCTTCATCAGCACTTGGCATCAGCTCAGTGCCGATGTTCTTCGCGAGTCCGAGAGCGAGCGCCGAGAGAATTCCAAGAACGAACACCGTTTTTCGGCGGTGTTGCAGCACGAAGTCGAGCGCTTTTCTGTGTGATGCGAGAATAGCTTTTATGACTTTTTCAGACACTCTTCGGAATAAGCCGCGGTTACCATTGCCGATGCGCAGATAACGCGATGTCAGCATCGGCACTATGGTCAATGCGATAAGCATCGAACACAACAGAGAGAAGGCGATGATATAAGCCAGCTGCTTGAACATGACCCCGGTCATGCCTTCGACGAAAAGCAACGGCAGAAAGATGACGACGGTGGTCAGAGTGCTGGCCAGAACCGGCATGGCAACTTCAGAACTGCCGTGTATGGCCGCTTCCATCATGCCCATGCCTTTCTCACGATGCCTGAAAATGTTTTCGAGCACGACGATCGAGTTGTCGACGAGCATGCCGATGCCGAGCGCAACGCCGCCGAGAGACATGATGTTGAGAGTGAAACCGAAATAATACATCAATGCGAAAGTGGCGACGATCGAAACCGGTATGGCTGTGGCAATGATGCCTGTGCTGGCGATATTGCCCAGAAAGAACTGCAGAATGATAATAGCGAGCAGACCGCCATAAAGTGCGGAAGAACTGACATTATTGATCGAACGTTCGATATACTTCGAGCTGTCGACGATTGGTGCCAGTCGCAACTGCGGGATCTCTTCGTTGATTTTTTCGAGTTCGTTTTTAACCGCCTGGGCAACTGCGACTGTATTGCTGCCTGATTGCTTGTTGACCATGATACGCACGCCGGGCTTGCCGTTGATGCGCACGATACTGCGGCGTTTTTCCCAGAGGTCGATCACTTCGGCGACATCGCGCAATCTGATCAATTTGCCGGCGGTTTCGCCGATGACCAGGCGTTCGATTTCCTTGACATCTTTGAATTCGCCGGGTGTGCGTAGGCGCAGTTCGTAGTTGCCAGACTCGATCATGCCGGCCGGCAGGTTGATGTTCTCGGCGCGCAGTCGACTGATAACCTGATCGGGAGCTATTTTTAGCGCTCTGACTTTGTTGATGTCGATGTTAACCTGAATTTCGCGCTGGTTTCCGCCCATGACGTCGAGCGCGGCAACGCCTGGAATACGCTCGATTCGATATTTTACCTGGTCATCGATGAGGTTGAGCATCTGCACCGGGTCGAGATCACTGGCGGCGCCAATGATCAGCACCGGCATGGCGGCCGCATCGAACTTGCGAATGGTCGGCCGGTCAACGTCATCGGGAAACCTCGAAAGAATACGGTCGATACGGTCACGCAGATCGTTCGAAGCGGCATCGAGGTTGGTGCCCCAGGCGAATGAAATGCGCACCCGGCTGCTGCCTTCGGTCGAGGTCGAGTTGATTTCTTCGACGCCCGGTATGGCGGCCACCGCCTGCTCTATCGGTCTGGTAATCAGGGTTTCGACTTCGGTCGGGCTGGCGTTCGAATATTTCGCCATGACCGTGATCGTCGGATAGGTGATGTCGGGCATCAGGTCTACCGGCAGCTTATACAGCGAAATGGCGCCGAAGATGATCACGATGCACATGATCATCGTCACGCCGATCGGGCGCTTTACCGAAACATGAGCGAGAATCATGGCTGGCGACCGCCTTTCGTCGCGCCCAGGCCTTCGCTTCTGCTTTTTTCTGCGGGTTTTGCACCCGGCTTTGTCTGGCCGGCGAGAATAATGCTCATGCCGTCTTCAAGCAGGTGGTGTCCGAGTGTCACGACATCGCCTGAAATGGTTGGCGACGCGATTTCGACAAATTCGCCTTCGGTAAAGCCTCTTTCGATCGGAATAAAGTCGGCCTTTTCATTGGCGTGGTCGATCAGAAATACACCTTCGCGTTCATTTCGTCTGGCCATGGCCGAAGCCGGAACCACCGTCGCGTCGTGATGTTCGGCAAAAATGATGCGGGCTCTGATGAACATGCCGGGTTTGAGCTGAAAATCAGTGTTGGTGAGCTCGAGTTCGATGCGTGCCTGGCGTGAGGCCTCGTCGAGCATAGGTGCTATGCGTGAAATTCTGGCCTGATAAATACGGCCGGGTAGCGCTGACGATTCAATCTCGGCCGTCAGACCGGTTTTTAATTTGAAATAATCCTGCTCGACTGCATCGATCACCGCGGTTATCGTCGCTATGTCGATGACCGAAACAATCGGGGTGTTGGCTGAAATCATCGCACCCTCATTGAGAAAGCGTTCCGCAATGAAGCGACCGTTGGTGCCGTCGCTCCATGAAGCGGTAACCCTGGCATAAGACAGTCTGACTTTGGCGGTTTCGAGAGCCGCTTCTTTCTGGCTCAGCAGCGCCCGGTTGACCTGATGTCTGGCCTGGCGGGTCTTGTGAGCCGCCTGTGCATTCTCGACATCTACTTCTGACGATACTTTCTGCTGGCGCATGGTTTTAACACGGTCGAGCTCACGCTGCGAGATCTCGAGCAGTTCGGCGCTCTCGGTAAAGTTGGCGCGCGCGATTTCGAGGTCTGCCTCGGCCTGTTTAACTGCCAGCAGCAGCTCTTCATCATCGAGAAACGCTATGGTATCGCCATTTTTTATGCTGTCGCCAATATCGACAAGCAGTTGCTTAAGCCGCCCTGAAATCTTGGGCGCGACCATGAACTTCGACTTCGATTCGAGCGAACCGACAAAGCGCCCTTCATCGACGAGATCGGCAATTTTCACCGGTGTGGTTTCGACTGCAACTTTTGCAACGCCGGGCCCACGCTGGCCGCCAGCTTTCGTGCTCTGCCTTCCCGGAATCGTATAAATAATGGCTCCGGCAATTGCCAGCCCCAGAATGAATGTCAGCGCAAACTTTTTCATCATGTTCTCCTGTCGCTGTCTATAATTCAAACAGTCCCCGAATTTTTAACCGCAACAATATATCACGTTGTGAAGCTTGCATGAACCGTCTTTACATTTATTAACAGTAAACCTTAATTCTCCGCGCAGTCTAAGAATCAATGTCCGGCGCCTCACAGGTATTAATGAGAATTGTCGGTATGACTGTTGAAATGCCGGTAAATGATGTAAAATTGTACATATACAGTTTGAGACGGTGGCAGGAGTTAAAATATGAAAAAACAGATCATTGCCGTAATCATGATGTTGTCGCTTACCTGTGCGCTTCTGGCTCAGGCTGGCAGCCCTTTCGAAGTCAATGTCAACGGGGTCGATGCAAAGGCAGCGGTTATCGCAACTGCTTCTTCCAACACCTCTGATACTGCCGAAGACAAAGCTGCCAGAAAAGGTCTGCTGGCAAAAATACTCGATCTGCTTGGCTCGGTCGCTTCAGCTCTGTTCGGCGTTTCAAACGCCGAAGCCGGCACTCTGGATGCGCTCGATCGTTCGCTGGCCAACATGCAGCAGCAGGAAAAAGCCGCCGGGTCTGCGGCGAAAGGCGCGGTCGCTTCGGCTACTGCAGCTATCGACAAGAAGCTGGCGGATCTCAAATCCAGAATTCCAACTCTGGTTAAGCATGAAGCAACGGGAGGCAGCAGCGCTACAGTCGGGTCTAAGGATTTCAAGACCTGGTTCAATGCTGCGGCAAAATATTGCCCGGACTGGAATTTTCCTGACGTTACCAACAAATACGGCCAGAAGATCAGCCGCGAAGATTATCTGCGTGCCATCATCTGGATCGAAAGCCGTGGTGTTCACAAAGACAGTCGCGGTCGTGTAACCAAAAGCTGGGCCGGCGCCCTTGGGTTCATGCAGTTGATGCCAAACACCGCGAAAGGTCTCGGAGTCAATGCCTCTGACCCCGCCCAGAATCTCAAAGGTGGCGCAAAATACCTTGGCGAGATTTTCAACAGCGGCCATGTCAGCAAAAAAAGCGGCGCTGAAAAGCTGATAATGGGGGCATGCGCTTATAACCTCGGGCCATTTTCCAAAAGTATGAAAAAGTCCTGGGAAGAATTCAAAGCCGCAAAAATGCCGGTAGAAACCAGGTCTTACGGCCTCAAAATGAAAATGGCACTGGGCCTTGAACTGAGCGCTGACGAAAAGAAGCTTGCAGCAAAGTGGTTCGTGCCCTCGCATCAAACAGTTGACGAATTTACCGATGAGTTTTACGCTAGCGCCCAGGGAATCGCCAGATAAGGAAACAATATGAAAAAAATCATCTTCGCAGTCTTGATTGTCTTGTTGTCAGTTGTCAATGCGGGTTACGCTCAGTCGTCAGAGCGTTCGATCATCGCCGAAATGCCGCACGGCAAGCTTGTGCTCGAACGCACCGCCATCCCTGATGGTCTGGCTTTCAACGACCGCATAACGCTCGAACAGGGCGACGAAATCATCGAAGTTTTCGAATCAGAAGGCCGCGCCATTCAGCAGGTTCTGCACGAAGATCTCGACGGTGACGGTATTGGCGAACTGCTCATTCAGATGGACCTCGGCGGCTCCGGCGGCTATCGCGAGTTCGAACTGCTGCATTACAAAGAAGGCGTCTATCTGCCAGTCTGGCTGGAAACCGGCTATGCCGCCGGCGAAGCTTCGATTGAAGATCGCGAAGGCGCCGGTCACAAGCTGGTTTATATAGCCTATACCGACACCGACGTCGAACCCCAGGTCGAAGACACGGCCATTTTCGAATTCACCGACGGCACCCTGAAGCGCCGCCAGAAGTGAATGCTTCAGACATCCGCAGATTCCGCTGATTACACCGATTGTTAGTCCTCTGTCTAAATTGAATTGCATGATTGATTGTCAAAGGATTCACACATGTTAAAAAATCATGCAAGGGCGTAGGCGGGTTTTCTTCGCCAGGATGGCGATTATGACCGGCGCGACAGGAGGTCAAGCCATCCGCATCTCTAACGGCTGAAGCCGTAAGAGCTGCCTAATTCCGCCGAAAGCCCGATGTTGTAGGGTTTTTTCGTAAAAACACATTAAAGAGCGGACGACCTTAGCTAATGATACAAACAGCGCGAGGGTTTCCGGTAGAAGAGAGTCTGCCGCAGATAAGGGCTGCTCTTGCCGATAATCGCGATGTCATTCTGTCGGCGGCGCCGGGCGCGGGCAAGTCGACGATTGTGCCGCTGGCGCTTAAAGACGAAGCCTGGCTGGCCGGAAAGCGCATCCTGATTCTGCAGCCGCGCCGTATCGCTGCTGTGGCCCTGGCGCGGCGTATGGCCAGCCTCGACGGTTCGCCACCGGGTGCCGTGATCGGCCATAAGGTGCGCTTCGACAGCAATATTACCGCGACGACACGTATCGAAGTGCTTACCGAAGGCATTTTAACCCGGCGTCTGCAGAAAGACCCTCTGCTCGAAGACGTTGCTCTGGTAATCTTCGACGAGTTTCATGAACGTTCGGTTCACACCGACCTATGTCTTGCCCTGTGCCGCGAGATAAAGCGCGAAGTGAGGCCCGAACTCAGGCTGATGCTGATGTCGGCGACCGCCGATCTCGAACTGGCAGAAAGCTTTCTGGATAAGCCTGAACTGGTCGAAGGCAAGGGTTTTTTATACCCGGTAGACATAGTATATCGACCATTTTCTGCCGGTCGCAACCGCATGGATGAGCTGGCCGGAGCAATCGCGTCGATAATCGCAGAGTGCGGGCCGGCCGAAGAGTTTCTCGTGTTTCTGCCGGGAATGGGCGAAATATTGCGCGTTGCCGACTATCTGGCTGCGCGTACTGCGGGTCGCGAAATCATGATTCTGCACGGCTCGCTGCCGGTGAACGAGCAGGAAAAGGTTCTGCAGCCATCGACCAGGCCACGCATCATTCTAAGCACCAACATCGCCGAAACTTCTCTGACCATAGATGGAATAACTGTGGTCATCGACTCTGGCGAGGCACGCTGGCTCGAAGTCGATCAGCAGAGCGGTCTTGAGCAGCTCAAACTCCATCGCATCAGTCGCTCTTCGGCAGCGCAAAGGGCCGGCCGTGCCGGCCGTCTCAAACCCGGCAAGGCTTATCGACTGTGGAGCCAGCCCGAACACCAGCAGCTGGCCGAAAACGATCCGCCAGAAATTCTCAGGATCGACCCGGTCTCGGCTGTTCTGGAACTTTTTGCCTGGGGCTGCCGCGACCCGCTGCAGTTCAACTGGCTACAGTCGCCCGGCCCCGAAAGAATCGGGCGCGCGGTTGAACTTTTGCAAATGCTCGAAGCGGTGGATGATGACGGCCGAATCACGGCGACCGGTCGCAAAATGGCCGAGCTGCCATTAGAGCCCCGCCTGGCGCGCATGCTGCTCGTCGCTGCCGAACTCGGGGTTGTGGAACGCGCCGCCCTGGCTGCTGCTGTTATTTCTGAAAAAGATTTTGTCCGACCGGTACAGAGAACTGGCGATAGCCGTCCCCAGAAAATAGATGCCGATCTTGAATGGCGACTTGAGGTTCTGGCTGACCGCACCAGTCTGCCTGGCAGTTTCGAAGTCGACAGAAGCGCAGTCAGAAGAGTGTTTGACGTGCAAAAGCAGCTGCTCGAACTGCTCGGCAGAAGAGCGAAACCTTCGTCTAAGGATGATGGCGGCCGGCCGTTGCGGCAGGCGTTGCTCGCAGCATTTCCTGATCGGGTTTGTCTGCGTCGCAGTGAAGAGCGTTGTAGCAGCTATACCATCTGTAGCGGCCAGGGTTTTGCTATCAGCGAAAGCGGCCTGCTGCCAGGAGAACCACTGCTTCTGGCTCTACGTCTCGATCAGTCGCAGCGGGCGGGGGATGGCAGAATTTTTCTGGCTTGTGCGCTCGAAGAATCTCTGCTGACCGGTCAGCATCTTTATCAGCGCCGTCGCGAGCTGTTTTTCAGCCGGCCGCACACCCGTGTCATGGCGCGCGAGCGGGTATTTTACGGCAAACTCATGTTGCGCGAAAATGAGACCGCTGTCAGATCCGACGAGGCAGACGAAGCCACAGAAATTCTCATCGTTGCCGCGCTTGCCGACCCCGAAAAAGCGCTGGCACTCGATGCCGATGAAAACCGCAATTTTATTAACCGAGTCGCCACGCTTAAAAGCTGCCAGGCCGGCGCAGACTTTCCGGCAATCGACTGCGACTGGCTGACTATACTGATTCGCGAACTGGCGGCGTCTTCGCGTAGCTTTTCCGATATGCAACGACAGAAGCTCGAGCAGCTGTACCTGCAGCTGTTGAACTGGAAAGACCGCGAAAAATTCGAAAAACTGGTGCCAGAACGCTTTACCGTGCCTTCCGGCAGTGCCCTGCGCATTCAGTATCAGGCTGATGGCGCGCCGATTCTGGCGGTAAAGATACAGGAACTGTTCGGTATGGCGCAGACGCCCGCCATCTGCGCCGGTCAGTGCCGGCTGCTGGTGCATCTGCTGTCGCCGGCCGGGCGGCCGGTGCAGATAACCGCCGATCTCGCCTCATTCTGGCAGACCGGTTATCCACAGGTGATAAAGGAGCTCAAGGGTCGCTACCCGAAACATCCATGGCCCGACGACCCCGGCAGCGCCACCGCCAGCCGCGGCACCAAAAAGCAGATTGCCCGCCGCTCATCAGTTGGCTGCTGAGCGGTCTTTCGTCGCCGGCGTTTCTTCGATGATTCCCAGCAGCTCATACACTTCCTGCGGGTGGCTTTTGCCTTTCAGCATCATCGGTTCGAGTTCGTTGAACTTGACGAGATGACCGACTTCGCGCCAGATTGCATCAGAAAACAGTATCTGGCCGGCAAGCGCTTTACTTTCGAGCCTGGCAGCCGTGTTTACGGCATCGCCCAGTGCGGTGTATTCCTTGTGATTGTCGGAGCCAAGATTGCCGACGAAGGCTTCGCCACTATGAATGCCGATGCCGATGTCGAAGACCTGACCCCTGGCCTTCTGCCAGGCTTTTCTCAGGTTTTTCAATTCATCGCGCATTTCACAGGCTGTTTTAACCGCGCGGAAGGCAGCATCGGTCTGTGAGACAGGCGCTCCGAAAAGAATCATGATCGCATCACCGATGAACTTGTCGATTGTGCCGCCATTGCGAAAGATTATCTCGGTCATTTTGTTGAAATATTCATTGAGCAGCTTGCTGATTTCCCAGGGGTCCATGTGTTCAGACATCTGGGTAAAGCCTCTGATGTCTGAAAAAACGACAGTAATGACTTTCTTTTCGCCCTGTGCGGTTTTTTCGTATTCACTGCGGGTGATGAGTTTGGCTACTTCGGGCGATACATACTTCTGCAGTATGGCGAAGAGGTTCTGCTGCTCTATTCTCGCCTGTCGGTATTTGTAGAAAGCTGACCACAGGTATATTGCGAGCAGGCTGGTTGCCAGAAGAAAATAATTGATCAGCAGCCCGGAAGAAAAAAACAGGTAAAATGCCATGAAAAGGCAGGTTAAAAGAATTGCCAGCAGCAGACCGAAGCTGGCTAACGGGCTGATCATCGTGGTTATTGCAGCAAATGCGACATTGCCGAGCAGCATCCCGGAAAACGCCAGGGCCGGAGAAGGCGCGCTGATGACCTTGTTGTTGAGAAGATTTTCGATGACATTGGCGAGAATGACGACACCGTACTCCTGTTTGCGTTTTGGAAACAGACTGAACGACAGGGCTGGAATGTCCTGAAAATCACGGTATAGCGGATCGATTACACCGACCAGAACGATTCTCTTTTCGATGAGCTTTTCGTGGATTTTTCTCTGCGCCTCGCCTGCTTCAATGAATTCAGAAAAGGGAATGACATAAAAGTTATTGATATCGCCGACATAATTTATGAAACTGTAGCCTTCATACAGCTTCAACTTTGTCGTCAGCCTGTTTTCAGGTTGCCGGTAAAAGGAAAGCGCGTTGCCTTCGCCGTTTACTTCTATTTTTCCGAGTCTTTCCATTATGGCGAGCGGCAGAGAGTAGATCGTGTCATTACCTAGTTTTTTGAACGGCAGGTAGCGTCTTCGTATTGAGTCTGTGTCGTCTCTGATACCTCTGAAAATATTGACATAGCCATGAGACAGCTGGTCATTGCCGATTTCTTTCCAGGGCTCGATGTAAATTTCCTGTCGGTCAGACTCAGTCGAGGTCTGAAATGTAGAGCTCATGACGATCGGACCGGAATAGGAAGCGAGACTGCCGATCAGAGTAACATCGTCTTCGCTGCTGAGCCGTCGTTCAAATATTACATCGAAAGCCAGAACCGCCGGTCGCAGATCGGCGGTTCTGTTGATAAGTTCTGCATAGACACTTCGCGGAATCACGCCGGAACGGCTGACGTCATATTTGTTGAAAGAATCGCTGTCGATGCCAATTATAACGACATCATCAGATCTTGCTGCGAAGTTTTTCAGGTTGATGAGGATATCGTACGAATAATTCATCAGATAATTATTCGCATTTGAGAAGTAGAGCAGGCACAGCACGAAAAGCGATTGCAGCAGAGGATATAGAACTTTTCTCACAGGTTTCTTACTGTCTGCCTTCCAGATTTATGTCAGTTTTGAGTGACTCTTTGTCGCGCGAATAGAGCTTGTCGTCATCGGCATTCGCCGGATCATACGGTCGTATTTCTGGGGCAGTCCTGGTTTCTTTGTTGTAAACCCATTGCTGGTTGGCTTCGACCGATAACTTTGAATCTGCCAGGCTGACGCCGACTTTTCCGCGCACCAGTGCAACCGAGATCTCGGCTTTTGTGTTTTCAACGCGTCCCATTGTCTGGTAAATCGATACAACTACTTCATCGGTGGTGATTTCAAAGTTGCTGGAGCGGTTTTCGACCGGCGGCACGAAGAATGTCATGAGTCCGCTGACCAGGTTAACGACAAAGGTCTTGCCGTCATTTTTCAGCGGTTTGATTACCAGCCTGCTGTTGGCGCTGTTCTTTTCGCTGTAAAAGAGATTTACCTTTGAATTGTCGTGCAGATAACTGATGGTTGCCATTGAATCTTTGCCGACTTCAACGCTGTCATTTTCTTTAAGCTGCTGATCTTTAACTGCAGCAACAGAATTGACCTTCACTTCGCCGGTAAAGTCAGTGATTTTTGCCAGAATCGAAGAAGAGCCGGCGCCGGTACCACACCCGGTGAAGCTGATCAGAGCTACAAGCAGAAACACGCCGGCAATTACACCCACCAACAGATTTTTGTTTTTCACGAACTTTTCCTCCTCGAATTGCTGATCCATCAATGAATCAGTATTTACTAATTTTGCAATGATGCCTCATACTCCCGGCGGCAACGTTCAAGATACTCGGTCACCGCCTGCCGTCCTCTTTTTAAGTAGACATCACACAGCTCATCCATATTGACATCATAAGGCGCCGAAACAAGATTAACGCTTTGCGCACCCCTGGCGACCGCATCGATTTTGCTCAATTCAGCTTTCAGCTGGTTGAGTTTACCACCCAGGTTGTTGAACTTCTGAATCTTTTTGATCATTTCTTTAAGTCTGGTGGCAGAAATGCTGTTGAATTGCTGTAGTTTCTGTTTTTCGCATTCGACGAACTCGACGCCGGCAAGATAGTTGTTCTCGCCATAGAAACTGTACAGCAGGCTGAGAGTCGAGCTGGCCTGCTGTGCCAGTTCGGTTGCCGTTCGTCGCGGCCCTGAAACCGTGAGACGGGAACTGTTGATGCTGGCAAGCTGATAGAAAGACAGCATGCTCCTGCTGTATTTCTGCAGCTGCCTGGGTGTGAGTTTTCGGTAACTCGACTGCAGAAGCCGGTTAACGCGGGTAAATGCTTCCTGCATGCTTTGCGAATATTCCTGCGGCAGGCTTTCGGCAATGGTAACGAAGCGGCTGATCCGCGTGCTGTCGCGGTCATTTTCCGAGGCAGAAAGCAGATAACGCATTGCCATGATGGGAACCTGATAATTGAACATTGCATCAGGGCTGGGAGGAGCTATTCCGGCCGGCTTCAGCGCTAAAAGAATATCATCGATCGGATCAACTGTCACTTCCAGAACCTGTAGAGCCCACTGTGCTTTCTGCACCGAATTGTCCATGACCTTAACCGTAGAAACAACATCATCTTTATCGCCAAGCAGTGCCAGTTCTGAATTCAGCTCGGAGATCGCTTCCTGATAGAGCTCAAGCGCGCAATGCAAAACGAGAATCTGTTTGAAAGCGGCCTCGGCCCGTGGACGGTCGGGAGCATTTTCGGGCATGCCGAGATCGACTATTTTCATGGTGCTGAAGGTTGATGCCTTGCAGTCTCTTTCGATGCCAGCAACAAGAGCGCTCAATGAAAAACCACCTCTGGCCAGATCGGCTTCGATACTGGTGTAAATATCGCTGGCAATTTCCTTGAAGAGATTCTTCTGTATCTCCTCGTAGGTAGCTGATGACATGCTGCTGACCGGGCAAACTATTTTGGTTGTCAGCTTGAAAGGGCTCGGGTCGGGCTGGTTGAGGCCATTATACCTGACGGTCACCTCTATGATTTTTACGAGCCCGACCGGATTTGCCTGAGAGTCGTTGCTTATCTTAAGATCGTATGAATACTTTTCCAGCTCATTGACATTGAGAAATGTCTTGAAGCCACTTTCACTGCCTCTGAACAGGTCGTTCTCGGGTTTGAATTCGATGATGCCGAAATAGAAACCGGACTCTTTATCAGCATCTGCATAACTGATCACCGGAATATCACGAAGCGCAACTTTGTAATCAGGCTTGTTAAGCAGCTGGTTGAAGTTGATGTTTTCGGCGATCGGATTGACCAGGCATGAGCTTTTGTCGAGATTGTTGTTGTTGCCGATATTGTTGATGCCGGCGAGAAAGTTCGGGTTGACCTCGATGCGCTCTTTTATCAGCTTGATGACTACATCTGCGATATATGCGCGGGTCAGATATTCTGAGTTCATGTGATGTTGCTTTTTGGTTGATACAAAGCTGTTGGCAATGAAGTAAATGAAAAAAGCCAGCAAAACCACGGCAAAAATCATTTCAATGATGGTAAAACCGACGCGCGCCCGCATAGATGGCTTTTTTGAACGAATGATACTCATGTCTGGCTCAACTCTGGCGGCAGATCTTCTGAAGGTGAGTCGCTGCTTTCTGTCTCATCGACGAACAATGACACTCCTTCGCCAATAGTGTCGATGAGATCGCGTTTGTAGACTTCATAGTATTTATGGCGGCAGATCATGTCGCCTGTTCTGCGATTTTCAATGATCACCGAAATTATGATTATCTTCTGATCGTCTTTTACCGTCGAGCTGATATCGCCGCGATAATCGAGGTTTGCAGCCAGCCAGGGGTCGCTTTTGTACATTTCGGCGATCGAGGCCTGCAGTTTGCCTGCCCAGGTTCCGGTGCCTGCACTGCTAATCGGGAACCTCTGCTTTTCCTTGAAAAATCGCTCGCTCCATGGCGCACTGTAGGCCTGTGCTGTCAGAAACACGTGAATTGCGTCAGCCAGCAATGCTGCTTTGGTGTTGACCACGAAATTTTTGCTGGAGCCTCTCTCCTGATTGGTTATGATCCAGAGCGAAAAGATTCCGATGGAAAGCGTCGAAAATAGAACGAGAACGACAGGCAGGGCCATTCCACGTTTATTAGTGCGGTTCAGGCCGCTCTTAATATCTGACAGCTTTTGCATTTTTCAACCTCACCAGGAATACGCTGCCGGCAGAATCATGTGTTTCCAGACCAAATCCTGAATCGCGATCCTTGTCGCTGCCAAATTTAAGTTTGATCATCACTGAAGCCGGGCTCATCACCGTGAACTCGACCATCTCGACGTCGCGCAGATTTATTGGCCGGATCCCCTGTTTGGCCATATCTATTTCGGGGGTGCCGTTCTCTCTGAATGACCGCAGAAAGCCGTTGTGCAGTCTGACTTTGATCCATTCATTGTCAGTGTCACGAAAAACCATTTCCTCTGATGTTTTGACCGGATCAGGAGTAATTATTTCAGCGCCGCGGGCAATACGGTTCGCCAGCAGGGCATCAGCCAGTCTGAGGCTCTGGTGTAGTGATACTTCCTGAGTGAGCCCAGGCAATCTTCGCGAAAACACCGAATAAACCTGAATCACTCCGGCCAGCACTATTGAAAAAATGCCCAGAGCGATAAGAACTTCAACAATGGTGAAGCCCTGGCAAGGCGTCGATACGCGTTTCAGCAGAGATTTCAGAAACATGCCCCCATAGCAGAATTATCAGTGTTTCTGTCAGTGTACTGTGATTCTTCTGCTATGGCCAGTTGTATTGTAAGATTGCACTCAAATGCAGGCTAAAACTCTTTGCCTTTCATGAATTCGGTTTTGATGAAGTTATAGCGTGCCTGATTGACCTGCTTGAGCCAGGCCGGCGCGGCAAAGTAGCCGACGACAGCCTGTTGCATGTCAATGTAGGCGTCGTAACTGCTCTGGTTCTTGTCGAAGGTGTCTTTCCACTTCTGGGTGACTTCGGGGTGATAATAGAGAAAGCGCAGGGCCATTTCGCGCATGAGAATCTCTTTGAAGCGCTTGCCGCGCGCGGCATCATCGAGTTCGACGAACGATGTCATGAACCATGAGTTCTGGGTGACGAAGACGAAACCTTCGGCCGAAAAGGCGGTTTCGGTATCGGTTGTCGGCATGTAGGCAATAGCCTGGGTGCAGGTCGAGAAAAACTTGGGCAGCACTTCGAAAAGCTCAGCGATTGCGCTTTTGAGAAGATCAGGTGCTGTTTTCCATTCTGTGGGCAGGCTGGCAGCGGCAGTGCCCACATCTACTTCGGTGACGATCGGCATGTAGTCTCCATCTGGTATTGCGGGGGCGCCGCTGGCAGTCGGAGTTTCGACATTGTTGCCCGGATCGTTGCCGGGGTCGGTGGTGTTCGAAGCCGCGTCGTCGACCGGCTTGTAATCCCAGCCGGAGACGGATGCGCCGCCCATTACATTGTTTTTTACAAAATCATAACGGGCTTGTGATTTGCTCTGCAGGCTGGCAGGAGCCGCACAGTATTCGCCGATTGCGAAGGCCAGGTCGATCATCAGCGGCGTTTTGCCGGGCAGTACAACCATGTTGGTTTCGGCGCCCGGGCCGTATACTTTGGTTGAATAGTCGCCATAAGTCACGGTTTTGCCATATGCCTTGAAGACGTCGGGGTTTTCCTGGATAAAGCTGTAGGCCATGCCGCGGGCCAGAATGTATTTGAAGCGCGCCACTTTTTCGGCGCTGGTCGGCATGCGGTTATAAGTAGCCTTGAATTTCTTCGTGTAGACCGACGACGGGAACATTGATCCGTGACCCATCTGTACGATGCCATACTGCTCGTTGAAGCCGTTGTATTTGACTTCAAAGTCAAGATTGCTCGGTTCGAGATAGATCATGCGGGTGGCTGAACGGAATTTTTCCGGCAGCGCGGTCAGCACTGCCTTTACGGCGTTGAGCCAGTCTTCTGACCAGCGATGGACATCGGGGTCATCGGCAATCTCGATGTCGAACTGGTCGCGAATGCTGTTTTTAAGGGTTTCGAGCGGGTCGGTGTCGCTGGCGTTGTCGTAGACCTGGTATACTGCGTCGAGGTAGCTTTCGGACTGGCTCCATGCCGGAACCGAAAGAGCCAGAAGAACCGCCATTACTACTGCTAGTTTGTTCATCGGCTTGATCCTTTCAGTTCAGGTATTCCTTGCCGTCCATGATGTATTGCTTGATGAAGTTATAGCGCTCGAGATCCATGGTGGCGCCGCTTCTCGATACAAAGACACCGTTTCTGATCGAGCCGCCTGACCAGTAGGTAGCTACTGATTCAGCCATGTCTTCTACCGGCTGAGTTCGGCCATAACCGGTCGGGCACTGGCCGGCGAGGCGGCCGCCCGGCCAGAACTTCTGGCTCCAGGTCTGCATGACCTGCGGATAGGTATTCTGGAAACAGTGAGTCATTTCGTGAACCAGAGTGCGCTTGAAGTTATGCTTGAGATAAGCCATCTGTTCTTCGGTAGTCGGGGCGCGGCCGTAGGCGGCTACCAGCGAATTATAGGCGCCCTGTGTCATCTGGGCACTGAGGTCGAGCATGTGAATCTTGCGCTGCGGAACGATAACGTAAGCAGCGGCGCTGGGTGGTATTCTCGGGTCGTAAGGGGGGCCGTCGCGGTAGACGACATCGGTGCATTTTCTGAAGAATGGCGGCAGAGAGGCGAGAGCTTCGTCGGCAGCTCGCAGCTGATTTTCGCTCCAGGTCTGGTTTTGACCGTCTACTGCATCTATGCCGTATTTCTGCTTGATCGCGGCGCGAACACCCTCTTTGCCTGTGGCGGTGCTGGTTCCCGTGCTGGTAGCTGTTGCTGTGGCAGTGCTGGTAGAGGTTCGTGTGCTGGTGGAAGTAGCGGTGCCGGTAGATGTTCGCGTGCCGGTTGAGGTTGCAGTTGAAGTGCCGGTGGATGTTCGGGTTGCGGTACTGGTGGAGGTAGAAGTTGCAGTACCGGTAGAGGTTCGGGTTGCAGTGCTGGTGGATGTCGAGGTGCTGGTCGAAGTTGAGGTGCCAGTTACCGGCGGTTTGGGCTTCGGCACGATTTTTTCGCAGGGAATCACTACTACGACAACTCTGGCGCCGCACATTTTGCCGCCAATGATACGCATGAGCTGGTTGATAATGCTCTGCAGGCGTTCGAGCGCCTTCTGTTGCGCCGGGTCGCCAGTCGGGTCAGGTACATCTACGACTTTCGGAGGAGTGTTGTCGTCGCCGTTCACGTAGCGTGCTTCGGGTTCATCGGCAACTGCCGAGGTGCCCCGGTCGTCAGCACTGTAAATACTGTCGAGATAACTGCCGCTTTGCCCGTAAACCGGAGCAAAAGCGATGAAAATCAGCATGCTTACCAGTAGCAGCCATTTCTGAGTCATAGAATACCTCCCCCTGTACATTCACCTGTATAATTATACGAAATTTTATAACAATTTGTTGCAAAAAAACGATATGGGGTCAGGGGGAATTGAGCTGGCGGTTGAGGCGAGCCGGGAAAATAAAGGTTTTCAGGGCAAAAGGTTTTTCGTCGCCACTGCGCATTTTAAGTTTGAGGTCAAGGCCGATGCTGATTCTTAAGGTGCCTGAACTGGTGCCTTCTGGTTCGATGAAGCGCTCGAGATCGGTCTGCCAGGTCAGCGAGGCAACGCGGTTTTTGATCAGTTCCCGTTCACTGTCACCGCCTTCACGCCGGAAAATGCTGCCGCCACTTTCAGATGCCTGGTAACGATAAACAACCGGTAAAGCCCTGGCTTCGCGACTGCTGTAAACCATGAAGCTCAGCTGGTCGGAAGTCGCACTGAGCTGAGCCGGATTACTGACAGATGAATCTGGCGCGATGACGGCGCTGTTCAGATCGGTGCGCAGGCGCGCCAGAAACAGTGCTCCATCCTGCATCAGCACTGCCGTTCCTTCGCTGCGGCTGAACCCACGGCGAAAATTGGTGAACAGCATAATGGCGGTTCCCATGAATACTGAAACTATGCCGCAGACCACGAGGATCTCGACCAGGGTAAAGGCCTGTCTGTTTTTACAGATTCTCATTAGCCACCAGCGTTTTCATGAAAAATTCGCGAATACGGTCTGAGCCAGGAGCAGCGACATACTTTATCGTCACGGTAACTTTCTTGAACAATGTTTTGCCATCGCGTCGAATATCTTCGACTTTCATCGAACGCCAGAGATCTTCTGCCGGCGAGAACTTGAACAGAACCGGGCCATCAGCAAATTGACCGCCATCGACAATGACATCGCTTTCATATTCGCCGCTTTTGATCTGCCCGAATGGCAGAGAGATGATCTGCTCCATAAGCTCGATCGCGGCTGTGTGCGCCCTGAATTCGGCGTCGGTCAGCTGAATGTTTCGGTTACCGGTCGAAAACGTCATGAATACCGGCAGCATGATCAGGGCGAGTATGCCGGCTGAAAAGACGATTTCGAGCATCGAGAGGCCGCGGCGCGTGCTATTATTCATTCCAGAATGAATCCTTGGGATCGATGAATACTTTGTAATAACGATTGTAACCGGTAGTCGTCGGGTCCTGGCCGGGTCTGAAGCGGACAGTGCCACCCTGAAAGCGGTGGTCGGCGTATATCGAACCGACGCACAGCGAACCGTACATGTCGAACTTAGAGCCGTAGCCAAGTTCTGCGTTCGGGGCTACGACATTTACGTGATTGGGCTGGGTCGAAGAAAAACTTACCGAGCCGGTACCGGCGAGAACCAGGGTCAGAGCCTCGGCCGGCGATATGCAGCTGATTCCGCGCAGAACCAGATTGCCCTGCTGCAGTATTATCATGCCACCACCTTTGACTACCATCGGCTGCGGCTTGCCAGCCGCCGGAATCTGCATATCGAGCTGGCGCGAATTTTTTATGCTGACGATGGCGTTGAGTTCGAGTTCGCCGCGGTCGTTAAGAAACCGCTTCCAGAAATCGTTGATCGAGTCGATTTCAATCTGTGTGCGGTTTTCGATGACCTGTAACAAAGACTGTCCCGTCGGCCGGCCTTTGAAAAACATGTGCTGGTCGCGCGAAATTTCGAGGTTGAGTCCGTTATCCATGGCCAGAATGCCTGCATCCGAGGGAAAAACCCGACCGGCCTTGTTGCTGTAGACATCCTGCATGCTGTTGTAAGACTCGGCATAGGGCAGTTCACTGATCCTGCTCATCAAAAGCGCGTAATCAGCATAACTGTCGCAAAGCATGCCAGACTGCAGCAGTGGCCCGCCGACCTGGCGGCCCATGATATCCTGAATCATGATCGAATTGTTCCAGGCGTTTTCAGAGACCGATGGCAGCAGATACAGAGGTGGCGGACTGACAGAAGTGAACAGCGCCTCGACATCGGGTTCTTCTGGTTTGACTTCAAGGCTGGCATAACGTGGAAAGGCGATGTGAACGTTGCCGAATACACGGGTGCGAGACTGGTAGCCCTTGCGCGCATCACCGAACAGATGCAGAATCGAAGATTTCGACGAGTATGCATTCTTTTCGCCGGTCGACAGAATGTTTCCTTCATACATTGCATCGGTTTCCTTGCGGTTGCTGCGGTCATGAAAGCCGTCAAGCACAAAACTGTGCCCAAACCGGTAACTGACCTGACGCACAGATGAAGAGCTCTTGTCCCACGGTATCGACAGCGATGAAGAAAAAGAATCGGGCAGAGCATCAGCGGGCGTCGAAAACTTGACCGGCGAAAAAATGTTGGGGTTGCTGACATCGTAAAAATGAAAAATTTCGCCGAGATCGCCGGCGCCGGAACAAAGATTGAGACGGCTTCGCCGGCCACCCATCCAGATCCAGCCGCGCCGCTGCCAGATATCTTTCTCAGCCTCCTCGCGCAGAATATCGCCCATATTCCCGGCTTCGAAAGGAGCATCGGGAGTTGCGTGATTGTAGGTGATCAGCGGCTTCGGCCCGTCGGTTATCATACCGCGGTAGTCGTTGCGGATAATATTGAAGCCACCTTCGCCGGCGCGCGCAGCATCATTGACGAACAGACTGAATTTGCCCATCCAGGCCGGAATTGTGCTTCCCACCCTGACCTTGCGTTTGACCAGAATTACCCGGCTGCTGTTCTTGAAAGTGCCGGTTGATTCGATGACCAGATAACCGTCTTTGGCAGCCGGGTCAGCCCAGCTGGTCGGCGCGGTTTCGCAGATACTGAAATCTCTCAGCCAGACATCGACCTTGATCGAGGCGTCTTTGTCCATTTCGCGGGCGAACTCTTCGAGATCGCGGTTCCAGCTGGCGTCGAGCATGTCGTTGATGCAGATGTCTTCGAGTTCGCCGGGGTTGAGCAGCAGCTGGTTGAGCTGCTGGTTGCCGGAAGTGCCTGACATGACTTTGCCGATCGCTTCGCGCACCGAGCCGATACTGCTGTTAATGCCGGCTTCAGCAAGAAAGTGAGCGATTTCGCCGTTAACTATGCTCTGAATACCGGTATGCTGATGCCCGACGAACGAATACAGCGAAACCGCCAGAATGAGCATAACGGTGCCGATGATGACAGCAAACATTATCGCGAAACCATTGCGGGCTGTTATATTTGACGATACGGTCGAGGCTATCTGCATAATTAAATAATCTCAACCCCGGGCATGATTGTCAACGCTTTTACCCATTACGAAAAACTGTTACAATGTCCAGGTAAATCTGACGCCCGCAGATGGAGGAATATATGAAAAATCTCGCTCTGACACTGGCTCTGGTAATGTTGAGCATTGGAGGATACGCCATGATCGAAACTTTGAGTCTTGAACAGCTCGCGCACGGTGCAGACCTGGTGGTTTCCGGTAAAATCGCCGGCGTTCGCGCCGTTGAAAAACAGGCCGATGGAGTAGAGGTTGTGGCCAACCTTTTTGAAATTAAAGAATGCCTCAAAGGGGGCATTGCGGCCGGTGAAAAAATCAGAATCAAAACCTGGCGCGGCATCGAAGACAGCGTCGAGTTTGTTGAAGGCAGAAGCTATCTGCTGTTTTTGCGCAGTGTCGATGGTAACTACGAAGTGTTCAACTCACCACAGGGCAGCTGGCCCATTGAAAAAGACGGCAGTTTCTCGGCCATGGGTCTTGGCAAAACCATCGAGCAGGTAAAAACGGCAATCGAGAGCCGCCCGCTCAAGTTTCAGCCTGAATTCAAGCCCCTATCGCTGTAAGCTGCTGCTATAAATTTTCAGCCGTCGATCAGTTTGAGAACGGTCGCCCGGTTTTCGTCCTGCATTTTGAAAGCCTTTATCGCTGCCTTCGATTGCAGGGCGTTAAGGTTCATGTTGATCAGTTCGGCCGCAATATCTGCATCTTCGATGCGAGACTGCGACGCAGTTGTGTTGATGAACTCATTCTGCAATGCCGCTATCTGCGAGCCTATACCGTTGATGGCGGCGCCGATCGTGCCGCGCTGCGTCGAAACACTGCTGATCGCCTGATTGACCTGCCCGATTGCCTGGTCGGCACCGGAGCTCAGATTCAGTGCGCTTACTCCGAGTGCGTTGGCGGTGGCGGCCGGCAGTGACATGGTTTCGCCGCCCTGCAGTTCGATGCTGAAACTGCCGTCGAGCAGCTTTTTATCGTTGTAGACGGTGTTGTTGGCAGTCTGGTCGATCTGCTGTGCCAGCTGGTCGATTTCGCGCTGAATGTTGCCACGGTCTTCGCTGGTCAGCGTTCCGTTCGCGGCCTGCACCGATAATTCGTTCATGCGTTGCAGAATGTCGCCGGTCGAGCTCAAAGCACCTTCAGCGGTCTGCAGCAGGGAAATTTCGTCCTGACGGTTGTTGATGCCCATCAGCAGACCTCGCGTCTGCGATTCGAGACTCATTACCATGGCGAGCCCGGCCGGGTCGTCGCTGGCGCTGTTGATTTTTTTGCCGGTTGCCAGCCGGTTCAGAGTCTTGTTTCTGGCCTCTTCACTTTTTATCAGGCTGCTGTGCAGCCTTTCAGAATTTGTTGCCTTGATAACCACAGTTAAGACCTCCTTGTCTTTTTGTGTACCTATATACTAAATATATCTGATTTTAAATGTTTCGTCTATTTTTACTGGCGCATTGCCTCGATCGCTTCTGCTTCGCTTTCGAAGGGGTTGCCCATCTGAAGCAGCCCGACCATTTTAAAAACTCCATAGGTCAGGTCACTGAGCCCGACAAAAGCCAGTTCTCCGCCCTTGTCATCGACGATTATCTCGCTGAGTTCGATGAGCTGGGCAATGCCCTGCGAGTTGATAACCGGTGAGTCTTTGAGGTTGAGAATGACCTTGTGGCATTCAGACGGCAGATTTTTCTGAACGGCTTCGAATACTGCTGCACCGCCGTTTTCATCAAGATAGCCGCTGGAACGCACGATAAAAATATCGTTGCTGTTATCTGTACTGATTGTAAAATTGCTCATTGCCAAAATATATAGCTATTTTGCCGGCAAGTCAATGCAAAATGGGGGCCCGGAAATTCAGAATGCGGTCAGAAATTCGGCGGGAATTTCGCCGCTGCTGCCCTTTTCGGCTTTGACCTGAGCCTGAAAGCTGGCGCCGGGTTTGGGCACGGTACCATATGACTCGGGCAGCTGCAGTTTGTATAGTTTGCCAGGTTCGGTTTCGACCGCAACCGTGCGTTTGTCTGCATCAGAAATCACCACGCGCCCTTTTATGGTGATTGTTTCGAAAACTTTGCGAACGCTCGCCGACTTGGGCGCGGCATCAGGTGATACCGGTGGCCCCGGGGCGAGGAAGAGAAACCAGATGAGAACTGTCAGAACGGCGCCGATGGCATAGGCAATAACGGTGAATCGCACCAGCGACGCATCAAAAATCACGTTTTTGTCGGCGGTTTCTCTGATTTTCTGGATCTTTTCGAGTTTATAAGCGGCGCGTTCGGTTTTTTTGCGTTCTTCTTCGGCTACCAGCTCTTCGCCGGCGGCAAAGAGCGCTTCAACTGTATGGCCAGGCTCTGTGTCTATTATTCTGATGGCGAGCTCCCGGCACAGGTTTTCGTATTCGTCTTTTTTCGACGATTTACATGCTTTGTAATCAACGTAAACTCTGAAAAAAGTATCTTCATCAGCATTTGAGCGAAGAATCGAGCTGATCTGCTGCAGGTTTTCGCTGTCATTCTCGCTTTTGAAAGCACTGATAAGAATCTGGCTGACCGAGTGATAGTCGAAACTGCCGAGACAGAAGATTGCGGTCTGTCGCTGAGCCGGTTTGATAGAAGACAGCATTTTTTCGACGAGCGAAATTGCCTGTTTCTTGTCGAATAAAGAAAAGACTTTGATGGCAGCCAGCTTTACCTCATCGTAGCGATGTTTGATCAATTGCGGCAGGTATGGGTGCAGGGCTTCAGGGTTTATTGCGCTGAGCGCTTCGATAGTCGACTCAAGAATGTTCTGATCGTCACTCTGCAGGCAGCCGATGAGAAGCTCAGAATCAGCCGGGCCACCGAATCTTTCGATACGTTTGATCACAGCGATCTGCTCACTTACGTCGAGATCTCTGAAAAACGGTCTGATGACGGCCATATACTTTTCGCAATTCTCGGCATTGATGGCAGCAATAAGGTTTTGTCGCTCCTGAGCTGTGTACTCCTGGGGTGGCCGCTTTTCCACCGGCTTTTCCTGAGGCTTTTCTTCCTTTGTGGTGACAGATACAGCCGGGGTGGCCGGGGCCGGTTTTGCTGCTTTGCTGGCCGCCGTTGGCTCTGCTGATGGTTCTGGCCGGGTTGTCCGGACTGGCGCCTGGCTCTTTTGCATCTCGAGCTGCCCGGTTTCCAGAAAATATCTGACTTTTCTGATGTTGTTAAGATCACGTTCGCGCGGCAGATAGGCTTCGACAACCTGTCGGGCTTCATCGATTCCACGTCTTGCCAGTTCGCTGAGCTTTATCGCTGACTGCAGACGGATCTCGGCCTCAGGCGATTTCAGCGCGTTGCCATGGTGTTCAATGAAAAGCCTGATGCGCTTTTCCTTGAAATGCGTTTCGAGCACCTGCAGCATCTGGTCTGGCGCGGCATTGACTATTTTTGCCTGATACAGCGATTGCAGAACACCTTTCAGAATCACATCGACAAGTTTTTGCTTGATGCCGACGCAGGCCTGGCGAACCTCAAGCAATCTGGCCGGCATGTGACGCTCTGGGTTGGTCATGAAAATCAGTCCGGCTTTTTTGATCATTTCAGGGTCGCTCTCAACGCTTATGTATCGCAGCATGAGAGTTTCGATCTGTTTGAAAGGAAAAAAGAACGCCTGGTAAAGCGCTGCATGCTTTTCGGTTTCGAGATTCGAAAACAGCATCGACTCGAAGTGGCGAAGTGCTTCTGAGGGGTCCCAGCGATGCAAGAGGCGAACCGCCCGCGATCTTATGCCAAAATTGCTGTTGATGAGCAGCGGAACGATCAGATCCTTGAGGCGGTCGGGGTTGTGTTTTTCGAGAGCTTCGATCGCAGCGCTGAGCACGCGCGGATCATGATGCCGGCACAATTTTTCGATAGCCGGGGTGTCTTCGGCTGAACCATATTTTTTGAAAAATTTCAGTACTGAGGGCAGCAGTTGCTGCGAAAAATGCGGCCATTCGGCGCGCCGCAGGCTGACGGCAACAGCAGCGGCCTCATTGCGTTTGACTGATTCAAGCATCAAGGCAAGGCTGATTTCGTCGCGCTGCGGATTTTTCAGCTGTTCTTCGATGGCTTCGAGGGTGCCGCGGTTCTTGTCGCCGCTGTCGAGCCGTGCCAGAACCTTCTGCATGTGAAAACGGATGCCGGGCTCCTGTTCGCCGGCAAAGATTTCGCGCAGAGCCTCTCGATGTTCTTCCGACCAGTCCATATCCTCGATTCTTGAAAGAACCGAGAACCTGATCACAGGATCAGGAGACTTCAGGTCGTTGAACAGTTCATTTACCGCGTCCATTTATCTGTTCTTGCCAAGGAGTTCGCTTTCCTTTTCGAGCAGGGTATAACCTTCTTTGAAGCCACCCGCCAGTCTGAACATTTCGCCAGCAGTGGCGGTATCTTTGCCGGCAAGCATGAGCAGGCCGATGTTGCGCAGTATGTAACGCTGCAGCGGGTGCTTGCGATTGCTGTAAAAGGTTTTTTTGAAGGCCTCTTCTGCCAGGCGGCGCTGGCCTTTGACCCAGAAAACCAGGGCCTTGATGTTGCCGGCAGCGATTCGCAGATTTTCGTAGGCCGTCGCCTTTTCAGAACTTATGGCCGATTCGAACTGCTCGATAAAACTGCTGGCGATATCGAGGCTGTTTTCCTGATAAGCCTTGACCGCCAGTACATAGAGTCCGTTGAGCTGGTCATAACGCTTGCGATTGATATCTATACCTGATTCCTGCATGGTTTTGAGCAGATCGGGGTCAGATTTGATATATCCTTCCAGTTTACCGAACATTTCGACATCGGTTTGTGCCTGATGTGCCGAAATCAGCGGATCTTCGTAATAAGCCGGGCCGCGGAAACCATCCTGAGCTATGATTCTGTCGTCGTAACTCAGCCACATATCGTCTGCTACCGGGTAAAAAGTTTCTTCTGGCGTCAGCGCGAACGAAATATCGGCATAGCGTTTGGTCTGGTCTGGCCAGCGCTGCACGGTTTCGCTCAGATCTCCGGCATTTTCAGGCATTTCGCGTTTGAAGTAGCTGATCAACTCACTTTTTGGCACGATAAATGCAGCTTCGACAACAATCGAGCCCTGCGATAAATAGCTGCCGGGAGTCACCTTGAAAACAGCTTTGTGCTGTGACCCGGCTTTAATCATGGCGACCTGCAACGACTCAGGTTCCGCTTTCCAGCTGTCCGGCAGGATCAGTCTGATCTGAACGTCGCTCAGATTGCCGATTGCTGCCTGAAGTTCAGCCTGCAACTCGATACTCCGGTTGAGTTCGGGAGCCCGGTCAAGTTTGGCAGAGAGTCTGAACCATTCAGGCACCTGCAGCGTTGCGGCCGGCAAAATACAGCTGCAGAGAAGAAACATTACTGTGACGAGGTGTTTTGTCGTTTTGATATGGCGTGCTGTCATCTTTGCAGCTCCTTTTCTCTTTTCAGTTTATCTTGCGGTTTTCGCCGTCTTTTATCGGTACAAAATCTTCGTTTTCGTCGCTTTCGTCGCCATCGCTGCCGACTTGTTCGGGCTCTTCAGCAAAATCGTCAGTGGTCACCTGATTTTCGGCCGGTGCGGCGTCGCTGCGGTAAATCAGCTTCATCAGATGCGGGTAGGTATCATCGACGATGTGAATCAGCACCATGAAAGCGAGATCGAACTGTCGCCGAGTCATCATGGCATCTTCGAGAATATGCTGGCAGCAGGCCGAAAGGCTCTTGCCGTCTTTGCCAATCTCGAATCTGATATCGAGTATGTCATTCATTACCTGCATGAGAAACTGCATGATATCTGATCTGAGCATATCGATGTTTCTGATGAATCCTGGGATGCGGAATATCAGGTGGTTGTTGTGTACATAGATGACCACGTGCATGGTCAGATTATGACCCTGCATATACAGCTCGATCGCATCATCGGCGATGTCGTGATACCGTATTTCGGCGGAGTCAAGATAGGTCTTTATCTGAGCGATGATCGCGCGTATCGAGTTTTCTGATTCTGGGTGGCCGCTGTTCATCTGACAACCTCGGTAATTATTCTTTTGACTTCATCTGATGATATACCAAATGCCCGGCAGGCAAAACCAATAATCTTCTTTTCGGACTCCTCGATCACACCGTCGCGAAAAGCGGCCTGGCATAAATTTTTGAACAGGCGCTGATGACTGAAACGCTCACGCAGCCCACCGGAGAGCTCGACACCAGCCAGTTGTCGCCTGACATTATTGAACATCTGCATGAACATCGCGTCGGGAACATTGAGCGCTGCCTTCAGCTTCTGCAGAAGTTCCTGCTCGGCCGGCTCGATCTGCCCGTCGCGCATGATTTCGAGCAGCACCATCGAAAAAAATTCGGGACCGGTCAAAGGTTTACGTTCTGCCGGTTGACTGGTCTGTGGCGGGCATGTTTGAGCAGAAAGCTGTTTGACGACGTTCAAAAAATCATAAGACGCATCGGCAGAGAAACGGCGGCTGATTTTTGCGAGCCTGGGCTGCAACCAGCCGGTTACCTGCTGTTCACCATGTATCTGCGGAATCATGCCGGCCAGCATCTGCATGTAACCGGCTGCCTGGGCGAAGGCGCCGTTGTTGATGAAACCTTCTATCAGCTTGAAATACTGTTGTATTTTGCTGTTGGCAAGAATGCCATGCTCGTTGTGCAGGCGCTCGCAGTATTCTTCCAGAGACATGTCAAGGCGGCTGGCGCTGCCGATCAGATGCCGCTGCACCGGTGCCAACCCGCTGTAGTGCATGAGCAGTCTGAGATTCAGCAATGCAAATTCTGGATTCACAACCTGGCCGGTTTCGAGGAACCAGGCTGCCCGGCGCAGCAGAGCGTTGAAATAAAACTCGTCACGTTTGAGAGCTTCGCCAAAAAATTCCTGGGCCTTCGTGTCCTGGCCCATTTTCTGGTAGAGAATTCCGAGGTTACACCAGGCGTCGGGAAAATCGGCAAAAAGTTCTATAGCCCGACGGTATGACGCTTCGGCGCCTTCGGTGTCGTTGTTGAGCCGCTGGCAAAGGCCAAGCAGATTATAAACTCTGCCGACGCCTGCATCAGATTCAATAACCTTCTGGTATAAAGTCACGGCTTCACCGGTGTTACCAGTGGCTTGAGCCCTGATGCCCATGGCGAAATGGCCCGTCAGATCGAAACGCTCGAACTTGAAAAGCAGGCTTTCTTCGCCGGTGTTGCCCTGGCCACTCCGGTTGAGAGCTACAATAGCTACTGATTTCAGTTTTGCCGGAAGCGTCGAATCAATACTGGCACTGGCGATCATGGCTCCGGTCGCAAACGAAAATATTGCGAGCTCATTGTCGGCAGCCATTATTGAAACATTGTCAGCGATGATTTCGTTCCAGGCTGCCGGAGTCAGCGAAAAATCGAGACGCAGCAGATTCTCCGACCCGACAGGCACTACTGTGCAGCTCATCTGCAGGCTCCCCTCGTTAAAAATTTATAATGCCGGCGGAAAAGCCGTAGTCATCAGCGTGTTACGCCCTGCGAACTGAATCAGTCCCCAGCGACTGTTTTCTTTTTCGAGATACAGTTCGATTTCTTCGCTCAAAGTTGCCTGAGGTACACCGTCTTTGCTGTATTCAAGTGTCAGAAGTGCTCTGACCGAAGCGATGTCTTCACTGGCAGCAACATCGACGCCGATACTGGTTATGGTGAATTCGTTCACCACAGCTGCAGCGAAGAAGTCTTCAAGTCTTGTTCTGAGAATAGTATAACCACTGGTGGTAAGATTGGGGTATTTCAGGTCGGTGTAGACATATTGCATCACATCGTCGATTTTTTCACTTTTGACAGCTGCGGCAAAAGCTTCAACCACTGTAGCCACTTCAAGTTCTTCGGGGGAAAGAGTGTAATCACTTCCGCTGCTGCCACCGCCTCCACCGCAGCCGGTAAACAGGAGTGCCAGGCAAAAGATCGTTAACAGGCAGAATATGGTTTTGGCTCTTTTCATAAATTCATATTCTAGACGTAATTTGACCCGGTGTCAAAATGAATGTAGGGGTTCAGCGAGTTGAACCCCTACAGATCATATCAACTGTGTGTTGTCTGGTTTTAACGAATCAGGCCTTGCCAGAGCAGCCCATGATGCGCATTTTGCGTTTTACGACTTCTCTGATTGCATCGCGGGCCGGGCCGAGATATTTGCGCGGGTCGAATTCAGCCGGATTTTCGGCGAAAACCTTGCGGATCTGGCCGGTGAGGGCGATGCGCAGGTCGGTGTCGACGTTGATTTTGCAGACCCCGGTTTTGGCGGCCTGAGCGATCATGTCTTCGGGTACGCCGCGTGAACCAGGCAGATTTCCGCCGTATTTGTTGCAGATGGCGGTGAGATCTTCGGGAACTGAGCTGGCACCATGCAGAACCAGCGGGAAATTCGGCAGCATCTTTTCAATTTCGGCAAGCCGGTCAAAAGCCAGCTTGGGCTCACCCTTGAACTTGTAGGCGCCGTGGCTGGTACCAATGGCTACAGCCAGAGAGTCGCAGCCGCTCTTTTCGACGAATTCTTTTGCTTCTCTGGGGTCGGTGTAGGTAGCATCTTTGGCTGCGACCTTGACATCATCTTCGACACCGGCCAGTTTGCCAAGTTCGGCTTCGACGGTGACACCCTTCGAGTGGGCGTAATCAACGACTTCTCTGGTGATCCTGATGTTTTCCTGGAGCGGATGTTTGGAGGCATCGATCATTACTGAAGTAAAGCCGCCATCGATACACTTTTTGCAGATATCGAAATCATCACCATGGTCGAGGTGCAGTACAACCGGTATCGATACGCCCGAGGCTTCAGCCATTTCCATGGAGGCCTGAATCAGATGAATCAGATACTCATGTCGTGCGTATTTTCGGGCGCCGGCCGATACTTGAATGATCAACGGGGCCTTTTCTTCGATAGCTGCTTCGAAAATGCCCTGAACGATTTCCATGTTGTTGACGTTAAAAGCGCCTATGGCATAACCGCCTTTGTAGGCTTTTGCAAAAAGTTCCTTTGAAGTTACCAGTGGCATCGATGTCCTCCTGTGTAGACTGATATTTGATGCGCTGACGGCATCGTCTGTTCAAGTCGCATCTTAGCAGCTGCTGCCTAAAATGTCAAAAACTGCCGAAGATTGAATTGTCTGATGAAACATTAGAACTGATTTCTGCGTTGATTATCTGACTGTAAACCGCCCGAAGGTTGTACGGTATAATTGAGATTTGTGATAAACTCGAAAATATGACAAGCAAATACATATTACTCTGTATTCTTGTGTCTTTTATGGTTGGGATCTCATTGCCAATCATGGCTTACAGCGCACAGGCCCGTGAATACCTGCGTCGCGCCGAGGTGTTTTTTGAAAACGGCAATCTGGTTCAGGCCCGCAACTTTCTGCAGAGGGCCGAAAAAATCGATGGCAATGACGAAAAGATAAAAGAGTTCGCAGCCAGGTTCAAGAAGGCTGTTGACGAAAAGACAAACAAACTTCAGCAGCAGATAGAGTTCTATCTGTCGGCAAAAAATCTGCCAGACGCCGAAAAAATGCTGCATGAAATGCTTGCTCTCGCACCTGAACACAAGTTCGCTCTCGAAAAAATGCAGTATATTACCGAGACCCGGCGCAAGATCGATGAATACAAGTCGCAGGGTATCCAGGTCGATGTTTCTACGGGGCGGGCGCATGATCTCGACCACTATTCGGCAATATCATACATGAACCGGGCCCGTGGCTTTTTCGCCCAGGGCGACCGCATGAAGGCCATGGAAATGCTCGAGGTCATTCTTAAACGTGAGCCTGACTATAAGCCGGCCCTTGAACTCAAGACGAAGATCGATCATATCAACCAGATCGAATCGTTTGTCGAAAAGGCTGAAACCGCATTTCTCGAAGGGCGCATGATGGAAACGGTCGATGCACTGACTGTGCTGATCGCCGATTCGCCCGATCGTATCGAGTATCTGCTTTTGCGCGGCAAAGCGCATCTC